>Ga0209693_10001141_pt1 | contig 11260 bp, 7 predicted proteins | sample HubBroMetageWRM3_FD_188345 | JGI IMG/M metagenome (GOLD analysis project Ga0209693, IMG submission 188345) | Warmed soil microbial communities from the Hubbard Brook experimental Forest, New Hampshire - Hubbard Brook CCASE Soil Metagenome WRM 3... | ecosystem: Environmental > Terrestrial > Soil...
CCCTGACGCCTGTCGACTTCGCCCGCCGCACCCGCCGCCTGCACGGCGCCAGGGAAGGGGTGGTCGACGGAGACCTGCGGCTGACCTACGAGCAGTTCTTCGACCGCTGCGACCGGTGGTCGTCGGCGCTGCAGGGGCTCGGCGTCAGGCAGGGCGACCGGGTGGCGACGATCGCGCCGAACACCCACGCGCAGCTGGAGGCCTTCTACGCGGTCCCGCAGATCGGGGCGGTGCTCGTGCCGGTCAACTACCGGCTGACCGCGGACGACTTCGTCTACATCGTCAACCACTCCGGCGCCAGCGTGGTCTGCGTGGACCAGGACTACCTGGACGCGGTGGACGGCGTCCGCGACCAGATGCCGGACGTCACGCACTTCGTGGCGCTGCGCGGCGCGCGGGCCGGCTGGCTCGACTACGAGGCCGCGATCGCCGCGGCCAGCCCCGAGTTCGCCCGGCCGGAGATCGGCGAGCGTGACCTGCTCACGATCAACTACACCAGCGGCACCACGGCGCGCCCCAAGGGCGTCATGATCACCCACCGGAACGCCGCCATGAACACGATCGGCACGCTGCTGCACCTGCCGATCGCGGTCGGCGAGCACTACCTGTGGACGCTGCCGATGTTCCACGCGAACGGCTGGACCTATACGTGGACGGTTACCGCGGCCGGCGCGACCCACATCTGCCTGCCCAAGGTCGAGCCCGCTGAGGTGTTCCGGCTGATCAGGGACGAGAACGTGACGTGGCTGTCCGCGGCGCCGACGGTGCTGATCTCGCTCGCGAACGCCCCGGCCGAGACGCGCGGTGAGGTCCCGCCGGGCGTGCACGTGGTCACCGCGGGGGCTCCCCCGGCCGCGGCCACGATCGAGCGGCTGGAAGGGGAGTTCGGCTGGGAGGTCACGCACGTCTACGGCCTCACCGAGACCGCGCCGTTCATCCTGGTGTGCGCTCCGCTGCCGGAGCACGAGGACCTGTCCCCCGGCGACCGGGCGGTAATGAAGGCACGCCAGGGCGTCGAGCTGATCACCTCCGGTGAGCTGCGGGTGGTCGACCCGGACGGCCGCGAGGTGACCGCCGACGGGCAGGATCTCGGCGAGATCGTCGTCCGCGGGAACGTGGTGATGGACGGCTACTACAACGACCCGGAGGCGACCAAGCGGGCGATGGGCGACGGCTGGTTCCACACCGGTGACGCGGCCGTCGTGCACCCCGACGGCTACGCGGAGATCCGCGACCGGATCAAGGACGTGATCATCAGCGGTGGCGAGAACATCTCCTCGGTCGAGGTCGAGGGGACGCTGCTGCGCCACCCGGCGGTGCAGGAGGCCGCGATCGTCGGCCTGCCGCACGAGAAGTGGGGCGAGGCGCCGTACGCGTTCGTGGTGCTGCGCGAGGGAGCCAGCGCGACCGACGCGGAACTGATCGCGTTCACCAGGGACCGGCTGGCCCACTTCAAGGCGCCGCACGGCGTGACGTTCGTGACCGAGCTCCCGAAGACGGCGACCGGCAAGATCCAGAAGTTCGTGCTCCGCGACGGCGCCCCCAACCTGGCCCGGCAGTAGCCACCGCCCCAGATTCGTCCGGCGAAGGGCGGGCAAATCTGGGGCGTAAGCGGCCTGTGCCTTACTCGGCCCGGAGCACCGACGATGTGGTGTTCCTGGCCGCCCACGTGGCTGGGAGCAGCGCCCCGGCGACCGCGATCACCACCCCGGCCAGCGCCAGCCCGGCGAGCTCCGCGACGCTGTAGACATCCAGGTAGCTGGGTGGCATGCCGGTCCCGGCGGCGGCCCCCATGACCGGCACCAGGGACCGCAGCGCCGCGATCCCGGCCGGGATCGCGGCCAGGCCTGCCACCAGCCCGATCCCGGCGACCGAGCAGACCACCATCGCGATGGTCTGCCGCGGCGTCATCCCGACCGCGCGGAACACGCCCATCTGGTACGCGCGCTCCCTGGTCTGCAGCAGCACGGCGGCGAGCACGCCGAGCCCGGCCGCGCTCGCCAGCAGCAGCGCCAGGCTGCCGATCAGGCCGAGCACCAGCGGCAGGCCCTTGTTGTTGCTGTTCACGCCCGCCACGTACCCCTGGCCGAGCGCGGCCTGGACCTGCCGTGCGTAATCCGCCGGCGACGTGCCCGGGCGCAGGCCAACGTCGTACACGCCCACCTCAAGTCCGGGCTCGGCGCTGGCCAGGGTCTGCCAGTCGGTGACCATCGCCAGCCCGTTGTTCTGGTTGTCGAAGATCTCGCCCACGATCCGCACCGGGATCTGCCTGCCGGCGAACGTCATCGTGACCGTATCCCCGATCGCCTTGCCGGTCACCGCCAGGAAGTAGGCGGGCACGTCCACCTGGCCCGGGCCGCTGTACCAGCGCCCGCTGATCATTCCGTAGCCGGTCCAGCCCGCGTTGCCCAGGTACCCGGTCACCGGGATCTGCCCGGACACGCTGTACACGGTTGCCTGCTCGTCCGCCTCGGCCACGTAGTGCAGCGTGCCAGGCTGGGCGCGCAGCGCCGCGGCCACGACCCGCCGCGTGGCGGCGTCCATCGGCTGCGGAACACCCGACGGCTGGCCGTCGGCTCCCCTGATAGGCGTGATGCCCACGCCCTGGCCCCCGCCTGGACCGGCCGGGCCGGGCCCCTGCCCGCCGACATAGCCGACCCGCACCTGCTCGGTCCTGGCGAGCGACAGCCCGTACACGACTCGGCTCAGCGACCCGCCGAGGCCAACCGTGAGGATGACGGCGGTCGCCCCGAGCAAAACGACGACCAGCATGAACGCGGTGCGCGAGGGCCGGGCGAACGGCGCGGCGAACCCGATCGTCATCGGTCTTGGCAGCCGCATCCGGCCCAGCAGCCGGTGCGCGGCGTAGCCGCGGCCAGAGCGCGGGACGCGCCCGGCGGCGATCGCCGCCGTGGCACTGAGGCGGCCCGCCCGCAGCGCGGACGCCACCGCGGCGAGCCCGACCAGGCAGCACATCGCCGCGGCCACCGCCGCGTCCACCCACCCGGGCACGCCCAGGGATCCCACCCCGTACACGTTGGCCGCGCCGCCGAGCAGCGGCGCCGCCAGCAGGTTCCCCACCACCAGCCCGGCTGCGCATCCGGCGGCGGCCGGAGCCAGGGCCTGGGCGGCGTACGCGGTCACGACCTGGCCGGGGGTGAAGCCGATGCTCTTCAGGATGCCGATCCTGCGATAGCCGGCCACCACGGCCCCGCCGACGACGTTGATCACGATCAGCGCCGACATCACCAGGCCGGTGAGGCCGAACACGACCAGGAACGGCGCGATCGGCGCTATCCCCGATGCTTCCTGCTCCCGGACCGTGAGGTACGACTGCACGGCGGGCACCGCGCCCCGGGGCAGGGCCGCGGTCACGGCGGCCACGTCGGCGCGCACCGGAGCGGCGGAGCCCGCGCTGCGGAACCGGTACAGCATCTGGGCGCTGGCCGGGGCCTTCGCCGGGCGGAGCGGCGCGATCTGCCCGGGGACCACCCAGCCGCCCGCCGAGCCGGTGACCGAGGTGGCGATGCCGACGACGGTCAGCGTGGGCGTCCCCGCCACGCCGGTCGCCATGAGCTGTGCGCCGAGCCCGGTGCCCGGGGGCAGGTTGCCGTTCGGGTAGACCTCGGCGCTGGACAGGACCACCTGTCCCGGACGCTGGGCCCAGTGGCCCGACTGCAGGATGACGTCGTCGACCGGCCCTCCCGGCGAGGCGCGGCCGACCAGCGTCATCGCCGGCAGGGTCTGCGCACCGTAACAAGGGTTACCCGGAGCCGGATTGCATCCGCTCTGGCCGCCTAGCTGCAGCGTGGCCGTAGCCTCGGGAAACGGCCCGGCGGCGGCGGTGACCTGCGGCAGCCGCCTGGTCGCCGCCAGCTCGGCCGGCGAGGCCGCCGCCGAGGCCACGGTCGCGGTCGCGTCGGCGCCGCGCTGCGCTGCGAACGCCTGGTCGAACGGCGCGTTGGAGTCAACGGCCAGGGCAACGCCGAGCACGGAAGCGCTGGTGGACACCAGCAGGACGACGCCGATGACGGCCGCCTGCACCCGGCGCCGGGTCAGCCCGCCGCGCATCGCGCGCAGCACCGGCACGCTGCTCACCGGCGCACCTCCGGCACGACCCTCATCGCCGCACCTGCGCACGGGTGTTGCTGCACCGGCCCCGGGCTCATCGCCGCACCTGCGCACGGGTGTTGCTGCACCGGCCCCGGGCTCATCGCCGCACCTGCGCGCCGGCGTTGCTGCCGGTGTCGCTGCTGATGCGGCCGTCGGCGAGCTCGATGACCCGCCCCGCGTAAGCCGTGGCCAGGCCGGGGTTGTGGGTTACCAGCACCAGGGTCTGGCCGGACGCGTTCAGCCCGGCCAGCAGGCCGCCGATCTCCTGGCCGGTCGCGGTGTCCAGCGCCCCGGTCGGCTCGTCGGCCAGCAGCACCCCGGGGGAGTTCACCAGGGCGCGGGCGATCGCGACCCGCTGCCGCTGCCCGCCGGACAGCCGGCCCGGATACGCGTCGGCGAGCTTCTCGATCCGCAGCGAGGCCAGCAGCTCGCCCGTCCGCTGCCGGGCCTGGCGGCGGGACAGCCCGGCGAGCTGGGCGGGCAGCAGCACGTTGTCGGCGACGGTCAGGTCGTCGAGCAAGTTGAAGAACTGGAAGATCATCCCTACTTCGGCGCGGCGGAACCGTGCCAGCCCGGCCTCGCTCATCCGGTCGACCCGCTGCCCGGCCACGGTCACAGTCCCGCCCGTGGGCCGGTCCAGCCCCGCGATCAGGTTCAGCAGCGTCGACTTCCCGCTGCCCGACGGCCCCATCACCGCCACCGCTTCACCGGCGGCGACCCGCAGACTCACCGCGTCCACCGCGGGCGCGCCATCGCTGGAATACCGTTTCGTCACGTCGGTGAGCCCGATTATCGCGTTCATGGCGCTGGACCCTAGGCCCGTGGCCGCCGCCCGGTCGCCGGCCGGCGGATGCAAACGCATCGGGCGCGAGTGTGATCATTGGCCGCCGATCCTCCGCGCGATGTATCCGGCTACACCTCGCGGCGGACGGCACCGCGGCGCCGCTGAGACACAATGATCAGGTGAACGGCATCAGCATGCCGCGCCCGTGGCAGGCGTCAGGCCTGGCCGGGCGGCTGGCTCAGCGGCTGGATCGGGCGCGGCGCGGGCTGCGCAGTGCGGTGGCCTTCGTCGGCTCGGTGGAGCCGCGCGCGCGGCCGACGGCCCGGGCGATCGGCACGGACGTCGTGCTCGCCGCGGCCGCCGCCGCGGCGATGCTGGTCATGCTCGGCAGAGCGAACACGCTCCATCCGGCCTTCGTGCAGCTCGGCCCGGGCCGCGGCATCCTCGCAGGCGCGGGCCCGAACCTGCCCGGCTGGCGGGAGGTGCTGCTGGCGGTCGCGAGCACGGCTCCGCTCGCGTTGCGGCGGATCTGGCCGCTGACGACGTTCTGGCTGGTCCTGGGTGTCGCGGTGGCCACGCCCGGTTACCGGGAAACCGTCGTCACCGTGATCGTGGTGGTCGTGGCCGCCTATTCCGCCCTTGCGTACAGCCGGTTCTACGGCGCGGCCATGCTCTGCATGCCAGCGGCCGGGCTGCTGGTGACCGGAACGCTGCACGGCACGCTCCCGCAACTGCGGGACAGCAGCGCGACGCTGCTGCTGCTCGGGCCGATCCTGGTGGCCGGCCACGCCATGCATGTCTGGCGGCGCCAGGCCGGTGACTCGCAGGCGCGGCTGGACCGGCTGCAGGCCGAGCACGAGGCCGCCACCCGGCGGGCACTCGACCTGGAGCGGGCACGCATCGCAAGCGAACTGCACGACGTGGTGACGCACAACGTCAGCGTGATGATCGTGCAGGCCGGAGCCGCCCGGCAGGTGCTCGCCGCGGCCCCGGACCAGGCAACGTCCGCGATGCTGGCGGTGGAGGCGAGCGGACGGGCCGCCATGACCGAGCTGCGCCACCTGCTTGGCCTGCTCGGCCCGGCGGACCAGGACGCACCCGCAGGCTGCCCGCCGGCCGACCAGGACCTTCGGCCGCAGCCGGGCCTCGGGCAGCTTCGCTCGCTCATCGACGGGGTGACCGCGGCCGGGCTGCCGGTCGGCCTGCACATCGGCGATCTGCCGCACGACCTGCCGGCTGGCCTGGACCTGGCGGCGTTCCGGGTGGTCCAGGAGGCGCTGACCAACGTGATCAAGCACGCGGGCAAGCCGCACACCAGCGTCAGCGTCGACTACCGCGGCGGCGACCTGGTGGTGGCGGTGGCCGACGCCGGGCGGCCGGCCGGAGCCGCCGGGCGCGGCCTGCCCGCGATCCCCGGCGCCGGGCGCGGCCTGCTCGGCCTGCGCGAGCGGATGGCGGTGTACGGCGGCGAGCTGGAGGCGGGGCCGCGGCCTGACGGCGGCTGGCTGGTCCGGGCGCGCATCCCGGCGGACCTGGTGCCGACCGTGCCACCGGTCCGGCGACCGGCCCCACCAGTCCAGTGACCGGCCCCACCGGTCCAGTGACCGGCCCCACCGGTCCAGTGACCGGCCCCACCGGTCCAGTGACCGACGACCCCGCCGCCGGGCCGGCCCGCGAGCCGGCCTCGCCTCGGGTGGTGATCGCGGACGACCAGACGCTGGTTCGCAGCGGCTTCCGGATGATCCTGGGCGCGGCAGGCATTCCGGTGGTGGCCGAGGCCGCGGACGGCCAGGAGGCCGTGGCGGCCGTCCTCAAGCACCGGCCTGACGTGGTGCTGATGGATATCCGGATGCCGGAGATGGACGGCCTCGAGGCCACCAGGCAGATCCTCGCCGCGCGGCCCGGCCGGGACAGCCGGATCATCATCCTCACCACGTTCGACTTCGACCAGTACGTCTACGCCGCGCTCACCGCCGGCGCCAGCGGCTTCCTGCTCAAGGATGTCTCCCCCGAGCAGCTCGTCGCCGCGGTGCGCACGGTCCGCTCGGGCGACGCCCTGCTCGCGCCGTCCATCACCCGCAGACTGGTGGAGCGGTTCGCCGGGTCGGACCATGTGACCGTGCACCGTGACCTTTCCGGGCTGACCCCGCGGGAGCTGGAGGTGCTCCGGCTGCTGGCCCGCGGCATGAGCAACGCCGAGCTCGCCGGGCAGCTGACGCTCAGCGAGGCGACGGTCAAGACCCACGTGGCCCGCATCTTCGCCAAGCTCCAGCTCCGCGACCGCGTCCAGGCCGTGGTCCTGGCCTACGAAACCGGCCTCGTCGGCCCTGGCCCCCGCACCTGACGAGCCTGCGGTGCGGCTTTGTCCGGCTGCTACCGGACAAAGCCGCACCGCAACCGGCGTTGGCGTCTCGCCGAACCCAGCTCCAGCCGAACAGCTTGCGGTGAACTCTTGTTCATGAAAATCTATTCATGAACAGGAGTTCACGACGCGACGAGGGACGGGCTGATGGAGCTTGAGGTACGCGGGCTGACCAAGACGTTCGGGCCGGTGACGGCCGTGCGGGAGGTATCGTTCCGGGCTCCGGCCGGGCAAGTTACCGGGCTGCTCGGGCCGAACGGGTCGGGGAAGACGACCACGCTGCGGGCGACGCTGGGGCTGGTCAGGCCGACCGCGGGAACGGTGCTGATCGGCGGCCTCGCTTACCGGAACCTGCCCCGGCCGCGCCGGATCGTGGGCGCCATGCTGGAGGCGACGGGGTTCCATCCCGGGCGGCGGGCCCGGGACCACCTGCGGGTGCTCGCCGCTGCGGCGGACGTGCCCGACCAGCGGGTGGACGAGGTCCTGGACCAGGTCGGGCTCGCCGGGGCCGAGGGCCGCCGGGTTCGCGGCTTCTCGCTCGGCATGAAGCAGCGTCTCGGCCTTGCCGCCGCCCTGCTCGGCGATCCGGAGGTGCTGCTGCTCGACGAGCCCGCCAACGGGCTGGACCCGGCGGGCATCGCCTGGCTGCGCGGGCTGCTGCGGGACGTGGCCGACCAGGGCCGCACGATCCTGGTCGCCAGCCACGTGCTCGGCGAGGTGGCGCAGACGGCCGACCGCGTCGTGATCGTGAGCGCCGGCCGGCTCCGGTTCGACGGGCCGCTGGATGAGCTCGGCGGGACCGGCACCGCGCTCGAATCCGCCTTCCTGAGGCTGACGGGAGCGCAGGGGGCGCCGGCATGATCCGCAGCGAGTTCCGGAAGATCACGAGTGTGCGCAGCCCCTGGCTGCTGCTGGCCGCCGGGCCACTGATCGTCGTGGCCGGGGTCACCGGCCTGATCCAGTCGGGCGGCGACGTGCACAACCCCGCGACGGCGCGTCAGGCGCTCGCCCACGCGGGCCTGGCCGCGATCATCACACTGCTCTTCGGCATCGTCGCGGTCGCGGGCGAGTACCGGCATGGCTCGATCACCGACACGTTCCTGAGCTGCCCGGACCGGCGCAGGGTGATCACCGCCAAGCTGACCGTCTACGGTCTGGTCGGCGCGGCCGCCGGGCTGGTGTCGTCGGCCGTCGCGCTCGGCGTCACGGCCGCGTGGTGGGCGGCCAAGGGCGGCACCTTCCGGCTTTCCGGCACGGACACCTGGCTGACCCTGGGCGGTGGCCTCGCGGCCTGCTTCGCGTTCGCCGTCATCGGCGTCGGTCTCGGGGCGCTCGTCCGCAACCTGGTCGGTGCCGTGGCGGCCGCGCTGGCGTGGATCGCGCTGGTCGAGGGCATCGTCGGGCAGATCATCGGGTCTGGGCTGGCGCGCTGGCTGCCGCTGCACGCCAGCGAGGCGCTCGGCCGCACCGACCTCGGCGGAGCGACCCGGCTCTTGCCGCAGTGGGGTGGCGGGCTCGTGCTGCTCGGTTACGCGGTGGTGTTCGCCGGCGCCGCGGTCGTCACTACACTCAGGCGCGATGTCACCTAGGAAACCTGCCGTGCTCCGCGACGGCGACGGGGGCGGCGCCCGGGACCTGCGCGAGTACCTGATCGCGACCGCGGCGCGGCTGATCGGCCAGCGGGGCAGCGCCGGGCTGGCCGTGCGCGACATCGCCAGGGAGGCGCAGGTCGCCGACGGCGTGCTGTACAACTATTTCGACGACAAGGACGACCTGCTGGCGCACGCCCTGCTCGCGCACGTTGCCTCCGTCATGACCGCGATGCCGCGGATGCCGGAGGCCGGGACCGGCACCGTGACCGAGAACCTGGGCTGGTTCATCGCGGCCGGCATGGACACGCTGACGCGGGTCGCGCCCGCGTTCGCCGGACTGCTGTCCCAGCCCGAGGTGCTGCTCCGGTTCCATGCCATGGTCGGCGGCGCCGCCGCATTCGGCGCGGCCGGGCCGCAGGATGGTGCTGCCGAAGGCCAGCCGGAGCCGCGGGAAGAGCCGGACGAGGATCGGGACGGCCCGCGCGGGCTGCCCGACATCCTGCGCGGTTACCTGAGCGCCGAGCAGCGGCTCGGCCGCGTTGACGCCGACGCCGACGTCGAGGCGGCGATGAGCCTGATCGTCGGCACTATCCACGGCGAGGTCCTGCCGCGGGTGATCTTCGCCCCGCCGGGCATCCGGGTGACCACTCCCCCGGATCTGCCGGGCCGGATAGCGCAGACCGTGATGGCGGGCATCGCGCCCCGAACCCCCGGTGCGGCCTAGGATTGCGCCCAGAACCACGCAGGCGCGTCGACATCACGGGATGGTGGCGCCCATGGCGAGCAGCCGTGCGATGTTGGCGGCATCGTCATTCACCGACTTCGGCACGTTGCTGCGGGTCTTGCGGCACCGGGTCAGGCTGACACAACGTCAGCTCGGCATCGCGGTCGGGTACAGCGAGGCTCAGATCAGCCGGCTGGAACAAGGCCGGCGGCGGCCCGATCCCGCGGTCGTGGCCGCGCTGTTCCTGCCCGCGCTGCGGCTCGGGTCCGAGCCCGAGCTCGCCGCCCGCCTGCACGAGCTCGCGCTCAGCGCGCGTGACGGCCCTGTGCCCGGCTCCTTGCCGCAACGGGCCGCTCCCGGAGCCGTGGCACCCGCCGGGGATGCCGTCGACCTGGCTGCCATCCCGTCGCTGCCCAGCCACTACGTCGAGCGCCGCGCCGCGGGAGCGGAATTGCGCGAGCTGCTGGGCGCCGAACGCCGGGTGGTGATATCCGGGGTACCCGGAGCGGGCAAGACCAGCCTGGCCGCCGCGGTGGCCAGGGAGCGGGCGGCGGGCGGCGCGGTGTGCTGGGTCACCCTGACCGCCGATGTCACCACGTCGGCCGAAGCCGTTATCCGGCTGCTCGCACGGTTCCTGGTCCGGCATGGTCACGACGAGGCCAGGCCCGTCTGCGGCCCGGGGAATGTTGGGCAGCCGCTTCCCCGCGACGAGCAGCTCTACCTGATCACGAAGGCCATGGGCCGGGCTCGCACGCTGATCTGCCTGGACAATCTGCATCTGCTCCGCGACGAGCCGCAGACCAGGGCGGTGATCGAGCACCTGGCGGACTCGGGTCCGGCGGAATTCCTCGCGGTCAGCCGGGAGGACCTGCCACTGGCCGGATTCACCACGTTCCGGCTCGGCGGCCTCGCTCGCGGCGAGGCGCGCGAGCTTGTCGGCGAGCTGGCCGGCCCGCTGGTGTCGGAGCCACTCGCCGATGCCCTCATCGACCGGACCGGCGGCAGCCCGATGCTGATCCGTCTGGCGCTCGGCCAGCTGCGCCCGGGCGGGCCTGCGGCCGCCGAGGTCATCGGCCGCCTGGAGGCGGAGCCCGGCGTCGTCAGCTATCTGCTGCAAGCCACGCTGGGCGATCTCAGTGAGCCGAGCCGCAGGCTGATCTCGCTCGTCGCGGTGTTCCGTCACCCGGTAGACCTGCTCGACGAGCGGCTGATCGACGCCAGCGAGGCGGTCGGGGGCCGCTATGACGTGCTGGCCGGGCTGGACGAGCTGCGCCGTAGGCAGCTGATCGACTATCCGGCCCGGGCCGACCTGCATCCCCTGGTCCGCGACTATTGCTATGCCAGCCTGCTCGGCGCGGCCGCGGGCCGCAGGCAGCTGCACCGGCTGGCCGCCGCGCACTGTGAGCGGGTGCTGAGCGACCCGCTCGAGGCCGGCTGGCATTACCTGCGGGCAGGCGACCCCGCCGAGGCAGCCGACCTCCTCGCGACCAGGACCGCGGACATCGTGGCCAGTGGCCGCTCCGGGCCCGCCGCCGATCTCGTCGCCGAGCTGCTCGCCGCGGGCGAGCTGACCGGCGACGCCGAGCGGCTGCTGCTGCTCACGCGAGGCGATCTGCTGCTGCATACCGAGCGGGCCGGGGAGGCCGAGGAGGCCTACCGCGACGCCCTGGCCCGCCCCGCTCCCC
>Ga0209693_10001143_pt1 | contig 11258 bp, 8 predicted proteins | sample HubBroMetageWRM3_FD_188345 | JGI IMG/M metagenome (GOLD analysis project Ga0209693, IMG submission 188345) | Warmed soil microbial communities from the Hubbard Brook experimental Forest, New Hampshire - Hubbard Brook CCASE Soil Metagenome WRM 3... | ecosystem: Environmental > Terrestrial > Soil...
ATGTGGATGGGCACGAACGCGAAATCCAGCGGACACGCCATTCGAAGTTGCCATCGGACCGAGACTATCGGCCGCCCATGCCCATGTCAATGGAGCCCACAATAATTCGAGAGCTGAGCATCTCGGCGGCGAAGTTTCAGATCGACACATGCTGTCTGGTGGCTCGGCAGCCGTTTACCTCCTGCTCGCCACGCAGTAGAATCGCAGGCACGCAAACTTGTCTCCGAATCGGGAGTTGCCATGGTCGCTCGCGTGACGCACTATCGCATCCGTCCGGGAAAAGTGGAAGAATTTGCCGCGACGGTCAAACCTCTCATTGCTGCGATGGATAAGCTGGCCGGATTTCGCGTTCTGTTACTCCTGCGAGGAGAAGATCCCGAGGGCCGAGACGCCATGGCGATTTCGGTTTGGAACTCGGCCGCGGATCTGAAGAACTGCGACAATGATGCCTTCTATTACGACGTATTGGCGCGCTTGATCAGTTGCTGTGAAAGCTTCTCTCCAATGCACCAACAGGAAGTGCTGGTCAGTAAATTCGGAAACATGTAAGCAGCACTTTCGTCGTCCGGCCTGTTCTATAGACAATCACATAAGTTAGTGACACATTATTTGCGGTTAGGGTTTGAGTGGCCTCTGGGACGGCGAGTTCATACCCAATCCTGAGGAGGGAATTGAACATGGCAAAACGTTTGGTGCTGGCGATGGTTGCAGTCCTTTTCGCCGTGGGGCTATCGGCGGCGCGGCAAGACAATGCGAAACCGGGTTCGTGGTCCGGCACGATCACCAACAATATGTGCGGAGCCAAGGATGCGAGTGCTGCGAAGGCCGAGTGTACGACGAAGTGCGTGAAGTCTCATGGTGCGAAATACGCTCTGTACGACGAAGCAGACAAGAAAGTATATATCCTTGATCCGCAGGACAAGGCTGAGGGCCATGCGGGACACGACGTCACGGTGACCGGAACGCTGGATGGCGACACTATTCACGTTTCGTCCCTCACCATGAATACGGCGAAAGGGTTGTGATCGGCAGGCTTTTCAGTTTCCGCTGAGACAGAAAAACCCATCTCCGCAGATTTGAGACGCACATAAAAGGGCAGGGCAGGTGGCCTTGCCTTTTTCTTTTAGACGGATCTTGCAAGATCGCCCCGGGCGGTACCCGCTCGATCTGAACGTTCTGTTATACTGCCCGGCCGCTCACGCTCAATTGATTTGAAAGGCTCATCGCATGAATTTGCACCATAGATTCTCGTTTCTCTTTTTGATCGTCATGGCAACGGGGCCCACTTGGGCCCAGTCCCTGGTCGTCGGTGGCGTTCCGGCAAGTTCTTCCGATGCCGGCAAACGGACGCTTACCGCGGACGATTATTTTCGAATCAAAGAACTTGGAGATCCGCAGCTCAGTCCCGATGGAAAGTGGGTGGCATACACGGTAAAGACCACGAATCTGAAAGACGACAAAAACTACGAACGCGTTTGGATGGCCTCGGTGTCCGGCGGGAACACAGTTCCGCTCACAGCGGACGGACTGACGTCTTCGCATCCGCGTTGGAGCCCGGACGGGAAATTTCTGGGGTTCATTTCCGCGCGCACTGGGGAGGCCACTGACGACGATGATTCGGGGAAGAAACAGGTATGGCTACTGAATCGAGAAGGTGGCGAAGCACAGAAGCTGACGGACACGATTCAGGACGTACAAAGCTTCGCATGGTCCCCTTCGAGCGACCGGCTGGTGCTCCTGCTGCAGGATCCGTCGCCGGCCGAAATCGAAGCTGCGCACGACAAAGCGAAAGAGAGCAAAGCGAAGCCAAAGCCGCGGCCCTGGGTGATTGACCGGCTGCATTTTAAGGAGGACGAGCTAGGCTATCTCGATCGGCGCCGCACGCACCTCTACGTTTTCAATATCGCCGATCACAAGCAGACGCAAATCACTTCCGGTGATTACGACGATTCCGATCCGGCGTGGTCGCCCGATGGCCTGAAGATCGCTTTTGCCAGCAATCGCACGGCAGAGCCCGACCTGAATTACAACACCGATATCTGGACCGTGGACGCCGATACCACCGACAAAGGCAAATCGCTCGTGCACGTCACCACGGGCCCCGGGTCAGAGGCCGCGCCGGCATGGTCGCCTGATGGAAAGTGGATCGCATTCACCACCCAAATGGATCCGAAGCTTTTTCAGTACGCAACGTTTCACATCGGCGTGGCACCGGCGACGGGCGGTGAAGCGAAAGTTCTAACACTTGTGCTGGATCGAAACTCGACAGTGCCGAGATTCTCGGCCGACGGGAAATGGATATACTTCATCGCTGATGATGACGGCACGCAGAATTTATTGCGTGTGCCGGCAGCAGGCGGGCAAATCCAGCGGCCCATCGGCGGGCGCAAGATGGTCGAGTCATATTCACCGGGCAAGGACGGTGCAGTTGTGGCGGTGGTCGGGGAACTGACGCATCCCGCCGAATTGTATTATTTGCCAGCGGATGGCGAACTTCAGAAATTGACCACCGCGAACGACGCATTGATGGCCGAGCTGCGCCTGCCGGGCGTCGAGTACGTTCACTTCAACAGTAAAGACGGCACGACGGTCGCGGGCTATCTATACAGACCTCCCGACTATCAGCCGGGCGTGCGATATCCGACGATATTGAAACCGCACGGCGGCCCCGTGTGGGCTTATTACGCAGAATTCAACTTCGACCCGCAGCTATTCGCCGCGAATGGATATGTCGTGCTCACTCCGAATCCGCGTGGCTCGTCGGGCTATGGGCAGGATTACTGCAAGGCGATTTTCGCGGATTGGGGAGACAAGGATTTCGCCGACGACATGGCCATGGTGGACTATGCCTTGGCGCAGGGAATCGCAGATCCGGAGAAACTCGGGGTTGGCGGCTGGTCGTATGGCGGAATCTCCACGAATTTTATTATTTCGCAGACCACGCGCTTCAAGGCTGCGATTTCCGGTGCCGGTGAATTTCTGTACGTCACAAATTGGGGCCACGATTTGTATTCGCGGGACTGGGAGTACGAGCTCGGGCTGCCTTGGGAAAATCGCGCGTTGTGGGAAAAACTATCTCCCTTCAGCCGCGTAACCAAGATCACCACGCCAACCCTCATCATGGGAGGCGATGTGGATGGAAATGTGCCGGTAATCAACGGCGAACAAATGTATCAGAGCTTGCGGCGTCTTGGTGTGCCCACGCTGCTCGTCGTATATCCCGGCGAATTCCACGAATTCACGCGGCCATCCTTCATCAAGGACCGCTATGAGCGCTATCTCGATTGGTACGGACACTACCTGAAGGGCGTAGGGCCGGCGATTCCGCCGGAGACGAAATCCACGGACTAGCTGAACGCAACGGGCGGCAAATTGCGGTGCCTCGTCCGCGGCGATGCAAACGAGGGGCAGCGCAAAATACTGCGCCATCTACTTCGATGAGCCGTCAATAAACGAACCGACGTTGGATCTTAATTTCGCCAGGTCTTCTTCGTGCAAGTACATCATATGTCCCGCGTTGTAGTATTCCAGCTGGACGTTGCTGCGAAGATTTCCCGGCAGGAAAAGGTGATCCATCGTGTATTCGGTAGCGAAAAATGGCGTGGCCATGTCGTAAAAACCGTTTTCGACTTGCACGTGCAGGTGCGGATTCGTCATCAGCGCTTGAATCAGATCGCCTTCGACGTTCGCCGAACCGGGAAAGTACCCCGACGATCCCGGGCCGTGATGCTTCCAATCCCAGTTGCTGCCCACTTCGCCATTCAGCACATCGTACGATCTTTCCTGCGTGACCTTTAGTTCTTCACGGGTATAGCTATTGAACGCGGCGGTGAATGCTCCGCGTACGGCCACGTACGATGGATCGTCTTCCGCGTATTCGGTGAGCAGATCGTAAGTGGGCATGGTGTAGCGCGCATCGTAGCGTCCGGTGGTTAGTCCGCGACTGCGTTCAAGCTCCACATTGAATTGAGGCAGGCTGACGCGCAGGTCGGCCTTCAGCAAGTAATCCTCGCCGAGGCCTGTAAAGTGCGAAAGCTTTTTCGCGATGTCCGCCTTTTCCGAGGAGCTGATGTTCGTGCCCTTCATTAACGCGTCCGCGTATTCAGTCGCGGCGAATTTGCGCGCATCGGCGAGGAACGCATTCAAATCGCCCGGAGGCTCTGGCAGCACTTTCTGATATGCAGCAGCGGCGGCATAGCTGGGAACGTACAAAATGTAAGGTATATCGTCGCCCGGGTTGAAGGAAATTGTCCCCAGATTCAGCACGGACGATATCAAGACGATTCCGTTGATGTACATCCCGTCGTGGGACTGTAGATAATTTCCCAACGCCACGGAGCGGAAGGTTCCATAGCTTTCGCCAATCAGGAATTTGGGCGAATTCCAGCGATTGTTGCGATTCGTGTAGATGCTGATGAACTGCGCGAACATTTTCACGTCTTGGTCCACGCCCCAGAAATCCTTGTTCTGCGCTTTTCCCACGGCATGGCTGAAACCGGTACCTACGGGGTCGATGAATACCAAGTCAGCTTTATCCAGCAGGCAGTTCGCGTTGTCTTCCAGCTTGTACGGCGCGGGCGGCGTGAATCCGGCGTTTGCGTTTACCACTCGTCGCGGGCCGAATGCTCCCATGTGCAGCCAGATCGAGGAAGATCCCGGGCCACCGTTGTAGACAAACGCGATGGGACGCTGGTTAAAATCCTTCACGTCGCTGCGCGTGTAGGCCGTGGAATAAATCAGCGCGGTCGGCTCACCCTTGTCGTCCTTCAGCAAAGTCGTGGACGCGGTGGCTTTGTACGCAATCGTCTGTCCGCCGATGTGAATGGTGTGGTCCGTAATGAAAGTTTCTTCTTTCGGCGGGTTCGCCTCGGCAGGCTTTGCTTCGGCGGCTTTTGCGTCCGCCGCAGGCTTCGTGTCTTTATTCGGTTCCTGCGCGGCCACGCGCGCGGCCTGGCCACATAACAGCAGTACAACCGCACAAATTCCCAAGATCCTATTCATTCGCGCTCCGATCGCATGATTCGCCGCCCCAATTATCGCCGAGGGATTCTACGCAGCCGCGGAACGGCAAGTCAAACATCTGCCAAACAAATGGTCACTAGTTGCAAGGTGGGCTCACGAAGGTCAGAGTAATGTCGTCACCGTCGGTTTCTGCGTCATCAACGGTGTGGGTGTCTGACTCGATGCGCGCGGGAATCGTGCAACTGGAGTCGCCGTGGCGTTGGCTTACGCGCTGAGGGTCGAGGTCTTCCCATGCCGAAATTGTGTAGTGCGCGGAATCGAGTAGGGTAAATTCGTAGACGCCCTCGCGAATTTTTTTCGCCGAGGGATTATCACCCTGTTCGGCTTTGGCCATGACGGTCACTTCACCGGGCGGACGGCCATCTTGCCATTTGAGTTGGACTTTAACCTTGCGCGTGGGAAAGCCGTCCTTGAGCTTGATGTTTACGTTCAGCAGCTGCTGGCCGTCCTTCACTTTGATGATTTTGGCTTCAGCTTGGTCGGCGGTGCCGGGATAAAACGCGCGCGGGAAAGGCGTATTTGGATCCTGACGGTTCATGCGATTGAAAACGAGCAGATATTCGCCCGGGCCGATGTGATCGAATTCGAATTTGCCGTTGTCGCCTTGAAAGCTCCACAGGCCCGGGCGCGATTCTTCGAAGCGGTCGGCGCGATAAAGCTCGACGGAGGCAATCTTGAGCGGCTTGCCGTCTGGGCCCAGCACACTGCCGTGAATTTTTCCGGTTGGTAGCGCAGCGACGTTGTACTCGTAGCACGCGCCGTTGGGAATCTTGAACGGAGGCAGGCCGCCCTTCAGCGTTTTTTGGGTGAATTCAAAGCGCGCGGGGAGGTCGGCTGTGTACTGATACTCGCCCGCGTGCACATCGTAGAAGGAATAGACTCCGTCTGGCCCGGTGCTGGTAGAGAAGCGGTCGTCTCTGGAACGCAGTTTTAGTTTCACGTGCGGCAGCGGATCATCCGGATCGTCGGTGGGTGCCAGAAGCGGAGGGTCCGCGCGGCGCAGCACGCCGAACACGGAAGCGACCTTGTCGTGATTGCGCATCGCGCGCAATTGTGGCAGTAGCGCGCGGCCGTCCGCGGCCGGCCGTGTGCCGCTGCAGATGACCGCGAACAAGCGACCCTCCGTCTCCTGTTGCGTGAAGACGATGTACTGATCGCCCTTCTTGAATTTGTAGGCGCAGTCGCCGTCGTCGCCGCCGGAAAAGACCTCAACGTCAGGCGAGTCCGGGCCGGCAAATTTTTCGTCAATGTGAAAATGATAGCGGGTAATGGGGGCGGCACTCTGCAGAGTCGCTTCATTGGCGCCATCGGACGCTTCGGCGGCGGGCGGCGCGGGCGCTGGCGGGAGATCGGCAACTTCGGTCACGGTTCCCAGGAACACCACGTCGTCTAACTGCAGCCCCGGACATTTCCCCGGCGGTTCCTTTGAACAGGTACAAGCTCGCAGGCCCGCCGGCACAAAAAGCAGCAGAAACCCCAATGCGATAAGCGCCCTTTGGATCATCGCTAGATATCCTACATTGTGACGCGCGTGAAAATCGAGAGCGAGAGCCAAGAAATTTTTAAGACACAGAGAACTTCGAGCAGCATCGGCGCCAGCATTTTGATACACTCTTGCGCAAATCCGGAAAAGGCACACGTTCGAACTACGGCTGCTGGGCAAATCCACGTCACGGGGTGTGCGAAAAGCAGTGTGATTTCGACTGAGGAGCGTTTAAGGCCATGAAAAAGGCGATTGTTATTTTGAGCATCGCGTGTCTGTTTCGGGTTGCTTCAGCCAGCGCGCAACAGCAACCTGCTTCGGCGCAACCGCCGGACCAATCCATCTATCACGTGACGATGGTGGGGAAGACCGTCACGTCCATCAGCTATCAGCACCGCAGCGGTTCGACCATGGTTGATTTTCGCGGCACGCCATTGATGCCGCTAGCGAAAGGCGACGCGAAAGTTGACAGCAAGCAAGGTTCGATTGTTGTGAGCGCCAGTTTCCGGGATTTGCAGCCCGCGCAGATGTTCGGCAAGGAGTATTTGACGTACGTGTTGTGGGCCATCACGCCAGAGGGTAAGCCTAACAATTTGGGCGAAGTGCTGCTCGATGGCACCAAGAGCAAGCTGACCGCCACTACTAACCTGCAATCGTTCGGCATGATCGTCACTGCGGAGCCCTATTTTGCAGTGAATATGCCGAGTGATGTGGTGGTTCTGGAAAACGTGGTGCGATCGGACACAGCCGGTACCTTCGAGCAAGTAACCGCGAATTACGAACTCATTCAGCGCGGCCAGTACACCTACATTACTTCCAAATCTAAAGACGACATCGCTAACCTCTCTCCGAAGATTCCGCTGGAAGTGTACGAGGCGCGCAACGCGGTAGCCATCGCGCAGACCGCTGGAGCGGATACGCTCGCCCCCGACGCCTATCAGAAATCGCTCGCTTCTTTGAATCAAGCCGAAAGCTTGTTGAAAAATAAAAGCAACAAGAAAGAGGTGATCGCTGCAGCTCGCGATGCGGTGCAAACGGCAGCGGATGCGCGCCTGATTGCGTTGAAACGCGCCGCGGACCAGAAGGCAGCAGCGGAACGTGCGGCGCAACAAGCTGCCACCGATGCGGCCAACGCGAAGCAAAAAGAAGAAGAAGCCGCGCGGCAGCAAGCCGAATTGCAAAAGTTGCAAGCCGAGCGTGACGCGGCTCGCGAAGCACAAGCCCGCGCCGAAGCGGACGCCGCTCGCAACCAGGCCGATGCTGCGGCGTTGGCAGCGCAGCAGCAGGCCAAGTCAGCACAAGATGCCGCCGCGAAGGCCGAAGCGGATAAGCAGGCTCTGCGCGCAGCGTTGTTAGCCCAGTTTAATCGCATATTGCCGACTACGGATACGCCGCGCGGCTTGCAAGTCAACATGGCCGATGTGTTATTTGCGTTCGGCAAATACGACTTGCAGCCACCCGCACGCGAAGCCCTCGCGAAATTCTCGGGCATCGTGCTGGCTCACCCGGGCCTGCATTTATCGGTTGAGGGTTACACGGATAGCGTCGGCAGTGATGCCTTTAACCAGGCTCTTTCCGAGCAGCGTGCTGGTGCTGTCCGGGATTATCTGGTCCAACAGGGTCTCGATCCTTCTTCCATCACCGCGACCGGCTTCGGGAAGACGAATCCGGTTGCAAGCAATGACACTGCCATGGGAAGGCAGCAGAACCGCCGTGTCGAGATCATCATTTCCGGCGAGGTGATCGGGACGAAAATCGGCGCGCCTAGCGCTCCGCCGCAGTAACGCAACGCGCCTTGAACAGAATTGTTCGAGGCGCTGCTGGAATGCGGCAGTTATTGCTTCGCTGTACTCACCTTCGTGCTATCGGCGTTTTGCCACAGGCGGAATCCGCCCACAAACGCGTTTTCATTGTTGCCCATGCGCGCACCCGGCGGCAGCTTTTTCAATTTCTTGACGTTTCCGCCGCCCAGAACCACGTAGTCGGCTTCCAACGCCGCCTTTAATTGCTCGGTGATCTTGGCAACATGGCGGCGCCACTTTTTCTTTCCTAATTTTTCCAGCCCGCGCAGACCAAGATAGTCTTCATACGTCTTCCCGTTTTTGTAGGAGAGATGAGCCAATTCCATCGGTTCCAGCGCTCCGTCAACAATCATCGCCGATCCCAATCCGGTTCCCAGACCCAGGAACAGCATGCGTCCGCCTTTGTAGCTACCCAGCGCCTGCATGCCGGCGTCATTGATGATCTTGACCGGGCAGCCGAAAGCCTTGCGGAAGTCGAATCCCATCCATCCGCCGCCAAGATTGTGCGGCTCGCGCAGGGGGCGGTTGTTGACGACGGGACCGGGATAACCCAACGAGACGCAATCGTATTTCCAGCCGCGGGTGGCTCCCTTCACCAGACGCGCCACTTTGCTTGCTGTCATTTCGGGGCCCGAAGGGATTTTCAACGGTTCTTTCTGTCCGGTCATCAACATCTTGATATGTGTTCCGCCTACATCAATCACCAAAACTTTCTGCGACTTGGCGGCGGTCGGTTTCGTCTTCATCTTCATGAACACTCCCTCGGAGACACACTCGAACTTATATCTGGCAACGTCCGGCAGTCAAACGAGAATAGCCGCGGGACAGGAAACCAAGGACGTCCTGGCTGGACTCGCACCGGAGCTGAGAAAGTTGAAATCGACGCTCCCGCGACGTACAATCCCGCCGATTGAAGAACCTCACGGCAGAAACTTCCGGGATGAACTGAGCCAGATTCCGAGAGTACCACCGTCAAGTACGAGGCCGATGCACCAGATCGCGCGGCTTCCCAACTAACGCGACTCCCCGCCGCCACAGTGGGCGGCTGCACCTTCCAACGAAAACGTTCCAACAGGGAGAACGATCATGAAAAAACTTTGGTTCAGGGCGGCAGCATCCTTGGCATGGCTGGCATTGGCGGCAATGGTGTTGCTTGTGGCGCCGTTGAAAGCGCAAGATCAGCAACAACCGGACGCAAGCAGTAACAGCACCACGAGCAAAAAGAAATCCAAAAAGACCACCACAAGTTCCGACGCGAACGCAACCGATAGTTCCTCGGGCAGCACTGGCACTTCCAAGAGCAAGTCTAAAAAGAAGGCAGCGTCATCGGATTCGTCCGCTACGGATTCCTCAGCGTCTAGCGGCAGCACCACCTCCAGCAAGTCGAAAAAGTCTGCGAAGTCCGCGTCAGATGATACTTCGGCGACACCCGGGTCAGGGTCTGACACGGCTAGCACGAAAAAGTCGAAGTCTTCAAAATCCGCGGCGGCCGATACTTCGGCTACGTCCGGATCGACGACTGATGCGGCTGGCACCAAGAACTCTAAATCTTCCAAATCGACCTCGAGCGACACGTCTTCGGCGTCAACTGCCACCCCGGATACGTCCACGGGTTCGAAGAAATCGCGGTCGAAGAAAACGTCGGCAGACGCCAGCACGAGCGCGGCGGCAACGGATTCGTCGAAGGCTCCCGCGACCGAGGATGCATCAGCGTCTTCGACCAAGAAAACGCGCAGCAGGAAGACCAGTGCAGATACACCTGCGTCCGCGACCAACTCGAGCGCGGGTTCAACCTCCGGTTCAGCTTCCGCTTCCACACCCGCCGCGTCAGAACCGGCGCCCGCGGCGAGTTCGAATGCGTCAGAACCTGCGGCCGCACCGGCCAAGCCCCCGAAGTCCACACCGGCCTCCAGCGCGTCGAAAACGCCGCCGCCCTCGGGCAGCGGAATGGTTTGGGTGAACACGGATTCGGGCGTCTATCACAAAGAGGGAACTCGGTATTACGGAAAAACGAAGAGTGGCAAGTACATGTCTGAAGCGGATGCGATGAAGGCCGGCTATCGTGCCGCGAAGAACGATCAGTAAGGCCGGTCGATTGCGTCCGCGGATAAACCTCATCCGCGTTCGTCTGTAGAAGTGGACGTGGATGTGCGTTTCTAAGCTGAAGGAGCGAAAAGCATGAGGATCCGCTGGATCCGCGCCTTTTTGGTCGCCGTTCTCTTCGTCTTGGCCGTACCGAGTCGTTGCTCGGCGCAAAATCAGATCACTTGCGCTTCGAACGATGGCGGTCGTCAGTACTGCCCGGCTGACACACGAGGCGGCGTCACGATGGTACGACAGAACAGCCAATCCCCGTGCGTGCAGAATCAGACGTGGGGATACGATGGCCGCAATGTCTGGGTCGATCGCGGGTGCCGCGCAACCTTTCAGCTAGGCTACGCCTCACCAGGAGGACCTGGAGGGCCGGGCGCCGGTCCAGGCGGTTACCAAGTGACCTGTGAATCAAACAATGGGAAGCGACGGTACTGTCAAATTAACGACCCGCGCTCACAGGTGGATCTAATCCAGCAATTGAGTGGCAGCCCCTGCACGCGCGGCGTGACTTGGGGAAACGACGGACTGGGCATCTGGGTAGACCGCGGTTGTCGCGCGCGATTTAACGTCACCGTTTATAGCGGCGCACCCGCGTGGTGGTGGAATTCCGGAGGGCATCATCGTCCCACGGACCAGCCGCGCAACGGCGCGTGTTTTTTCCGGCAAGCGCATTACTCTAGCGATTATTTCTGCCAGGAGAAGGGTACCAGCCTGAATGTCCCGCCCGGCTTCAACGATCAAATCTGCTCGATTCGAATCTATGGAAATGTTACCGTCACCTTCTACAACGACGCGAACTTCGGCGGCCCCAACGCTTCCACTCGCAAGAGTGTGCCGGACTTGCGTAATTGGAGCCT
>Ga0209693_10001144_pt1 | contig 11251 bp, 10 predicted proteins | sample HubBroMetageWRM3_FD_188345 | JGI IMG/M metagenome (GOLD analysis project Ga0209693, IMG submission 188345) | Warmed soil microbial communities from the Hubbard Brook experimental Forest, New Hampshire - Hubbard Brook CCASE Soil Metagenome WRM 3... | ecosystem: Environmental > Terrestrial > Soil...
CTTTCGACTCAGATGCCATGCGCAGCATTCGTCACCCGGAACGACGCCTAATTTACCCTCTCCCCCGCCGGCCGGGGGAGAGGGCAGGGTGAGGGGGCCTTTGAGCGGTGCCGCGGCGTCGCCCACCTCACCCTCCCTCTCCCCCCTGAAGGGCGGAGAGGGACAGCGCCGCGCTTTCCGCGAGAAAGATGCTTTCAGTTCACCCGTTGAGGAGGAAACACTATGCCGAAAATCCCGGCGGAGCGGCTGACCGAGATCGGGCGGGCGCTGTTTGTGGCGGCGGGCACCCCGCCGGAAGAGGCCGAGATCGTCGTTCGCCATGTGGTCAACGCCAACCTCGCCGGCCATGATTCGCACGGGGTGATCCAGATCCCGACCTATATCGAGCGCATCAAAGTCGGACACATCGTGCCGGGCGCGCCTTGGAAAATCGTGCAGGAATCGCCGACCACGACGGTCGTCGACGGGCATTGGGGTTTTGGCTACGTCGTCAACGAGCGCGCCATGCGCCTGACGATCGAAAAGGCCGAAAAATCCAACGTGGCGGCGGCGACGGTGTTTCGCCAGGGCCATATCGGCCGGCTCGCAAGCTACACCTTGATGGCGGCGAAGGCCGGGATGATCGGGCTGATCACGGCGGATTCCGGGCGTTCGCCAAAGGCGGTGGCGCCGTTTGGCGGGCGCGAGGCGCGGCTCGGCACCAACCCGATCTCGATCGCGATGCCGTCCGATCTGGAGGGGCCGCTCTACCTCGACATGGCCACCTCGGCCGCGGCGGCCGGCAAGATCGCACTCTCCGTCGCGCGCGGCACGCCCGTGCCGCCGGGCTGGATCATCGACCGCGACGGCAGGCCGACCACCGATCCGAGCCAGCTGCGCCAGGGCGGCGCGCTGCTGCCGGTCGGTGGCACCGAAGGCTACAAGGGCTATGGCCTGTCGGTAATGGTCGAGATCCTTTGTGGTCTGTTGACCGGCCTCGGTTTTGGGGTCGAACCGACCGGGCGCCACAATGACGGCTGTTTCATGGCCGTCTTCAAGGTCGACGCCTTCCGGCCGCTCGCCCAGTTCAAGCAGGAGATCGGCGAGTTCGTCCAGTATTTGAAGGCGACAAAGCCGGCCGAAGGCAGCAGCGGCGTTTACTATCCAGGCGAAATCGAGCACATGCGGGAAGAGGACCGCCGCAGCAACGGCATCGAAATCGAGGATGCCACCTGGTACAAGCTGCGCAGCTTGGCGGAAGGCTATGGCCTCGCCGACCGGCTCGGGTTTACCGAGGTCGAGTAGGCCTTATCGGCTGTAGACAAATCCGAAAGGAGTGGCGAATCCCGGCCTTACCGAGTACAGTCCGGGTGGGGAAAGTTTGTAGAATAATTCAGGGGTATTGGAGATGCGGGGGGTGGCGCTCGTTGTTTTCCTTGGCCTCATCGCTTGCGCCACGGGGAACGCCGTGACATCCGCGGATGCTTCGTCCGAACTGCGCGAGTGGCAAACTGCGGCCGGAAAGCCCCCTTCGAAAAACGAGTTTGCGGCAGTCGTCGCGGCCTGCGAAGACCGAGCAAAGACTATGAATAAGAGCGACCCGATCGAGGGCTGTCTCGCCGATTACGGGTTGCACCGCGTGCAGTGAGCAGATTCGCTAAACGTGACGGGCGTTCGCCTGTTCGAACAATCGCAAGTTTTCTCCATGTCGAACGGTTGTTCGAGCAGCGTCTCCGGATCCCATTCGCTGCGGGACGCGGCAAAAAAATCACCGCCATAGACGTGGATGGCGCCCGCCACCCGCAATGATGGAACTTCAGCACTACCGCGGGCGCCAAGTGAAGACGGAGGACATCGCGAAATTCCACACCGAGCCGACCACCGCTCCCGCCACGCCGGCCAGCCACCAAGTGTGGCTCGAGGTGAAAGCGTAGGAGGCGACGCCGACATTGGCAACCGCCCCGATCCCGCAGATCAGGTAAAAAATAGCGAGGCCGCGCAGCAGTTTGAGCCCACGCAGCCGTTGGTCGCGGTAGGTGAACTGATTGTTCAGGACGAAATTCGAGGTCATCGCCACCATTGTGGCAATGGCCTGCGACGCGCCGAACCCGAAGGCCAGCAAGTTGAGAGCGGCCCACAGCGTCGCAAGATGCACGACGAGGCCTAACCCGCCGATCAGGCCGAACAGCGCAAAGCGCACGGGAACGAACCGGCCGACCATTTTATCGGCGAGCAGCATCCCGTATTCCCACGCAACCATCGTGTCGAGCTTGCTTTCGCCGTGCTGCCGCTCACGGAAGCTGTAGGGAAGCTCTCTGACCCTCGGCGGCTCGGGCGACGACGCGAGAAGGTCGAGCAAGACCTTGAATCCCTGCCCGGACATACGGCGCAGCGCGGCTTCGATTATCTCGCGGCGGCACATGAAGAAGCCGCTCAGCGGATCGGCAACATCAGCCTTGCAAATCATGCGGGCGAGGCGCGTCGCCGCCCCGCTGATCCGGACGCGGCCGCTGTTCCAAGCGCCAACCCCGCCGCCCGCGACATAGCGGCTGCCGACCACCAGATCAGCCGCGCCGCTGTCGAGGGTTTCCAACATCTTTGGCAACAGCCGCTCGTCATGCTGCAGATCGGCGTCCATGACGGCGACATAAGGCGAGGCGCAAGCCAGCACGCCTTCGATGCAGGCAGTGGCAAGACCGCGCCGGCCGATCCGCTGCAGACAGCGCACCCGGGGATTACGCCGCGCGAGGTCTCGGACGTGCTCGGCCGTGCCGTCACGCGAGTCGTCATCGACAAAGATCACCTCCCATTCGGTATCCGGGAGGGCTGCCGTCACCAGGGACAGCAGTGGCTCGACGTTCTCGCGCTCGTTCAGTGTCGGGATAATGATGCTCAATACGGTCGTGACGGGTCGAGAGGCGGCGCTCTCCGGTTTCGCGTTGAGAAATGCCAAATCATCCATCCGCTGCTCCACGACCGCCCGGCTCGTCAAAGCGACCGGCCGAGAAGCTTGATCTGCATCTCCGGCGCGACGCGTCCGCGCGGGACCTCTTCCTTCATGCGGTAGATCACGAGATCGGCCATGTAGCCCTTGCCATAATTGGCGGTCATCGGGATCCGCTCAACTTCGGAGAACTTATCCGAACCGAGCGCTGCTTCCAGCGCCTTCACAGAGGCGAGGTCGTCGTGATAGCGCGTCTGAAAGACGACATACTGGACGTGCAGGTTGCGAAAGGTGTCGGCCAGCTCATCCGGGTTGAGCACGTTTTCCTTGAACCCGTGCTCGAGATAGACGGCAACATCGCTGAGCAATATTTTATCGAGACGGACCACCCCGAGATCCCGGCGCTTGGAATAGGCGCGCATCGCATAGACAAAAGTGCCGTCGCGCGACCCCCAAAAGGCGACATTGGTCTCCGGCGGCGCCAATTGCGCCGCCGCTTCCGCGGCGCCCCGCGTACCGGCAACAACGGGGACGGTCTGCGTAGTCAGTGTTATCGCCAAAATCGCTCCTGCAAATGCTAAAGATGCCCCATAGCGAAGGCTGAACTTGGCGAGTGTTCTGTCTATCGCCAGCACTGCCGCGAGCGCGAGCGGATAGGTGATGAAGAGGATGTGCCGCGGCTCTTTGACCGCAATCATTGAGTAGAACGCATATCCGACGAGTAGCCAACTGGCAAGAAAAACGGCGTCTGCACGCGCCAGCCGTAGGGCCGGCGCAAACGGCAGCGCCAGCAAATATAGGCATGCGAAGGCCAGAGTGGGCCAGGAAATCACTGACGGCATGATGCGGGCGTAATAGGTCAGCTCCGCGCTGCTCCAACGGGATGTCTCCGCACCCGGAAGCGCCGCCGCTTGACCGAGATTATAGCTGCCGAATGCAAAAAAGATGCCCACTAGCGGCAGCAGCAATACGCCACCAAGCGCAGCTGCTTGCAGCACTGCGCGCTGACGAAAAACACGCCAGCCATACGCATATCCGAGTGAAATGGCGATTGGCACGACGAAAAAGATGGCGTTGTATTTGGTGTAGGCTGCAGCCACCGCGCAGATTACCGCTCCGAAGAGAGACCATTTTCGCCCGCTCTTCAAATGGCGTACAAGGAATTCTGCGGACCATACGAGAAAGGCGTAGGCCGGCACGTCGAGCATGATCTGACGGCCCCAGAATGCGAGTTCCGGTGCGCCGATCAGCAGCAGCGCCACGGCCAGCGCGGGGGGCGGGTCCAGCCAATGCCGCGACAGGCGAAAGGCCCCCCAAGCGAGAAGAAACAGAAAGGCGAGTTCGGTCAGCAACGCGGACGCTTCGGAGACGCCAAAGACCGCATAAACAGCCGACAATACTCCATAAAATAACGGGGGGTAGAACAGGATTGTCAGTGCCGGCCACTGGCGATAATAATCGTAGGCAAATTCGATCGGGTGACGCCAAGGAAGTTCGTGGATAAAATCGAGGACGAAAGCGCCGTTCAGTGCGTGGCGCGATGCGTCCGGCCAATCGATGTCGCCGCGCTTTGGGAGGCCGAAATACATCCCCAGCGTGATCGCCAAGAGAATAAAGAAATAGGTGCGATGGTCAAAGGCCGCGGCGCGCCAACGTTCCATATTCCAGCGAAATAGGCCACGGCCGAGAGTCAAACGCACACCTCGCCGTCCTCAACCAGCTTAGCGATCAAGCGAACAGCCGGCCCGCTAGCACTTACCGCAGGATCGACACATTCGTCAGTCGGAACGGAAGCTGGCGTAATGCGCTGGCGCTGCCTTCCTGAACCAGTCTCATCCCACTACATGAAACCGACGAAATGGTCAATCGGCTGCATTGCCGTTCCTAACCCTGCTACTGTTCTCGGCCTGCCGTGCCGCGGCGTTGAGATTCGGGATCGGATAAAGTCATGAGCGTCGTCTCGTCGTGCCCCTTCTGGGATGAAACGGCCTATTATTTCGTTGGGTCGTTCCAGGGCGCGGGCTCCGCCCGCGAGCCCGGAACCTATGAACACGGGCCTCGGAGAAAGGTTCGTAAGCCGGTGTTCATAGTTTCCGGGCCCGGCCCACGGGCCGTCCCGGAATGACGATCTCGCCCTTGAAAAACAGCGCTTTTCACCTCCGTTTTCAGGAGCAGGGACGCAACCTCGTCCTCAACCCGCAGCGGGAGCGCTACTGACGTGCTCGGGGCGAAACCCGAGGCCGATGAGGCGGGCGGGGAGCCGCCGCAGAAACGGCATCCACCCCAAGAGGCGCACCGGGAATGGCGGCGACATCTTTGCGGTGCTCGCCAGCACGCGGCCGATCACCCGGTTCTGCAGGATCACCTGGAGCCGCTGCGTCGCGCGCGTCGGAAACTCGCGGCGGCGCTGCACGGCTTCGAGATCCCGCTGCGAAACCGAACCCTGGAGTAGCTTCGGGATGAGAATATTTGCCGCAGCAACTGCGTCCTGGATCGCGAGGTTGATCCCGACGCCACCGATCGGCGACATCGCATGAGCGGCGTCTCCGATGCACAACAACCCGGGCCGGTGCCACATGCGCAGGCGATCCACGGATACACTCAACAGCTTCACATCGGACCAATCCTTCAGCTCGTCGACCCGGTCGCGCAGATATGGAGCGAGGCCAGCGATCTCCTCGCGCAAGGCCGGCAGACCCCGCGCACGGATCTCGTCGAACCCGCCTTTCGGGATCACGAAGGCGCATTGCCAATAATCTTGGCGATTGAGCATCACAAAGATGCGGCCGGTGTCGACCCGCCCGAGGGTCTGCCCGGGATCATCCGGACCGCGTGACAGCCGCATCCACAACACGTCCATCGGAGCACCGAGATCGAGCACATCGAGACCAGCCCGTTCGCGCAGCGTGGAATGGCGTCCGTCGGCGGCGACGACAAGATCCGCCTTGACCCTGATCGGCCCGCCGGGGGTCGTCGCCAGCAATCCGGTCACCACCCCGCTGTCGACGGTAAGATCGCGGGCTTCGGCCTCCATCTTCAAATGGAACGCCGGAAATCGCTGGGCATTTTCGGCGAGAAAGTCGAGGAAATCCCATTGCGGCATGAAGGCAATGAACCGGCAATGGGTCGGCAAATGCGTGAAGTCCGCTATTTCGACAAACTCGTCTCCGATCTGGCCCCCGAGCGTTCGGACTTCCTGATGCGGACGCCGCAGGAACTCGTCAAGCAGTCCGAGCTCGTACATGATCTCGAGGGTCGAGGGATGGATCGTATCCCCCCGGAAATCGCGCAGGAAATCGGCATGTTTTTCGAGAACGAGAACCGAGATCCCGGCTCGGGCGAGCAGGAAGCCGAGCATCATACCCGCGGGGCCCCCACCGGCGATGCAGCAGCGAACCGAAACCTCGGGATCCATCATGACATCCTCCCGCCTCCCTCTCCCCGCTCCCGCGCATCACAGGTTACATGGGAGGCGGCGATGGGAAATGGACCATCTGGGCTGATTTCAGCTTTTCCAGCCGCGCCGTCTCCTTTGCGATGACGTAATCGCGGTAGGCCGCGCGGTCTGCCTCGGCCACCGTGGCCTGGGTTGGAACAGCACACACGGTCGGGCAGCGCGTGACCCCTTTGGTGCTCAAAAAGGCGGCAACCGCTGCTTGGTAATCGGCCTCCGACATCGCGAATTTCCTCGTTGGGTGAACGATGCCCTCAGATAGCGCAAGGCCGGTTAATGATGGGTTTAGAGCAATACCTCTAAAAAAGTTTTAGAAAAGCCGGGGAACCCGTGCGACTCGGCTGGCGTTTCGCGCGTTTGTCGACGATATATGCGAGGTGGGGGGATTAGCCGGGTGAGGTTGGACCTTGGTCCATCCCGATTACACAGTGAGATTTTGGGGCGTGCGGGGCAGTATAGCGTGCCCTGGGCCCGATACCATCCGGTATGGCGGCAATACCTCCTGCGTCGAGATCCGCTGCGGGGACCGTCTGATGGTATTCGACGGCGGGACCGGAATCCGCTTGCTGGGCAACGAGCTGATGGCCTCCGGCAAGCCCGCCGAGCTCGACCTCTTCTATAGCCACACCCATTTCGACCACATCTGCGGATTGCCGTTTTTTGCGCCGTGCTATGACGCGCGGAGCAGCATGCGTATCTGGGCCGGGCACCTGAACGGCAATAAGGGCATCGAAGCGGTCCTCAACAACATGATGATCGCTCCGCTGTTCCCGATCCCGATGGGCATCTTCACCGCCAAGATGAAGTTCATCGATTTCACTGCCGGCGATGTGCTGACGCCGCATCCCGGCATCCTGCTTCGAACGGGCCGGCTGAACCACCCAAACGGCGCCACCGGATATCGCATCGAGTACGCGGGAAAGGTCGTGGCCTACATCACCGATACCGAGCATCGCCCCGGCGGACGCGACCCCAACGTCCTCGCGCTCATTGAGGGTGCCGAGGTAATGATCTATGACGCGTCCTATACCGACGCCGAATTTCCCACCCACAAGGATTGGGGTCATTCGACCTGGGAAGAGGGGGTGCGTCTCGCCGATGCCGCGGATGTGAAGACCCTCGTTATTTTTCACCACGATCCCGGCCACGACGACGACTTCATGGACCAGGTCGCCGCCGAGGCGGCAGCGGCCCGGCCCGGTACCATCGTGGCTCAGGAAGGTCTCGTACTGCGGCCGTGATAAGCTGGCGGGTCTACCGGGTCGGGGATGCCTGATCGGTTTCGCGTCGAAGTCGCGCCTTCGCAACACGTCACGGCCACGGACTACCCCGCCGCGACGGCCAACCGCGCCGGCGTGACGTTGATCCTCGGACACGGAGCGGGAGCCGACCAGACGAGCGGCTTCATGGTCGTCTTCGCTACCGCGCTGGCGGACCGCGGGATCGATATCGTCACCTTCAACTTTCTGTACAGCGAGAACCGCCGTCGCATTCCCGACCCGAACCCGAGGTTGGAAAGCTGCTGGCGCGCCGTCATTGAGGCCGTGCGAAGCCGGATCACCTCGAGCGCCAGTAAGCTGGCGGTCGGTGGCAAATCGATGGGCGGGCGTATCGCATCGCAGGTCGCCGCGGGCGGCACCGGTGATTTGGCCGCGCTGGTGTTGCTCGGCTACCCCTTGCATCCGCCCGGCAGGCCCGACCGCTTGCGCGCAGCGCATCTGCGGGACGTGAAGGCCCCGATGCTGTTTGTCCAGGGCTCCCGCGACCCCTTCGGCACGCCCGCCGAGCTGCAACCGATCGTGAGCCGGCTCGCGCCCACCGCGGATCTGTTCGTCGTCGAAGGCGGCGATCATTCGTTCAAGGTTCCGAAGAGCGCCGGGGTCAAGCAACAGGACGTGCATCGCGCCATCCAGGATCGGATCGAAACCTGGCTGCGGATGCTTGTCGCCAACCCAGGTTAACCGGGTCAGGACAGCGCGAGGAGGGAGAGCGGGACGGCGCCGCGCAACAGGGCCTTGCGGGCCTCCCACTGGGTGGCGGGGTCGAGGGTTTCGAGGAACTGCGCCTCGCCGCCAGCGAATAATGCCACGGGTAGACCGTCGCGGTAGAGGAGGCGGTTGCCGGTCAATGCGGCGAGCTTTGGCCCGGGGGTCAGGATGCCGACCAGGTTCAGCGGATCGGCGCCGGAGAGCGAGACCCAGCTGCCCGAGGGAGGCTTGCGGCGAACCTCGCGCAACACGCCCACGGCTTCTGCAAGCGCGAATTGTTCGCCGGAGAACCCGGCCACAAACCGGCCGCCGCGGATCTCGCCGCGCGCCTCGAGACGGCGGTAGACACGGAGCAGATCGCGCCACGGCGGCAGCCAGGGGGCTTCGCGCTCGATAAGGCGCCAGAAGACGACGCCGTAACGGAGCAGCAATGTCCGCGCGAGATGCTCCACCGCCTCAGGTCTGGCTTGCATCTGAGGCTGGGGCCGGCGCGCAAGAGCCCAGCGGCCGGCACTCTCCATGGCGAACATCGTCGTGCGCCGCCGCCCGCCGGCGGCGGGTTTGCGCAGCAAGGCGCGCAACCCGGCAAAGCTGTCCGAAGTGACCATGCCGAGCGCCACCAGCTCGGCGAGGGCCTCCTCGACTTGCGGACGCAAGAGGCCGGTGCCTTCGACCAGCTCGTCGAAGAACGATGCGCCGTATTGGCGAATGAAGTCGACGACGGCCTGCGCTCGAGAACTCGGGCGCGCCGGCTCCTCGATCGCCGACAGCGATGCCCAAAGCCCCGCATGGCGCCGCGCCAGCAGAGCGATCGGGGTGGTCCGGACGGGGCTCGCGCTGCGCTCGCCGCCGTTGCGTGCCCGGAGGCGAGCCCAGGCGATCCGTCCGGCTAGGCACTGATCATCCAGCCACGACGGCTCGTATGAGTCGAGCCGCGCCGGCAGGATCTCGGTCTCCCAAGCGCCGGCTGGGGCCTCGAAACCTTCGAGCTGCCGCACCAATACTTCAAGGGCGTCCGGCCCTTCCATGTGGGTATCAGCCGTCACCCGCTGCCAGCCGAGCAAGAAACGCAGGAAGTCGCGGGCGGCGACCGGCTGGATCTCGGCCCGCAGCCGATTGACCGTATACCGGTGAATCCGCGCGAGCAGTCGGCGCTCGCACCATTCTGCGTCCTCCGCCCCGGACGTAAAACGCCCGCGCATCGCAAAACCCTCGGTTTCGAGCGCCGTGAGCGCGGCAGAGATTTCCTTTGGGTCGACCCCAAGCGGCGCGGCGAGTGCCGCCTCGGTGACCGGCCCCAGCCCCTCCAGTCTCCCGCGCAGGATTTCGATCAACGCCGCCTCGCGCGACCATGCGTGCTCACGATGCACCTCGGGCGCGGAGATCGGCGGGTCGATTTCCGATCCGGGCCACAGCGCCCGAAACTGCGATACCCGCTCCGCCGCGATCCATAAAACTCCCTCTCCGCCCTCGGGGGCGGAGAGGGTTGGGGTGAGGTGGGCGGAGGCCAGGCTCGGAACTATGGGAGGACCCACCTCACCCTCCCCGTCGCGATCGCGACGGGTCCCCTCCCTCTCCCCCCGATGGGCGGAGAGGGCAATCTTGGCAACCCGGTTTTCCCCGGCGAGCTGCGCGAACCAATCGCGCCACGCCGTCGGCGCTTCCCCGGCGCTGAGGAAACCGAGCCAGGCCAGCGCGTCGTGCAGTTCGTCGGGGTTCGCCGGGTCGGGCCACGCCTCGGCGCGCACCCGCGCGATGGCTTCGGGGTCGAGCCGGCCGATGTCGCCGGCCTCCTCGGGCGCGAGCCAGCGCCGGCTGATGACCGCTTGGGTGCGCCGCTCCTCGAGCGGGGCGTCGTCGAGATAGGCGTAGGGCCGGGCCGAAAGCACTTCGAGCGCGAGCGGCGAGGGCTCGGTCAGATCGCGCGCAACGACCCGGATTTCACCGGCCTCGAGCCGCGCAAGCAACCGCTCGAGACCCGCGATGTCCATCGCCTCACCAAGGCAATCGGCAATCGTTTGGCGGATCAGCGGATGGTCCGGGATCTCACGCTCGCCGACCAGATTCTCGGCGCATGCAACCTGGTCGGGAAAGATCGCTGCGATCAGGTCTTCGGCAGCCATGCGCGCGAGCTGCGGGGGCACCTTCTTCCCGCCGCGAAAGCGCGGCAGCGCCAACGAGACCCCGGCCACCCAGCGCCAGCGGGTGATAAACATCGGCGCGTCCAGCAGCGCTTCGATCAGCAACCGTCTGATGCTCGCGGAGTGCAGGTAGCGCGGAACGTCGCCAAGATCGAAGCTGTGCGCACGGGTCAACGACAGCACGATGTTGTCCTCGGTCGCCGCCGCCTGCAGCTCGAAATTGAATTTGCGGCAAAACCGCTTGCGGAGCGCCAAGCCCCAGGCGCGGTTGAGGCGGCTGCCGAAGGGCGAATGGATGACCAGCTGCATGCCGCCGACTTCGTCGAAGAACCGCTCTATGACGAGTGTATCCTGGGTTGGCAGAACCCCCAGCGCCGCGTGACCCGAAGCCAAATATTCGACGAGTTGCTCTGCCGCGGGCTCGGCGATGCCGACCTCGTCCCGCAGCCACGAAAGGGTATTTTCGCTGGGCGACCAGGCGGCGAATTCGGCGCGCAAACGAGAGACGGACTGCGACAGCTCGTCGGTGCGGCCGGGCGCTTCGCCGAGCCAGAACGGAATGTTCGGCGCCATGCCCGGCGCGTCCTCGACGCGCAATGTGCCGCGTTCGACCCGCATCACGCGATAGGCGGCGTTGCCGAGCTGGAAGATGTCGCCGACCATGCTCTCGACCGCAAAGTCCTCGTTGACCGTGCCGATGATCTGGTTCTCGGGCTCGAGCAGCACCTGATAGTCGGCATTGTCC
>Ga0209693_10001145_pt1 | contig 11250 bp, 11 predicted proteins | sample HubBroMetageWRM3_FD_188345 | JGI IMG/M metagenome (GOLD analysis project Ga0209693, IMG submission 188345) | Warmed soil microbial communities from the Hubbard Brook experimental Forest, New Hampshire - Hubbard Brook CCASE Soil Metagenome WRM 3... | ecosystem: Environmental > Terrestrial > Soil...
CGCCGAGGTATAGCCGGAGGCGCTGGCGGTGAACGTGGTGGTGCCGGTGCCGGAACTGTTGGCGGTCACCGTCACCGACTGCGCGGTCGCGAAGTTCGACGGGGTGAACGTCAGCGATGTCGGCGACTCGGTCAGCCCGGTGTTCCCGCTGGCCGCGATGGACACGGTCAGGTTAGCGGCCGGGGCGCTGGACAAGGCCAGGGTGAAGGTCCCGGTGCTGCCTTGGTTGACCGACAGGCTGGATGTGCTGGCGGTGATCGAACCGCCACCGCCGCTGCTGCCGCCGGCCGGGGTGCAGGTGACCGAGGCGGGGGCGGTGTTGGTGCCGGAGTAGTTGAAGTTGGCGCCGATCCCCGAGGTGTTGGCCCCGGCGGCCAGGCTGCCGTTCCACGAGGCGTTGGCGACGGTGACGTTCTCCCCGGACTGGGTCCAGGTGCCGTCCCAGCCCGACTGCAGGGTCTGGTTGCCGGCGTAGGAGTAGGTCACGGTCCACCCGGTGATCGCCGTGGTGCCGGTATTCGTGACGGAAAGCGCTGCGGTGAACCCGCTGCCCCAGTCCGTCTGGACCGAGTACGCCGCGCTGCACGCGGTCGCGGCGGATGCGGGCAGCGCGGGTGTGACCAGGGCAAGGACTCCCCCGCCCAGCGCCAGCGCGGCGACCACTGTGACGCCGCGTCGCCACCGCCGCATGATCCGTCCGACCGTCGCTGGCCGCGGGTACAGCGCCCGCGGCAATGGCAGTTTCATACGGTTCTTCCTCTCTTTAGCCTGTTGGCAGAAACCAGCCGGCCAAGTTCGCCCCGATGAACCGTCAGCCGCTGTCCGGGCGCGATGGACCGTCAGCCGAGCGGCCGCGCCGCTCCGTGCCGCGCTGCCAGGGCTGCCGTGACCATAAGCAGCCCCACGGGCGGTGTACAGGCCGGCGGGCGTCGCCACGGGCGCGGCGACGTTCGCTCATCGACGACCGCCGTGCCGGGATTGGCGTCCTGAAAGGGGAAAACACACGAGAACCGGCTGGCCGCGGTGCCTTCCGCGGGTCGGCGGCGGAGGGTGGGCCGGGGGTGGGGGGAGGCAGGGCCGGCTCGACCAGTGACCGGTAGCGGGCCACAGCGGGGAACGCCAGACGGATCAGCAGTGCCCCGGCCACGGTGGCCACGCCGCCGCTGACTGCGCTGAACCCGGGCGAGGTGACCCCGGCGACCACGCCCGCCTCGAAGTTGCCGAGCCGGGGCATCCCGGCGCCGACGACGTAGTCCACGGCGGTGACCCGGCCGCGCAGCCGGTCCGGGGTGATGTGCTGGACGATGCTGCCGCGGAAGATCACCGTCGTGGTGTCGGCGGCGCCGGCCAGCACGAGCAGCAGCAGCGCGAGCCAGAAGACGCGGGCGAAGCCGAAGCAGGTGATCGCGGCGCCCCAGATCACGACCGTGACCAGCATCGCGCGCGCCTTCGCGGGGACGCGCCCGGCCGGGCCCGACAGGACCGAGCCGAGCAGGCCGCCGGCCGCGAGGGCCGTGCTGAGCAGCCCGAGGGTCTGCGGCGACCCGCCGAAGCGCTCCGCGTTCAGGGCGGGAAACAGGGCCACCGGCAAGCCGAATACCGTCGCGTCGAGGTCGAAAAGGAACGCCGCGGTCAGGATCGGCTGGCTGCGGACGTAGCGCAGGCCCTCGGCCGCTGCCCGCAGGCCCGGCCTGGCCACGCCGCCCTCCGGTGGCATCGCCGGAAGCCTGGCGACGCTGTACAGGGCCGCGGCGAAGCTGACCGCGTCGATGAGGTAGCACACCCGAAGGCCCCCGGCCACCGTGATCGCGCCGGCCAGCGCGGGGCCGAACAGGAACGTGACGTAGCCGGACACCTGGTTCAGCGCGACACCCGCGGTGAGGCGCTCGGCCGGCAGCAGCCGCGGCACGAACGTGCGGCGCGCCGGGCCGTCGACCGACTGCATCCCGGACTGGACCGCGGCCAGCGCATAGAGCAGCCAGAGCTGCCCCAGGTTCAGGAAAGCCTGCGCGGCGAACACGGCCGACACCACGGTCAGGAAGCTGCTGGTGGCGAGCACGAGGCGCCTGCGGTCGACGGCGTCCGCGAGCGATCCGCCGTACAGCCCGACGACCAGCGCGGGAATGGCCTGGGCCAGCCCGAGCGCGCCGACGGCGACCGACGAGTGCGTGAGCTCAAAGATCTGCAAGACCAATGCGAACGAGGTCATCGAGCTGCCGAGCCAGGACACGGTCGAGCCGATCAGCAGCCGCCGGAACGGCGGTGACTCCCGCAGCGGCCGCAGGTCGGCCAGCAGGCTCCGGCGCCGTCGCGGCTGCTCAGCCACGGGTCGCGTCGCCGCGCGGCGGGCCGAGGGCCGGGTCGCCGTACAGCGGGCCGAGGGCCGGATCGCCCAGCGCCCGGGCCGCGTCGGCGATCCGGTCGCGCATCGAGCGCCGCTCCACCGCGCGCAGGATGGCCGCCAGCATCTCGCCGAGCGGCACCGGCAGCTCGGCATCGAGGCCGGCGGCCGCGGTCTCGGTCGCGGCCCACTCGGCGTCGATGACCGGCAGCAGCGAGCGGGCCCGGTCGGTCAGCCGGACGATCCGCTGCCGCGCGTCCTCGCCCGGCTCCAGCGCGACCAGCCCGCACCTGCTCATCTGCGCCACGGTCTGGCTGGCCGCCGAGTGGGTCACGCCGATCGCCCCGGCGATGTCGCGGATCGAGCTCGGGCCGAGGGCGACGATCGCGCGCACCACCGGGCTGAACCGCGGCCGGTAGTCGGCCAGCCCGAGGTCGGCATACACCCGCGCGACATCCCCGTCGAGCAGGTCGAGGACGTGCCGCAGCCGGGTCCCGAGCCCATGCACCAAGGGTTCATCGGTCACGCGAAAACTATAACAGCACTGTTACATATCCGCCGCCCGAAAGCCTCAGTTATGCCATGGATGTACCAAACGACGGGTAATAGGCCGTCGAACGGTTCATTCATGGCCAGAGGCGACGGCTCGGCCAGAGGCGACGGCTCGGCCAGAGGCGACGGCTCGGTCAGAGGTGACGGCTCCAGCAAAGGGGGAGCCAAGGGGGCGACGGCGCTACTGGGTCAGCGGGTCCTCACGGGCCTTGCGGCGGTGGCGGAGTCGGGCCACCGTCCCTCGTTCCGGCAGCAGGTAGTACATGGCCCGGCGGAATGGGTCGCCACGGCCGGAGCCCTGCCTGACCCGTTCGGCGCCGTTCACCGCCCGCACCGGCACCGCCGGCTCCGCGCCGGCCACAACGCCGGGATGGTCATGCTCGGCCGACTTGCGGGCGTGGCTCGTCATGGCCAGCCAGCCCAGCAGCGCGACCGGGTAGGAGAAGTAGCCGAACCTGGTGGCGGGCGCGAGGATGAACATGACAGCCAGTGCGATCGCCAGGCGCCTGGTTGCCGCCGGGACGTCGGCGGGCGGCCGGACGACGAGCCAGGCCGCGATCACCAGCGCCGCCGCGATCAGCAGGCCGATGGCGGCCACGTGCCCAGCCTCACCTATGGACGCGAGCAGGTGCCCGGGCAGCGGGCTCGCGGCAGGCGTCTTGTGCTGGGTCATCCCGAGCGGGTACAGCACCACGTTCTGCAGCAGCCCGGCCGGCTTCCCCAGCAGGCCGGGGGCGCACGCGGCGATCATGACGGCGGTCGTCAGGATCGAGACCACCACGAACCGGCCAGCCACGCGCATGCCGTCCCTGGCCGCGAACAGCGCCGCGAGCACCGCGAGCGCGGGCCAGGCGGTGAACTTCATCGCGCACGCGAAGCCGATCGCCAGGCCGGTCGCCAGCAGCAGCCGGGGCGACCCGGTCATGCGGTACCGCGCCGCGCAGGCGAGCGCGAAGCACAGCAGCGCGATGACCGGCGGGTCGGTGATGCCGACCGCCAGTGGCAGCGCCAGCACCGGCGACGCCACCGCGAACACCGCGCACCACCCGGCCGCGCTGAGGCAGGCCCCGCACCGCGCGTTGCGCCGCGGCGCGACCATCCAGAACGCCGCCGCGAGCAGTACCGCCGAGGCGGCGGTCAGCCAGAGCCGTGGGTCGCCGATCAGGCCGGGCAGGCCCAGCGCCTTGGGCAGGCCGAACAACGCCATCGCGGGCAGATACGGGTTATAGAGCTGCCACGATGCGAGCCGCCCCGCGGGCAGGTAGGGGCTTCCGGTCCGCAGCAGCAGGTGCGCCGACATCACGACCACGCTTACGTCGGCCGTACCTGATGCGCGCAGGGTCAGCCAGGCCGTCGGCGCCAGCAGGGCGACGGCCAGCGCCGTGAGCAGCGGTGCCGCGTAGCCACGCGAACGTGTCGCCACGATCGCGGCCAGCGCGTATCCGATGGTGGCCCACACACCCCAGACCCCGTCGGCCCCGCCGCCGCTGCAAATCGTGACTGTTCCGGCATATATCGCGAAGGCCGCATACCAGACGACCATCCGCCGCCGGTCGAAGCCCAGGCCGTGCTCTGGCCGGATTGCGTACCATCGCATGTGGCCGAGAACCAGCAGGCGGTCAACCTGGTCGGCGAGGCCCCTGACGAGGGCCTGGCCGCCGCGGGCGGCGCGGGGTGCGGCGAGAGACGGTTGCCTGCGGGAGGAGGCATCCGGGCAGCCCGAGAGCGCGCTGTCGCGGCACTTCACGAACACGTCACCGGCTCGAACCTCACTGGCAGGCTGTTGTCTCCGTAAGGATCTAGCATCCCTTACGCCCGCTCGTCCCCGTCATACCGCCCAGTCTTTCCTGGCTTGTCCCCGCGGGCGCAGCGGCCGGGCGCCCGAGTTCGTAGAGGTTCGCCTACCATAACTCGGCCCGGGTGGGCAGGAGGCAGACGGGAGCACGCAGCGTGCACGAAACCAGGCCGCTGAATCTGATGCGGGCGCGGGCCGGCGCCGAGCGGGTGACCAACGTCGAACTCTTCTTCGACCTGGTCTACGTGTTCGCGGTCACCCAGATCTCGCATTACCTGCTGGCCCATCAGACGCCGACGGGGGCACTGCGGGCGGGTCTGCTGCTCGCCATGGTGTGGCTGGTATGGGTTTACACCACCTGGGTCACGAACTGGCTCGACCCGGAGCGGATCGCGGTCCGGCTGCTGCTGCTCGGGCTCGCCGTCGCCAGCCTGGTCATGTCGGCGGCGCTGCCCGCGGCGTTCTCCGCCCGCGGGCTGGCCGTCGGCGTCGCCTACGCGGTGATGCAGATCGGGCGCAGCGTCTTCGCCGTGGTGGCGCTCCGGGGCAGGCCGCTGCAGCGCAACTTCCAGCGGATCCTGTCGTGGTGCCTGCTCAGCGGGGCCCTGGCGGTGCTGGGCGGGATCGCGGGCGGCAACGCTCGCGCCGCCCTGTGGGTGGCCGCCGTCGCCGTCGACCTGCTCGGCGGCACCGTCGGCTTCTACACGCCGGGGCTCGGCCGCTCGACCACCAGGGAGTGGACGATCGAGGGCGGGCACTTTGCCGAACGGTGCCAGGCGTTCATGCTGATAGCGCTCGGCGAGTCGATCGTTGCGATCGGCGCGACCCTATCGGGCCTGGCCCGCATCGGCATCGCGGAGATAGCGGCGTTTGCCGTGGCCCTCGCCGGCAGCGTCGGCCTGTGGTGGCTGTACTTCGACCGCAGCGCCGACGAGGCCGCCCGGATCATCGCCGCTTCGGACGATCCGGGGCGGCTCGGCCGTTCGGCGTACCACTTCATCCACCCGATCATGATCGCCGGGATCATCGTCAGCGCCGCGGCCGACGAGGTGACGCTGCCCGATCCGGGCGCGGTCGGAAACGCCGCAACCTCCTGGATGATCCTCGGCGGCGCCGGGCTCTTCCTGGCCGGGCACGCGGCGTTCAAGGCCGTGGTGTGGCGGAAGCCGTCCTGGCCGCGGATCGGAGCCGTGGCGGTTCTGGCACTGCTCGGGCTGGCCGCGCCGCACATCGCCGCGCTCGCCCTCGGCGCCTGTGCCGCGGCAGTCGTGATCGCGGTGGCCGCCATTGATTACGTTCAGCGCCCTGGAGCAGTTGCCGGAACGGGTAGTTCCGGGGCCGGTCAAGACGACTGACCGGGACCTACTCGACGTCCTCGAGAATCTTCTGCATCGACTCGATCTTCTCGCGCAGGTAGTCGAGTTGGACGCCGACGTCGCCGAGCTTCAGGTCGGTGTGCTCCTGGGCGGTAATGGCCAGGTCGGCCAGCCGCCGGTACTCGTCGGCCATCTGCCGGTACTGTTCGCCGCCGGTCAGTTCCAGCTTCGCCTGGTTCCTGGCGGTGAGGTGCCGGGCGCCGACCACCAGCCCGACCGTCAGCATCCCGGCGACCGCGAGCGCGACCATTTCCTTGCTGCCGTTCGCCGAATGGAAACGGACTACCAAAAGGGCGAGCGCGATCAGGCCGGTCACGCAGATGATGGCCAGTTCGGTCGCGTTCCTGGTTTTTATCACCGGATACTCCAGATTGCTTTGTGTGCTACTCGACTTCCTTGAGGATCTTTTGCAACGACTCCATCTGCTCGCGCAGGTAGTCGAGTTGCACGCCAACGTCGCCCAGCTTGAGGTCGGTGTGCTCCTGCGCGGTGATCGCCAGGTCGGATAGCCGCCGGTACTCGTCGGCCAGCCCGCGGTACTGCTCGCCGCTGGTCAGTTCGGCCTTCGCCGATCTCCTCGTGCCGAAGGCCCTGGCCCACGCGACCGCCCCGGCCCCGGCCGCCGCGGCGACGGCAACTCCCGCGGCCACCGGGCCGCTGCCCTTCACCGTAATCACCGTGACTCCGATGACGACCGCGACTATCGCGATCGTCAGGAACCCATACGCGATGGCCATTTCGATTGCGTTTCTGGGCTTCACCGGATCTCCAGTTCAAGATCGCTCTCGGTGCCCAGCGTCCGTGCCGCGTTCATGATCGTCTCCGGTGTCAGCTGGACGGCGAAGGATGTCACCTCGTAGAACTTCATCGCCTTGCCGTCGTCCGAGACCTCGATGACGGAAGACACCAGTCCGGCCGCCTCCAGCTTCCGCAGGTGGACCTGGAGCAGGGCGCGGCTGATGCCCAGCTCGCGGGCGAGCTGGCTGACGTAGTTGCGCTCGTGCGTCAGGGCAGCCACGACCCGCAGCCGGTGCGGGTTGGCAAGCGTCGCCAGCACCTGCAGCAGTTCATCTCCAGTCAGTTCCGTTGCTCTCACAGCACCTTCCTAGCACCTGCAAAGAAAAGGTAGCAGGTGTGGGCGGCAGCGTCAAAGCCAGAACGTGCGGCCGGCAGGGTCAAGCTGAGGGGCGCGGCGGCCGGGGCGCGCCGGGCATGACCGCCTAGCGCGGAGGCTTTTCACTCGTATTGACTGAAAAGCCTCCCCGATAGCTGATGGGCGGGGGGAGCGGGCGCTACTCGTGGGCGGCGTCGCGGGCGCCGCGCACGGTGATGACGGCCATCCCGGCGGTGAAGGCCAGCCCGGCGCACAGGACCGCGCCGAGGTCGTGCGGCGGGCGGGCTGGCCACATCCAGGGCGTCGTCCAGCCCTGGACCAGGGCAAACTCGGCGACGGCCGCATAGGCCAGGGGCCCGGCCCAGGCCAGGCCGCCACCGACCACGGCGGCGGACAGCAGGCCGATGCCGTCCAGGCCGGCCGCGTTGCGCAGGATGGCGAGAGTGCCGTCATCCAGGCCGGCCGCTGCGGCTCCGGCAGCCAGGGCCCCGACCGCGGCCAGCGATAGGGCCAGCGCTGTGGCCAGCCGCAGGTACGGCAGCCAGCGGCCGGTGGCGCGTTCCGGCTCCCCGAAGGGACTGGCCGTGGTCACCGCGATCACCGCGGCCGTCGCGCCCTCGATCATCACCGGCAGTCCCTGCGCGCTGTCGCCGGTCCCGCTGATCCAGTGCCAGTACAGCGCGATCCGCAGCACGATGCCGCAGGCGGCCAGCACAGCCAGGGCGGCCGGGACCCGGCGGCTGGCCAGGTGAAGGTGCGCCAGGCGTGCCGGGCGCATGCGGGTCAGGGATGCCCGGCCGGGCGCCGTGGCCCCGGCTCCGGCCGGTGGCCGGCGGGCGCTGGCGGCGGTCACGGCAGCTGCTCCAGGGTGATGTGGCCGGCCCGCAGCGCGGCCAGGTGCGCCAGGAGCCAGGCATGCCTGGCGGCGGCCGGCAGCGCTGCGAACCGCGTCGCCGCGGCGTACACCGGGGAACCAGGAGCCGGCGGCTGGTAGACACTCCCCATTGAGGCGAGCTGGGCGAGCTGCACGCCGGCCGCCCGCAGCAAGCCAGCTTCGGCCGCCTGCTGGGCCGGGCCGGCGCCGGGCCCGCCGCCTATGACGCTGCTCACGATCACGGGCGCGGCTCTCGACAGCAGAAATTCGGTCTGAGTTTGCTGGGCGAGCACGGCGAAGCCCAGGGGCAGGCGGAGCAGCGCCGGGCGGCCGGCAACGGTCGGGGCGCCGCCCGTCGCGAACTCGGTTGGGTTCAGGTAGGCGACCTGGACGACGCGGACCGGCGCGCCGGGCAGGCCGGTTACCTCGCTGAGCAGCGGGCCGAGGGCGGCCGTCACCGCGGGCAGGTAGGCCCGGTAGGCCGGGTGCAGGCAGACCGGGATCGCGGCATGGCCGCAGACCGGCGTGTAGGGGATGGGCCGGGCGCTGGCGGCGTCGTGCAGCGCGGGAATGACCACACCGTACGGCTCCAGCCGGGCGGTGCCGGCCAGCCCAATGGCGGTCCCGGCCGCCACCAGGCCGGCCGCGGCAACGGCGGCCGCCGACCGGCGCAGCCACCGTCCACCGGAGGCCGCCGGCACGCCCAGGGCGCCCAGCGCCGCGACGGCCAGGCCGGCCAGCAGCAGCACCTGGTCGATGGAGAGATCGGGCAGGTAATGGAAGAAGAGGCCCGAGTCGGGCCGGAAACTGCCTTGCGGGGCGACCGGCGAGATCAGCCCGTACGTGCTGCCGCTGCCGCCCTTGACGGCCGTCGCGAGGATGAACACGGCCAGCGTCGCCAGCGGTGCGGTGAACCGGCTGGGGAAGAACGCACCGGCCGCGAAGCCGAGGGCGCAGCCCGCCGCCACGCCCGCGGCGCCAACCGCCACCGGCCACAGCGGCGGGCCGCCCCAGGCACCCTGGCGCGCGGTACTCCAGTACAGGACGGCCACGCAGCCCAGGTAGGCAGCCATCGCCCAGCCGGTGGTGGCGGTCCACGTGACGAGCTGGCGCCCCCACCGCGGCACAGCGGTGATCGCCAGCAGGTCGGTGGTGCGGCTGCGGCCGTCCCGCGACCCCATCCAGGCGGACGCGCCCGCCCCGAATAGCGCGAAGTCAACCATGGCGCGGTCCGGCAGGACCGGGCTGCGCAAACCCCAGAATGGAGGGAAGCTCATGGCGTAGTGGTAGCCGTCGAGCCAGAACAGCGCGACGATCAGTGGCAGGATCCACGGCATGATGGTGCGCCGCAGTTCCAGGCGCAGCAGCCGCCCCGGAAGGGCCAGCGGAACGCGGCGCGCGCGAGGCCGGCGGGCCGGCGCCGCGGGCACGGCGGCCGTCATGACCGGACCGCCGCTAGCACCGCGCTGTACCCGCGCTCCAGCGGCGCGTCGCCGGCGGCGTCGGTGCCGTCCGCGCGCGCGGTCAGCTCGGCGGGAGTCCCGTAGAACACGACCTTCCCGGCATCCATGAGGGCGACCTGGGTGCAGGCGGCCCCGACGTCCTCCACCAGATGCGTGGAGACGATCACTGTCGCGCGCTCGCCGAGGTCGCGCAGCAGTGCCCGGAACGCGACGCGCTGTTCCGGATCGAGTCCGGCCGTCGGCTCGTCGAGCAGCAGCAGATCCGGCTCGTTGACGATCGCCTGCGCGATGCCGGCCCGGCGGAGCATCCCCCCGGACAGCGTGCGCAGCTTGGCCCGCGCCTTGTCGCCGAGCCCGGTGCGCTCAACCGCCGTCGCCACCGCGGCGGGCACGCGGCTTGGCGGCATGTCCTTGAGCAGGGCGAAGTACTCGACGAACTCCGCGACGGTGAACCCAGGGTAGTAGCCGAGGTTCTGCGGCAGGTACCCGAGCCTGCGCCGGATCTCCCGCCGCGGGCCGTAGGACCCGGGGTCGCGGCCGAGCAGCCGCAGCGTGCCCGAGGACGGCTGGATCACCGTGGCCAGCATCCGCAGCAGCGAGGTCTTGCCCGCCCCGTTGGGCCCGAGCAGCCCGAACACCCCCGGGCCGGCCTGCAGGCTCACCCCGGCCACGGCCTCGGTCCGGCCGAACCGCCGGGTCAGGTCGACGATCTCAACGTTCATGTCGTTCCCTTCGGAAGCCGGGTGGCGTAGGCCACGACGGCGGCGCACACTGCGGCGACGGCGAGATAGACGGGCACCAGGGCGGAGGCGCTGAGCACGACGGTGTACTGGCCGGTGGCCGCCTGCCCGGATAGCAGCGTGATCGTCCAGCCGGCCAGGCCGGCCGCGACGCCGGCGTTCGGCGACCTGACCACGGTGGCCGCGGCCAGGGCCAGCGCGCACACCGCGGTCATCGGGATCAGCCAGCCGAACGTGAGCGCGGCCGCGGTCCCCGACGCGAACGACGCGGCAAGGCCGAGCACCGCGTTCACGGCGAACACCGCGAACGCCCGTACCAGCAGCACCATCCGGTCGCTGACCGCCATGCTGCGGGACAGCTCCCACGCCGGGTCGATGCCGGGCCCGTAGGCGTAGGCGATGCCGGCCCCCGCCACGCCCGGCGCCAGCAGCGCGACCAGTGGCTCGCCGGTTCCGCGGGTTGCCACGGCCCCGACGGCGAGCACCGCAACGCTCGCGATCAGCCAGGGCAGCAGCAGCGACGGAGTGGTCAGCAGCGCCCTGGCCAGACCCGGCGATCGCAGCAGCCGCCCGGCCGTGCGCTCGGCCGGGCCCGGCTGCCGCCGCCACACCTGCGCGGCCACGCCGATCCACACCCGGTCCAGGTCCACATCGGGCGGGGGAGTCGCCCCCGTGCCAATGTCGCTCATCGGGTACCTCCCTGATCCGCCGGCCGCAGTGCCGCCCTGAGCAGGCGCCGGGTCCGGTGTGCCCGGCTCTTCACCGTCCCGGCCGGAACCCCCATGAGCTCGGCTACCTCGGCGACCGGGCGGTCCTGTACGTAGACCAGCCGCCAGACTTCGCGTTCCGGCGCCCCTGGAGGACCGAGTGCCTCCACGGCGTCGGCCAGCTCGGCCCGGGTGACCGCGGCCTCGGCCGGATCGGGGACGGCCGGGGCGCCGAGTTGAGCCAGGGCCGCCACGAGGTCGGCGGCGCGTCCGCGGCGCCGCAGCCAC
>Ga0209693_10001146_pt1 | contig 11250 bp, 10 predicted proteins | sample HubBroMetageWRM3_FD_188345 | JGI IMG/M metagenome (GOLD analysis project Ga0209693, IMG submission 188345) | Warmed soil microbial communities from the Hubbard Brook experimental Forest, New Hampshire - Hubbard Brook CCASE Soil Metagenome WRM 3... | ecosystem: Environmental > Terrestrial > Soil...
GCTGACAGCGCTGGTCCTGGGGGCTGGCGCGGTCGCTGCCGTCTATCTGGTCGGCGCGGTCACGAACAAGGTGTCGATGCCGTCGGATCTGTGGGTCATCACCGGGCTGTGCGTGTGGATCGGGTCCCTGCTGTTCGCCGCCTTCGGGTTGTTCATTGGCTATCTGCTGCCGTCGGAGAACGTCATGCAGATTATCGGGGTCGCGCTGACGCTGTTGTGCTTCGCGGGCGGTCTGTTCATCCCGCTCAGCCAGTTCTCGCCGGGCTTGCTGACCTTCGCCAAGTTCACGCCGGTGTACGGGCTCAGCCAGCTCGTGCACTACCCGCTGGCCGGCGGCACCCTGGAATGGAGCTGGATCTTGAACCTGGTCGTGTGGCTCGCGATCTTCGTGGCTGGCGCCGCCTGGCGCCTACGCCGCGACACCGCGCGAGTGTGATCCAGCGTCGATCACATGCCTGATGTGCGGGTCAGGGCGCCCGAGGTGGGCTATGCGCCGGCCGGCTGACTTTCGGTCTCTTTACCCCTCTCGCGAAGGCGGCGGGCCACCTTCCTGAGTACCGGCAAAGCGGCGAAGACGCTGCCCGCGGCGGCGATGCCGCCGATCGCCACGTCGACCGAGATCCTGCCCTGCTTGGCCCAGTAGACGTCCTGCAGGTCCAGCAGCAGCGCGAACTCGTCCACGATAAGCGCGAGCCCGACGCCGTAGGTGACCGCGGTCGCGGGGTGCCGGCGCAGCTTCTCGTCGCCGCGGACCGCGACCCCTCCTACGCCGGCCAGCATTCCGATGCCCCACATGTAATGGTGCAGGTGCTCGCCGCCGAGGCTCAGGTTCCTGAACGGCCCCTCGCCGGCCCTGATCGCGTGCGTGATTCCCCGGACCCCGCTCCATGCCCCGGTGAACGCCAGCCACGCGATAAGCGCCGACTGCTCGCCGCCGTCCAGCTCGCTGTAATAAGCGTCGCGAAACTCCGCGACTACAGATTGTTGCGCCATTTCGCGAACGATACGCCTATCGCATGCCGGGTGTTACGGTGCGGTGAGAGGAAGGCACGTGAGGGGAGAGACGATGACGGCTGACGGATACGCGCTGCTAGTGGTGGACATGCAGAACGGGTTCTGCCATCCCGACGGATCGTTCCCCAGGATCGGCCGCGGCCTCGAAGGCGCCATGGACGCCGTGCGGACCGCCGCGGTCGCGGTCGGCCAGGCTCGGCGCGCCGGGATCCCCGTGGTGTTCACCAGGCACGTCTACCGGCCGGGCCGCCCCGACGAGGGCGCGGCGCTGATCCGCAACAGCCCGGAGCTCGCCGAGGTCGACGGCCTCGCGGTCAGCACCTGGGACGCCGCGGTGTGCGATGAGCTCGGCTGCGGCCCCGGCGACCTCGTAGTGGACAAGGTCCGCTTCGACGCCTTCCAGTGGACCTCGCTCGAACCGCTGCTGCGCGGCCTCGGCGTGACGAAGCTGATGATCTGCGGCGTGGTGACGAACATCTGCGTGGAGTCGACCGCGCGTTCGGCGTTCATGCGGGACTTCCCCGTCACGCTGCTCGAGGACTGCTGCGCGGCGAAGACCCGGCGGCTGCATGAGCTGGCCATCGAAGTGCTGAGCAGCTACGAGCTCGCCGAGATCGCCAGCATCAGCCGCGGCTTCGACGCCGGCAACCCGGGCGCCGCCGCGGGCCGCCTGTCCTCCCCGGTGCTCGCCTCTGCCTAGCGGGCGGCGAGCTTAGCGGCCGCGAGCCTGGCGAGCAGCCGCCAGCCGAGCAGGAACAGGCCGAGGAACGCCAGCGCGACGACGACGAACGCCAGCGCGGTGCCCTGGCCGGAGACCACCCGCAGCACCATGCCGAGCGCCACGGTGCACAGCCACACGGCGATCCCGGCCGGGCGCAGCGCCAGCGGGCGGCGCCAGGCACGCGCGGCCAGCCAGCCGGCGGCCAGCCCGGCGAGGAACGGCCACGCGGTCGAGGCGATGCCGCCGACCGCCTCGCCCTTGGTGTGGCTGGCCCGGCCGATGATCACGAAGACGAGCACGCAGCACACGTCGAGGACCAGCGCCACCCAAGGGGCCCGAGCAGAACGCATGCCGGCAAGGGTATCCCCGGCCCGGAACGTGGTCGATGCGACATCCACCACGCAAGAGTGTGGACGATGCGACATCGACCACGTTGCGAGTAACGGCTGCCCGAGAGTCGGCCCCGTACGTTCGGAACAAAAGTCTGTTTCTTGAGTCATGATGAGGTCATGGGCACGTGGATCGTGCGGATGGCGCCGGAGGGCGCCGGCCCTCGGCTCGCGGTGAAGGACTGCATCGACGTAGCGGGGGTGCCGACGACCGTCGGGTGCCCTGTCGTGGCGGAGATGGCGGAGCCGGCCGCCAACGACGCCGCAGTGGTCGCAGCGGCGCGCGAGTCAGGCGCACGGATCGCGGGCAAGACCGCGCTCACCGAGCTGTGCTGGTCAGCCAGCGGAGTGAACCATTGGGCGGGGACGCCGGTGAACCCGAGGAATCCGCGCCGGGTGCCCGGCGGCTCCTCCAGCGGATCGGCGGTGGCGGTCGCGACGGGGGAAGCGGACGTCTCGCTCGGCACGGACACCGGCGGCTCCGTTCGCATCCCGGCCGCGTGCTGCGGGGTGGCCGGCCTCAAGACGGTACGGGGCCGGGTGCCGGTGAAGGGCGTGTACCCGCTGGCGCCGTCGCTGGACAGCGTCGGGCCGATCGGCAGGGACGTCGCGGCGGTGGAGCTCGGGATGCGGCTGATCGAGCCTGGCTTCACGGCGCGCCCGGAGGCCGAGCTGACGGCGGCCCGGCTGGGCGTGATCGGCGTCGAGGGCGGCGTGGACCCGGCGATCGACGCGGCCGTGGACCGCGCGCTCGCGGCGGCCGGCGTGGCCGTGACGCACGTCGCGTGCTGTGACTTCCGCGCCGCGCTGGACGCGGCCGGCGTGATCATCGACGCCGAGGGTTTCCGGTGCAACGCCTACCTGATGCCGTACCTGAACCAGCTCAGCCCGCACGTGCGGCGGAACATGGAGCGCGGCGCCCGGCTCAGCCGCGCCGACAGGGCGGATGCCGACCAGACGCGGGACCAGGTCAAGGCCGTGTTCCGCTCGCTGCTCGCCGATTTCCCCGTGCTGGTGCTGCCGACGCTCGCCGCGCAGCCGCCGCTGCTCGGCCAGCGCGGCTTCCCGCTCAACCTGCTGACCGCCCCGGTCAACCTGGCCGGGCTGGCCGCGCTCGCGCTGCCGGTGCCCGCCAAGGGCGGCGTGATCGCCTCGCTGCAGGTGATCGCGGCCGAGGAGGAGACGGTGCTGGCGTTCGGCCGGGTGGTCGAGGCGGCGGTCGCCGGCTAGCCCGTTACCGTGGGAGAATGATCGGATGAACGTCGCGGGTGACATCGCTGCCTCAGAGCAGTCGCTGCGGCGTTTCCTGCACGGACTGCCCGGCGTCGACGAGGTTGGCGCGCGGGCGCGGGCGGAGACGCTGGCCACGCGCTCGATTAAGACCGACAGCAAGCGGCAGGCGATCGACCTGGCCATCGCCATGATCGACCTCACCACGCTGGAGGGGCAGGACACGCCGGGCAAGGTGCGCGCGATGTGCGCCAAGGCGCGGCAGCCGGGCTACGGCGCCCCGCCGGTTGCCGCGGTGTGCATTTATCCCGACCTGGTGCCCGAGGCGGTCGCCGGGGTCGCCGGGTCCACGGTGCGCGTCGCGAGCGTGGCGACCTCGTTCCCGTCCGGCCGGGCCGCGCTCGACGTGAAGCTCGCCGACGTGAAGTCGGCGGTCGCGGCCGGCGCGGACGAAGTGGACATGGTCATCGACAGGGGCGCGTTCCTGACCGGCCGGTACGGGCTGGTCTACGAGGAGATCACCGCGGTGCGCGCCGCCTGCGGGGACGCCCACCTGAAGGTAATCCTGGAGACCGGCGAGCTCAGCACGCTGGACAACGTGCGGCGCGCGTCCTGGCTGGCGATGCTGGCCGGGGCGGATTTCATCAAGACCTCGACGGGCAAGGTGACGCCCGCCGCGACGCTGCCGGTCACGCTGGTCATGCTCGAGGCGGTGCGCGACTATCGTGATTTCGCGGACCGGCAGGTCGGGGTCAAGCCGGCCGGGGGGATCCGCACGGAGAAGGACGCCATCAGGTACCTGGTGCTGGTGAACGAGACCGTCGGCGAGGACTGGCTGAACCCGCGGTACTTCAGGATCGGCGCCTCCAGCTTGCTGAACGACCTGCTCATGCAGCGGGAGAGGATGGCGACCGGACGGTATTCCGGTCCCGATTACATGACTGTGGACTGATCGGGTGGGTTATGCGTTTTGAGTATTCTCCGGCGCCCGAGTCGCGTGCGATCGTTACGCTGCGTGACTCCTACGGGCTGTTCATCGGGGGGGCGTTCGTACCGGGCAGCTCGGTCTTCAAGACGATCTCGCCGGCCAGCGAGGAGGTCCTCGCCGAGGTGACGCACGCCGGGCCTGAGGACGTGGACCGGGCGGTCGCGGCCGCCCGGCAGGCGTACGAGCGGACCTGGTCCGCGATGCCGGGCCGGGAGCGGGGCAAGTACCTGTTCCGGATCGCCCGGCTGATCCAGGAACGCTCCCGCGAGCTGGCGGTCCTCGAAACGATGGACAACGGCAAGCCGATCAGGGAGTCGCGCGACGTCGACGTGCCCCTGGCGGCGGCGCACTTCTTCTACCACGCGGGCTGGGCGGACAAGCTGGGCTATGCCGGGTTCGGGCCGTCGCCGCGGCCGCTCGGCGTGGTCGGCCAGGTGATCCCGTGGAACTTCCCGCTGCTCATGCTGGCCTGGAAGGTCGCGCCGGCGCTGGCCTGCGGGAACACGGTCGTGCTGAAGCCGGCCGAGACCACGCCGCTGACCGCGCTGCTGTTCGCCGAGATCTGCCAGCAGGCCGACCTGCCGCCCGGCGTGGTCAACATCGTCACCGGCGACGGCGCGACCGGGCAGGCGCTGGTGGCGCACCCGGGGATCGACAAGGTCGCGTTCACCGGCTCGACCGAGGTCGGCAAGGAGATCGCCCGCGCCTGCGCGGTGTCGGGCAAGCGGCTGACGCTGGAGCTCGGCGGCAAGGCCGCGAACGTCGTCTTCGACGACGCGCCGGTCGACCAGGCGGTCGAGGGCATCGTCAACGGGATCTTCTTCAACCAGGGGCACGTGTGCTGCGCGGGGTCGCGGCTGCTGGTGCAGGAGTCGGTGTACGACGAGGTGCTCGCGGCGCTGCGGCGGCGGATGGGGACGCTGCGGCTCGGCGACCCGCTGGACAAGAACACCGACGTCGGCGCCATCAACTCGCGGGCGCAGCTGGACAAGATCAGCGAGCTGGTGTCGTCGGGCGAGGCCGAGGGCGCGTCCCGGTGGTCCGCGCCGTGCCCGCTGCCCGACCGCGGGTTCTGGTTCGCGCCGACCGTGTTCACCGAGGTGTCCCAGGCGCACCGGATCGCGCGGGAGGAGATCTTCGGGCCGGTGCTGTCCGTGCTGACGTTCCGCACCCCGGCCGAGGCGGTAGAGAAGGCGAACAACACCCCGTACGGCCTGTCCGCCGGGGTATGGACGGAGAAGGGGTCGCTGATCTTGTGGATGGCGTCCCGGCTGCGGGCCGGGGTGGTCTGGGCGAACACGTTCAACAGGTTCGACCCGTCGTCGCCGTTCGGCGGCTACAAGGAATCCGGGTTCGGCAGGGAAGGCGGCAGGCACGGCCTCGAGGCCTACCTCGACGTGACGGGGAACGCCGATGTCTGAGGCCGCCGAGACGACGGCGCCGGCCCAGGCGGGCCGCATCGCCGTCCGCAAGACCTACAAGCTGTACATCGGCGGCGCGTTCCCCCGCTCGGAGAGCGGCCGCTCCTTCGAGGTGACGGGCGCCGCCGGCGGCTTCCTCGCCAACGCGGCGCTGGCCTCGCGCAAGGACGCCAGGGACGCGGTGGTCGCGGCGCGCAAGGCGTTCCCCGGGTGGTCAGGGGCCACCGCGTACAACCGCGGCCAGGTGCTGTACCGGGTCGCCGAGGTCCTGGAGGGCCGCCGCGCCCAGTTCGCCGACGAGGTGCGGCTGGCCGTCGGCGGCTCGCACAAGTCGGCGTTCGCCGAGGTCGACGCGGCGGTGGACCGCTGGGTCTGGTACGCGGGCTGGTCGGACAAGCTCGCCCAGGTGCGCGGCGGCGCCAACCCGGTGGCCGGCCCCTACTTCAACTTCTCGCTGCCAGAGCCCACCGGCGTGGTGGCCGTGCTCGCCCCGCAGGACAGCCCGCTGCTCGGCCTCGTCTCCGTGCTGGCGCCGGCGATCGTGAGCGGCAACGCCGTGGTCGTCGTCGCCAGCGAGAAGTACCCGCTGCCCGCGGTGACGCTCGCCGAGGTGCTGGCCACCTCCGACGTGCCAGGGGGAGTGGTGAACCTGCTCACCGGCCGGGCCGCCGAGATCGCCCCGTGGCTGGCCTCGCACATGGACGTGAACGCGATCGACCTGGCGGGGGCGCTGGACGCGCCGGGCGCGCTCGCCGACGACCTGGCGGTCGCCGCCGCGGAGAACCTCAAGCGGGTGGTGCGGCTGCCGGTCAGCGACTGGACCGCGGAACCCGGCCTCGACCGCATGATCGCCACCCTGGAGACGAAGACCGTCTGGCACCCGCTGGGCGTGTGAGCGCCCGGGTCACAGGCGTCACGGGCATCACAGGCGTCACGGGCGTCACAGAAAGGCGATGTCCGCTCGGCGGAACGGCCTGATGTCGCCGATCCGGTCGTCGCGCACCTTCGCCACCCAGTCCGGGTCGCCGATCTGGCTCCGGCCGACGGACACCAGGTCGAAATCGCCGCGCCGGAACCGCCGGATCAGGTCCTCGATCCTGCTATCGCCGGTCGGCCTGGCTTCCTCGCCTTCGAGGGTGGCCATGACGTCGACGTCGAGGCCGACGCTGCCGACGGCGATCACCGGCGCGTCGGTGAACGACTTCACCCAGCCGGCCAGGCCGAGATCGGAGCCGTCCCACTCCGGCGTCCAGAACCGGCGGGTCGACACGTGGAACAGGTCGGCGCCCGCCGACCGCAGGATCGAGACGAGCTGGCCGAGCTCGCCGGGACTCGTCGCGATCTTCGCCTCGTAGTCCAGCTCTTTCCATTGCGAGATCCGGACGGAGATCGTGAAGTCCGGGCCGGTCGCCTCGCGGACCGCCGCGATCACCTCGGCGGGGAACGCCGCGCGGCCGGACATCGCCGCGCCGCCGTACCGGTCGGTCCTGCTGTTCGTCGCGGGCCACAGGAACTGGTCGAGGAGGTAGCCGTGGCAGGCGTGGATCTCCACGCCGTCCGCGCCGGTCTCCCGGGCGTAAACGGCGCTCCGGACGAAGGCCTGCCGGATCGCGGCGAGGTCGGCGGCGCTCGCCGCGCGGCCGAACGGCTTGTCCGGGTGCGCCAGGCCCGAGGGGCTGAGCGCGACGAAGCCCGAGCCCTCGTCCGCCCCGCCGGTGTCGACCGCCCCCTGGTGCCACAGCTGCAGGAACATGGCGCCGCCCGCCGAGTGGACGGCGTCGACGCACGATGCCCAGGCGCCGGCGGTCCCGGCCGTGAGCCAGCCGAACAGGGAGTTGGACGTCGCGCTGGGATGATCGACCGCGCAGGCCTCGGTGATCACCAGCGCGGTGCCGCCGAGGGCGCGCTGACGGTAGTACTCGCGCATCCGCTCGGTGGGCGCGCCGTCGACGGTCCACGCGCGCTGCATCCCCGGCAAGACGAACCGGTTGCGCAGCCGCAGCCGCCCGATCTCCAGCGGCTGGAGAAGCGGCGCGATGTCAGGCCCCGGAGCCTGCGCCCGGGCCTCCTTGATCTGTGTCATGCGCTCTCCGCCACACGAGACTGGTCACCGGCTTTGATCATCGCCGCTTTTCGCCCCGCGGCCAAGCGCGCACTGACAACCATCATCGGGTGTCCTTCCGAGCGCTATAGCCCCGCAACGACACCCAATCATCGGACCGGCCGCCCGGGTTTGATGATCGTGGGTCATTGTCGGCGGATATCGCCGTTTTCGACCCACGATCATGACCGCATGACCCGCCGCCCGCGTGCGGGCGCCCGCCGCTACGCCAGCCGCGGGATGAGCTCCGTGGCGATCTGCTCCATCTGCTCGGGCACCTCGAACAGCGGCGTGAACAGCACCATCTCCGCCCCCGCGTCGATCACCGCGCGGACCGCCTCGGTGCACTCGCCAAGCGTCCCGGCGATCGCCGCGGACTCGATGGCCGGCACCCGGTGGCCGTACATCCGCGCCAGCGCGTCGTTGATCCGCTGCCTCGCCCGAGAACCGTCCGAAGGGTCGATCGCGATGTACACCCGCTTCGCGATCGGGAACTCGCCGGGACCGAACCCCACGCGCCGCCCACGATCGGTCACCGCGGCCCGCGCCGTGGCCACCTGCGACGCGAACGCCGCCGTCGGCGACGATCCGGCCCCGAAGAAGCCGTCGCACAGCAGGACCCCGCGCCGCACCGCCGCTTCAGCGGACCCGCCGAACCACAGCCGCGGGTGCGGCTTCTGATGCGGCTTAGGCTCCATCGCGACGCCCTTGAGCTGCCAGAACTCGCCGTCGAACGTGACAGAAGGCTCCGTCCACAGCGCCTTAACCAGCCGGATGCCCTCGGTGAACCGCGCCAGGTACCTGTCGGCCGGTATCCCGTACGCGGCGAACGGCCGCCGCGGCCCGCCGGACCCCACGCCGACCTCGACCCGGCCGCCGCTGATCTGGTCCAGCGTCGCCAGGTCCTTGGCCAGCTGGACCGGACTGTGCAGGGTGGTCACGAACACCGTGCAGCCGAGCCGCAGCGAGGACGTGCACGCGGCGGCGTACGTCATCGCCTCCAGGGGCGCGAGCTGCGGTGACGGGCCGAGCGTCATCTCCTGCGCCCACGCGCTCTCGTACACGCCGAACGCCTCGGCGCGCTCGAAGTACGCCCGGAAGTCGGCCGGGGAGAACTCGCCGTCGCCAAAGAACTGGGGGATCGAGATCGCGAACCTCATGCCCGCATAGTAAGCCGGGGCCCGCGACGGCGGGAGAGCGTCCCCCGGACGACCCGCATCTGGCAAAAATGACACTTTTTGCCACGGATTGCCGGGCGGGAAGCCGCGCAATCGGCCCCCTGGCGATAACTGTGATCGTTGTCCCATGTCATCCTGGTTTCCGCATGACCCAGCGCGTACTAGCGTGCAAAGTAAAGTTTCAGCACCCAAAACGGGGCGGTGCCCCGGTCGGCGATCCCGGCCGCTCTGCCGTGCGCGCGTCCCGTGCGAAATGTGAAAGGGACACCGCGCATGCCCGAAGCATCGTCCGCCAATGGCTCGGTCGCGCTGCACTACGACGGTGGTGAGCTCGACCTCCCGGTCAAGACAGCGACCGAGGGATCCCCGGGAATCGAGGTGACGAAGCTACTGTCGACGACCGGCATGGTGACCCTCGACCCCGGCTTCGTCAACACGGCCGCCTGCTCGTCGGAGATCACCTACATCGACGGCGACGCGGGCATCCTGCGCTACCGCGGTTACCCGATCGAGCAGCTAGCGGAGAAGTCGACCTTCCTGGAGGTCAGCTATCTGCTGATCTACGGCCACCTGCCGACCGCCGAGCAGCTGGCGCACTTCACCAGCCAGATCACCAAGCACACCCTGCTGCACGAGGAGCTGAAGCGGTTCTTCGACGGGTTCCCCGCCGACGCCCACCCGATGCCCGTGCTGTCCAGCGCCGTCTCCGCGCTGTCCACGTTCTACCAGGACAGCCTCAACCCGTTCGACGAGCCGAACGTGGACCTGTCCACCATCAGGCTGCTCGCCAAGGTCCCGACGCTCGCCGCCTACGCCTATAAGAACTCGGTGGGCCAGCCGACCCTGTACCCGGACAACTCGCTCGGCCTGGTCGAGAACTTCCTGCGCATGACGTTCGGCCTGCCGACGGAGCCGTATCAGGTCGACCCGGCGGTCGCCAAGGCGCTCGACATGCTCTTCGTCCTGCACGCCGACCACGAGCAGAACTGCTCCACCTCCACGGTCCGCGTCGTCGGTTCCAGCGAGGCGAACCTGTTCGCCTCCATCTCGGCCGGCATCAACGCGCTGTTCGGCCCGCTGCACGGCGGCGCCAACGCGGCGGTCCTCGAGATGCTCGAGGACATCCGCGATCAGGGCGGCGACGTGACCGCGTACGTCAGCCGGGTGAAGAACAGGGAGCCAGGCGTCAAGCTGATGGGCTTCGGCCACCGGGTCTACAAGAACTACGACCCGCGCGCCCGCATCGTCAAGGCGACCGCCGACGAGCTCCTGACCAAGCTCGCCCCTGACGACCACCTGCTCGACCTGGCGAAGCAGCTCGAGGAAGTGGCGCTGAACGACGAGTACTTCATCAGCCGCAAGCTGTACCCGAACGTCGACTTCTACACCGGCCTGATCTACCGGGCGATGGGCTTCCCGACCCGGATGTTCACGGTGCTGTTCGCGATCGGCCGGCTCCCCGGCTGGATCGCCCACTACCGGGAGATGATCCACGACCCGGCCACCAAGATCGCCCGCCCGCGCCAGGTCTACATCGGCCCGGGCGAGCGCGAGTTCGTCGACATCGAAAAGCGCTAGCGGCGCCCTGGCGCCCAGCCAGGCGGCCCGCTACCGCTCGGGGACTACCCCCCGGACCCTCCGGAGGAGTGCTCCGCGCGGTAGTGGGCCGCCAGTATGTCGTCACCGAAGTCGTTGCCCGGGTTCCGCCACACCGAATGCACGTGGTTCCCGCCGCCCTGCGTGTTGTCGTGTTCGATGAGCAGGTCCGGCCCCTGAACCCGGTAGTAGTGCCGCTCGCCCGGCGCCGTGCCGCCCGCCCACGCGAACGCGAGGTTCTCCGGCCCCGCAGCGTGGACCCGCGCCAGCTCCGCCGCCGCGACCTCGTCCGGCAGCCGCCCGGCGAACGCCGCCACCAGCCCGACGAGCGCGTCCAGCTGCCTGCTGTCCAGGTCGGCGCCGCGCACTCCCTTCGGCCCGTCCCGCAGGTAGCTGAGGACCGACCGTTCCGCATCGGAGATCCGGTAGTCCGGCTCCGGGTTGAACACGTGGTCCGGCAGCTCCGCGGGCCCGATCCGCGGCACCATCCGGGTGGCGAAGTCCGGCGGCGGCCGGTGCCAGATGATCGCGGCGGAACGTTGCGCACCGGTCAGGGAGTGGATGCATTCGTACCCGCGCGCCTCGTCGTCCGCCAGCGGCGCCAGCGTCCCG
>Ga0209693_10001148_pt1 | contig 11235 bp, 5 predicted proteins | sample HubBroMetageWRM3_FD_188345 | JGI IMG/M metagenome (GOLD analysis project Ga0209693, IMG submission 188345) | Warmed soil microbial communities from the Hubbard Brook experimental Forest, New Hampshire - Hubbard Brook CCASE Soil Metagenome WRM 3... | ecosystem: Environmental > Terrestrial > Soil...
TAAACAGATATATCTGAATATCCATTTGCCAGTGGAAACATTGTAGTACTATCTCACCCTCATTACTTGTTGGGAGTGGGCCAATGCTTCGCATGGCATGTTACTCGTCCTGTTGTGGATGTTAGTATTTCAACCAGTGGTATGATGTTCTAATAATTTTTCTGTATATATTACAAGTACAGCTTTATTTCCATCACATGTCAATAAATCTGAGTTATTGAAATCACTTAAGTGACCTTTTTCATAACATGTTCTTCCTGTAATTCTACCATCATGAAACCAAACGTTATAATCAGATGTAATTAAATGACATGTAAAATGAAAGTCTCCGAGATATATTATACCTTTTAATTCATAATTGGTGATTTCTGTCGATATGAGAAGTGACATGTTTTTACTGATTTCTAGTTTAGTGTTATTGTTCATAGCCAAGATTAGCACAGGAGGACTATTATGAAATTTAGTTATTTTATTTGTTCTTCCATTACAAAGTGTACATCTATGTAGTTGTTGGTGCAGTAGAACTTCACTGAAATATTTTGATGTTGTTCCTATAAAGGTATATGGACAATGAATTACATATGACATTTCAGAGTTCATAATATTAGTTTCATTATTGCAATCAACACATTTTATGAAAGATGATGCTAGTGTCTTGTTGGGCTTGAATAAAAAGTTTGCTAAATCACTAATACTAGTTCCATGTTGTCCATAGGGAAAATAATGAGGGTATTTTTGATATAAAGAATGTCTTACTGTATCTCGTGCAGTTTCTAAGGTTGTAGCTTGTATATTTGCTTTATAAAAAACTTTTGTTAGCAGATTCAGTATATTATTGATGTCTTGGAATTTTATTCCCCAATATTGAGGATTTTTGTTCCATATTGAAAATAGTATTGTGAATAAAGCATCATATGCACAACTGTAGTTGTCACCATCCCATCTAAGTCCACATGGTTTTATAATAGTATTATATGTATTGTTGGACTTGAATTTTTTGTTTGGATTTGGGTTATCAGTTTGTTCCGATGGTTCAAGAGCATGTTTTTTATTGTTAAATTGAATATTTGATTGCATTTGGGCATCAGAAGTATTGTGGTCAACTTTTTGTTTTTTTGTTTTGCAAAATATCGTAACTTCAAGTGTAGTTGGTTGTTTTCTTTTATTATTATTTTGTATTGCAGTTGAATTAACAGTAATAGGAATACTTCCTTGTGCTGCAACAAAGTTTAATAAATTAGATTTAGATGGTTTAAACGCTTCTTTTTTTGCTTTTGTATTTTTTATAATTTGCCAAGGAGAAATTACTGCATTTTTCATAAACATGAAATCTGAATGTTTCCAGTGAATGGCAGGATGAATATTTTTTGGTATATATGTAGTTCCTTTCCATGCTTGAAATTGTTGAATGGTTACATTGCGTTGAGTGCTATAAATATGTTCTGGTAGTAGTTTGTTGTATTGTAGTTTGGTAATTTCATCTAATAATTCAAGTTCTCTGAATTCTTGTCTAAGATAGCCACAGGCTCCACCAACAATTTTGTTTGCATTAAATCCTTGTATGATGATTGTTCCAGCAGCAGATGCACTTCTTGATAAACATGTATAATATGATTGATGGTTTTTGCAGTTACTAAGATCTACTGGGTTATCAGGTCTGGTTCGACCCTGTGATGCATAATCTGTCATGGCAAAATTAGGTAGTACCAATGCTTGATCTCTTGATATTGAAATAGTTTCATCATTTGGTAATGTACATGTGGTTGATGTTATATGTCTTGTAATAGGAACAACATTTTCTGGCAGACCATCAATTTGTATTGATTTTGGTGGGTTTTTCAATTTGACAAATAATGTGTCAAGAACATTTTGACCATTTGTTCCTTTGATTGATTGCCAGCTGACAACTGTGGCTTCAGCACCTTTAGTAATGCAGCATTCGGTTGCATCATTGTGTCTTAACATCACAGGCATACCTATACATAAAGATAATTTTCCAGGTATATGCTTATCAGATGATGAATGTGGTAGTTCCCACAATAATTTTTGCAAACCTGGTGTCAAGACATTTCCATTACGAGCAGGATTAATTGGCCTTTTAGGTGGAACACCTTTTCTTTTTCTTTTTGGCTCTGTATCTTTCCATTTGTCAATGGAGTAAAATGATGTTAAAGTTTGATTATTTTCTGCAGCAAAGCGTTTACATCCGAGTTCATTGATTTTATCTTTTTGTATATTGAAAGCTGTAATTACAGAGACATTTCGGAACCTCTTTTGTGCAAGCTTTGGATCATTTGGTCCTCTTCCAGCAATTCGACTACGTAAAAAAACAATATCTTCAGATGTGCAAGCTTTATATCTCATGTTTTCTAAAGCCTTTCGGAGCTTTGCATCTTCATAAGATTGAATTTTTTGTCTCATGTTTTCTCGTAATATTACAACAGTTGTTACTTGATGCCATAAAGCTTTACCAATAGATGCTTCTTGGTTTTCAACAGTTTGTGATGAATTTATTTGTGTTCCTATTGTTCCAGAATATAAGGATGGTGCACCCATTGCAGGAGGAAGCTGAGCAAAGTCACCAGCAAAAACAAAGTTGATACCTCCAAAGGGTTTATTATATTCACCTCAAGCATTTGCACATTGACAACTAATTTTATATAGGTCTCTACAAGACAACATAGATACTTCATCTAAGAATATATAATCAACGCCTTCAAGATTAGCTCTAATTTGGGCAAGATTTTTTTCAGATGAATAATTTCCTTCATTAATGCCAAGAACAGAGTGATATGTTGACCCATTCACAAGAGCTGCAGCAGCACCAGTAGGAGCTAAAATTAAAAAACGGTGGTTTTCTCTTCTTTGGTTAAAAAAATGCATTAATGCTTTAATAACTTGACTTTTTCCAGTACCAGCCATTCCACCTAAATACATATGTAAATTATCAGTATTGTTTGAAGTGGCATGATTGGCCACAATATGAAATGCTCTTATTTGATCAGCATTTAAATTAAAAGTTTTGATACTAGATTTTATTAAATTGCTGTCAACTGGATTGGTGCATTGATATGAATTAAATAAATAGGCTTTGTTGACTATTTTAACTTCATTAGGATGAATTGACTTATATATATTCTTTGCTTCATTAGTAGGTAAATGCTGATTTTTTTCTTCTATTATAGCTTGTCGCTTTTCGTGTACTGCTATATTCCATTGTTTACCTGATTGAACAACAGATGGTTGTATAGCATGTAATGACCCAACATCAGGCAACCCATCATTACAATTATCTAGCCACCCTGACGCTTTCATAGTTCGTTCAACAGTGGCCATTGCATTTAATTTATCCAAGTATTTTTTACCTGGGATACTTAGATAATCATCTTCATCTGCAGTATAATGGGTGTCTACATTGAAATCATCACCATTGTGAATTGGATCATTATGATGTTCATCAAGATCAGAAACCATTTCAGATGTAAGCCACTGATAATGAATATTATCTTTCATGCCCATCTTTTGTTTAGTAGAATAATCATCACGAGCATCCAGGCATTCATAACGAACATTCATATGTTTTATAATTTTTAACTGTTGATTTGTAAATAATTGAGCTGAAAATGCTTTATCCCAAGAATCTATCTTTTTTTTGAGATCGGTACATGTTCTCCAAGGTTTGAAAAATGTTAACATGGTACAGCAATAAGATTCTCTGTCTCCATGATCAGGCCTAGGTAGTGTATTTGGGATAAAGTTAGGTATTCTAGGTAGTGTATCCTGTAGCATGTAAACATTGTGTGTTTCATATTGAGGGTGATCAGGTTGAAACGAATATTTGATTTTTTTAACTTTATTTCTCTGTCTTTTAGCATTATCACCAATATAATTATCATCGGAATCATTCATTAAATCAATGTCATTATCATGTTCAACATCTTGGTCTCTTTTTGTTGTGCTTCTTTTGATGCGTTCTTTTTTTGCAAATCTAATCCAATCATATAGGTTCACATGCTCATAAATTGTTGGTCGGAAAATATAATCAGTAATTTGAGATAATCCTATAAGTGAACCATTTATCTTGGTTATAACAACCTTATCAGAAATGTTATCTATGTCATCATTTTTGTATGAGATATCTTCAAATCCATCTGTGACCCATTTTACATATGGTTTCCAATAAAATGGTATAAATTCATAATTGGTGTAGTGATCAGGATTTCCAAGAACATATAGAGAAGCCATAGGTCCACCAATTTCTAATTTGGCTGTCAAAGAATTGACAATTTGAGTGAATAATTTTCTAACTTTTTCCTTTCTTTTTAAATTACCACCCAACATTTCTGAATTTTTGTCAAAAATGCTTTTTATCACATCAAAAATAGTATATGTTTTCAATGATTGTTTGGTAATATAATCAGTAACATATGCTACAACAGCTTTAATTGCAGTACCTGATAACAAACTTGTAACATCAGAATTGCTTCGAAGTAAATATGTTAATACAGGTGTTATGGTATTCATCCAAGGTTCTCCTTTTTTTAAGTTTAATGCACCGGTTTTAGGTTCTACAAGTGTTTGTTCAAATGTTTCTCTAGGAAATCGACGTTTGCATTGTCCATTAGCATTGAGACAGTAGGATTTATCTTTGCCATTCTGATCAATTTTGTGACTATGTATATTTGAACATAACAAAATGTCATCCACACAAGTTTTGAACTTTTCCCACCAATTGGATTGCTCAACATGTTGAAAATTGCATTGTCCTTTACATCGTGAACAATATGGAGGCATATCAGGCAGGGTGTATGTAGGATCAACATAATTATCATCTTTTGAGGCAGCAGTCACATTGTCTGATACTTCACTTTTGGTACCTGTCAAGAATTGTCCAACACATAAACTTTCCAAGTATTCTACAAGCTTCTTTTGAAAATCAGAATTCACATCCATTACTTTATCACGGATTTCTTGTGGTGTTAATGAACCTATTATCCATAACAACAAATGAAGGTGAAGTGTTAAACGACCTTGTTGTTCCACTGTACCATAGTAACCTGCTGTATCTCCATACAGTCCTGCATGATTGGTTCCAACCCCTAATACATGTTTAATAAACATTTCAGTCATAAAATGGAAAAATCTTGCTCCTGCTACAGGGTTATTTGCAATAAGATTGTAGCATTCTTTACTAGTATATAATTGCGGATACATTCGTTCTTTTGTATTTGCATAATATAAACATATTGGATGTTTATTATCAGCAGGTGCAAATGTGATAAACCATGATGGTGCTCCAAGATATGAAATTAAAGACCAAATTTCATTTCGCATATATTTTTTTGAAGTAATAGAACCATGAACATTACCAGCAACATGATCAAGATCTGATATAACTTGATAGCAATTTTTTTCTGCATCAGTTTCAGGCTTGACTCTTTCTCCTTTAGATAATCTTTCAGATAAATCTGACAGAACACCAATGTTAATATTCATAAGGCGTTCTGCAATCTTATCAAAGTTATTTCTTTGTGTCAGCAAATATCCTCCTGTGGTACTTTTTTTAATTTGTTCATGGTTAAATGCAACAAGGGGAAAGTAAGGGTCACACTGAAATCGTTTATCATGGTACATGAGCAGTCGTCTTTTATGCATTATTTCACTCATTTTTACAATTTTACTATCTGTACTTCCAATGCCACCTAATCCATAAGGAAATAGATGAGGAAACATCATAGGATACAGTTTGGGATTATGATATATGGATTGTGCAGTTTTGCTATGACCAATAGCCAGAACACCACCATTATCTTCTATTAAATGTTTGGTGGCTCTTGCTATTAATGCCTTTGGGTTATTGAATTCAAGTTCTTCACCTGTTATTCCATTTACAACAAAGGGACATGGGCCATCTTCTGTTCCATCTTCATAGTCCTGATCAAAGGCACTAGTAGATTCTGCATTTTTGTTAGTTTCTGCATGCCGATATGCAACTACCACGGGACAATCATTTTCAGGATATTGTTGCAAATTGTCATAGGAAATATCTAAATCATAATAATCTACATGATTTAATTTGAGCCATTCTAATGCATTGCATACCTTCCGTCTACGTACCAGCAAGGGTGTACGTTTCATGTCTTTGTCAGTTGGTTTACATGGACCTGTAAATATGAAAGCCAGAACATCATCAAGTTCTTCAATAGGTGGGGGTAATGCACGGTAAATTTTTGGTATGGGGTTTTCAAACATAATAGCATTTGCCTTCATCTTATGCATACCAGAAGATACTCTCACAATACATTTGTTATGGCGAACACGAGCGATTAAGAGTTGTTCTGCAAAAGTAAGGTTTTGAAGTTGTGATGGAATAGTACCTAACCAGAGACCTTTAGCTAAAGCGTATTTAGGAGTTTGTTTCTTCAGCAAACTGTTTTCACATGATACACAGATATTTGAGCATGTTGAATCTAATACCGGTCCAGAAAGTTCTTCAATTGGAGCTAAATTTGTTGTTCTTTCTTTACGGGTAATTCCACAGCCATTTGTTGATAAAATTTGCAAGTTACATTTGGTTGTGGACAATTTTGATAGGTGTTTACATGGTGTTAATTGTCCACAAACTGCACATCCACTTTCTAAAATATTTTTAGGAGAGCAATCTTTACAGCAATCTCGAATTATGTGTTCTTGAAGATGATATGAAGGAGGTGCAGGAGGAAATATAGTGTCTAAATTTTGATTGATTATTTTATGTTCTTGTTCATATATTTTTCTTTCATTTTGAGGTTTTGACTTTTGTTTCATATAGAACAATCTATTTGCTTTGGATTTACTTTGTATTGATAAATTATCAAACACAGAAGCATAGGTTTCACAATAACTACAGTGGTGATTCGTTAGCAAATCAGTCATTTGAGAAAGTTTGGTTCTATATGGTAAATTCAAATTGTGAAGTTTAGAAATATTTTGAATGTCACTTTGAGGTAACAGTGGAAGAAGGATTGATAAAGGTATACATGCAAATATATAGTTGTGGTTTTGTTTGCATAACTCTAGAGCAGTGGACTTTGGACAATGAGATAAAAAAGTAAATGAGCTATTAGCATTGTATTGCATATTAGATACAGGAGTTGTATATTGATGCAAAAATTCATAGGTAAAAGCGGACTTCTTGCCTCCACCAATATCGTATTTTAATGTGCATTTCATATTGTTAATCACATTATTGCTTATTTCATGTTGCATGCTATTTTTATGGTTTTTATTAAAAGACTTTTCATTAAAAATGGTAAAGCGGAGATTGTTATCAACATAATTATCAAATACAGCCCGCAAAAGAAAAACACAATATCCTAAAATAAATATATTTCTGCAGAGATTTGTACATAGCATGGTTTCTAAATAAATCATGTAATCATGGCGTTTATATAGTGAACGCATTAAAGACATCAGAATTATTTTGCATTTCTTGGATATAGACATGTGCTCTTGAAGATAGCAATATACAATATAAGATTTAAACATGGGCAAATTCCACCTTTCAGATGCTTTTTGAAATAATATCAATAATTGACAAAACCTAGATATGATAAGCTTGACATATATATGTGTGTTACTTGACATAATTTTTAATGTATTTAACTCAATTGAAATGTTACAGGATTGGGATGTTGCCCAGCATATACACATATCAACACCCATTTGGGCTAAACATATTTCGGTTTTGTAAACACCCTTCAGGGCTAGGTTATAAAACCTCTTGTCTACCAATACAAATACACACTTCTTAGAAGCAATTAACGATTGATTGGCATTATTTTCGTCCAAATAGGAAGAACAAAATATGCAATCTGGTGCTGTATACAATTCAGAAATGGGTCCGATTTCTGAATGAAATTTGTGCAAGCCGGAGGTACCTGTAGTTGAGATGGGTGAGTTGGGTGTTTTATCATATGAAATTGCATATGGTTTCAAACAGGCAATGAAATACAGCACAAGAAGTGCCCAGAACAGCAAAGACGAAATGTGATGGGGTGACATTGATGTGAGAGGATAAATCGGTATGAAGATCAAGAATAATAAGCTATTTATATATAACCTACCCTATGACATCACAAGTCATTACAAATAATCAACAATAAATTAAAATTTGAAAGCATCTTATTGTCTTTGCCAAACAAACAATATATAAACAACTTCAAATAAAACACAAATATAATTGTGTGCAATATGTGGATATGGATGGTACAAATTCAACTCAGAACAACACAAGGTAATATGGCAGCACAGGTACAGAGATAACGACAATATTCAGTAAGATCGCCTTCAGACTTGATTGGTATAGCATGATGCAAGATCAAAAGCAAAAGCTGAAAAAAAAAGGTGATAGAATCAATAATAGCAATGCAATAAGTGAAATGTAAACGTCATGAATATTTACCATTTTGAGCTAGAACAGTATCAGCTTCAGGATGTATAATTCCTGTCATGTTGTCTTCATTATAATATTTGGTAAATAATATTTCAGTAAATTGGAAAATAATAAACACGTACCATTTTCAGCTAGAACAGTTGTAGCGTCAGGTATCTTGACCCCCAACAAGTTGTCTTCAATATTATATTGAGAAATCAAAATTTGTCTATATAGAAAGTCACATACCATTCTCAGTCAGAATGGTTTGAGCATCAGGAATCTTGACTCCCAATGTGTTGTTGTCTGAAATATTCCATTGAGATATCAAAACTTGAGTAATGAAAAAGGCATTACCACGTACCATTCAGAGTCAGAACAGTTTGAGCATCGAGAATGTTAACCCCCATCATGTCATCTGTATTAATTAATTTGGTAAACAATATTTGAGTTAAAGGCAAAACAATAAACATTTACCATTCTCAGTTAGAAGGATTTCAGCATCAGGAACTTTAACACCCAAAGAATCATCTTTATATATTATGATAATTGTTAATGGATAGTTGAGTTAGGAAAAAGATGATTCACCTTTATTATTGTCTTGTGCAATCTTGGAGTTCATGGTGTCGTTGGTGATAGTAGGGGATGTTCCAGCAGAGGACTGAACAGCAGAGATTGGTGAAACCTGAGAAGTAGCTGGAATAAAGTCAGTATTTATCATACATAATAAGTTGTTATCACATACAAGAAGACGACGCTTTGACAATGAGCAAAGCAGCTAAATCTTGAACATCAGAGCTACTCGTGCCACTTGTTGAATTGACAATCAAAGGATTTGGTGCCTCCAACTTTAATCTTTTGCTTGCTCTTGTGCCAATCGTAGGTGCTTTGGCGATGGGTTTTGGACGGAATGTAGTTGATTTGGAGGGCTTTTGTTTGATATTCGTGTCATCTTCTTCATCAACCACCTCACCTTCAGCATCCTTATCGCTTCCATCATCCTCTGATTCCACATCAACATCCATGCGATCATCATCACCATCTTTCTTCCCTTTGCCTTTGCCCTTGATCTTGGTCTTTGTGTTCTTCTCCACTTTCGCTCTCCCCTTTCCCTTAAAACCATCAACTTTTTCTTCTTTGACCTTGACTATCTGCACAACCATCTTCTTCTGGCTCTTCCCTTTGTCATCTTTGCTGGTGCTCCCTTTGTTCTTTGTATCTGATATTGTACACATTTTATAAATTGGTAAACAAATAATGATGGAGAACACATACTTTTATTGAAGGCTTCGTTGATAATGGTAATAGCACCCTCATCGTCTAAGCCGAATTGGGCAAAATAATATTGAGCCACCAAATCCATGGGACACTTCTTCCTCATAACAGTAGTATTCCACTGGTATTCACATCCACTAAGCCATGCAGGCATGGATGAGTCAAAGTCATCCCAATCTAATAAGCAAGCAAATATAATATGAATTTAACAGCAATAGAAAATAATTGATAACACACCAAGGTCAAAAGGGTCCATCTTCAATTTTTCAATACTACCCGCTTCCTCCTCAATGAAGGCATCGATATCGTACACGTTGTGGCGTTGTATGTAGAAGTCGATCGTAAGCCATTGATCAAGTGTTTTACTTCGCCAGTTTGCATTCATCTCGTCATTTATATCAGCCTCGCGAGCCTCCTCCCAAACTTTATCTAAAGTCGTATCGAGGTGTAAAAGATGGTGTTTTAGTAGTAACATAACCTTTTGGTCTCCTTTGGCGTGGTCCACAGCATATTTCAAATTTTCGAGTCGAAAAAAAGCCCGATTAAGGTAAATCGTATATGCAGAGGGCATAGTGCGCCATACATAGGGATTGTCGGAATCTTCTGGTATGAGATTGTTGAAACCCCAAATTTCAATTAGGTTTCGGTCAGGACCCTTCGGGCGATGGATGCTGAATTCAATTTGCGAAATGCGATCGACTTTGGCTTTCGATGGGTTTTTGACAGTGGGAAATGCAACACGATGAACAAGACTTGTAGCCATAGTAGAAAGTCAAGGAAAGGAGAAAACTGGAAGGGTTGAGGACAAAAGGAACTAGTTCTTTATATATGAATGTAGATCAATCTCGATTCAGAGACATTTCTGACATAGATCTAAAATTTTTTTTTTTTTTTTTAGTCATTCTCTTAGCAGTTCAGTACAAAAGTTATAAAAAAGTTATATTTATATTGTAGAGGGAAACGTAGTACTAGACAGTAAACTAAGATGCATTGTTCATTGAGTGAGCACATGACGGGATGTAGAACGGAAACTGGGGGTACAAAATGAATATATGACTTAGGCAAAGGACATCAGAGGTAACTTCTGGTGATCATTGAATGTGAACGGGACAATGTAGGGGAGATCTTGCAGGTGTTCCCGAGTAGAAAAGGGGGGCGTTCGGTTAAACAAACATCAAAACTAGGACAGCATAAGGTGGAAACGCGACGACGAGCGAGTATAGATGATCGGGAACGACGAGCGACGACGCGCGAGGGGCAATATGAAGCTGAGTATCTATATGGTGAAAAACAAAAGACGAGACGTTGTCTTCGTCATACGAGGAGCATGAGGGAAATATATATATATATAAAGTATAAAGATAATAAACGTACCATTAAAAAAAAACCCTGCAGGCGTTCCCGGAGTAAAAATGAGAGCGTTCGATTAAACGGACATCGAAATGAGGACAGCACAAGGCGGAAACGCGACGGCGAGTGAGGATAGATGATTGGGAACGATAACCGACGGCGCGCGAGGGGCAAAGTGAAGTTGAGTTGAGCGTCTA
>Ga0209693_10001149_pt1 | contig 11232 bp, 10 predicted proteins | sample HubBroMetageWRM3_FD_188345 | JGI IMG/M metagenome (GOLD analysis project Ga0209693, IMG submission 188345) | Warmed soil microbial communities from the Hubbard Brook experimental Forest, New Hampshire - Hubbard Brook CCASE Soil Metagenome WRM 3... | ecosystem: Environmental > Terrestrial > Soil...
TGGCGTAGTTGAACGACACGTCCGTGACCAGGTCCCTGACCACAGGGAACGTCCGCATCGGCGTGATCGTCAGCACGTCCTCCTGCGCGAACGTGGACATCCGGGTCATGCAGCCGAGCCGCGGCATGCCGTTGATCTCCATCGAGCAGGAGCCGCACTTGCCGGCCTTGCAGTTCCACCGGATGGCGAGGTCGGACGCCTGGGTGGCCTGCAGCCTGTGCAGCACGTCGAGGACCACCTCGCCCTCGTTGACCTCGACCTTGTAATCGACAAGCGAGCCCGACCCGGCGTCACCGCGCCAGACCCGGAGCGATGCCTCGTATCCCATCAGTGCCCCTCCTCCGCCGCAGCGGTAGCGGACGAAGCCGGAGTCTGGGGCCCAGGCAGGTCGACCAGCTCCTCCTCGGTCATGTACTTCTTCAGCTCGCTCTTGTCGAACAGACCGAGCAGGTCGGGCCGCATCACGGGCAGCGGCTTGTGGGTCAGCTCGAGCTTGTCCCCGGTCAGCGTCAGGATCAGGTTCACCTTCCGCCATTCCGGCGACATCTCCGGGTAGTCCTCACGGGTGTGCCCGCCGCGGGACTCCTGCCGCTCCAGCGCGGCCATCGCCACGCAGTCGGCGACGAGCAGCATGTTGCGCAGGTCAAGCGAGTAGTGCCAGCCCGGGTTGTAGGCCCGCTCGCCTGGCACGGCCACCCGCGCGGCCCGCTCCTTGAACTTCTCCAGCTCGACGAGCGCGGTCTTGACCTCCGACTCCCGCCTGATGAGCCCGACCAGGTCGTTCATCATCTGCTGGAGCTCGGCGTGCACCGTGTACGGGTTCTCGCCTTCGGTACGGGACAGCGGCGCGAGCGCCTCAGCGACCGCGGCGTCCAGCTCAGCGGAAGACACCAGCGGCCGCGATGAGCCCAGCGAGTCCAGGTAGTCCGCCGCGCCGTCGCCGGCTCGCCTGCCGAACACCAGCAGGTCGGACAGCGAGTTGCCGCCGAGCCGGTTAGAGCCGTGCATCCCGCCGGACACCTCGCCGGCCGCGAACAGCCCGGGCACCGAGGACGCCGCCGTGTCCGGGTCGACCTCGACGCCGCCCATCACGTAGTGGCAGGTCGGCCCGATCTCCATCGGCTCCTTGGTGATGTCCACGTCCGCGAGCTCGATGAACTGGTGGTACATGGACGGCAGCCGCTGCAGGATGTACGACGCGGGACGCCGCGAGGCGATGTCGAGGAACACGCCGCCGTGCGGTGACCCGCGCCCGGCCTTGATCTCGGAGTTGATGGAGCGCGCCACCTCGTCGCGGGGCAGCAGCTCGGGGGGCCGCCGGTTGTGGTCGGGGTCGGTGTACCAGCGGTCGGCCTCATCCTCGGTCTCCGCGTACTGCGCGCGGAACACGTCAGGCACGTAGTCGAACATGAACCGCTTGCCCTCGGAGTTCCGCAGCACGCCGCCGTCGCCGCGGACCGACTCGGTGACCAGGAGGCCGCGCACCGACGGCGGCCAGATCATGCCGGTCGGGTGGAACTGGACGAACTCCATGTTCATCAGGTCGGCGCCCGCGAGCAGCGCGAGCGCGTGACCGTCGCCGCTGTACTCCCAGGAGTTCGACGTGACCTTGTACGTCCGCCCGATGCCGCCGGTGGCCATGATGACCGTCGGCGCCTCGAACAGCACGAACCGCCCGGTGTCGCGGAAGTACCCGAAGGCGCCGGCGATCCGCCCGGACGCGTCCTTCAGCAGCCGGGTGATCGTCGTTTCCGCGAACACCCGGATCATCGCGTCGGGATCGCCGGCCGACAGCGAGTCCTCCTGCTGCAGGGCGACGACCCGCTGCTGCAGGGTCCGGATCATCTCCAGCCCGGTGCGGTCGCCCACGTGCGCGAGCCGCGGGTACTCGTGCCCGCCGAAGTTCCGCTGCGAGATCTTGCCGTCCGGTGTCCTGTCGAACAGCGCGCCCCACGCCTCCAGCTCCCAGACCCGGTCCGGGGCCTCCTTGGCGTGCAGTTCCGCCATCCGGGGGTTGTTCATGAACTTCCCGCCGCGCATGGTGTCGCGGAAGTGCACCTGCCAGTTGTCGTTCGGGTTCACGTTGCCCATCGCGGCGGCGGCGCCGCCCTCGGCCATGACCGTGTGCGCCTTGCCGAACAGCGACTTGGAGATGATCGCCGTCTTCTTGCCGCGAGCGCGCGCCGAGATCGCCGCGCGCAGCCCGGAGCCGCCGGCGCCGATCACTACGACGTCGTAGGAGTAACGCTCGATGTCGGTTGATTCTGGGGTAGCCATAACTCATCTCGCCCGTTGCGACTAGTTGAAGATGCGGGGATCGCTGAAGGCGCCGCTGGCCAACAGCAGGACGTAGAGGTCGGTGAGCATCAGCGTAGCCAGCGAGATCCACGCGAAGGCCATGTGATGCCTGTTCAGCTTCGAGATCTGCGTCCAGGTCCAGTACCTGACCGGGTGCTTGGAGAAGTGCTTGAGCCGCCCGCCGGTGATGTGCCGGCACGAGTGGCACGAGAACGTGTACGCCCAGATCGCCACCACGTTGATCAGCATGATGATCGAGCCGAGCCCGATGCCGAAGTCACCGTCCGGCCCGCGGAACGCCTGCGCGACGTCGTAGGTGAGCAGGATCGCGATCGGGATCGCCAGGTAAAAGAAGTAGCGGTGCAGGTTCTGCACGATCAGCGGGAACCGGGACTCGCCAGTGTCGGTCGCGTGCGGCTCGCGCACCGCGCACGCGGCGGGCGCCCGCCAGAACGCCCGGTAATAGGCGCCCCGGTAGTAGTAGCAAGACAGCCGGAAGCCGAGCACGAACACCAGCGACACGAACGCGTACGGGATGATCGGCGGCACCGCGGGAATCCACTGCCCCAGGGTGGACGAGCCCGGGACGCACTCGCCGCTGACGCACGGGGAGTAGAACGGTGTCAGGTAGTGGTACTGGGGCACCCAGTACCAGTGCCCCATGAATACGCGGACCGTCGCGTAGAGAACCCAGATGGTCAGCAGCGAGGCGACGACGCGCCCCCGGTTCCACCACGGGTCCTTGCGGAGCGTCCGCTCGCCGATCTGCGCCCGCGTTCTAGCCGGCGCTTCCGAAAGTTGTGTCATCAGCGTCCTCGCTGCCTAGGTACGTGATCATGCCGCGGCGCGCGGCAACGGGAGGCGGCGCGCGCAGGCGATGTCCATGAACTTATTCCAGTTATTAACAGGATGCCGCATCGGGGCGCGATTCCAGGATGTGAGACTGGCTACACTCCCCGTCGCGACAGGGCGTCGCGGAGGAACGCGACCTGCAGTAGCAGGAGGTTTTCCGCGACGACCTCCTGCGGAGTCATGTGCGTCACACCGGACAGCGGCAGCACGGAGTGCGGGTAGCCGGCCGCGAGCAGCGCCGAGGACAGCCGCAGGGAGTGGGCGACGAACACGTTGTCGTCGGCCAGCCCGTGAATGATGAGCAACGGGCGTACCGCAGTAGCCACCGCACGTTCCGGATCATCATTGAGCGAACTGACCTCGTAAGCGGCGGGATTTGCTGCCGGGTCACCCAGGTAGCGCTCGGTGTAGTGCGTGTCGTACAGCCGCCAGTCGGTGACCGGCGCGCCGGCGACCGCGGCGCCGAAGACGTCGGGACGGCGCAGCACCGCGAGCGCCGCGAGGTACCCGCCGAACGACCAGCCGCGGATCCCGACCCGGCTCGCATCCAGGTCGGCGAACTTCTCCGCCGCCGCGTGCAGCGCGGTGACCTGGTCCTCGAGGACGCCGGTGGCGAGGTCGCCGGCCACCATCCGGTCCCAGGCCGGCCCGCGCCCCGGCGTGCCGCGGCCGTCCGCAACGACGACGGCGAAGCCCTGCTCCGCGAACCACTGCGAGGCGAGGAAGGCACTGGCCGTCTTCAGCACGCGCTGCGAATGCGGGCCGCCGTACGGATCCATCAGCACCGGCAGCTTGGTGCCTGGCCGGTGCCGGGACGGGAAGAGCACCGCGGTGCGGATGTCGCCGGCCCCGGCGTCGAGGAACTGCGGATCGGGGTGCGGCAGGTTCGGTTCCTCCGCGAGGACGGCGATGTCCCCTGCCGGTTTTCCTTTTTTATTTATCCGAACGGACACGTGGTTCCCCCGCAGCGTCCTGCCGCTCACCACGGTGGTCGCGCCCGCGGCTTGCGCGGTGTGCACGCCGGGATCGGTGGCGACGGCGGTCAGGCCGTCGGGGCCGTAGCGCCATACCCCGATCTCGGTTGGCTCCGTCGAGCCGCTGAACAGCACGCTGTCGCCGTCGGTGCCGAGGATGTCGCGCACCTGCAGGCCGGGCGGGGTGAGCGGCGCGGCACTGGCCAGGTCCGCCGCGGGGGCGACGATCAGCCGCCGGGTGTCGTCGCTGAGCTCGGTCCAGACGATGTGGCCGTTGCGGAGCTGGGCGGGGGTGCCGTCGATGATGTCTGTCCAGTGCGGGTCGGTGTCTTCGCGGATGACCTCGCCGGTGATCCCGTTGAACAGCCGCATCGCCTTCTGGTCGCGGGTCTGCGCGACGATCAGCAGGTCGTCGTCCCAGGCCGCGTTGACCAGGTAAGGGAAGACGATGTTGTCCCATTGGACCGTGGTGCGCATGCCCGCGGCGAGGTCAGCGATGAACAGCGACACGTCGGCGTTCGGGGTGCCTGCCGCCGGGTAACCGACCTCGGCCGGCTGCCGGTCAGGATTGGCCGGGTCGGCGATGTGCCAGCGCCTGACGTTCGACTCGTTTACCCGCGCGACGAGCAGCCTGGTGCCGTCGGGCGACCACCAGTAGCCGCGGAAGCGGCCCATTTCCTCGCTCGCGATGAACTCCGCGAGGCCGTACGTGACGCCGTCTTCCCCCGCGACGATCGTGTCGTCGCCGGTTTCGAGGTCGGCGACCCACAGCCGGCCCGCGTGCACGTAGCCGACCTTGCGCCCCGTCGGGTCCGGCCGCGGGTCGAGCGCCGGGGTGTGCGTGGCCACCAGCCGCGGTCTGCCGGCGGGGTCGCCGAGCGGGGCCGCGTACACCTGCCCGGACAGCGCGAAGACCGCGCGGGCGTGCCGCTCGTCGGTCGCGTAGGCCACGATGCCCGAGCCGGTCTCCCTGACCCGCTCCCGCCGCGCGCGCTCCTCAGGCGGCAGGTTCTCGTCGTCGGCGCCGAGCGCCTTCGGGTCGGCCACCAGGCGTTCCGCGCCGGTGCCCGCGGTGGCCTCCCACAGGCAGCTCACCGGGTCGTCGCCGCTCTTGGTCCGCAGGAACGTGACCCGCTCGCCGTCGGGGGATACCCGCAGCGCGCGGGGCGCCCCGATCGTGAACCGCCGCGTCCTCGCCTGCTGCCGGGGAAAACTGTCCGCCATGCCTCCCGATCTTGCCAGGCGCTGTACCGGTGGCGCGGGCCGCATCGCCGATAGCCACGTACGCTCGGCCTCATGGAACGCAGCATGCTGCTTGTGCACGCGCATCCGGACGATGAGTCGATCGGGACCGGGGCGACGATGGCCAAGTACGCCGCCGAGGGCGCCCGGGTCACGCTGGTGACCTGCACGCTCGGCGAGCTCGGCGAGATCATCCCGCCGGACCTGCGGCACTTGTTTCCCGACGAGCTCGGCCAGCACCGGATCGTGGAGCTGGACAGGGCCTGCGCGGCGCTCGGGGTGACCGACCACCGGTTCCTCGGCGGCGCGGGACGGTGGCGCGACTCAGGGATGATGGGGCTGCCGGACAACGACGACCCGCGGTGTTTCTGGCAGGCGAACGTGGCGGAGGCCGCGGCTTCGCTGGCCGAGGTCATCCGCGAGGTCGGGGCGGACGTGATCGTGACCTACGACGCCAACGGGTTCTACGGGCACCCGGATCACATCCAGGCGCACCGGGTGGCCTGGCGCGCCTTCGAGATGACCGGCGGCAGCGGGAAGTTCTACGCCACCGCGATGCCGCGCTCGGTGCTCGCCGCCGCCCAGGAGCTGCCGGAGGACTCCTGGTTCCTGCGCAGCACCGACCTGTCGGCCGGCGTGCCCGACGACCAGGTGACCACGGCGATCGACGCGGCCAAGTACCTGGACGCGAAGCTGGCCGCGATGCGGGCGCACGAAACGCAGATCACGGTGGACGGCGAGTTCTTCGCCTTGTCCAATGACCTCGGCGAGCGCGCGCTCGGAACCGAGTACTACACGCTGCTGGCGGGCTCGCGCGGGCCGGGGAGCCCTTACGAGCGCGACCTGTTCGGCGGCTGACCCGCGCGAAACGCTCGCCGGAGTCGGTAGCCTGCTGGATCATGAGGACCCTGCAGGGCCGGCCGGAACCGGCGCAGCGCGCGATCGCGGCCGCCGGCTACGTCGTGCTGTTCGTGCTGGGCGTGCTGGAGGGGATGATCGGCAGCTTCAACTACAGCCGCAGCCCCGTGCCGCTGGTGGCGATCATCCTCGCCGTGGTCATCTTCGCCACCTGCGTGCTGGCCGGCTGGGGGACGCGCACGCTCGGCGGCGGGCTGGCGCCCGCCCTCGGCTGGATCGTCGCCTCGTTCGTGCTGTCCATGGGGCGGCCCAACGGCAGCATCATCATCACCAACACAGCCGCGGGCCAGTGGTACCTGTACGGCGGCTCACTGGCCGCGGTGACCGGCGCCGCCGCCGCGTACATCCTCTGGGTCCGCCCTCGCCCCCGCCCCCGCTAGGGGCGAACGCGGCCTAGAACGGGACTTGGACGGCCAGCAGGCCGTCGGCGTGGGCACGACCGTAAAGGGCCCGGCAGAACTCGATGGCGTCGCTCTCGATGAGCGGGCCTCCGTCGCCGGTCTTCCAGGAGCCGCCCGCTGGTCCGGTAAGGCGCAGCGTGCAGGACTGTCCGTGCCTGACTGACCATTCGGCGACGACGTCAGCGACGAGAACCCCGTCGTGTTCGGCGGTGAGCACGTGGTCCGCGCCGGTGGCACGGCAGATGTCCGCGCGGTGCAGCCACGGGTCGCGGGTCAGGATGATGTCGACGAGGAACCCGATCGTCCATGCTTCATCGCGGCCGCCTACTGACTGCGGCTCCGGCATGGTCCTGCGCCGGATGAAGCCTGGCGTGCGCCGCCTGGCGCGGGCCGCCTTCGGAGCACGGGCGGCGAAACGCTCGATGATCTGCTCGGGCGTCATATGCTGCCGCTCGTCGACCTGAAGGCCGGTCAGCGCGTCGATGGACACCCCGCCGCGGCGGCGGGCGAGCTTCATCTGCCGGTGCTGCTCGCGGACCGAGGCTGCCAGCTCCACCATGCCCAGCGCGTGCGACGCCATGGCGTGCACATCCCAGCCGGGACACTCGGTTGGCCGCGCCCAGTCGCCAGGGCCGAGCGCGCGGAGCAGGTCAAGGAAGCGCTGGTACTCGGTCGCGGCGAGGCGCATCGCGGTGTCGCGCGACATGGCGGCGGCGCGCGGCGTGCTAGGAGCGGTGATGGTCATTGCGTCCCCCTCAGGCTCGGGCCGGGCACCCCGACCTCGTTGCAGTACATGTCGATCAGGCGCGGCAGCTGGCTGCGCCAGCGCGTGCCGCCGGGGTCGTTGGCGAGCTGCTGATCGACGAACCCGCCGGTGAGCGCCGTCCACAGGTCCAGGTCGGCCTGGCTGTGCACGCCAGCCCGGCGCATGTTTTCGCGCATCCGCTGGTACACGGCAACCGAGGCCGCGTAGGCCTCCTCGGATGGCCGGAAGCCGGGAATCGTCCGCTGGTTCATCAGCTGGTAGCGAGCCAGGTCGGCCACGGCGAAGTCGAAGAACATCTCGGCGACGGCGAGGAGCCTCCGGCGTGGCTCCGCGGGCAGCGGCTCCATGGCGTCGAACACCGCGGCCAGCTCGATCCAGGCACTGGCGAACATCGCGTCGTAGATGCCGTTTTTGGAGTCGAAGTGGGAGTACAGGGACGGGGACCGCATCCCGATGCTCGCGGCGACCTCGCGCAGCGTGACGGCGGTAAGCCCGTCTCGCCGCGCGATCTCCCATGCCGCGCCGAGGATCTCCCGCCTGGTTGCCTCACGCCGTTCGGCTCGCCTATCACGATTAGGCAAAGCGCTCATAGTTAGGCAGTGTGCGCCGCCGCGCCAGCCCTTGTCAAGGCGCCGGCCTGGGCCGGCCGGCGTCCGGCGCGCTGCCGGAACGCCTAAATGTGTGATTCCGGGTTATATTGACCCGGAATCACACACGCAAGGACGTTAGGCCGTCAGGGCCGCTTCCTCGAAGCGGTCCAGCGCCCAGGTCAGCTCCTCTTCGCTGATGACCAGCGGCGGGGCGAGCCGGATCGTCGAGCCGTGGGTCTCCTTGGCGAGCACGCCCAAAGCGGCCAGCCGCTCGCAGACCGCGCGGCCGGACAGCGACGCGAACGTCACCCCGGCCCAGAGGCCGCGCCCGGTCACGGACGACACCACCGACGACGGCAAACCAGCCAGCCGGTCGTGCATCGAAGCCCCGAGCACAGCCGACCGCTGCTGGTACTCGCCGGTCCGCAGCATCGCGATCACCTCACGGGCGACCGCGCACGCCAGCGGGTTGCCGCCGAACGTCGAGCCGTGCTGGCCCGGGCGCAGCACGCCGAGCACCGAGCGGGACGACACCATCGCGGACACCGGCACGATCCCGCCGCCGAGCGCCTTGCCCAGCAGGTACGCGTCGGGCACCACACCCTCGAGGTTGCACGCGAACGTGGCGCCGACCCGGCCGAGCCCGGACTGGATCTCGTCGGCGATCAGCAGCGCGCCTGCCGACGTGCACAGCGTCCGCAGCCCGGGCAGGAAGTCCGGCGGCGGCACGACCACGCCCGCCTCGCCCTGGATCGGCTCGACGAGCACCGCGACGATCCGGTGCCCGTACTCGGCGAACACCGCGGACAGCGCGGTCAGGTCCCCGTAGGGAACGGACACGAACCCAGGCGTATAAGGCCCGAAATCGGCACGGGCGTCCGGGTCGGAGGAGAACGACACGATCGTGGTGGTCCGCCCGTGGAAGTTCCCGTCGAACACGACGATGAGCGCCTCGTCGCGCGGGACGCCGCGGGACACGTAGCCCCACTTCCGCGCGACCTTGATCGCGGTTTCGACCGCCTCGGCGCCGGTGTTCATCGGCAGCACCATGTCCATGCCGCACAGTTCGGCGAGCTCGGCGCAGAAGGGCCCGAACTGGTCGTGGTCGAACGCCCGGCTCACCAGCGTCACCCGCTCGAGCTGCCGCGCCGCCGCACCCACGAGCCGCGGGTGCCGGTGCCCGAAGTTCAGCGCCGAATACCCGGCCAGCATGTCCAGGTACCGCCGCCCGGCCACGTCGGTCACCCAGACGCCGTCTGCCGTCGCGACCACGACGGGCAGCGGCGCGTAGTTGTGCGCACTGTACTCGCTGGTCAGCCCGGCGAGGTCAGGCATGGTAGAGGTCATCTCCGAGCTCCTTTCACGCACGCAGCTCGAGCGTGCAGCACTTGGCGCCGCCGCCCGCCTTGCGCAGTTCCGACATGTCGACGGGCACGGGCTCGAAGCCGCGCGCGGCGAGCTGCCGCGCGAGCGCGGTGGCCTGCTCGGCGAGCACCACGTGCCGCCCGTCGCTGACCGCGTTGAGCCCGAGCACCTCGGCGTCCTCGTCCTTGGCCTCGATCAGCTCGGCGAAGACCGAGCTGAGCGCCGCGCGCCCCGCGTCGTCGAACGCGGCCGGGTAGTACATGGCCGTCGAGGAGTCGAGCACGGACAGCGCGGTGTCCAGGTGGTAGAACCGCGGGTCCACGAGCCGCAGGCTCACCACCCGCCGGCCGAACACCGCTGCCAGCTCACCGGCCGCCGCCTCGTCGCTGCGGAAGCCGTACCCGGCGAGCACGGTGTCACCGGCGAGCAGGATGTCGCCCTCGCCCTCGTTGACGAACCGCGGCTCGTGCACCGAGGCCCAGCCGTGCGTGCGGAACCAGTCCATGTACGCATCGGCTTCCGCGGCCCGCTCCGGGTGCCGGAACCGCACGCCGAGCACGGTCCCGTCGATCACCGTGGCGCCGTTGGCGGCGAACACCATGTCCGGCAGCTCAGGGTGCGGCTCGATGGTGTGCACGGTGTGCCCGAGCCGCAGGTAGGTCTCGCGCAGCCGCGTCCACTGCCGCATCGCGAGCCCCGGGTCGGCGGGCTCGTCCGGCCGCATCCACGGGTTGATCGCGTACGTCACGGCGAAGTACGCCGGCGGGCACATCAGGTAAGTCCGGGGTGTCCCGTCCCGGCGCGGTTCGTCGATCCTCATACTGCCAGGGTACGAAGCGGAATCGATTTATGAACAGAGTGTGGTCATGCGTCTCAACGGCGATTCGTTGCGTTTTCGTCGGTCCGTTCGGCGATTCGTTGCGTGTCTGCCGCTCACCGGCCGACGTCGCGGGCCAGGTCGAGCCCGACCAGCCGGTCCGCCGCCGCGAACGTCTCGAACTTCACCCCGTCGGGCACGGCCGGGTCGTCCGCGAGCACGGCCAGTTCCCCCAGCGCCGTCGGCGTGTCGAGGCCGTCGGTGAACGCGGCGCTGATCGCGTCCGCGTACTGCCGCGACATCGCCCCGCTCGGCGACCGTGCCCAGCCGGCGACCAGCTGCCGCCACCGCGCGAGCTCCGCGTCCCCGCCGTGGCGCGGGCTGAGGTCCGCGGTGAGCTCCGCGCCGTACCCCTGCCGCATCAGTTTCATCCGAACGGCAAGGGGCTCCTCGCCGAGCTCAACCCGCTCCCCGTCGGCGGCCGGCCCGCCGGCGCCCGCCACCTTGATCCAGTGCCCGGCCAGCGGTCGCACCCTCGCCGCGGCCGTCTCGCCGGCGGCGTGGACCCCGACGTCGAAGACCGGCTCGCGGATTCCGTCAGGGAACTGCCCGGCCAGCTGTCCCACGTCGAACGGCCTGGCCAGGGTGCGCTCCGGCGGGTGGATGTTCAGCCGGCCGCAGGCGGCCCGCAACTCGGCTTCCCGCCTCGGATGCAGGTCGATGACGGCGGAAGTCAGCCCGGCCCCTTCCACGTAACGTCGCAGCAGGTCCGCGGTGAGATAGCTGCGCAGCTGCTCGAGCCCGGCAGACCGGGCAGCGACCAGCACCCGGAACTCCCTGCGGTGCGCGGGGCGCACATCCACGCCATGAAGCCTTAGCACGCTGCCACGTTAGCCGGTCGCCGCCGCGACGGGCGGGTTTACACGCCGCCGGTCAGTGTCACTCCGCCGTCGAGCACCAGGGTCTGGCCGGTGATCCAGCTCGCCTGGTCAGACAGCAGGAACGCCAC
>Ga0209693_10001150_pt1 | contig 11231 bp, 12 predicted proteins | sample HubBroMetageWRM3_FD_188345 | JGI IMG/M metagenome (GOLD analysis project Ga0209693, IMG submission 188345) | Warmed soil microbial communities from the Hubbard Brook experimental Forest, New Hampshire - Hubbard Brook CCASE Soil Metagenome WRM 3... | ecosystem: Environmental > Terrestrial > Soil...
GCGGCGATTCCCCGACGCTCGACAAGCGTATGGTGAACACCCCGGCCGTGGGCCAGAGCGAGCAGCGGAGGACGAACTGACATGGACAGCGCGAGCGCCTGGGAACGAATCGAGCGCCAGAAGCTGCGCGGGCGAGAACGGCGGACCCGCCATTACCGGCCGGGCGACCGGCCCGATTCCTCCCGCGCGGTCGGCACCGACATGCTGCCGCGGATCAAGCACATCGTCGTCTTGATGATGGAGAACCACTCCTTCGACAACTACCTGGGCACCCTCGGCAGGGGAGAGGGACTCCCGCTCGGTAGCGACGGCACGCCCGACGCCGAGAATCCTGACTCCACGGGCACCATGGTCCGGGCCCATCGCGCGGGGTCTACCGTGCAGCAAGAAGGCGTGCCCTGCCAGAGCTGGAGCGCCACCCACGCCCAGTGGGCTGACGGGAAATTGAACGGTTTCGTGACCTCGGCCGAGCAGGCTTCTCCCGACGGCGACGCGACCGCGGCCATGGCTTACTGGACCGGCGAGGATCTGCCCTTCTACCACGGGCTGGCCCAGACCTTTCCGCTGGCCGACCGGTGGTTCAGCTCGTGCCTCGGGCCGACGTTCCCGAACCGCCGGTTCCTGCTGGCCGGGACGGCCAACGGCCTGATGGACGACCTGCCAGTGAACCTGCTGGACCGGCCGAAGGCCGGCACGATCATGGACATGCTGGCCCGGCACAAGATCTCCTGGGTCAACTACCGGCCGGCCAGCGACCAGTCAGAGTTCCGCCGCTTTATGGAATACCGGCGTCGCCGGACCCGGCACCATCTGACCTCCCTGGGCCGCTCGCTGCGCAACCCCGGCTACGTGTTCCAGCGAGACCTCCAATTCACGGCGGCCCTTTACCCGCTCGGGATGACCGGCTACATGGCCCACGTGCGCAGCACCGAGCAGTTCTTCGCGGATGCCGACTCCGGCAATCTCCCCTCGTTCTGCATCGTCGACCCGGACTTCGGCAGCTTCTCTGAGGAGAGCCCGCAAGACATCCGCAAGGGGGAGAGCTTCGCCGCCGAGGTGATCAACAGGGTCATGCACGGCCCTGCGTGGCCAGACACGCTGCTCATCTGGACCTACGACGAGCACGGCGGCTACTACGACCACGTCGTCCCGCCCGCGGCGGTGCCGCCGGACGACGTCCCAGGTCGCAGCCGGGTCGCGCACCCGTCTCCGCTGCACAGCGTGCTGAAGGTGCTGACCCCCAGCTATGTCCGGCATGCCAAGCAGCTCGTCGAGGGCCCGAATGCCTATGACAACTACGGGTTCCGGGTGCCCGCGGTGATCGTGTCGCCCTACGCGCGGCCGGATTGCGTCCTGTCAGACGTATTCGACCACACCTCGATACTGAAGCTCGTCGAGGAGAAGTGGAACCTGCCCGCGCTGACCAGGCGGGACGCGGCGGCGACCGCGCCGCTCGCCGCACTGGACCTGACGGCCCCCCCATCGTTCCTGACGCCACCGGCGCTACCCGCGCCGGCGCTCCAGTGGGGCACCTGGTAGGCGTGGGCGCCCGTTACTACGAAACGTAGTAACATGTCGTCCGTGAACGGCGCCGTTCCCACGACGATCATCGTCGCCGGTCTCGCGCTTGCCGCGTACGCGCTGCTGATGACCGCCCTCAACCGGCGAATGGGCATTGGCCTGCTCGCCGCGCTCGGCGTCCTCGAGATCCTGCTCCTTGTCCTGGTCGGCCTCATCGTGGCCAAGCTCGCCGGCGGCGGACGCCCGGCCTCACTGGCTACGCTCATCGGGTACCTGATCGCGATGCCGCTCGTCCCGGTGGCCGCGGGATTCTGGGGGCTGCTGGAGCGATCACGGTGGGGCTCGGCGGTTGTCGCCGTGGCCGGGCTGGTCGCGGCCGTGCTAATGGTGCGGCTGCATGAGATCTGGCCGGTCATCCATGTCTGAGCCCGCGGCATCGCCCGAGCAGGCGGCATCGCCGCCGGACTCGACCAGGACAGGCCCTGGCCGGGTGCTGATCGCCGTCTACGCTCTCTTCGCGCTCTCGGCTTCCGCGCGGGCCGCGGTGCAGATCGCGACGAAGTTCAGCCACGCCCCGGTCGCCTACCTGCTGTCGGGCTTGGCTGCCGTGATCTACATCCTCGCCACGGTCACCTTCGCCGTTGGCAGTCCGGCAGCACGCCGTATCGCCGTCCTGTCCTGCTCGGTCGAGCTTGTCGGCGTGCTGGCAGTTGGCACCTGGAGCCTCGCCGACCGGGCCACCTTCCCCGATGCCACGGTGTGGTCTGGCTATGGCAGCGGCTACGGCTTCGTCCCGCTCGTCCTCCCCGTGCTCGGCCTGCTCTGGCTACGCCACTGGAGCAAGCGGGCCAGGACCCAGGAGACAGTGGTGACGTCAGCGGGAGACGCAGACGAGGCGGCTCGCTCAAAGTCGGCGTTACGCGCTCAGGTGTCCTTCGGCCGGTACTGAAGCCGCAGCCTGGCCCGCTCGCAGATGCCGGCGCGCTCGTTCGCCGCGGCGACATGCCTCGCCTGGTCCAGATCGGCCGGAGTCAGGAGCCCGTTGCCAAGAAGGAAGCCAGCGAGGTCCCTGGCATGTCCTCGCTCCTGCCAGATGAGGCCCTGCAGGAGCTTCTTGTAGTCGGATACCGCTCCCTCACCGCTGAGGTCCAGCGCGATGACCACGTTGATCATCGGCACAGGTTGCGGGGCTGGCCGCCCGAGAATGAATTCCTCGTAGTAGTAGGCCATCGCGAGCCGCGCGCTGGCGTTCCGCTGGAAATAGGACCGTACGCGGGCCACCGCGTCCTCACCCAGCGGTCCTGGCGGCCGGCCGCGCCGCGTGAACTCGCGCTCCCGTGTGACCGTTTCACTGTCGCCGCTGCGGGCCGGTTCGACGGGCGGCCGCTCGGGTACCTCATGCCGGAGCCGCACCACCCAAGAGCCGATGCTGACCAGCCACAGGCCGCCCTCCAGCACGACCGGTGCCGCTTCGTAACGTTCCGGAGCCATGGGAAGCACGTGGCGTGCCGTCCGCCGGACCATCTCCGGGTCGGGCAGCGGTTCGGAGGCATCGGGCGCCAGATAGACCCGGTGGGACGTGTCACGGCTGAAGAGCTCCCAGCCGTGATTGACGTAGCGAAGCCCCGCGCATCGCGGCGCGCGGTGCAAGGTGAGATCCTCGTTGCCGCTGAGCAGCGACCGGTCCAGCCAGGTGATCTCCTCGTGCGGGCAGCTCGTCCACTCGCCGGGCTTCGCCGACCAGAGAAAGAGCTGACCAATCGCCACCCCAGTGACAATAGCCGGACTGGCTGACCTCAGCCGATCTCGACCCGGGAGGCCACCGCATCCGGTCTCGAGCCCCAGCGGATGGTATCGCCATCGTTCAGGGGCTGCTCTGTCTCCACGGGCGTCCCGTTCACGGCGAGCCCGTTCATGCCCAGGTTGGTCACCCACCAGCGGCCTTCAGAGAAGGCGAATCTGGCGTGCTTCCTCGAGATCGTGGAGACGTTCGGCAGGACCAGGTCAACCGACCCGCGCCCCGCCTCCGCGCCCGTCATCCGGGTTTGCGCTACCAAGTCGCCCGTGATCAGCCGCAGGACGGGGACTGGAGGCACCGTGCTCTCCATGACCGTGGCCGTGCCGCCATCGGTGATCGTGTGCGCGTCGACGAGCGTGAGATCAGGGCCTGGTTCGCGCCAGTCCCATTCATTGAGATCAGCGTCCGCGTCGCTGTACCGCGGTACGGCGTAGGCGAACTCGCGCTGGGCCGCCGCGGTTGCCGGGTGGCCCTGCCGGAGGCGGTAGCGGCCCCGCGGGACCCACTCGTCCGCCAGCAGGTATACCTCCGCTCGCTCTGGCGTCGCGAAACGGGCGCGGTACTTGGCGATCTGTTCCTCATAGAACTCGGTCACGCTCGCGGTGACTACGCTGAGCTCGATCCGATCGCATAGCGATGCCAGATCTTCCGGGTTCAGCTGGATCTCGACGACGTTCGGGGCGAACAGCGCGCCGCTTGGCGCGACCACGAAGACATCCGGGAGGTGGTTCATGGCCACTCGCAGCACGTCCTGCCCGTCACGCCAGGGCCGCGACGCCAGCTGGCGTATCCACGGGTGATCCCGCGTTACGCCCATGGACCGCAGGAAGACAACGGCTATCGCGGCAGTCGCGGCCAAGGCCGCCAGCAGCAGGGTCGCCGAGATGACGGAACCCGCTATCAGGTAGAGGACGAGCCAGGCGCCGACGCAGCCGGCAGCCAGGGTCCAGCGCCTCCGGCTTCGGCGCGGAAAGGGTGCACGCGCTGCGTTCCTGCTGTCCATCCCCCTGTCCTGGGTCATCGAACTCCCGCCTTTTGCCGTCGGCCAGTGGGTCACGTCCCGTGAACAGAGGATGCGGGCGGAGTCTGCGCCAGTCAACGAAAACCGGCCAGCTTCCAGACTTCTGGAATTTACGAGGCGCCCTGATAGTCGCGGTTGGCCGACCGGATCGCCAGGCCCGTCATGTCGACATGGTAAGATTCGATTATCATGTAAAGAAGTCGCAGATGGTATAGAGATACGATTCTCTAGCTCTCCCTTCTCGTCCCGGCATGAAGGGCCTGACCGTCGCGTCCGGAAACAATGCGCCAAGACGAGGTGGATAAGTGGCTGACAAGAAGCTGACCCTGACCTTCGACCATGGCCCGACACCAGGCGTGACAGAACGGGTCCTGGACGTGCTCAGGGAACGCGACCTGCACGCCACGTTCTTCCCGACTGGCAGCCACCTGGCCGAGTCAGGGGTGCGCGCGCTTGCCGAACGCGTGCTCGCCGAAGGCCACTGGCTAGGGAACCACACCATGACCCACGGAGCGCCGCTCGGGAAGCGGAACGACCCGGCCGTCGAGGTCGGCGAGATCGCGCTGGCCCAGGAGGCACTCGGCAGCCTGAGCCACCCCGACAAGCTGTTCAGGCCGAACGGCAGCGGCCAGGTCGGCCCGCACCTGCTCAGCCCTGCCGCCCTCGACTTCATCATCGAGCGCGGCTACACCGTCGTCATATGGGACATCTACGTCCGCGACACGCACGAGCCGGAGGGATGGGCCGACCGCGCGCTCGCCCGGCTCGGCGAGCGCGACTGGAACGTGCTGGTGGCCCACGACCTGCCCACCGGCGCGATGAAGGACCTGCCGTGGCTGCTCGACACGGTCCTTGACGCCGGCATTGAGATAGTCCAGGAGATCCCGGACCATGTCACGCCAGTGCGGCGCGGGCACCCCGCCGACTGGGTCGCCGACGTCAGCTCGGGCCAGCACTGACGTAGCTCCGGGCCCGGGTGCTCGACTGCTGACGCGCGGCCCTGCGTGACGGTCAGGCGTGGGCGGCCAGGAACTGGTCCCAGGTGCGGGCGCCGACGGTGTATCCCGGCGGCGGCAGCAGAGCGCCGTTGCGGACCGCCCGGGTGCCCGGTATCCAAACCGGCACCACCCGTCGGCGACAGTGGCTTGCCGTCAGGTATCCCCGGATTAGGTCTGTCCAGTCGCTCACCTGCGGGCCGGCCATGTCCGGCGCGCGACCGACGGGCTCGCCCAGCGCCAGCTCGACGAGTCGGGCCGCCACGTCGCGGGGATCAACTGGCTGGACAGTGAAGCCCGCCGGCACTGGCACCACGGGCAACCGGCTCAGTTTCCGCGCGTTGGCCAGGCAGTAGTCGTAAAACTGCGTGACCCGCAGGATCGTCCAGGGCAGGCCGGAGCTGGCCACGATCTGCTCGGCCTGGAGCTTCGTCTTCGGGTATCCCCAGGAGGCGATGTGGTCGATGCCCACGATGGACACATACACCAGGTGGCCAGAACCCGCCAGGGACGCGGCTGCCACGAGGTTGCGCGTTGCCTCGGCGTCGCCCCTCGTACTGGTCGCGCAGTGGATGATGGCCGCCGCCCCGGTCACCGCGGGCTTGATGCCGTGGCCGGTCCTGAGGTCAGCGGTGAAGAATTCCGCGCCCTGCGGGGTGGAGCGGCGGTGCCGGGCGAGCACGCGAACGTCGCAACTGCTGTCCTGCAGCCGTGCGACGACAAGCTTCCCGAGGCGGCCGGTGCCGCCAGTGACAAGGACGGGCGAGGCCATGGGTCCTCCGTTCGTTACGGTTCGTCCACGGCCTCCTGTCACATCGGCGGGGCCTGGACGGTCACGTCTATGACCGGCAACCACTCGAGAATGTGACCGATGAACGAACATGACGTGCTCGCGGAACGGTTCGAGGCCCACCGGCCCCGGCTGCGGGCCCTCGCTTACCAGACCCTCGGCTCGCCCAGCGAGGCTGACGACGCTGTCCAGGAAGGCTGGCTGCGGCTCAGCCGCACCGACCCTGGCAGCATAGAGAACCTCGGTGGATGGCTGACGACAGTCGTAGCCCGGGTGTGCCTGAACATGCTGGCCGCGCACCGGGACGAGCCAGTGGGAGTAGTCCTGCCCGAGTCAGTCGTCAGTGACGCGGACGGCAGCGGCCCCGAACACGAAGCGCTGCTTGCCGACTCAATTGGTCCCGCGCTACTGGTAATCCTGCACACGCTGGCGCCCGCCGAACGGCTCGCATTCGTCCTGCACGACATCTTCGCCGTCCCGTTCGATGAGATCGCGGCCGTCGTCGGACGCTCGCCCGCCGCGGCCCGCCAGCTGGCCAGCCGCGCCCGCCGACGGGTCCAGGACGTGGCCCCAGTCACCGGCACCGATCTGCCCCGGCAGCGAGCGATCACCGACGCTTTCCTAATCGCCGCCCGCAACGGAGACTTCGACGCGCTGCTGGAGGCCCTCGACCAAGACGTCGTGGTGCGCTCTAACGGCACCGAGGTGGTCCGCGGTGCGGCGGCGGTGGCCGCACGCGCGTTCCCCTTCACCCGAATCGCCCAGGTCAGCTTGCCCGCTGTGATCAACGGAACCATCGGCCTCATCACGGCCGCGGACCGGAAGCCGGTCACCCTCGTAGGGTTCACGATCACTGGCGCGAAAATCACCGCGATCGACCTTATCGACAACCCCCGCCGCATCGCTGAAGCCGACCTGGCCCTGTCGGATCCGGCGTGGTCTCGTTCGTGGTGAGGGCAGGAAGGGCGTCACCTCGGCGCCCTTTGGCTACCACCAAGGGAGCAAGAGATGTCGCATCCAATCGTGCACGCTGAGATCCGGTCGACAGACCCCGACGCCACCCGCAAGTTCTTCGGAGACCTGCTCGGATGGACCTACCCGGACCAGGGCGCGATCCCCGGCTACACGTTCGTCGATACCGGTGTGCCCGACGCCTTGTACACGGCGATCAGCCCGCTGCAAGGCGGTAGCGATCTGGTCACCTTCTTCGTCGCCGTTGATGACGTCGACAGCGCCGTGAACCGGGCCAGGGAACTCGGCGGCCGGGTCGTTCAGGAGCCTCAGCACGTGCCCGGCGTGGCCTTCGCGCTGATCGCCGACCCGCAAGGCCACGTCGTGGGACTGACCAAGCAGGGCTGAGCGAAGCGAACGACGGGCCTGGCCCGGCCGGCCAGGCCCGTCGAATTCCCCCATGACATCTCGTTGACCGTGGTCGGTCATAGGCTTATGCTCCGGCTAACGGCATGAGACAGGCCGGTCTCTCTCTAAATGCGCGGCGAGATCACGCTGGTTCCGATGCGCGTCGGTTCAGCCGGGCCGTGCAAGGTCACACCAGCGCAGCGCAGCGCAGAAAACAAGGAGAGCCAAGAGCCATGACCGACTACGATCCGAGGACTGCTACCGGAATTCCCACTGAACCTGTCGGCTCGCTGCCGCGCCCAAGTAGGTTGCAGCAGGCGTACGCACAATACGACGCGGGGGAGATCACCCGCGAGCAGCTGGAGAGCGAGCAGGACACGGCGGTCCGGGACTCCATCGAACACCTGGAGAAGACAGGCGCGCCGATCATTTCGGACGGCGAGCAGCGCTGGTCGAGCTTCGCGACCTACGCGATCACTGACACGCTGGCGGGCACCGGGCTCGCCGACCATCTGGCCGGGACCGGGGGCCAGTACTTCGCGATCTTCGCCGACGGGCACAACCGGCAGTTGCCGAGGCTCACCGGCGGGCCGTTCCGGTACAAGACATACGCCGCCGACACGCTGAAGAAGTCCATCGCGATGGCGCACAAGCCGATGAAGCAGGCCGTGATCGCGCCGTCGATGCTGGCCCTGCTGTACCCGCTCGATGAGGAGATTCCGGGCTACACCAGGGAACAGTTCGAGGCGGACCTAGTCAGCGAGTGCGAGAAGGACATCAGGCAGGCATTCGCCGCGGGGGCGGCGCGGGTGTCGGTGGACTTCACCGAGGGACGGCTGGCTACCCGCAACGACCCGCGCAACCCCTGGACCGGCCGGAACATGCTGCCGCATTTCATCGAGCTCAATAACCGGGTAATGGACCGGTTCACCGCCGAGGAGCGGACCAGGATCGGGATCCACACCTGCCCTGGCGGTGACCGGGACTCCGTGCACAGCGCGGACGTGCCCTACAGTGACCTGCTGCCTTCGATGTTCGGCATCAACGCCGGGTACTTCCTGATCCAGCTCGCCAGCGAGCGGGACAAGGATCCGGTCTACCGGATGATCGGGGAGAACCTGCGCGACGACGCCAACGGCGTCACCCAGATGGCCTACATCGGCGTGATCAACCCGCTGAACCCGCGGGTTGAGAGCCCGGAAGAAGTCCGCGACACCCTTGTCCGGGCGGCCAACTTCATCTCGAAGGAGCAACTCGCCTCGACCGATGACTGCGGGTTCTCCCCGTTCAGCATCGATGAGAAGCCAAGTCACGGGTCACCTGACTTCGCTCGCGAGACCGCCTGGCAGAAGATCACCAACCGGGTGGAGGGCACGAAACTAGCCGCCGAAAAACTCGGCATCAACTGACCATCGTCTTGCGGCGGCGCCCGGGCCGGGAAGGCGGAGGTCCGGGCACTGCCGCAGGCGCCGTTCAGCAGCCGTGTTGCGCGAGCAGGAGCTCGCCGAGTTCCCTGGCCCGGTCCGCCGCTGCCGCGTCGCCCTCATGAGCCGCCATGATGGAGCCCTTCATGAGGATGTGCCATTTCCGCGCGAACGAATCGGTATCGCGGATTCCGGCCTCGGCCGCAAGCCTCTCGATATAACTCCGGATATTCGCGAGGTGCACTACGGCCGCCTGGTGGACCGGGTGGTCCCGGTCATTGATCTCGACCATGGTAGTCAGGAATGAGCAGCCTTCGAAATCCGGCTTATTGAACCACTCCGAAAACACATCGAATATCGCCAGCAGCTGGTCGCGCGGAGTCTCGCCGCGGCGCTGACTTTCGGCTTCTAGCCACCCGAGCGTCCACAGCTGCTCCCGTCGGCGCAGGAAATCGATTATCAGGTCGTCCTTAGACGGGAAATTCCGGTAAAGAGTCATCTTCGCGGTGCCAGCGCGGGCTATAACCGCGTCGACGCCGACGGACCTAGTGCCCTCACGGCTGAACAGCTCATATGCGGCCCGGCTCACGCGCTCGCGGCCGCTCTCCGGGCCGTCTTCCCGTTTGTCGTTCACCAGCTTGCGCCGGTCAGTTGTTGCCGCACTTCATCGCTTCCCTAGGAATCTGGCACAAGTATAACGTCAGCACCTCGGCTGATTCTGAGAAGCCGTTACAGCTGGAAGATCAGCCGCCGAGCGCCATGAGCCCGAGCAGCTCGTAGCAGACGTGCGCGGCGGCCACGGTGGTCACCTCGGCGTGGTCGTAGGCGGGTGCCACTTCGACGACGTCCGCGCCCACCAGCCGCAGGCCGGCGAGACCCCGCAGGATGCCGAGCAGTTCCCTGGAGGTGAGGCCGCCGGCTTCCGGGGTCCCGGTGCCCGGTGCGTGCGCCGGGTCCAGCACGTCGATGTCGATCGACAGGTACAGCGGGTTGTCCCCCACCCGCTCACGTATCGCGGCGGCGACGTCGTCGGCGCCCATGCGCCCGACGTCCATGGCGGTGACGATCTTGAAGCCGAGTTCGGCGTCCTCCGTCAGGTCGGTCGGGGCGTACAGCGGCCCGCGGATGCCGATGTGCATGCTGTGCCCGTCAAGGAACAGCCCGTCTTCTGCAGCGCGCCGGAACGGCGTGCCGTGCGTGAGCGGCGCGCCGAAGTAGGTCTGCCACGTGTCGAGGTGGGCGTCAAAATGCACCAGGGCGACGGGCCCGAACCGCCGCCTGGTGACGCGCAGCAGCGGGTAGGCGATGGTGTGGTCGCCGCCGATCGCCAGCAGGCGGCCGGCATCGCCGAGCAGGGCGGCAGCGGCGGTCTCGATCTGGTCGACGGCCTCCTTGATATCGAACGGGTTGCACGCGATGTCCCCGGCATCCGCCACCTGCTGCGCGCCGAACGGCGCCACCTCCAGGCCTGGGTTCCAGGGGCGCAGCAGCCGCGATCCCTGCCGGACCGCGGCCGGACCGAAGCGGGCCCCCGGCCGGTAGGACGTGCCGCTATCGAACGGGACGCCGACCACTGCCACGTCGCAGCGGGAGACCTCATCCCGTCGCGGCAGCAGCGCGAAGGTCGGCGGCCCCGCGAAGCGTGGCGTCCGGCTTGCGTCCATGGGCCCGCGCTCGGCGCGACCAGCCCCGCCAGGCAGATCCTCGGTACCCGCCAACTCGTCCCTCCCGCTGCCGGTTCCTCGCCGCTCACATCGCCACCAGCGTCCGGCTTAGCAGATGGCTCCCAGCGCGGGCAATAAGCGATGCCGGGCTTCGCTAGGACTCTGGTACGTCTGATGGTTGATGTACCTGTGTGACATCCAAATTTCTATTTCGCCTGAAATGCTGCTGAGCGTATGTTTTGCTGTGCTTATTAGCCGCATATTGCCTGATGGCAGCGCTTGGGGGCGGGATGGAGTATCGCGGCACTGGGCTCTCGGCGCGTTCGCGGCGCTCCGAACCATCCTGGCCATCGGTTATCGCGACCACGTTGCGGCTATGGCTTGAGCGTCACCCTGTCTTTGGCGGAAAGGGTCCCCGAGGCCGGCGGGTGACAATCGCGCTTGTCCTAGTGGCTATTGTGGCCCTCGGGGCCGGAGTGACTGGTGTCATCATTGGGCGTGCGGCCAAGTCACCATCGGTACCCGCGGTGCCCGCGGTGCCCGCGGTACCCGCGGCCGCTGCTAGTGCCTCCGCCACGACACGAGGCGAGGTGGCCAGCTGGATCGCCGGACAGGTGGCGGCGAGCGCGATCGTCGCCTGTGATCCCGCCATGTGCGCT
>Ga0209693_10001152_pt1 | contig 11226 bp, 15 predicted proteins | sample HubBroMetageWRM3_FD_188345 | JGI IMG/M metagenome (GOLD analysis project Ga0209693, IMG submission 188345) | Warmed soil microbial communities from the Hubbard Brook experimental Forest, New Hampshire - Hubbard Brook CCASE Soil Metagenome WRM 3... | ecosystem: Environmental > Terrestrial > Soil...
GCGGCGACCCTGCCGGTACTGCTCGACGGGTTCGAGATCGAAGACGAGCACATGGTGATGGCCGAGGCGCTGTTCACCTTCCTCATCATGCTGGCCATGCTGCTGATCCTGTGGCGTAGCCGGACCTCCTGGGTGACCGCGCTGATCGCGGGCCTGCTGGTCGGTTACGCGGTGATCGTCCGCAGCGAAGGGCTGCCCATCCTGGTGCTCTTCCCCGCCTACCTGCTGTGGCGCGGACGGCGGTCCTGGCGCGGCTGGCTGGCCGCGGCGGTAATGACCATCGGCTGCGCGGCGCCGGTGCTGGCCTACGCGACCTGGTTCGACCACGTGCAGGGCAGCTTCACACTGAGCCGGGCCGACGGGTTCTTCCTGTGGGGACGGGTGTCCTCCTTCGCCGAGTGCTCGATCATCAACCCCCCCGCCGACGAGCTGGGGATCTGCCCGTCGGGCCCGCCGTCCAGCCGGACCGCGCCGGGAGATTACATCTGGCACTTCGGGCCGGTGCACAACCTCCCGGGCGGGCCGGTGACCCCGGCCAATGACCGGCTGCTGCGCGACTTCGCCATCCGCGCCATCGAGGCGCAGCCGTTCGGCTACGTCAAGGCGGTAGTGAAGGGCCTGGCGCTGGCGGTGGAGTGGCCGCGGCAGAAGTACCCGGACTCCGGCACGGTGGGCTACTACTACTTCCGGCTGCAGACCCAGTCGATCCCGAATAACCACACGTGGATCCTGGGCGGCACCGCGTACCAGGATGCGGTGAGCTACGGCCACGCCAGCCCGAGCACGGTGGTCGAGCCGTTCGCGAGCGTAATTGATCTATACCAGCACGTCATCTTCACCTACGGGCCGCTGTTCGGGCTGATCATGCTCACCGGGCTCGGCGGTCTCGTGCGGATCGAAGGGCTCCGGGAACGGCGGCCGCGACTGGTCTGGTCCCGCCGCGCGGGCAGCATGCTGCCCTGGGTCACCGGCGTCGTGCTGCTAGTGTTCCCGATCGCGACCGCCGATTTCGACTACCGGTACCTGCTCCCGGTGTTGCCGTTCGCCGGCCTGGCCGCCGGCCTCGCGTTCGCCCCGGCCCGGATCCGGCCCGTCCCGCAGCCGTCCACGCCCCACCCGCCCGTTCCACGGCAGGACGACGAGCCGCAAGACGACCTGACCACTCACATCCCCGGCTCGGTCAGCTGACCCCTCCATGATCGCGAAGACTTTTACGTAGTGAATCCTTCATGATCATGAAAGCCGGCGACCTGACGCTCAGTCTGGACCAGGCGCGGCGGCTGGCGGTTTGCAGCCAGCACCTGGCCGGCCCGCGTCCTGCCGCGGGGCTGGATGGGATGCGGCAGGTGCTACGCGGGCTGCGGGTCCTGCAGGTGGATCCGGTCAACATCGTGGCGCGGAACCAGTTCCTGGTCCTGTGGAGCAGGCTCGGCGAGTTCGATCGGGCCGGTGTGGATACGCTGCTGTGGCGGGAGCACTGGCTGTTCGAGAGGCTGGGCCCGCCCGGTGCGGGTCGAGGGCGGAACCGAGCAGTGGTGGGTCCACCGCGACATGGTCGCCCGGCTCGATGAGGACTGGGTGCCGCGCACCACGCTGCTGTCGCCCTTCGACAACCTCATCTGCGACCGGGACCGGACCGAACGCCTGTGGAGCTTCGCCTACCGCAACGAGATGTACGTTCCCAAGGCCACGCGGCAGTACGGGTACTACGTGATGCCGGTGCTGGCGGGGGAGCGGCTGATCGGCCGGGTGGCCGCGCGGGTGGACCGAAAGAGCGGGGTGCTCGTCGCGGAGGGGATGTACGCCGAGGCCGGGGCGCCGTCGTCCGACCCAGCGCTGTCGGCGGCGCTGGAGTCATTGGCCTCGTTCGCGGGCGTCGGCTCGGTCAGCTGCTCCGGGCCGACGGCGTTCGGCGTATCCTAAGCGTGGGTGAGTCGGCCGGACGGTCGCGCCGGGCGCAGGCCCGGTGAGGAAGGTCCGGGCTCCACAGGGCAGGGTGGTCGGTAACGCCGACCCGGGGTGACCCGCGGGACAGTGCCACAGAAAACAGACCGCCCCGCGTCTGGTACGCGGGGTAAGGGTGAAACGGCGGTGTAAGAGACCACCAGCGCCACAGGTGACTGCGGCGGCTTGGTAAACCCCACCCGGAGCAAGGTCAAGAGGGGAACCAGCGGTTCCCTGCGCGAGCGATCGAGGGCGGCCCGCCCGATGCTCGCGGGTAGACCGCACGAGGCTGTCGGCAACGGCAGTCCCAGATGGATGACCGTCGCCCCGCGCGAGCGGGAGCACAGAACCCGGCCTACAGGCCGACTCACCCCCTCCTGTCGCTCCGACCTGCGGCACGCGACACTGCCCGGATGGTCAGGGCACCTCCGCTTGAGGTGCCGTGGCAGTTCCTCAGCCGAGCTTCAGCGGCACGTCCGCGAAAGGGTCGAGCGCGTAGGCGAGGGAGACACGGTGGTAGCCGTCTGCGATATCCCCCTCCGCTATGAGAACCGGAGATAGCCTCACCCCGGCCAGCACCTTTTGCAGGTCTCTCAGCACGCCCGGGTCCGACAGCGGCAGCGGGGCCCGCTGGGTAGCCCGCAGGATATCGTTGGCGCGGCGTTGGATGACCGGAAGCTTCTGCAGCTTCTTCGACACCTCTTGGGCCCGGCTCTCCCCAAAGCGGATACTCAGGTAGCTGGAAGCCGCGGCATAGTCGTGGTCCGCCACGTCCTTCCTCCACCGCAAATACTGGACGGCTGCTTCGGTAGTAGTCATTCGTCCTTGCCTCCTCCCGTCCTGACGCCTGACAACCTCACCATCCTAGAGCGCCAGGCCGTAGAGGTACTGCAGAGAAGTACACCGAGGAGATCGCCGGGCCGCTCTTCGGTGTATAGCGAGTGTTCGGGGGTAGCAGAGCGCCGCAGGCGACGTGGTACGCGGTCCCAGGCAGGGCCTGACGCAGATGCCGCAGTGGCATGGGCATCTGCGTCCGCCTCCGTGAGGACCGGGATGGAGGCACAGCGGCATGCGATGGCGTCGGACATTCATGACAGAGGTCTTTGAGTCGCTTCAGCAGCTCGGCCTGAGGGCTTGCCCGGTGTGCGGATCGGCGGAGTCGCTCAACATGAGCCCGTTTCCTGTGGTCCTGCTCAATGCCGACTTCCCCTCCGGGGTTGAGGCCCTCAACTCGGGAGAGGAGCGCGGTGACCTAACCTTTTCCGTCCGGGTCGAGTGCGGCACGTGTGGCCACCTCATGTTGTTCAACGCCCAGAGGTTCCGCACCGGAGACGAAAAGATCATCGAGGGACGGATTCGCTACTAACTGGGGGCAGGCTCGACTCGCCGATGCTCGCGAGGTGGGCCTTCGGCCAGTCTTGTCGGTCAGCGTGGGTCGGGGCGGTCGACGTTGAAGTGCCTGCCCGTTGTCGTAAGCCACTTGTCGCCCGCGCGCCGCACCGCGAACAGGCTGATCACTCGCTGGCCGCCTTCCCAGTCGCCGTAGAGGATGCTGAGCATCATCGGGTCGCCAGCCCCGACTGCGGCGGCGACGGCCTTGAACTGGGCTGTAGCCGGATCGCGCAACGCTCCCTGCCAGAATCCGACGTCGCCAGGTGCCACGTAAATATCGCGGGTCTGGGTGGTGAAATTCTCGAGTGGCGGATGGGTCTGCTGTGGCTGCCCGGTCACCTCGACGTACCAGCCGTGCATGACGGCGAGCCCGGTGCCGACGTTCCGGACCGAGATAACCATGTACACCGCTCCGTCGGCAACCTCCAGAGTTGCGGCGCCGCCGTCGACTTTCAAGAACTTGCCTTCTAGGAACTGGACCTTCTGCGCCGGGTCCTGCAACCGCGAGCTCATCAGCAGCGGGCGCTCCGCCGCCATCAGCGAACGCTCTGCGATGCGGGCGGACTGTTCGGCGATACGAGCAGCTTGGTCCGCGGCGCGCGCCGAGTAGTTCGCCGAGCGGACGGACGCGAAGGTGGCCACCGCGAGCACCAGGGTGCCCGCGGCGGTCGCCAGCGACGCGACCGTCGCCCACTGCATCGCGGTCACCGCCGCATCTTAGCCCGGCCGCGGCCACGCCTCCGGATGCCCCGGCCCACTTCCGTCGGCACGGCATCGCGGCCAGCGCTCCGGGTCACCAAACAACGAGCCGGTCGTCCGGCTTTGCCTTTTGTACACCTGCCGTACATGTCGTGTTTGCATTGTGGATGAAGCCGATCATCTCCGGCGGTATTGTCATCATCTGTGGAAGATGTGGTCTTTGCTGGCGATGTCAACGCCGGCGATGTGGTCGTCCTGCCCGGGGCCAGTAGTGCCGTCCTGGTCAAGACGGTCCGCCTCGGCCAGGGCGGGTTCATCTTCACGGTGGCGCCAGTCGACGACGACCGGCCTCAGGCCGAACAACTCGTCACGCTGACCGCCAGTGCCCGCCTGCGCAAGCACGGCCAAGACCTGGCCAACTAGGATCGGCCGTGTGACTGAGATCTCGGTGTTCCGCCCTGGTGACGTGTCGTACCTGCGCATCGCCGCTCCGGACCCCGCGCGTTCGGCAGCCTTTTACAAGGCGGTGTTCGGCTGGAAGATCCGGAAGGACAGCACCGCCTTCGAGGACGGCACGGGCCACATCATCGGCCACTTCATGCCCGACCTGCCGGTAGCCGGCGAAGCCGGGGTCATTCCCTACGTGTACGTCCAGGACATCGACCAGGCCCTGGCCCGGGTCCCGGGGGCTGGCGGCGGGGTGACTACCAAGCCGTATCCCGAGGGTGACCTGTGGGTGGCGATGACCCGGGATCCGGCCGGCAACGCGATCGGCGTCTGGCAGCAGGGTCCCCGGCCCAGCGCTCCGTGAGGACCGGCGGCACAGGTTGCCGATCAGGACGGCCAGGAACGCCGACGCCAGGAGCACCGCCACCGGCAGGCAGAGCAGCAGCCCGATGATCAGTGTGTTCCTCATAACCGCAGGTTAGAGCGACACCGTCCCAGAAACGTTACGGCACGGTGTGCACGTCTCACCCCCGGAACGGTGTACCCAGGGCAGCCTCATTCTCCAGCTCCAAAAGAGCTGGCCGGGAAACACCGATCCGGGGGAGCGAGACCTAATGAGTGATTGTGCCGAATGTCACATCGGAGTCCCAGATTCTCTGCCAGGCGATCCCTTGTGCTGGGTCGGTCGCCGAGACGATGTGATTGTCGCCCTCGTAAATGGCCACGTGGTAGACATAGCTGTTGGGGTCCGAATCCACGTGGAAGAAAACGAGGTCTCCACCCCATGCCGCATGCTTACTCTCGCGGCGGAAACGCAAGAACTGCGCCTCTGCGGTGCGGGGGATCGACTTGCCGTAGTGGCCGTACACGTACTGGGCGAGGCCGCTGCAGTCAAAGCCTGAGCTGGGAGAAGTACCACCGTAGACGTACGGAACCCGTCCGATGAACGTCTCCACGTATGAGGCTGCCTTTTGGTTGAACGACGTCGTGTGAGCACTTGCCGTTCCCGAGAAAAACGCCAGGCTTACTGCCATCGTTCCGGCGATGGTGCCTGCCTTATGTCGTATTGCCACCGCTCCATCTCCTCAGGGTTTCCGGGTATGACCGAACGCACCGGACTCCTTCTGCCGATGCCGGGCGGGCCGCTTCATGGTCGCGGCGATGGCGCGACTGGCCCGCGTCACGCAGGGCAAGCGCTTTTTCACGCTGTGAGATAAATGGCCTGCGCTGAAACATCATGAGCGCATGATGGCCAAGAAGTCCAGCATTTCTGGAAATTGTCCCAGCTTATGGAACATTCAACTGGGCATAGGTTTCAGCCACTAACAGCCTTAACGCAAGTATCACGAAGAGATCTCAAGAGAATCACGGTTTGTGATTTAGGCCACATTTTATCGACGAGGACTCATCCGTGGCAAAGGTTTTCTGTATCATAGTCGCAGGTCAGAGGACATGCAGACGGTTATTGAAGCGATCAGGAATTCCTGTCCGCCACCCGGGCCAGGTGAGCCCAGGTGGTCGCGAGCCAGTCCTGGCAGGTGTCGAGATCCCGGCTCGTGAGGCGCGTGATGAGCAGGTAGGTCTCGGCGGCGGCGGTCACGGTCATCAAGGACCCGCGGGAGAACGCAGAGCGCCGCGAATGCGCCGTGACCCAGCCGTTCAGCGCTAGCCTCGGGTCCACAGACTGGCCGGGAAGGCTAGGAAGGGGAGTGTCCATGCTCACGTTCGGCGTGGTGGTGCTGGGCGTTACTGATCGCCAACGAGCCGAGGACTTCTGGTGCGCCGCGCTCGGATACCAGGTCCACGAGGGGCCGTTCGGCGGCTGGGCCCGGGTGCTGATCCCGCCGCCGGGCGGGACCGGCGGCGCGATCGCGGTGCAGACCAGCCGGACGCCGCCCGAGAACTACCCGCGGCTGCACTTCGACCTGCACGTGACCGGGGTGGACGAGCAGGAGGCCGAGGCCGAACGCCTGGTCTCGCTCGGTGCCGTCCGGGTCGACTGGGACAGCTATCCGGACGATCCCGACTTCGTGGTCCTGGCCGATCCGGACGGCAACCGGTTCTGCATCGTCGACCTGGACCACGAGTACGCCTAGCCGCCCGCGGCTGAGGCTTCCATCGGCTGGCCCTGCCGGTACATATGTGGCGGCTTGTTCCCGGCCGCCTGCCCGCCGTCGATCGGCACCACGGTCCCGGTAACGAACGAGGACTGCTCGGAGCACAGCCAGAGCACGACCTGCGCTACCTCGGCCGGGCGGCCGACCCGCCGCATCGGCGTGGACATGGCTGCGCCCTGCTGGGCCTGCGGGCCGGCCGCCGCCAGGTGATAGGTCAGGATCGGGCCCGGGGCCACCACGTTGACCCGGATGCCCTGGTCCGCGTAATCCAGCGCCGCGACCTTGGTCAGCCCGATGATCCCCGCCTTGCCCGCCACGTAGGCGGCCAGGTTGGCGGTGCCGTTCAGGCCCGCGATCGAGGCCATGTTCACGATCGCGCCTCCGCCGCTGCGCAGCATGGCCGGGATCTGGAACTTCATGCCGAGGAAGGTGCCCCGGATGTTGGTGGCGATGCCGAGGTCGAAGTCGGCGGGATCGATGTCGGCCAGCGGCGTGGGCAGCGGGCCCGCGCTGGCGTTGTTGAACGCCGCGTCGAGCCGGCCGAACGTGGACAGCGCCTGGTCTACCACCTGGCGCATCGAGTCGGCGTCGGTGACGTCGAGGTACGCGGCCAGGGCCCGGCCGCCGCGCGAGCTGATCCGGTCGGCGATGGCCTCCAGCGCGGCGGTGTCACGGGAGGCCAGCACCACGGCGGCCCCGGCAGCGGCGAACGCCTCGGCGGTGGCCGCGCCGATGCCCTTGCTGGCCCCCGCGACCAGGGCCACCCGTCCGTGCATGTTCTGATCCCCGGACCCCTGCCGGTCGCCGGACTCGCGTCCTGTCTGGTCTACGGACTGGTCTACGGTCTGGTCTGCTGTCTGCTCATCCATGGCATCAAATCGTATGAGACCTAACGATTAGATGTCAAACGCTTATGGTATGCTTTGCTCATGGGCCGTCCCGTACGCGAGCCGCTGGGCTTGCATCTGACCAGAGTGTCGAGAACGATCAGCCGCGCCTTCGATGACGCCCTGGCCGAGGCGGGCGGATCGCTGCCAGTCTGGCTCGTGCTCATCTCGCTGAAGCGCGGGCAGCTGGCCAGCCAGCGCGAACTCGCCGAGGCGGTCGGCGTCCAGGGTGCCACGCTCTCCCATCACCTGAACGCCATGGAGTCGGCCGGGCTGGTCACCCGGCGACGTGATCCCCGCAACCGCCGCCTGCACCTGGTCGAGCTGACCGCCGAGGGCGATTCGCTGTTCTCCCGGCTGCGCGAGGTGGCCTTCGCCTTCGACCAGCGACTGCGAGCCGGCCTCACCGAACACGATGTCGACCAGTTCGAGTCACTCCTGACCCGCCTGCACGACAACGTAACCTAATCCCCGGCCTGACGGGATGCCAGTGCACAGCGTGCTAGGCGGCGCGGAGCTCGGCCAGGTTGATGCCGAGCCAGTCCCGCAGGCCGGTCTGGCCGGCCTCGGTCACGGTGACGATGCGGCTGGCCTCCCGGGTGGCGATCCAGCGGCGCTCCGCGAACGCGCTGGTGAGGGCCGCGCCCAAGCTGCCCGCGAGGTGATAGCGGCGCTCACTCCAGTCCATGCACGGCCGCAGCAGCGGCCGGGTCCGGTGCTCGAGCCGGTCCACGTCAATGCCGAACCGCCCGAACTCCGCCGCGCCACCCGCCCCCATCCGGTACGTGCCGTCCTCCTCCTCGAACAGCTCTCGTGCGACCAGGGCCTCGGTGACGCAGACGCCGACTGCGCCGGCCAGGTGGTCGTAGCACATACGCGCCCAGCGCAGGCTTCGCGCCCGGGTCGCGTCGGTCAGCGACCCGACCTTGCTGGCGGGCGCGATCAGGATAAGGATCTCCAGCGCGTCTGCCACCGGTTCCGAGGCGATCGAGTAGAGCTGCTGGCGTCCACGGGGCTGGGCGCGGACCAGCCCGCCCGCGACCAGCTTCTTGAGGTGCGCGCTGGCCAGCGACCGGGAGATGCCAGCCGCCTCGGCCAGGGCCGAACCTGATTGCGGCGTGCCGCCCAGCAAGGCGAGGAGTATCTGGGCACGATGACGGTCGGCGATCAGACTGGCCACCGCGGCCAGGTCGGCGTCGGGGTCCATGACCGCATAATAGCCGACGCATAGTCAAACGGAGATTTGACAGTTTGCAGGTTAGGGTCGATGTCATGGCTAGCACGACTGTCGCCCGGGGCGGATCTGGCGCCTGGGTCAAGATCGCGTTCGCGATGTTCGCGGTCGGCTGGGGAGCTAACCAGTTCTCGCCGATGCTCATCGTCTACCGCCACGAACTGCGGCTCGGCGCGGGTGCCGTCGCCGGGCTGTTCCTGGTCTACGCGCTGACCCTGATCCCGGGCCTGCTCATCGGGGGACCGGCCTCCGACCGTTTCGGGCGGCGCCCCGTCGTGCTCCCGTTTGTGGTCCTCTCGCCGCTGGCTACGCTGCTGCTGGTCCTGGGCCCGCGATCGCTCGTGCTGATCTCCGCGGGCCGAGCCCTGGCCGGGCTGTGCTCCGGCGTGGTGTTCGGCTCGGCGACGGCCTGGGTGCAGGAACTGTCGTACGGCACCGGGCAGAGCGCACGGAGGGCCGCGCTCGCGCTGACCGCGGGCTTCGGGCTCGGCCCGGTCGTTGCCGCCGTGCTGGCCCAGTGGGCCCCCGACCCGCTGGTACTGCCCTACCTGCCGCACCTGGCGATCGGGGTCGTGGCCGCGATCATGATCTGGCGGACGCCGCAGGGCACACGACCAGCCGCCGGGCCTGCCGGAGACCGGGAACCTCCCCGCTGGCCGCCGGCCGCGGTGCGCACCTGGCGGTTCTGGCTGGCCGTCGCGCCGGCCAGCCCCATGGTGTTCGGGTCGGTCGCCTTGGCCATCGTGGTCCTGCCAGAGGACGTCACCAGCGCACGAACTCTGTCCGCCGGTTTCGCGGGCCTGATGACCGCGCTGGCCTTCTCGGCCGGAGTTGGGGTCCAGCCGTTCGCCCGGCGGCTCGGTAACCCGCTCGCGGGCGTGGTCGCCGGGCTGTGCTGCGCGGCGGCCGGTGCGGGCGTCGGCGTCGCCGCGGTGGCTGCCGCGGACCGGGTGCTTGCCGGGGTCGCGGCGGTGCTGCTCGGCTTGGCCTACGGGCTGTGCCTGGTGTCCGGACTTCGGCAGGCTGAACAGATGGCCGGGCCGACCGAGCGCGGCGCGGTGGTCGCCTGTTACTACGCGCTGGCCTACCTGGGCTTCGCGACGCCCTACCTGGCGGCCGGGCTGGGCGCGGTCTCGGACCAGGCCAGCGCGTTTGGCGTGCTGGCCGGGATCGCGGTCGTGATCGCCGCGGGGACGGCCGGATACGGGCTCAGGCGGAGCCGGGCCGACCGCGTACCTGACCCACCGGTCCTGTGCCAGGCTGACACGACGGGCACCAGAACGTAACCCGATCCTGCTGTCCCTCGGAGCGAATGGGCGTGCCGCAGCGTCGGCACGGACGGCCGCGCCGCCCGTAGACCCAGGTCTCCTCGCCCCGGCGCCAGCTACCGGTGGTGACCTGGCCGATCCGGTCCTTGTTCGCCTCCAGCAGGCGGCGTGCGAGTTCGGCCATGGCACCAAGATCCGCGACGTCGCCGGCTGGCTGCCACGGGTCGACGCCGCGCAGGAACAGCACCTCGGCCTTGTACAGGTTGCCGATCCCGGCCAGGTTGCGCTGGTCGAGTAGAGCCTCCCCGATCGGTCGGCCGGGTTCGGCGGCCAGCCGCCGTACCGCCTCGGCACAGTTCCAGTCTGGGCCGAGCAGATCGGGCCCCAGATGCCCGGTGACTTGCGGCTCATCGCTGGTCCGGATCAGCTCGACGACCCCGAGCTGGTAGCCGACCGCCTGCCACTCGTCGTTGGCGAGCACCAGCCTGATCCGGTGACTGTCCCGGAACGGCTCGGCCGCGGGCCGGATCCGCCAGCTGCCGTCCATCCGGAGATGGGTGTGGACGGTGAGCCCGTCCTTGGTCCGGGTCAGCAGATGCTTGCCGCGGGCGACGGTCTCGATCACCACATCACCGGTCAGGTCGGCGGTGGCCAGCCGCGGCACCCGGAAGTCGCTGCGGGTCAGCGTCCGTCCCGCCAGCGCCTCATGCAGGCGCCGGGCGGTGTACCAGACCACGTCTCCCTCGGGCATGCCCCTAGTGTGCGCGAGGTCAGCGCAGACTGGTTAACCGGCGGTCGTAGCCCCGGGGATCGTAGGGCCCGCGGTGGCCGTTGACCGGCGGATACCCCGGACGCGAGGCCCAGGCTCCGTCACCGGCGCCGTTTGCACCGGCCTGGCCGGGACTCCGGCCGCCGTTCGTTCGCCGAGGATCACCAGCTGAATTGGGCTGGCTGACCGGAGCGCCGTTTCCGTGCCGCTCGCCGTAGGACGGAGTGTTCGCCGACGAAGTCGGCTCGCCGTACGGCTGCGGCTGCGGGTACGGGTAGGCGCCAGTGGGGCCGTACCCGTCGGCTGGCCGGAGCGGATCGGGCCGGAAGTGATCAGACCGCAGCGGATCGGTACGACGTGGATCGGCTCGCAGGGGATCGGACCGCAGGGGATCGGACCGCAGGGGATCGGACCGCAAGGGATCGGACCGCAAGGGATCGGACCGGTAACCATCAGGGCGGCCGTGGCC
>Ga0209693_10001154_pt1 | contig 11218 bp, 9 predicted proteins | sample HubBroMetageWRM3_FD_188345 | JGI IMG/M metagenome (GOLD analysis project Ga0209693, IMG submission 188345) | Warmed soil microbial communities from the Hubbard Brook experimental Forest, New Hampshire - Hubbard Brook CCASE Soil Metagenome WRM 3... | ecosystem: Environmental > Terrestrial > Soil...
CACTGGCGCGCCCGGTGAGGTCGGGTGCGAATTCGATAGGGGGAAAAGCGATGCACAGCGCCTCGGCGCCCGGCTCGCCGAACACCACCACCTCTTCGCCGTAGTCCGACCAAACCACGGTGTGGGGGCCGTAGTGGTGCTCGGCGACTTCGACCGTTCCTGCGTTTGTGAACATGCAATAGGTGCGGTTGTCGGGCATCACGAATTCGGCGCGGTTATCCCAGCGGATCTTGATGATGGTCAGGTCACGCTCGGTGAAGCGGCCCAACACCTTCGTGGCCAGGCCGTCGCCGCGGTCCAGGTAGGTGAATGCGTCCGGGTTCATCAGGATGGGCTGGGGGTAGCGGGGAACGGGAAACGGCGCCTCGCGGTTGAAGACGTGTTCCCAGATCGCATTGAGCGCGTCTCTCGAGTGGCTGCGACCCTCTGAGTCCACCCAGGTGTATTGTCCGCTGCCGAAGACACCCGTCTTCCCCAGCTCCGCGTACGCGCGGTCGTGCTCGGCGCGCGACACCCAGAAGTCGCTCCACTGAATTTGGAAGATCGACGCACCGTCGATGTGCTCTGGCCCGTAGAACGCGCCGGCGGGAAAGTACGCGATCCAGCCCTCCTCGGTGACCTGGCCCAGCCCGAAGTCCTGAACCCCGGTCATCGAGATGCGGATCTGCTCGAAATCGTGATGGTGGCGCGGTGCGGTGAACACGTTGTCGCCGCCGACGTAGTTGTAGCAGTCCGCCGCATAGCCAACGCCGGGAAGGATCTCACCTTCGGAGACGTATTTGTTCTGAACGTGGCCGACACGTGCATTGGCGGCAACGGTCTTCCAGGCCAGCTCGTCGGTGGGAATCACCTTCATCGCCGGTAGCCCTTCATCGCAACTGAGGTGTTTGATCAGTAGCGGCCGGACTCACCGGCCGAAGCCTGCGATCAGTTGCGCCGAGTCGGCATAGGCCGACAGATGTTGGGTGTAATCCTGCTCGGTCTGGTAGGCCGCCTCCAGCGGCAGGGTGTCCGACCGCAGTACCGATGCCTTGGCCATGCGTATCGCGGTGGGGTTCTTCGACGCGATCGTCTCGGCGAGGCTGCGCGCCTGGGTCATCAGTTCATCTGGGGGACAAACAGATTCGAGGCCTCCGCGGCGGTGGACTTCGGATGCCGGCACGCGCTCGGCGGTGTACAACATCCGCCGCGCTTTGGACGGACCGACCATCCATTGGGCAAACGAGGCGGCACCGAGGACCCCGACGTCGATCTCGGTGAGGGCGAATGTCGCGGTGTCGGAGGCCAACGCGATATCGCTGACGGCGACCAGCGCCAGTCCCGCTCCCACTGCGGCCCCGTTGACAGCGCAGATAACCGGTACGGCGCACCGGCGCACGGCCCAAAACGCCTCCCGCGCAAGCCGCAATGGATCGCCCACGTCAACGGTGGGTGGCTCGGAACGCTCGACTTGGAGGTCCTTGATATCCCGGCCGCCGCAGAACACCCGGTTCCCTGCGCCAGTGAGGATCACCGCCGAGATGTCGTCGCGGTGGCGGAAACCCTCAAAGACCGTCGTCAATTCCCGGTACGTCGCTCGAGCGAGCGCATTGGCCGGTGGCCGGTCGATGACCACCTCGGCCACCCGTCCCGTCTGGGACACGCGCAGGCCGGACGTGTTCAGATCTTGTGTTGCACTGGCCATGACCGTCCTCGTTATCGGTTGCCGTCGGGCCGCCGAGCGCGACGCCGCGTGCCCGTGGACGACGGTCGGAACAATCGCGCGCCCTCATTGTCGCCGTCTACCGTCCGACGGTAATCCGCAACTGGAATACTTGTCAACGGCCGTGTTGACAAACGGGTAGCCGGCGATGTCATGTCTGTGGGCAAATGTGTCCAGACCCACTGGTCTGAACCTGTCTTCAACATGTATGTTGATAAGTGGTCGCGTTGCGCTGGCCAGGTTTGTCAGCCGCCCCGAAACGGGCTACCAGCGACACGATGCGCTCCGGCGCATCGTCGGCACGAGTCCAGATATTCGTGGAGGGTTCTCGGTCATGTTTGTTCACGAGGCTATGGCCAACGCCCTCGCCGCAAGTGGAGTGGACACGATGTTCGGGCTGATCGGCGACGCCAATCTCTTCTTCACCAACGCGTTTGTCGAAGCCGAGGGCGGTCGATACATCTCGGCGGTCCACGAAGCCAGCGCAGTGATGATGGCTCAGGGATACGCACTCCGCAGTGGGCGTCTGGGTGTGGCAACGGTCACCCAAGGCCCCGGACTCACCAACACCGCAACGGCTCTGATCGACACGGTCCGCAATAACGTCCCGCTCGTGTTGATCACCGGTGACACCGCCCCCAGCAACACTCACAACCAGCAGTCCCTCGACCAGGCGCTGTTTGTCGAGGCGACCGGCGCTGGCTACGTTCACGTCCGCCAGCCCGTTGAAGCGGTACCGGCCCTGCGCGCCGCGATCGCCCAAGCCGTCGCACAGCGTCGACCGGTCGTCGTCAACTGCCCCACCGAGTTCGCGTGGGAGATGGTCGATGCCGACGATCGCGCCGTCGATGCCAGTGAACCCGTCCCGGCACCTCCCGACGACCTGCTCGACCAGGCCGTTGGCATGATCGCCACCGCTCGCCGACCGCTGGTACTGGCCGGCCACGGTGCCACACCGCCCGAACAGCGCGACGCGGTGCTGGACTTTGCCCAACGGATCGGCGCGCCGATCGCCACCACCTTCCGCGCACGCAACCTCTACACCGCCGCCGAAGGCAGCGTCGGCATTTGCGGCACGTTGACGACCGATGCCGGTGCCCCAGCGATCACCGACAGTGACTGTGTCATCGTCTTCGGCTCCAGCTTGAACACCTGGACGACCGACCACAGGACGCTGTTCAACGACAAGACCGTCATCTACGTCGACGCCGAGGCCGCGCGCGTCGAGCGGCCAAATGCGCCCGTCGACGTAGCCATCCACGGCGACGCGGCGCAGACCGCTCGCACCTTCATCAAGTGGCTGGACGCCGGTGAGGTGCCGCCTACCGGCTTCCGGCAGAGGGTGTGCGCGGGTATTCGCGACGTCGATCTGCGTTTCGATGCCGACCTGGGCGACACGCTCACCCTTGCCGGGGTACTCAGTGAACTCAATCGCTCGCTCCCCACCCAGCGGACGGTGGTCTGGGACGGTGGGCGCTTTCTGGGCGAGGCGCTGAAGTACATCTACGGACCCGACTACCGCAGTGAGGTGCTCGCCACCGCCTTCGGTGCGGTCGGTTTGGGGATGGGAGCCGCTATCGGCGCCGCGTGCGCCGCTGGTGGCGAACCGACGGTCTTCATCACCGGCGACGGCGGCTTCATGATGAACGGTCTCGCCGAACTGAACTCCGCGGTGCGGGCCTCGTTGCCACTGATCGTCGTCATCTGCAACGACGGCAGCTATGGCGCAGAATACGACCAATACGTGCACAAGTCGGTGTCTCCGGCGCTGTCGCTGTTTGACTGGCCGTCCTTCGCCTCGGTCGCTCAGGCAATGGGCGCCGACGGGGTCACCGTCAGCTCGATTGCCGATGTGCCCGCCGCGGTCGCCGCCGCCCAGGTACGCACGTGTCCACTGGTGATCGACGTGCTGATGGACCCCGGGGCCATTCCCGAGGTCGCGCACTGACGAGCGTAGGACGTGAGGAGAGCGCGATGACACCGGTGGGCGTCCGCACTGATTCAGTGACAGTTGACGGCCTGCTCGATCGAGCGGCCGCCGACTGGGGCGAGCTGACCGCAGTGGTCGACGGAACCCGACGAACCACGTACCGCGAGCTTGCCGCGCTGTGCCGCGACGTGGCCGGCGGCCTGGCCGCCCTCGGGGTCAGCAAGGGCGATCGGGTCGCGATCTGGATGCCCAATCGATTGGAATGGGTGACCGCCTTTTTCGGAGCGATCTCGGCGGGCGCTGTGGTGGTCCCCCTCAACACGGCCCTCTCCCCCGCCGAAGCGCTGTATCAGCTCGCCCACTCTGGGGCCTCGGTGCTGATTATCTGCGACACTTTCCGCGGCCGGGACTACCTATCGGATTCCCTTACGCTGCGCGAGCAAGTGCCGCAGTCGCTTTCGCTTGTGGTCGTCGGCGAGTCCAGCGACCCGACGACGGTGGCCTGGCAACAACTCGCCAGTGGCATGCCCGGATTCGCCCCGACCGTTAACCACGCTCTCGACCCGGCTATCATGCTCTACACGTCGGGAACGACAGGCCAGCCCAAAGGCGCCATCCATTGCCATCGGTTCACCGAGACTCTGGCCGCCACCGCCACACGCTTGCGGCTGAGCGAAAAAGACTGCGTCGTACTGTATTTGCCGCTTTTCCATGTTTATGCCCTCATGGCCGGGATGCTACTGATGGTCTCGGTGGGCGCCAAGCTCGTCCTCATGGAGCGGTTCCGCTCGCCGGAGTCATTGCGCCTCATACGTTCTGAGGGCGCGACAATGGTGTACGGCGTGCCCACCACCTACATCGATCAATTGAACGACCCGGCCGTCGATGCTATCGACTTCGCCAAGATCCGGTTCGCGATCACCCCGCTCGCGCCCGACCTGAGCCGACGGGTGCGCGCGAAATTCCGTGCGCCATGTCTGAACACGTACGGCAGTACCGAGACCGCGTCCACCGTCATAATGCCCACCCTCAAGGACACTGTGGACGTAGCTGTCGGGACGGTCGGACGCCCGCTGGAGGGGATCCGCACGGTGATCGTCGACGAGGTCACCGGCCTCCCCGTCCCCGACGGAGCACAGGGTCTGCTACTGATACGCGGTCCGTCGATCATGCTCGGCTACCACAACGACCCGATCGCGACGGCGGGGGCCTTCAACGGCGAAGGCTGGTTTCGCACAGGAGATCTCGTGAGGCGAGATGCCAAAGGCAATATCGTCTTCATCGGCCGGCACACCGATCACTACCGCGTGGGAGGCGAACTCGTCGACCCCGTTGAGGTCGAGACTGTGCTTCAAGCCCATCCGGCGGTCCAACGCGCCGCCGCAGCCGGGGTGCCTGACGACCGGCTGGGCCAGGTGGGCTATGCATGGGTGCAACTGCGCAGCGGCGCAGAAGTCACCGTGGAGAACCTCAAGGCACACAGCGCACGTGCGCTCGCAGCGTTCAAAGTCCCGCGCCAAATCTTCCTCGTGGCCGAACTGCCCACCACACCCAGCGGCAAGGTGCAGAAGTTCCGCCTGCTCGCCGCCGTTGAGGCGCCCGCCGCGGACCTGGACGTCGAACTAGATACGGAGCCCAACCATGCCTGAAGCCGTCGTCGTGTCGGTCGCCCGTTCCCCTATCGGCCGCGCGGTCAAGGGATCGCTGGCCACCATGCGACCCGACGATCTCGCAGGCCAGGTCGTCCAAGCAGTGCTCGACAAGGTGACTAGGAGGCGGCCGCTGTAAGTGACGATGCGATGGGTCGCGCGTCGTAGTAGAACACGCGCAGGCATCCGATTTTGCCGTCGCGCAGCGTCCAGTTTTCGGCCATCCACAGCTCGTCACCGCCGGCCGAGCGGGCGGTCAACAAGGCGGTGACATCGTCGCCGTCGGCTGAAATACTGGTCAGACGCAGACTGCCGAAATCGAGTGCTGCCGCCAACTGAGGCAAGACATTCGACAGGATCGCCTCAGCGCCCCGATGAACGCCTCCCCATGGCACCGCGGGCGTCACGTGTGCTTCGAAATCGTCGCGCGTGGCGTCTTTGAAGACGGTGACGTCTCCCTCAAATAGCGCCTCGTACACCCTGCGCACCAGCTCGCGGTTGCGGTCTTGCTCGGTGGCACTGATGAAACCCATCGATAAACCCCTTGTCGTAGTACCTGTTAGTCACTTCACGGTAAGCCGTCAGCCCCACAAATTTCAACACATATGTGGAAAGAGCTCTTGCCATACTTCCTCGCGAGCCGTTCGGCACGTGCGAGAACAGCCGTTGAACTCATCCGACTTTGGCCAACAACGCACGCGCACACTGAGATCCACTGGCGCCCTTGGCGAAACAGCGCAGCGAGCATCGACAGCTGGGACAGCCGCCGAGTTGGGCAAACCGGGTCAGTAACCCGCATCGCGCACGGCCGCGACCTGCGCGCGCGCGGTCGCTGTCACCCAATGGGTGTCTGCGCCAATGGGCAGAAATGTGTAGCCCGCAGCCGTCAGTTTGAGCGCCGCTTCGGCGTTGGGGCAGGACATGCCCACTGCCAGGCCAGCCTTGCTGGCGGCCTGGCGGACGGCCTCGATGGCGTCGGCATGAACGCCGGGCACCGGCGCCGGCGCGACCGGCATGCCGTAGGTGATCGCCAGATCCGCGGGGCCGATGAACACCGCATCGACACCTTCGACCGACACGATCTGCTCAACATTGTCGACAGCGCGCGCGGTCTCGATCATCACCATGCACACCGCCAGCCCAGCGAGCACTTCGGGATCGCGGCCAAACAGGACTCCGGCGCGCACCGGCCCGAAACTGCGTGCCCCTTGGGGGTAGTAGCGACATGCTTTGACCGCAGCGGCGGCGTCATCGGCGGTCTCGACCACCGGAAAGATGATGCCGTGGGCTCCAGCGTCCAATATCTTGCCCGCGAAAGCCAGATCCAATGAGGGAACCCGAACAATCGAGGCTGCGGACGTGGTGTTCACGGCGCGGATCGCCGATAAGACCGACTCGTAGCCGTACAAGCCGTGCTGCACGTCGAGACCCACGAAGTCGAAGCCTTCCGCCGCCATGACCTCTGCCGTGAAGGCCGACCCGCTGGTGCACCAACCGCCAAAAGTCGGTTTTCCCTCGGCCCATTTTTGCTTCAGATCGGTGGTCATCTGATGTGGCTCCTTGTCGATTCGAGCAACGCTATGGTCCCGGTCAGGCGCATCACCAGTGGTCCCAGTGAGTGAGCTCCTCCCCGGGAATACGTTGTGCGCGGCGGAAATTGGTCCCCTTGGTGTAGGCCACCGGGAACAGTCCGCATTGGGTGACTTCGGGATAGGGAATACCGAGGATCTGTGCTACATCCTGTTCGCGTCGCAGGTGCACGGATGTCCAGGCGCAACCGAGGCCGCGTGCCCGGGCGGCAAGCATGAAGCTCCACATCGCCGGCAGTACTGATGCCCAGAACCTGGATTGCTCGGGCACCGTCGGCTGATCGAGCACGCGGCCAGTGCCGCACGGGATGACCAGCCAGGGCGACCGGTCGATGTTGTCGGCCAGGTATTGCCCCGACTCGAGGATCTTGGCCATGCGACCTGCGCGTGGATCGGCGCCGTCATACCTCGGCAAGGCGCCATGGTGGCTGGTGGTGTCCCAGCACCGCCGGTAGACGTCGGCGACGGCGCTCTTGACCTTTTGGTCGCCGACGACCACCCAATGCCAGATCTGCTTGTTCCCGCCGGTCGGCGCCTGCACGGCGACGTCAATGCAGTCTTGGATCATCTCCCGCGGCACCGGCCGAGAAAAGTCGAGTCGTTTACGCACGGTGCGCGTGGTCGTCAGGAGTTTGTCAGGACTGAGATCGAGCGTCACGCCAGTTCCCTTCTGTCTGAGGTGCTCTGGGCCGATGGCGGGTGCATCCGCGCGGACGGCGCGCCACGTTGATGCAGCGCAAACGTCACTACTGCCGCCAGAACTGAATGAAGCTGGCGGCCCCTCCGTCAACCAGCAATGTCTGTCCGGTGATGTAGGAGGCGGCATCGGAGGACAAGAACACGATGGCGGCCGCGATATCCTCCTGGTCGCCGAGTCTGCCCAGCGGGATCGATCTGGCCAGCGCATCGCCCGGCTGCCCCTCCCAGGTGTTGCGATCGGTGCGCACGACACCCGGTGCCACGGCATTGACCCTGATCTGGTGGGGTCCCCACTCGACAGCCAGGCTGGCGGTCAGCGAATTGAGCGCCGCTTTGGCGGCACCGTAGGCGATTTGACCCGGAAACGGCCGCAGCCCTGCCAACGAGGACACCATTGTGATGGCGCCGGGCTTGCCGACCTCTATGCGGTGCTCACCAAACGCGGCGCAAAACTCCACGTGGTGCAGGTAGTTGATCTCGAGCGCTTCCCGTTGCGTCTGCGCGGTCAGCTCGGCCCCCCGGACCCTGTAGCCTTTGCCGACGATGTTGATGAGGATGTCGAGCCCGCCCATCTCGGTGGCAGCCCTTTTGACGGCATCGCGTGCGGCACCGGGCTCACAGATGTCGGTACAGATGCCGGTGGCCGACAGCTCGCGGCTTGTCGCCTCGACTCGCTCGGCATCGGCATCGAGCACGCAGACCCGCGCACCGTTGGCGGAGAGTAACCGCGCCGTTGCGCGGCCCATGCCGAAGCCGCCGCCCACTACGAGGGCTGACTTGTCTTTCAATCCGCTGAGAAGCAACGGTTCCATCGTGTTTGGGTTCCTTTTGTCCGAGCGGGCGCGGCCCGCGACTAGGCTGATGCGGCAACCGCCGTGTGTTCGGTCTGGCCGTTACCGAGCAGCTCGTAGTCGTCGAGCCCGGAACGCGCGGCCTGTTTCCAGTACTCGACGTTGCGAAACGGCGAGACGAACACCAGTCGGCCCCGGGCGTTGCGGAAAAACGTATTGGTGCCCGGATGCGTCCACACCGTCGTCTGGCTGGTCGCGTCCACCAAGTCGCCGTAACGATCGTAAACGTCCTGGCGGGTGTTCACCGCCGCGACGTTGGCGTCGATCATCGAGGCCAGTATCCGACCGATGTAGCGCATCTGAACCTCCATGAAATACATGAAGCTGCCGCTGCCCGGAAATGAGTTCGGGCCCCCTAGCAGGAAGAGATTCGGAAAATCCGGAACCGTCACACCGAGGTAGGCGCGCGCATCGTCGTCGTCCCACGCGTCGCGCAGAGTCTGGTCGTGCAGCCCGGTGATGTCGAGGCTCGACACAAACCGTGAGGCCTGAAATCCGGTGGCCCACACCAGGATATCGGCGTCGTAGGCCTCGCCGGAACTTGAACGGACGCCCTGGTCGAGGACCTCGCACACCGCCTCAGTGACCAGCGTGACATTGTCGCGCACCAGCGCCGCATACCAACCGTTGTCGAGGAGGATCCGCTTGCCGTAGGGCGGATACGTCGGGACGACCTTGTCCAGAAGGTCTGTGCGGGAGTCGAGTTGCTCCTCGATGTACTCAGTGAAGAACCGCCGGTGCCCGTCGTTTTGTGCGTTGACTGAGCGTTCCGGATGCGGCCAGCTCGGATCCTTGCGCAGCGAATCGAGTACCTTGTCGCCGAACTGCCAGTACAGCTTGAGGAAATACCAAGACCGGTACATCGGGAAGTGATTGAGCAGGTACCGGGCGCCGTAGTCGATGGGCAGCTGGAATTTCTCGAATGGCGCGACCCACGGTGGCGTGCGCTGAAACACCGTCAACTTGCCGACCCGGTCGGCGATCGCCGGCACGATCTGCATCGCGCTGGCCCCGCTGCCGATGACCGCGACGCTCTTGCCGTCGATGTCGAGGTCTTCGGGCCAGTGCGACGAGTGGAAAGAAGGCCCGGTGAAGCGGTCCCTCCCATCGATATTGGGCAAGCTGGGCCGGTTGAGGACCCCGACGGCGCTGATGACGGCGTTGGCGGTGATCTGATCGCGGTTCCCCTGGCGGTCTTGGACCTCAACCCGCCACACCATCGCATCCGGGTCGAACCGGGCCGACACTACCTTGGTGTTGAACCGGGTGTTGGCCGGTCCGCCGACACGCTCAAAGGTCGCCTCGAGGTACTCCTCGAGTTCCGGGCGCAACTCGAAGTGTTTGGTCCAGTCGTGCGGCGCGAAGGAGAACGAGTACAGGTGACTGGGAGTATCCACCCCGGCGCCGGGATACGGGTTGTCCCGCCAGTTGCCGCCCGCATCGTCGTGCTCGTCCACCACGGTGTAGGGGATGCCCATCTGCCCCAGCCGCTGAGCGGCGATGATGCCGGAGACCCCGGCGCCGATGACGAGAACGTGGAAACCCGGTGGCAGACTCTCAGCGATGTTGACGTCTTCCTGTATCCCCATGCGGCGTTCGAACTCTTCGGAGAACATCACACCGTAGGACGGGTCGACTGATTCGCCCACGCACACACCCAACATCCGACTGGTCTGTTCAGCATTCGGCATCGGGATGGCCGGCTCTTTGCCTGATTGCAGATCGAACAGCGCATGGGCCCCCGCCAAGCGGACCTCGTCCTGGATCTGCTCCGAGAATCCGCCCGTGTCGTGATCGCTGAGACCTCGGCTGCGGGTGGGGCAATAGGGCGGTTCCAGCCATCGCGAGTCCCCGGTGACCTGGTAGATCAACATCAGCAGGGTGGGCAGATTGGCCGAATCGGCGAGCTCGCGCAGCTCGGCGAGGCTCAGGTGCGCTGGTGCGCTGGTCATGGTCTCCGCCCTCCGTCATGGCTTCTCGGGCCGGCGATCACATGTCGGTATCGCCGAACGCGGGCGATTACTCCGTCCCGCGCACAAAGAAGCGATGGCACCCATCGGCATCACCAGCGCGCGACGACATGCCCAAATGCTGTCTGTTCGCCGCAGCCTCTTCAGCATACGAACGGCACACCAGAAAAGTCAACAGTCGTGTTGACGATTTCAATCTGTGGCAGTTACTCGGCGCTTCTACGCTATTGTTGAACATCCGCGGACGCGGAGAGTCTGAGGCCCCGGTGCCCGGTTGGGGTTCCCGCCACAAGATCGCATCGCTCGATTGAATCGACACGCATTGAGCACCAGCTACTTTTCGCCGCTTTCAGGAATCGGCGAAGCGCGGGCGGCGGAGAGTGCTACCCGTCGTGGTCGACCCGGACCCAGACAGGCGGCGGTCGAACACCGTCATGAGCAGTAGGACGACGCTCATGCCGATCAGGATGAGTGCGGCGTGGTGCAGTCCCGCGCTGTCAACGGTGCGGCTGTACACCACGCCGATGAGGACCGCCGAGGCGATTGAGGAAACGTATTGGGATGTCCGCATCAGCCCCGAGGCGGTCCCGATCGTGTCCGCGGGTGTTTGGCGGAAGAGCGCCAGCTGGTTGCCCACGATGCCGGCTCCATTGACCGCACCGAAGATCGCGGTGACCGCGCTGATGGCAAAAACCGAGCTCGACTTGGACAGCGTCAAGATGAACACCGAGCCTCCGATGAACAGCACCGCAGCGACGATGAGTGTCATGCGCGGATTCTTCCGACCGCTGACCGCCTGCGACGCCAGCGCGGACACCGCGCCGACCG
>Ga0209693_10001158_pt1 | contig 11198 bp, 6 predicted proteins | sample HubBroMetageWRM3_FD_188345 | JGI IMG/M metagenome (GOLD analysis project Ga0209693, IMG submission 188345) | Warmed soil microbial communities from the Hubbard Brook experimental Forest, New Hampshire - Hubbard Brook CCASE Soil Metagenome WRM 3... | ecosystem: Environmental > Terrestrial > Soil...
CAGAGGTCGGTCTGTATGGAAGTATTTCTTGTATGCAGCGATCCAGTCTGTGGCGATATCGTTCTGCGCTGTGGACAGATTGACCTTACCCGCACAGACCAGTTGGTGGAGATGTTCCTCGAGAGCATCCTTCACGCGTGCATTCCACATCGAGGAGGTGTAGGGCTCCGGCCAGAGATTGTGGATGTCTTCCACACCGCCCAAACCGGGAGCAATCAGGTAATCGATCTCATAGTCGTCGGCGCGAGCGTTCGCAATGCCGTATTCCCGAAACACCTGTTGACGCAACGACGTTGGCACTTCCCGAACAACATCCTCGTGAGCCATAGAGCAAACATCGCGAGTTGTAACTCTACGCGTTGCCCCGGGCGTCAGTCCGTGATCGGGACCCGCCCCGCGCTCGAATGGAATGACCGCCGAGTTTGGCCCGTACTGCGTGGAATGCTGGACCAGAAGCTTGGCAGCCAGCACCATAGCGAAAAGCCCGAAAGAAACATACGCGGCAGCGCGCACGACCGAGGTAGACCAGAAAATACGTTGCCAAGAATTAGCATTGGACTCGGCCGTTAACGCGGCCAATTCAGCCCTTAACCGCGCACGCGGACCATCGACCGCTGGCAACATGGGATCAAGGGTCTGGCGGTGAGAGCGAGCGAAATCGACAATCGCCCCTTCGATCTCCGCCATTCGAGCGCGGCAGTCCCAGCATGCGGCGAGGTGGGAGCGAACTTCTGCGGCGCGACGGCTGGGGAATTCGCCATCCGCAGCCAGCAGCAACTCCTGATCCGAAACATGAAGGCCTTCGCTCCGCATAGGCTTACCTCCCGTCTGCACGCATCAACCGTGCCAGCGACCGTGTCAACGATATCGACACCGCCCCCAGAGACATGTTGAGTACCGCCGCGATTTCCCTGTAGCGTAGACCCTCCGCGCGCAGCCGCAGACAACTCTGATCGTCGTTCGGGAGAGCGTCTACGACGGCCAGCAACCGCCGCTGCCTTTGGGTGGAAGATATCTGGTCCTCGGGGCTGGGCGACGGATCAACCTGCCTCTCCGCAATCATCCAGTCGGACGCCGTCCTGTCGCGCAATCGTTGGTTCGCGTAGCGCTGCTTGAGAGCGTGGTTGTGGGCAACACAGAAGATCCAGCCACGAAGGTTCTTCCGAGATTTGCCTAGTTGAAGGTGCCGGAAGAGGGAGAGAAAAACTTCTTGTGTGATTTCCTCCGCGTCATGCACAGGTATGCCAAACGAGAGCGCATAACGGAGAAGCGGATTGCGAAATTGCTCAAAAAGGCGCATGACCTCGCATTCGAACTCAGAAGGCTTCGCCGAAGACGCAACTGTAGCGACGCTTGGGAAGCTCAACTCGATGATCGATTCTGTGGGAGGCAGTCGCATCGTCCTTCTAAATATATATTCCATTTTTCTCGCATCTGTTCAGGATTTTTGAACCGCCTCGAGAGATCGAAAAAGAGGCTGAACAAGACCCCTGGAAAAGGAATATTCACGTTGTAGGCACAAAAAGGAGGGTCGTTTTATCTCCCAAAGGTAATGGTCTCAACGAAGAACCTCCGTCCCGGACAACCGCTAGACTATATAAGCCGACTCTTCATGCAAAGATTTGCAGCTATTTTCTTGTTTCTTGCCGTGCCTCTCTTCTGCCAGAGCAATAGCGGCGAACTGCGCCTCAAGGTGACCGATCCGTCGGGTCTCGGCGTAAGAACCGCGGTTCAGATCACCAGCCAGGCGAATCAGTATCGCAATACTCTGGCGACCGGGGATCAGGGTAATCTGGCTGTCCAGCGGTTGCCTTACGGTCTCTATCAGCTCGAAATCAAGCAGCCTGGCTTTGCGGCCGCATTCGAAACGGTTGAAATTCGTTCCTCGATTCCTACGGAATACACAATTCAACTCAAGCTGCCCTCGGTGAATGAATCAGTGACGGTGCAGGCCGAATATACCCTGCTCGATCCCGATCGCGCCGGATCGGTCAACGAAATCGGCTCGGAGGCGATTGAGCATCGGTTAACTTCATTGCCCGGTCGTTCGATTCAGGATCTGGTGAACAGTCAGCCGGGCTGGCTTTACGAGGGCAATGCGGTGCTGCACCCGCGCGGCTCGGAGTACCAGACCCAATTCGTGGTGGACGGCATTCCGTTGACCGACAACCGCTCGCCCAGTTTCGGCCCGGAGATTGGAGCCGACGATGTCGACTCGCTGAGCATCTACACTGCTGGATTCCCCGCCGAGTACGGCCGGAAAATGGGCGGCGTGGTCGAGGTTAATACTCTTCGCGATTCGCAGCCCGGTTTTCACGGGCAGGTAGTGCTTTCCGGAGGCAGCTACGATAGTGCTGGCGCCTTCGCGCAAGGACAATTTATCTGGGGAAAGAACATCCTCGGTCTTAGCGCTTCGGGAGCGGGAACGGACCACTATCTCAACCCGGTGGTACCCCAGAATTTCACCAACAACGGAACCACCGGCGACTTTTCCGCCAACTACGAGCGCGACTTCACCCCTAGCGATCGCCTGAGTCTTATCGTCCGTCATGAGCTGTCGCGCTACGCGCTTCCGAACGAGCAGGTTCAACAGACGTGGTGCTATGCCCCCGGGCAGCTTACGGGACCGCCTTGCCAGCGGGAGAATGCCAACAACTTTGAAACCATGGGCATTGCCTCTTACCGGCACATCTTCTCGCCTAACATCGTCGCCGATTTTCGCGGTATGGTGCGCAACAACGCAAGCAATTTCTACTCCAATGCGCTTTCAACCCCCATCATCCTGTTCCAGCACAATTGGTTCAACGAGGGATATTTCAAGGGAACGGTCACCATTGCTCACGGCCGGAACGAGTGGAAGATCGGAGTTGAATCGGACAACATTTTTCTAAACGAGAATTTCAGATACGTGATCACCGACCCTTCGCAATTCAACCCCGACACGGCGCTGAACTTCAGCTTCCCGGGTGCTTATCCAAGTCAGGGCAAGCGGCCGGACTTGGAGCAATCGGCATTTGTGCAAGACCTGATTCATCTGGGCAACTGGACGCTCAACCTCGGGCTGCGCTGGGATCACTACCAGCTTATTGTCGACCGGCAAGCTGTAGATCCGCGGGTAGCGGTTTCGCGCTATTTTGCTTCGTTGGGTTTGATCGTGCACTTTTCCTACGATCGGGTCTTTCAGACACCGTCGTTCGAGAATCTCCTACTTTCGAGTTCGCCCGAGGTGTCCTCAATCAATCCGGACTTTCTGCGTCTACCAGTTGAACCTTCGGAAGGAAACTACTATGAAGCCGGTGTCTCAAAGGCCATCGGCAAAAACCTCAGGGTGGACGCGAACTACTACCGGCGGGTTGTTAACAACTACGCCGACGACGATCAGATTCAAAACACGACCATCAGTTTTCCGATCGCGTTCCGAAACTCCATCATTTACGGCGCGGAAGGAAAAATCGAGCTGCCAAACTGGCGCGGACTCTCCGGCTTCGCAAGCTATTCGTACATGGTCGGGAACGTCTGGTTTCCCGTGACTGGGGGACTCTTTCTTGGAGACGATGCCCAAGCTGCGGAAACCCAACTCGGCGGCCATTTCCCGGATTCGCAGGATCAGCGCAATACAGTTCGTGGACGCCTTCGCTACCAGGTCAAACCGCGCTTCTGGATCGCGGGCGGGATTCAATACGATACCGGGCTACCGTTCGCGTTCGATGGCGACCCGGCCACGGCGCTTGCCGAATACGGCCAGCAGGTCTTGAACCACATCAACTTCGCTCGTGGCCGCATTTATCCTTCTTTCCAGGTCAATGCCTCGGCGGGCGCGAATGTTTACAAATCGGACCGTGTGAATATGCAGTTTCAGATCGACGGACAGAACCTTACCAACGTTCTGGACGTAATCGACTTCGGCGGTTTATTTTCCGGCAACGCCATCGGACCCTCCCGGAGCTTTGGCCTGCGCCTCACGACCAATTTCTAATTCCCCGGCACACATGGCTAGGGACGAAGCTGGATGAACAGGTTTCGGTTCCTATCCAGCCAAAACTTCGCTCGGGGAGGGACAATCGTGGTCGCACTGTATTCCGTCACGACGGCCGCGCCCGAATACTTCTTTCCCGGTTGCAGAGACTCCCGATCATAAATGGCAGAAGCGATTTTCTCATTCTCGAAGAATACCGAAGTTCGCACCGGATCAAGATTTCCGCGGTCGCCACGCGCGGCGCCGGCCCGACCAAGGTTCGACTGCGGAGACTTCATGATTGCCCGAAGCCGGAGCGTAACTAACTCTATCTCCCGCGCCGGATAGCTGTAGCCGTAACGGCGGTCATGCTCGCGACGGAACGCTATGATCAGTCTGTCAGTGTAGGGAATATTGAGTTCGTACCCTTGGCCCCTGTAGCGAACGTCCACGCTCAGACGGTACTGGATAGCGCCCTTCCAGTCCTCAGTTAGAAAGTCTTGGCCGGCCTTGCGGCGTAATTTGTTGAATTCGGCGTTCAGCCGGGTCAGCGGAAGTTCATTGTGGGTTCGCCAGAGCAGGGTTCGTGAATAGTCCTTAACGACATCGCTGACCAGAATGCCAAAGGCGGAGAGCGCTCCCGGACGTGCGGGTACAAGAACTCGGGGGATACTTAAGGCTGCCGCTAATTCGCAGGCATGCAGCCCTCCGGCGCCGCCGAACGCTACCAGTGCGAACTCTCGAGGATCGTAACCGCGCTCAATCGAAACCACGCGAATGGCTTTCTCCATGGTAGCGTTGACCACGCGAATAACCCCGGCTGCAAACTGTTCGAGCGAGAGTTTGCAACGCTGCTTCTTCAGCCACGCCGACACAATCCGACGAGTGCGTTCCAGATCGAGCGTGAAGTCGCCGCCAAGAAAACGATGCGCCTGCAATCGTCCCAGGATCAGATTCGCATCCGTGACCGTCGGTTGATTGCCGCGACCGTAGCAAATTGGACCCGGGTCAGCTCCAGCCGACTCCGGTCCCACGCGTAGCGCACCCGCCGGATCGAATCGCGCAATGGAACCTCCGCCGGCACCGACAGTGTGAATGTCGAGCATCGGCACTCCGACCGGCAGGCCAGCAATTTCAGTTTGACTGCTCCCACGGGCTTCGCCATCCACTAGCGCCACATCGGTCGAAGTACCACCCATGTCGAACGAAATAATTCGCTTGCATCCGCTGCGACGTGCCATCGCCGCTGCTCCCACGACTCCTCCTGCGGGGCCAGAGAGCACAGTCCGCACGGGTTCGCGGACAGCGGAACGCAGAGCCGTGATGCCGCCACTGGATTGCATTACGAAAATGCGAGCCTTGGCGCGACGCTGGCTGCCTGCTGTTCTTCGGGAGGGCATGGCTTCAGCCATGTCGCCAAGACGCTCTGAAGATCCGGGCTGCGGTCCCTTAGAAATTTCGCTCCAAGCTTGCGCCCGCGCTTCGAGGCTTTCCAGATAGCGTTGCATGACAGGTTGGAGATACGCGTTTACCACCACCGTGCTGGTGCGCTCATATTCGCGAAATTCAGGGAGGATGTGATGAGAAACGGAAAGGGGAAGGCCCAGGTCGCTCAAGGCAGCCGCAACTAGGTTTTCGTTCTTTGGATTAGCAAACGAAAACAACAGCGAGATCGCAATCGCCTCGGGTCGTTTCTCAAGCACTCTGGATTTCAACTCCAGCAGATCTCTTGGCGAGGGCTCTCGCAGAATCTCACCGTCGCTACTTGTCCGTTCGCCCACCCCGAAGCGCAGATCGGCAGACACGAGAGGCTCAATGCGGTCGAAAAAGAAATCGTACAGTTTGGGACGGGCCTGCCGGCCAATCTCGATTACATCCTCAAAACCCCCTGTAGAAATGAGCGCAACGCGCGCCCCCTTGCGCTGCAGGAGTGTGTTTGTGCCGACCGTAGTCCCATGAAGTAAAGTTAGCGAGCCGAAACAACCGATTTTCCCCAGCGCTTCTACAATGGCTCGCGAAGGATCGTCGGGAGTCGAGAAAACCTTGAGCATGCGGATGTGCCCGCGGTCGACCCAGACGCAGTCGGTAAACGTGCCGCCAGTGTCGATGGCAATGCGGGGCGGTTGAGGTCGAGAGCGGCGTGCCATGGGAGTCGAACTGGGACGCTAGGGTACCATCTTTGACCAGGAGATTTTTGCCGTTGAGAAGGATAACCAGGAGGTGCGCTCTGTGAGATATGACTTTCTAGTGGAAACATATGCAACCGAACGGATCAAAGTGGTCAGTGTGTGGAGTGAGTTCCGGGACGAGGATCTTCCGCTGCGCCCCCGCCGTGATGATCCGCGGGGACGCAGTGTTCATGAGCAGATGGTGCATCAGTGCGTCAGCGAGGATTTGTGGTTTCGGACCATGCTTGGAATCGACGTCGAAGCACCACCGTTGCCGACGCAAGAAACTCGATTGCACTTCATGAAACAGTACGCGGACGACAGCGGGAAACGGCTTGCGCACTTAGGCCAAAAGGACGACGCCTGGTGGGAAGAGGCAACCAACTTTTTTGTCGTGCAACGCTCTCGCGCGTGGGTGATCACGCGGCGTATCGCGCATACCTCGCATCATCGTGGGCAACTGATGGCCATGCTCCGCATGCTGGGACGCGACTTGCACAGCAACTACGGCCCCACGGCGGATACCGGCGGCCTGATGCAAAATCACGCGCCAACAATTTACGCCTATGCCAGCCTGGACGCCCTGCTCCAGGGAGAGGCTGCCGGAGGCGCGAAAGCGGCCTTGCCTGGGTCTGGAGGCAAGCCTGTGACTGAACGACCTACGTAGAAGAGAGATCACTTGCCGTTCGTAGAGAACGCAAGCGCGAGCAATGTATTCTGCTCCATTTCGTGGGCCTTGGCCGATCCAGTGGAAGGGCTTGCGCTGGCCGAACGCTTGACCGAAAGCACTGGACGTTCTCCAGCGATGTGACGTAGCCTCGGCAGCATATAAAACATCGCGCCCATGTTGGCGGGTTCTTCCTGGACCCACACAATATCGCGCGCGCTGGCATGGCGCTCTAGTTCTTTGATCAGTTCAGTCTCGGGGAACGGATACATTTGTTCCAGGAAAACGATCGCTGTTGAGTCATCTTTTCGTTTCTTGCGCTCCTCGCGCAACTCGTGCCCAATTTTTCCGGTGCAAAGCAGGATGCGTTTGGCGTGGCTGATTTCCGTGTCGGGCAACACGTTCAGGAAGTGAGGGTGCGTGAAGTCTGCGATGGGCGAAGAAGCGTCCGGGTGCCGCAGCATGCTCTTCGGGGTGAAGACGATTAGCGGTTTGCGCCATTTCCGCAGTGCCTGGCGGCGCAGCAAGTGGAAGTATTGCGACGCATTCGAAGGCTGGCAGATCTGAAAATTATCCCGCGCCGCGAGCTGCAGAAAACGCTCGATGCGGGCGCTCGAGTGTTCGGGACCCTGGCCCTCGTAGCCATGGGGTAGCAGCAAGACTACTCCAGAGAGCAAATTCCATTTGTCTTCGCCCGCGCTGACGAACTGATCAATCACCGCCTGGGCAACGTTCGCGAAGTCGCCGAATTGTGCCTCCCAAAGGACGAGTGCTTCCGGATAATCGCGGCTGTAACCGTATTCGAATCCCAGAACGCCGGCTTCCGAGAGCGTGGAGTTATAAATTTCACAGCGCGCCTGTTCGGCAGAAATATGTTGCAGCGGCACATACTCCTGCTCGGTTTCGATATCGAGCAGCACGGAGTGCCGCTGGTTGAATGTGCCCCGGCGGCTATCCTGTCCGCTCAAGCGCACCGGCACACCAGCCCTCACCAAACTGCCGAAAGCCAAAGCTTCTGCCATGCCGTAGTCGACGGGACGCTTTCCGGTGCCCATTTCGGCGCGTTGTTCGAGCAGCTTCTTGACCTTCGGATGGATGTGAAAACCATCCGGGTAAGTTGTGAGTGCCTTCGTGATTTCCTGTAGTTCTTCCGCCGATAAGCCGGTCTCAACCTCATACTCCGGCTTATAGCGACCGCCTGTGTAGTTGTCCCAATAGGTTGGCAAATCACGAAGCGTCGGTTTCTTGGTCATCGAGACGGCCTTTTTCTGCGCGGCTTCAAGTTCTGCGCGGATGGCCTGCACGCGCGCCTGCGCGTCTTCGACGCCGATGTCCTCGGAATAAATCTCCCACAACGGCGGGTGCTCTTTGATTGCCTTGTAAAGCAGCGGTTGGGTGATGGTGGGATCATCGACTTCGCTGTGCCCATGCCGCCGATAACCGATCAGATCCACGACCACGTCGGTGCCGAAAGTGTAGCGGTAGTCGAGAGCGATGCGCCCTACGCGGATCACGGCGTCCACATCTTCGCTGTTCACATGAAAAATCGGGACAGACTGGCGTCGTACAAGCTGCGCGGAGAAACGCGAGGAATGCGATTCGCGGGGCACAGTCGTAAAGCCGATCAGGTTGTTGGCGATAATGTGCACAGTTCCACCTACGGTGTAGCCGGGCAGATCCGCGTAGTTCAGCGTCTCCGCAACAATGCCTTGTCCGGCGAAAGCTGCATCGCCGTGCACCAGGAGCGGAAGATATTTCTTAGTTCCGGCTTCTCCCGTGCGGTCATGCTTGGCACGAGTGCGGCCGATGGTTACTGGGTCAACCGCCTCCAGATGGCTCGGATTCGAAACCAGGTGGATGTGAACCTTGGCGCCGCTCCGAGTCACGTACTCGCCAGTTGCGCCCATGTGATACTTCACGTCGCCGCTGCCGAGCACGCCGCGGGGATCGATATCTTCAAATCCTGCAAAAACTTCTTCGGCGCTACGCCGGGCAACGTGAACCAATACGTTCAGCCGGCCGCGATGGCTCATCCCCATCACGAGTTCTCCCGCACCCTGTTGTCCAGCTGCGTCGAGAATCTCGTCCATCAGGGGAATAAGCGCGGTGACGCCTTCGAGCGAAAAGCGCTTGTTGCCCAAATAGCGCTGCTGCAGCACTTGCTCAAACAGTTCTGCACGAACGAGAAGATCGAGCGCTCTTTGCTGGTCCACAGCTGTTTGAGGGCCTTCCAGCCGATCCTGAATCCAGCGCCGCCGTGCCGGATCGGTGATGTGCATGAATTCGGTGCCAATCGTCCCGCAGTAGACGCGTCGCGCCTCTTGGGCGAATTCGCTGTCGACCGGCAGTTCAGAGTGAGGCGCGGGGCGGAGAAAGCCGAGGGGATCGAGGTCGGCCTCGAGGTATCCCCAACGACGGTACACGTCGAACACGCGCTCGCGTTCTCCGTTGGTTGGGTCCAGTACTGCGGTGGAAGTTCCGGAAGCAGTCTTCGATCGAATCGCCATATGTCTGTTACTAGAATAATGGATGAGCGGCGGATAGGGACAGATTCATCGGGCAAGGTCGCGGCCCGGAGGATTGCCCAGGCATCGCTGACAGCTTGCGGGAAAATTCTCGGCGTTGACCACTTGAGAATCACTCTGGGCCTGGGGTTGGTTGCCCTTGCGATCATGCTGTTTCTGGCTCTTAGCGGAATTGTTGGCTCCGAATTCCTGCCTCACCTGGATGAGGGCGCAATTTGGGTTCGTGGCACGCTGACGCCGAGCACCGGACCATCGTCCAGCATCGCGCTCGCAAAACAGACGCGACTGGCTCTCGCCACTTTTCCTGAAGTCACACAAGTTGTCAGCCAGGAGGGCCGCCCTGACGACGGCAGTGACGCCAGTGGCTTCTACAATACCGAGTTTTTTGTTGATCTGCTGCCGCATTCCGAATGACGTTCGCAATTCAAGACGAAAGACGATCTCATTGCCGCGATGGACTTCGAGTTGAGCAAGTTCCCGGGTGTGGACTGGAATTTCTCGCAGCCGATCTCTGACAACGTGGAAGAGGCGGTCAGTGGCGTCAAGGGCGAGCTGGCAGTCAAGCTCTTTGGCTCTGACTTGAAGACGCTGGAGCAAAAAGCCAACGAGATGCAAGACTTGATGGCGAAGATCCCTGGCGTCGCCGACCTCGGAACATTCCAGGTCCGCGGACAGCCCAACATAAACCTGGTAGTGGATCGCGCTGCGACCAATCGCTTCGGAATCAACGTCAGCGACGTGCAAGACGCTGTGGAGACCGCGGTCGGCGGCAAGGCGGTAAGCCAGATCCCGATCGGGGAGCAGCGCTACGATTTGACGGCTCGCTACCAGCAGCCATTCCGCAAGAGTGTTGAAGACATCGCCAACATCCGCATTCTCGCGCCGTCGGGTGAGCGAGTTTCGCTCGGGCAGTTGTACCAGATCAAACTCGAAGACGGAGCCTCGACCATTTACCGCGAAGGCAACCGGCGCTACATTGCCATCAAGTACAGTGTGCGCGGGCGCGACCTAGGCAGCACCGTTCGTCAAGCCATCGAAGAAGTGCGCCAGAAGGTGCAACTGCCGGAAGGCTACTACCTCGATTGGACTGGCAAGTACGAGAGCCAGCAGCGCGCCAATCGTCGTTTAGCGATCATTGTGCCGATCACGATTCTGCTGATGTCTTTTATTCTCTACTCCGCATTCGACTCCTGGAAACGGGTCGCCCTGATCCTGGCTGTGGTTTCACTTTCGCCATTAGGCGGTTTTTTTAGCCTCCTGCTGACCCACACTCATTTTTCGGTTTCCTCCGGTCTGGGTTTCCTGGCGTTGATTGGCGTATCGGTCGAGATCGGCGTGATCATGGTCGAGTACATCAACCAGCTTCGCACCCGCGGCATGAATCCTCGGGAAGCCGCAAAAGAAGGAGCAGCGCTTCGTCTGCGGCCCATTATGATGACCATGCTGGTCGCGACCTTGGGACTTTTGCCTGCAGCTATGTCCCACGACATCGGTTCGGATTCGCAGCGGCCGTTCGCCATCGTGATCGTCGGCGGACTGATTGTTGAGCTGTTCATCAGCATCGTCTTGTTGCCCTCGCTATACGTTTTCTGGGCACGGCCAGGTGACCAGCTACCGCCGCCGGAACTTGGATTTATCGAGGAAGGCGAGCACGTGGATTAATCCAAATGTCGGCGCGGGCGTCCGCGCCCGTGCGGGCCAATTGAAATTTACATTTGATCAGGGCTGTTGTAGCTGATTCTGTTCCGTTTTTCCTTTGGTTTCCACAAGGAAGTTCCGTAGTCCACAGTTTGTGCACAACCGGACTGCGATTTTCTATTGCAGTGTTTTTGTACTTCGAGCAAAGTACCGCCAGTGCAGATGTGCGATGTCTTGCGAGCGCT
>Ga0209693_10001159_pt1 | contig 11197 bp, 10 predicted proteins | sample HubBroMetageWRM3_FD_188345 | JGI IMG/M metagenome (GOLD analysis project Ga0209693, IMG submission 188345) | Warmed soil microbial communities from the Hubbard Brook experimental Forest, New Hampshire - Hubbard Brook CCASE Soil Metagenome WRM 3... | ecosystem: Environmental > Terrestrial > Soil...
TACAATAAGACTCCCAGAGGAACGTAGCTTCGGCGTGGAAAATCACAAATCCGTACGCCATACGGCACTTGCAAGCCGCAATGCTCGTAGGTCAATATATGCTCGGCTTTTTCCATGGACCGCGAGTGGATCCGGACCCCAACCAAGGGAGCAGATGATGCGCATGAACAAAGCTATTAGGATTGTCCTCGCACTATCGATTGCTTCGGCCGTCTATGCGGCCGATGTCGTCGTAACCGCCGATGGAACGGAAAAAACGTTCACGCTTTCCGACCACGCGGTGACGGATTCCGGGAAGGACATCGCGAAAGGCAGCGAGAAGGGCGCCAAGGTGGTCGTCTACTCGAGCGAAGACGCGGGCAAAAAGGTGGCGCACTTCTTTCAGCATGTCTAACCTTGAGCCGCGAAAATCCAACATGAAAGGCACGGAATGACGAGTTTTTCGGGTGCTGCGCGTCGACACAGTTGTCGTCACGAATGGCTGGTGCCTCTGGTAGCAATTTCTCTGTTGAGCGCGTGGGGCCATCCTTCGCTGTTTCCCGAAGAACAGATCGTCCTGAACGTCACCAACTCCACATCCATCGCGCGCGAAGAAGTAATTGCCATCCAGCTCAAAGACGTATTGCAAAGACTCCCGACCTCTAACCCGCATAAGATTCGCGTGGAGGCATCGCCTGGCAACAAAGAATTGCTCACGCAAATCTTCAACAGCGTCGCGGGTGACCCGGCAGATCGGTTGTTGGTGCTCGTCAGCATCGCAGCCAAGCAAAGGATTCAGCTGAGATTCTTCTTATCTAACTCTCCTACTGCACAAAAGCCACTCGTCTACGGTCGCGTGGTTCCGGAAAGGAAGGACGATTTTGCGTGGGAAAACGACAAAGTTGCTTACCGCGTCTACGGTCCGGCACTGCAGGCGACAGGTGAAATTAGCTCTGGAATCGACGTGTGGTCCAAACGAGTTTCCGATTTGGTTATCAACGACTGGTACGCGAAAGACGCCGAAGGCCAACGTACCAAAAATCGAGAACTTACCTATCACAAAGATACCGGCCAAGGATTGGATTCATACGATGTGGGCCTCACGCGCGGCTGCGGAGGTACGGCCATTCAGAGCGACGGCAAATTTTTTGTCGCGAAGAACTACCTGCAGGCGGAAATCCTCGCAGCGGGTCCGCTACGCTTTCAATTCCGCCTGCACTACGCCGCATGGCCGGTCGGCGACCTCCAGGTTAGCGAAGAAAAACTCATCACCCTCGATGCCGGAACCCATATGAACCAGATTCAGTCCACATTTTCGTTCGAGGGAGCGCCTTCCGTGCAAGCTTCCATGGGCCTCGCAACGCACGCTCACGCCGAAATCGCGGCAAGTCCGGACGAAGGAATTCTCTCCGTTTGGGAGCCGCTGACTGATGCATCCGCGGGGATGGACGGCACCGGCCTTGTGCTGCCCGCAGGCATCGCGGCCACCACAACTCAAGCCGGTGGAAGCGTCTACTTCGTGTTAAACACCAAGCCTAACGTCGCGGTCGTGTATTACGCTGGCGCGGGCTGGTCCAAAAGTGACGTGAGCGATCAGGCCGCCTGGCAGACTTATCTGAAGGATTTTTCGCTGAGCTTGCAACATCCTTTGCAGATGAGTTGGGACCACTAGTGTCCATGCGCTACCGGCGATTTCCATTCCACTCACAGAGGAACGATGTACGCATCGCGGCAATCGCTGCAATTCTCGTAATCGGCAATCAGGTCCTCGTCCCCTCTTGGGCCCAGAACACCAATACAGCACAAAAGGAAACCTATGTCGGTGATGCTCCGGCCGATCCAGGTGAAATAGCCAACGACGTCTCCGGAGCGCTCAGGCCGCACGCCATCAAGCATGTCGTCCGCAAAGTGGCCGATTGGCAATTGTCCCGCGCGCAAAGTCACTTCAATCAGGATTGGACGTACGCGGCCCTATATCGCGGACTGATCGCGGCGTCGCGCGCTACAGGCGATAACAAATATGAAGACGCGGTCAAACATGCTTCCGAACAGTTCGAGTGGAAGCTCGGGCCGCGCATCGCCTTTGCCGACGACGAAGCCGTAGCCCAAAGCTACTTACATTTTTATTTCAAATCGCATGAACCATCGATGATCTCTCCCACCAAAGCGGCGTTCGATCAAACGATGTCGGCGCCCCAAGACGTCGAACACCAGGACGCCGCGAAGCCACTTTGGTGGTGGTGCGACGCGCTCTTCATGGCGCCAGTCGCATGGGTTGAATTATCCACGGCCACCGAAAATCCTGCCTACATGGACTTCATGGACAAGCAATGGTGGATCACTTCCCGTTTGCTGTATGACCCGAAGGACAGCTTGTATTCGCGCGACGCAACATTCCTCGACCGCCACGAAGCGAACGGACAAAAGGTGTATTGGTCCCGCGGAAATGGGTGGGTTCTAGCCGGACTCGCCAGCGTGATCGAAACGCTCCCAGCGAACGATCCGCGGAGACCACGATTTATCGAGCAGTTCCAGCAGATGGCGGAGCGAATCGCGGGCCTCCAAGGGAAGGATGGACTCTGGCGGCCGGGATTGCTCGATGCCGGCGCGTATCCACTCCCGGAGGTTTCGGGCTCGGCGTTCTTCGTCTATGCGTTTGCCTGGGGACTTCGCAACGGAGTGCTCGATCGCAAGAAATTTCTGCCGGTCGTGCGTTCCGGGTGGAAAGGCCTGACCAAACACATTTATGCCGACGGGCGTCTCGGCTCCATCCAGCCGATCGGAGCCGCACCAGGAGCATATGGTCCAAGCGCGAGCTATGTTTTTGGAGTAGGCGCGTTCTTGATGGCGGGCGCGGAGGTTGACGCATTCGTGTCCACAACGCACTCCAAAGCCGTACTCCATTGAGAGCTAGCGCGCGCAACTTAGTTGCCGCGCTTTTCGTCTCTCGGCTGCAGAATAGGCAATGGAGCTCCGACCGGAAATTGCGTTGTCGTCGTTTTCGCTCTGGCACCCGCTCGGCGTTGCCCAATCTTGTGTGAGGCTTGGAAGATTTTCCCCACACGAAGCATTCCACCAAGTTTGTGCGCTCCCACGGACGCCAAGCCCATGGAGGCCATGCATCCGCATGACTCACAATCGGGCTTCCCGCCAAACTGGCACGGAGTGATCATTGTCTTCAAGTCGGCCGAAAGCGTTTGAGTCGTAAGCGCGAAAATGCATTCTTCAGGGCTGTGCGGCGGAGACGCGAATTGCTGAATCACGACTTCCGGCATATCCAGTTTCGGATATAGCTTCCGCAGCCGCGTCATGTCCGCAATCGCCTGCGCCCGCTCCTCGCGGGTCAGGATTTCGGGCATGCGATCGCCCACTTGCGGAGTGAACAGGCTGAACCACACCTTCTTGACCTCGGGGCGCGGGGCCCAGAATTCCAGAAATTCAGCGAGATATCCTGGGCGCTTCATCATTTGCCCGGTGATCGTGCAATGCACCGTGACCCTCTGGCCCGCGATGTTCTTGAGTATTCGTTCGTAGGTTGCTGGCGCCCTGCGCGCGTCGTGTTCCGGCTGTAGCCCGTCAATCGAGACCGACACTAGCAATCGGTCCAGATTTGCCCAGCTGGGACTCATCGCTCGAAACGCGCTGGTAACAATCTGCACGTGAAGCCCGCGCTCCAATAGCAACGGAACCAACGTCTCCAGTTCGCGATGGCGAACTAAGGGGTCTCCTCCCACGATGGATAAATGCAGAGGTTTTAGCCGGTCGACCACGTCCAGAACTCCGTCTATGAGCGCCTGACCTTTTCGATCGTTCAATTGTCGCAATGTCTGTCCGCCGCCCAGATGCGCGGCGTCATAGGCGTAACAGCCCGGACAATTCAAAGGACACTCACGCGTGATCTCGATCGAAACTGAAGGCGCTTCGCCCCTGAGTATCTTTCCCCACGCTCGAATAATATGAGACGGTTCCACCGTTGACGATCCTTCTTCGACCGCATGGAAATCTACAGTCGTGAAATTTTACTTCGGTACAAGCCCCTCGAAAGCAACTCGAGACCCCAGGTCCGATCGCGCGACCCGGACCGCGACCCTAAACTCGTATCTTCGTAAAAGATGGTCTTTGCGCGAAACTGGTTGCAAGAATAACTGCACGCCTAAACACCAGCATCGTCATTTTCTCTTTCCGGTATCTATACAGTATCTCCTAAGATTTCCGATTGAGTGCGTTTTTCGGTAAGCGATTGCAAGGGCTAGCAGAGGCGTGCCCGATGTCAAACGCTGCGGCAGGCAACGATGTTCAAGAAAGTGCAAGCGGAGGACTACGGCTCGGTTTTTGGCGCGGCTACAAACAAAATGCTAGGTCCTCACGGCCAGCGTCGCTTCATTCACCACGCGCACGACACGAGGCAACTTGACCAGAAATGTCGTTCCCGCAGGAGACGTTTCTTCTACTTCCGCGGATCCGCCGTGGTCGTGAATCACCTTATTCACGATGGCGAGCCCGAGCCCGGTTCCGTTCGATTTCCCAAAACTGACGAAGGGATCAAAAAGTGTCGCATGTACCTGCGCCGGTACGCCCGTCCCGTGGTCGATTACCCGAATTTCAAACTGGTCAGCCGACGAGCGGATGTCCACCTCGACTTCGCTTTGCGTTTGTGCCGAGGCCTCGCACGCGTTCAAAACTAGATTAAAAAACGCACGTTCTATCTTTTTCGCGTCAAACATTCCGATCATTTCTCCGGACGCGCGCAACAAGATGGTGCGACTGCGCAATTCCGAGCGCGCGCGCACCGCGTCCACTGCATGGCGGATGGTCTGGTCAATAGCCGCGGACCGCGGAGTAATGGACCCTTCCTCTCGCGAGAGTTCCCTGAGCGAATCGAGTAGATCGGTCATTTGCTCGGACGCGGTTTTGATTTCGTCATAGATCTCGTCGCGATTGAGTTTCAGCTTTTCTGCTTCGTATAAGAACTCCGCGTTGGCCACGACCGCCGCAAGATAATGCCGGAGATCGTGGGATATCGAACTGGCGGCCCTACCCACCGCCGCGATGCGCTCCGTCGCAAACCGGCGCTGTTCAGACGTCAGCAACTCGCCACGCATTTTAGCGAACGCGTCGCCAAGTTCCGCCACTTCGCTGCTGCCGCGCGGATTTATGGCATACGCATAATCTCCCTTGGCCAGCGCCCGGACACCTGCCACCAAGTTGTCGAGGGGATGCGTAATCCTTCGCGACACCAAGCTGAGAAGCAAACCTGCAAGTACGACGGCCGACACACCCAGAATCAGGATTCTGCGATTGAGCCGGGTGAGGAAAGCATTAGCGGGCTGCAGCGACATCAGCACGTAGCACTTCACGCTGGCCGGCGGCCCTTCGTGGATCAAAACGGTGTCAACCTGGTACGGCTCGTTTCCGAGCACAATGTCACGCGATACGCTGCCTGCGTCCGGCTCCTGACCGATCACGCCCTGCAACTCTCGCTCGGCCGCAGGTGAAAGAGTGGACGCTATGACGTCATCGCCCGTCGCCAGCGCGATCTCCCCGCCGGATGCCAGGGCCAATTGCTGCGCAACGGTGGAGTCGATCTGGTATCCAACGGCGATAACGCCAAGTTCGCGTTCATTCGCTTCGCTGCCTGCCATAATCGTTCGCAAAAAAACGCGATACAGCTGCCCATTGCCGTACCACCACGCAGCATCATCTCCTAGCTCGATTGACCTCTTGAGATCTCGTTCGGCCAAGCTTCTATCCCAGCCAGGTTTGGTAACGTGGAAAGCATAGAAGCGGCCGTCGGGACTTGAGAGCGCAAACAGTTGGCTGCCAGCGAGTTTCCAGAGCGGCTCCGACGCGTCCTGAATCGTTAGCGCGTGCTGGGTGGCCATCATGGCTTTCAGCGTCGGCAGCTCCGCCAGCATCGCAGCCGTTCGTGAAAGTTGCAGGTCGCGGTCTTCTTGGACGTTCTCAAAGGCGTGCAACGACGCGCTCGTGCTTTGCCGCACGCCCTCCGCAATTTCCGATCGCACCGTGCGGCGGACGATGAGCAGAAGCGCTCCCAGTAAGGCGAAGATGATGAGGAGTGTGGCGATGAGAAGCTGCGTTCGTAATCGCAGACGCGCCATGAACCTCCTGGGAGGCGTTCCTATTTCTCTGCGGCGACAGCAGGTTCGCCGGGAATGAACTTGTAGCCGGAGCCATGCATCGTATGAAAGTAACGCGGATTGGCCGGATCGGGCTCCAGTTTCTGCCGCAAGCGAAGCACGTGGTTGTCCACGGTCCTCGTCGTAGGGTAATTTTCATATCCCCACACCTCATTCAGCAATTCCTCTCGGGAGATCACTCGCGACGGAGAATTCGCGAAATATTTCAGCAACTTGAATTCCTGCGCAGTAAGGCTCAGTGGTTTCGAGCCGCGCGTCGCCACCATGCTGGTGAAATCAATGCGGACCTCGTCAAACGCCAGGACATCGTGTTGCACGGTCGAACCTGGCGCATTGGTCGTCTCCACAACTTGGCCGCCGCGCCGCATCGCACGCCGCACTCGCGCGAGCAGTTCCTTGGGACTGAACGGCTTCGTAACGTAATCATCGGCGCCGAGTTCGAGCAAGAGAACTTTATCTTCAACTTCATTATTCGCGCTGAGCACCACCACCGGCACCCCGGGAGCATGGGCCTTGAAAGCGCGACAGACTTCCTTGCCCGGCAGCCGCGGAAGTTTCAAATCCAGCACCACGACGCCCGGAGTCTGCTTTCGAAAAGTTTCCAGTCCAGCCACGCCATCCGACGCAATCTGCACCTGCAACCCATCCGCCTCGAACAGGCGTTGTAAAGTGCGCTGCATCGGCCGGCTATCTTCAACAACTAGTACGGTTTCCATGTGGTTCCCTTGGTCGGCTAGGCGTTAATCTCGGCCGAGCCGGCCCTCTTTGATGAAGTGCGGTGCGGCCACCCTGCTGTACCGACGCCCCCAGATGAGCCCGAACACGAGCCCTCCATCATAAGCGTCCCGCCTGGTCCGACAGGGCATACCCTGCCCCATCAGATGCGAAATCACCGCAATCCGATTGTTCAAAGTGTCCGCCACACACACCAAAGATTCTCTCCGCATCTTAGTCTTCTTTGTTTGTATTGGCCATCATCGTGTCCCGGTGGGGGCACCGAGACACGATGATCGGCCTATTGAGCTGGAGACGGAATCGAACCTCAGCTGGACTCTTTGGGGGGAAGTTGCCGAGTGTCGCGATTCTCCCTCAGAAAGGTAAAGCAGCAGGCTGAGACCGTTGTCAGCGAGTTGTCACGGAATTGTCAACAGCCCGTAAAATCATCCGCCGCAGGAGCTCAGAGCCGGGTGCCTCAGGGATGGTCGTAGTCAGGATTGGGTGGAGGGACGTAGTCCAGGCCGTACTTATTCTTGTGCGCAGCTGTGAAATCGGGGTTTGCTAGGACGTGAATTGGGCCTAAGTTCTGAGGGGAATTTGATATCGTCACGGTCCGCGTCAAGGCGTTCAAGGCTTCGGGCACGCTTCGTTCATACCAGACATTAATCCGGTAGCGTCCGGCTGGAACATCAGAAATGACCACGTGCCCGGTACGATCCGAGAGGCCAAAATACGGCGTCTCCACTGCAATTACCACAGCGCTCATTTCTGCGTGAATGTTGCAGAAAAGATAGCTGACGCCGGGCCGGTCGAATACCACCGAACGTTTGGACCCGGCCTCATACAGGCCCAGGTCGAATCGCTTCCCGTCGTAAAGCGAAAAGATATTGTGGAAGAAAGGGTCCTTGTTGGGGAATTCGACCGCCGTGCCAACTAATACGATCAGCACGTGCGGATCAAAGGTCTTATTCCGTTGGACTAACCGCGGTGGCTTTTGCTTGCTGGCTGGGGCGGAAGCATTCGCCTCGCCGCGATCGAGCGGTGTGAGCCACACCGCAACATTCGAAGCGTCTGGAGCTCTGCCCCCGCCGGTTTTGGCGTTCTTTGCCGCTGCTCCGGTGATGGACACGTCAGCGGAAACGGTCGTCGTCTCCTGAGCCCCCAGCTGCGCACAGTTCGCGCACGTCATCAGGAAAACGAGCCAGCCCAGGACCTGGATCATCCGCTTCATTAGGTCGTCCGCATCAAAATATGTACCCTATGCTCAGGCCGATCTGGTTGGCATTATTCGCGTTGCTGTCCAGAGTGTATGTTTGCAACCGGCGGTACTCCACCGAAAAAAGCACGTCGGAACGCACCCTGTATATAAAGTTCACGAATGGGCTCTGGTTCCGCGAAAGGATAGAACCATAATAATACGCAGTTGCCGGGAATGCGCGCAGCTCGCTTGCGAAGGGATTATCCTGCCCGTACGCGAAATTTAGTTCGAAATTCGCTTTCGGCTTGAACTTCAATTGTATCCAGCCTCCCATCGAATCGAGGCCGCGAATCATGGTCCCCGGGTCGGTTTCTGTTCCCGACAATAGAATGCTTTGCCCGATTCCTCCGCCCATCCCCCCCACGCCTCGCCCCCGATAAAATTCGCCGCTTAGATCGAAGAAATTTCCAAGTGGCAAAGTCACGTCGGTTGTGCCGACCCAACCATCCACGTTTCTGCCGAAGCCCCAATTCTGACGTCCATAATAGCCGCCCACCCCAATCGTCATATCCCTGCCAAACTCCCGCCGGCTCCATGCGATACGCGCGGCGTACCCGGGCTGGCCCGATTGTTCGCCCACGGTCGGAAGTCGGTAAAATGTCTGCGGAACATCGCCTGTGGGCGAATCCAGAATGCCTGCCTCCAACAGCAGGCTCGAGTTATCGGATAGCGTGAGGCGATGCTCAATCCTGATTTGCGGCGTCCAACTCCACAAATTGCCCGTATAGGAGAGAGCAGGAATTGCGAGAGAAGACAACGTGGTGGGAGTCAGAGGCGCAAAAAGCAGCGAGTCTTGCCCCGCAACGATCGAGGTGTGTTCCCAATCCAAACGGATCGTCCCTGTGCGCAACCGCACGATGCCGAACGCGGTGCCATTGGGCGCGTTCGGAAAGCCCCCGGCAAAATCAAATTTTATATTGGCGCTGGTGCGAGCTCCAGCGATGTCCGGCCCGAAAGCCTCAAGCCCGATTTGCGATTGACGGAGCGATCCCGAAAAAGCTCCGGATACTGCTGGTGTCGGCGGAGGGGTCGCAATTTGTGGAAAGTCCAGATTGTCCACCGAACCGCGCGTCACGTTCGCGTTGAAGAGCACGATCCCCGAGAGGCGCACACGGTACTTCGATCCGCTTTCGACTTTGGTCTGGCTTTGTTCGACGATTTTGTCATTCATTAGGCGCTGCTCGTCTTCCAACTTGGAAATCTGCTCCTGAAGTGATTCCCCCGAGCGCTGCGTGCCTATCACCACAAGCGAGTCTGGCGACGCCGATGGCGCAATCGGCGAAACTGGCCCAGATGCCGACCCAGAGGCCAGTCCAGAAGTTGTTCCAGAGGTTGGCGCATAGGTTCCGGGTCGGTCATCCGGCCGCGCCGCCAACTGTTCCTTCGTCCAATTCAGCTCGTGGCGAAGCGCTGCTGCTTCCTGCAATGCTTGTTGCTGGCCACTGCGCAGCTCGCTTACCTGAGAATTCAGCGACTGCACCTGCGACTGGAGTAAGCGCACGGACTCCGCCAGAGCTTTCAGATCGGGCGTCGAGTCAACCGCAGGCGGACTCGGTGGGTTCTGGCCTCTGGTCAAGGAAGGCGAAAAGAAGAGCAAAACCGCCGTCACCAATAATCTGTAATGAAATCGGGAGAGGGTGTTGCTTTGCATTGCGGTCCTCCTTGGCAGTCCATACGAAGTTTGATTCCGGGCGTCTAGTTTTGGGAGGCGGCTTTTTGCCTTATTTCAGGCGAACAAGCTGCGTAAAACTCGCCCGATCGTCAGAGGTTTTCAATCCCTGAGGCGCAAGTTCTATTCCGCAAACCGTTGGCGCCCTGAATAAGCGCTGAAAATCATATAACAACGGCATGCTCGAATCGCGTTTTTGAATTCGCGACACCAGCGCCTATCCCTTAGAAACCGGACGAGTTGACGCGCTCAGCTCTTAGATTCGATAAGACAGGGAAATAATCGAAGCAGGGCTCACGTTTACAGCAGCGGTCTAGCCATTCCTTCGCGATGAGGCAGGAGGGGATCGCTTTAGACCTAGGCGTTATTGGACCAGAAAAACTTCGAACCGGCCTCGATTTGGAGCTGGCGAAGCTTACGGCTCGATGATTTGATTCCGCACGGCGTAGCGCACAAGCTCGCTGACGGTGTGCAATTGCAGTTTGCGCATAATGTTGGCGCGGTGAGTTTCGGCGGTTTTGACGCTGATGTTCAAAGAAGACGCCACTTCCTTGCTGCTCTTCCCCTCCGCGAGCAGTTGCACGATTTCGCGCTCACGAGACGTGAGGCGGTCGCGCAGCGATTCTGGGAGTTCCCGGCGGGCGGAGCCGCCCGAACTGAAATTGCTCATGATAATTTCAGTAGCGCGAGGCGTAAAGAACGGCTTGTGGCTCGCCAGTGTTTCTACCGCAATGATCAGATCGCGGTCCGAATCTGATTTCACAATGTAGCCGCGCACGCCCGCTTCCAGAATTTCGCGGATGAGTTGATCGGAATAATGAACCGAGAGAATCAGCACTTCCGTGCCAGGCGATGCTTTTCGTATTCTTCTGGCCGCTTCCACCCCGTTGAGGTCCGGCATGCTGATGTCCAAAATCACGATATCCGGCTTCAATTCTTCCGCCTGTGCCACAGCTTCCCTGCCCGTATGCGCTTCCCCGCAAATCTCCCAGCCCGCGTGCGACTGCAGCAGAGTTTTCACGCCGCGCCGCATCAGATCATGGTCGTCCGCTATAAGAATACGAAGATTCTTCATTTATCGCTCCTACTGCCAGAGACTTTTCGTAACACGAGTACCACTCGCCCACACCCCGCCTCGAAACCGCTCAAATTATACAGGACGTTTTCAAATCTCAAGCCGAACTTATGCCCCTCGGGGCGGAGGCGGCTCAGCGCGCCGAAGCCCTAAAACCCAAGAAAATGGCCGTTACACAAGGCATTTCGGAAGTCGGCGGCGTTTGAGGAAGTCAGGCTGGCTTGCCCAGAAAAATACACAACAGAGTGTATTGAAGGGGTCAGTGCCACAGCGTAAGAAGGAAGACAGAACTTCACAGCTCCGACGTTCCAGTTAGGGATTTTAGGAGGAACGTAGAATGC
>Ga0209693_10001160_pt1 | contig 11193 bp, 12 predicted proteins | sample HubBroMetageWRM3_FD_188345 | JGI IMG/M metagenome (GOLD analysis project Ga0209693, IMG submission 188345) | Warmed soil microbial communities from the Hubbard Brook experimental Forest, New Hampshire - Hubbard Brook CCASE Soil Metagenome WRM 3... | ecosystem: Environmental > Terrestrial > Soil...
TGGACATCTTGTGGCCGTCCCAGCCGATCATGCCGGCGTGCACGTAGTGCCCGGCGAATCGCCTTTCGCCGCTGACGGATTCGGCGTGCGCGGCGGTGAACTCGTGATGCGGAAAGATGAGATCGCTGCCACCGCCCTGGATGTCCAGGCCGCTGCCGATGCGGCTGAGCGCGATCGCCGCGCATTCGACGTGCCAACCAGGTCGGCCCGGTCCGAACGAAGACGGCCAGCTCGGCTCCCCGGGCCGCGCGGCGCGCCACAACAGCGCATCGAGTTGGTCGGTCTTGCCCCGGCGGTCCGGGTCGCCGCCGCGCTCGGCGAACAGCTGCAGCATGCTCTCGCGGTCATAACCGGATTCGTAGCCGAATTGGACCGTGGCGTCAGCGCGGAAGTACACATCGGGGTATTCGGGATCGTCGACGACGTAGGCCGCCCCCGAGGCCAGCATCTTTTCCACCAGCTCGACGACCTCAGCCACCGCCTCGGTGGCGGCGACGTATTCGCGTGGCGGCAGCACCCGCAGCGCGGTCATGTCGTCGCAGAACAGCGCGACCTCGCGGGCTGCCAGGTCGCGCCAGTCAAGACCGTCGCGGTTGGCCCGCTCGAACAGTGGATCGTCGACGTCGGTGACGTTCTGCACGTAGTGCACATCGTGTCCGAGGTCCAGCCACAGCCGCTGGACCAGATCGAACGCGAGATAGGTGGCGGCGTGGCCGAGGTGGGTGGCGTCGTACGGTGTGATCCCGCACACGTACATGGTGGCCGTTGGCCCGGCGACCACCGGACGCACCTGGCGGTCTGAGGTGTCATACAGCCGCAACTCCGGGCCACGTCCCGGCAGCGTCGGTAAGGGTGCCGATGGCCAGGACCGCATACCGTCGACTTTAGGCCCGGCGACGATGCGGGCCGTGCAACGGGCCGAGGAGGAGGCGGGCAATCAGCTCAAGCCCGGCGACGATGCGGGCCGTGCAACGGCCCGAGGTGGGGGTCCCCCAGCCGCGCAGCGGCGAGGGGGCAAGCCGGGCAATCCGACTCAGCGCGTCCGTTCAGCTGGCCAACCGGATGGCACCCAGCAGCAGGTCGGCGAGTTCCGGGCGGCACATCAGGAAATCGGGCAGATACGGGTCGGGACGGTTGTACACCATCTCGGAGCCGTCCAGTCGCGATGCGTGCATGCCGGCCGCCAGGATCACTCCCGCCGGGGCAGCCGAATCCCACTCCCACTGCCCGCCGGCATGGATGTAGGCGTCGGCGTCGCCGCGCACCACCGACATCGCTTTGGCGCCGGCCGAGCCGATCCGCACGAATTCGACGTCGAGCCGTCGGGCCAGGTGGTACAGCACGGCAGGCGGCCGGTTTGAGCTCGCGGTGATTCGGATCGGCCCGGAGTGCGCCGTTGTCGGCGCGCTGACGGTGTCGCTGCGGTACAGCTCCCCCATGGCAGGCAACGCGACAGCGGCGTCGGTGATCGCTCCGTTGGGGCCGCCATGGCGCCGCCACAACGCCACATGCACGGCCCAGTCGTCACGCCCCGCCTCGGAGAATTCCCGCGTGCCGTCCAGCGGGTCGACGATCCAAACCCGGTCGGCCCGCAATCGGGCCAGGTCGTCGTAGGCCTCCTCGCTGAGCACCGCGTCACCCGGGCGCTCAGCGCGCAGCCGCCGCAACAGTAGCGAATTGGCTTGGCTGTCACCGGCATCGCCGAGCAGCCAGGGGTGGTTGAAGCCGACATGGTCGCGCACCGCCAGCAATAGCTTTCCGGCGTCCCCGGCCAGGTCAGCAGCCAGCGCCGCGTCGGTCACGTCTGGGCTCATCCGGTCCAGTATCCGGTACCGCCGGCTCAGCGGCGATGTTAAAACGCGGGCCAGGGAATCGGCCGGTGCCGGTCCGGGCCGGGCATCACCGGGTTTTCCAGCAGCGCGCGAGCACGCAGGTGTAGCGCCGCAATCTCGGCGCTGGTGATGTGTTCGGCCAGCGCATCTCCGAGCCGGCCGGCCAGCACGTCGACCAGTCGTGCCACCGTGTCCAGAGTGCTGTCGTCGACGGGCTTGCCGGCCCACCCCCACAGCACCGTGCGCAACTTGTTCTCGACGTGCAGGCATACCCCGTGGTCGACACCGTAAATGTCGCCGTCGACACCGCGCAGCACGTGGCCGCCCTTGCGGTCGGCGTTGTTGATCAACACGTCGAACACCGCCATCCGCCACAGTCGAATGTCGTCGGCGTGAACCAGCGAGACCGGGTCGCCGGCATAGTCATACGCCCGCAGCACCGGCAGATAGCCGGGCGGCAGCCTGTCAGCGGGAACCAGGTCGACCAAGTCTGGTCCCGGTCCGGGGTCTGAACCAGGTTCGTCGCCGGGTTGGTCCACCCACAGCTGTAGCATCCCCGGACCGGCAGGCCCGTGGCGAATGATGGTGTACGGCACGATGTTCCAGCCCAATTGCGCTGACACCAGATACGCGCCGAGCTCTCGGCCGGCCAGTGTGCCGTCGGGAAAGTCCCACAGCGGCTGCTCACCGGCGACCGGCTTGTACACGCAGTGCACACTGCAGCCATCCAGCGTCGACTCGCACAGGAAGGTGGCGTTGCTCGCCGAGCGAATGCGTCCCAGAACCGTCAGCTCGCCGCGACGCAGGACCTCGCGTTCGTCAGTCCTCGGCGTCATCGTCAGGCCCGAGCAACGCGCTGCGCCGGTAGCCGTTGGTCCGCGCACAGATGTGTCCATCGGGGTCCAGCGGTTCATCGCACAGCGGGCACGGCGGGCGGCCCGCGGAAATGACGCGGTTGGAACGGGTGGCGAACTCCCGCGCCGACTCCGGTGTCAGGAACACCCGCACGGCGTCAGGCCCCTCCTCGGTGTCGTCAAGAACCACAGATGCGTCGAACTCGGTATCGCTGACGGCCAGCAGTTCGACCACCACGGTTTGCGCCTCGGAATCCCATCCGAGACCCATGGTGCCGACCCGAAATTCCGCGTCGACCGGTGTGATCAACGGGCTGAGGTCCTCGACCTCGGTCGTCTCTGGAGGAACCGGTGTGCCGAACCTGCGGTTGACCTCCAGCAGCAGGGCGCCGATGCGCTCGGCGAGCACCGCCACCTGCTGCTTCTCCAGCACCACCGAAACCACCCGGGCGTCGTGCACCGCCTGCAGGTAAAAAGTGCGGTTTCCGGGCTGGCCGACTGTCCCGGCGACGAAGCGGTCGGGTGAGCGGAAGACGTGAATCGCGCGAGACATGGCAGTTCCAAAATACCGGCAGTTGCGGCTGAGTCGTAATTCTTGGCTGCGACTCGCTCAGTCGGTAGACCCGCCCACCACCGCATCGCCTGGCGGCGCTTCACCGTCCGGTGATGGAGCAGCCGTCAGCGCCGATGTCAGCCGCGGGCCGGTGTGATTCACGTGCAGTACGAACGGGCGAAGTCGGGCGTAGTGGATCACACTCATCGATGCCGGATCGGCGGAGACACGTTGGAAGCCGTCCAGGTGTAGGCCAAGCGCGTCGGCGACGACCGCCTTGATGACGTCGCCGTGCGTACAGGCCAGCCACAGCGCGTCGCCGCCGTGCTGCTCGGCCAGCCGGGTGTCATGGTCACGGACGGCGGCGACGGCGCGTGCCTGCACCTGCGCCAGTCCCTCACCGCCGGGAAACACCGCCGCGCTGGGATGCGCCTGAACGACGCCCCACAACGGCTCCTTGACCAGATCGGCAAGCTTGCGGCCGGTCCATTCGCCGTAGTCGACTTCGGAGAACCGGTCGTCGAGGACCGGCTCGATGCCAAGCGCATCGGCGAGCGGCTCGATCGTGCGCCGGCATCGCAGTAGCGGTGAGCACACCACCGCCCGAATCGGCAGCTCACCGATCCGATCGACCAGCTCCGCAGCTTGTTGGCGGCCTTTGTCGTCGAGGTCGACACCCTCGGAACGACCGGCCAGCACATGCGCGGTGTTCGACGTCGACCGCCCGTGCCGCAACAGGATGACGGTCACCTGCTCCCCTCCGCATCGTCGCCGGCGGTCACGTCGGCCTCACCACCCCTGCCCCCAACAGGATCAGCACGCCCGCACCGGCGGCCACCCGATAGCCGACGAACCAATACATGCTGTGACGCACCAGAAATCGCAACAACCACGCCACCGAAGCAAGACCGACCACGAACGCGATCACGGTAGCCGCGAGCAACTGCGGTCCCGTCGCACTCATCCCCTCGAGCACCGGGTGGAAGGCGTCCGGCAGCGAGAACAATCCGGATGCGAACACCGCCGGAATGGCCAGCAGGAAACCGAATCGGGCAGCCAATTCGCGATCGAGCCCGAGAAACAGCCCCGCACTGATGGTGGCTCCCGACCGGGAGACTCCCGGAACCAACGCCAGCGTCTGGGCAACGCCGACTACGACCGCATCGCGCCAGGTCAGCTGGTCGATGTGTCGGCTCTGCCGACCAAGACGCTCGGCAAGAGCGATCACCGCCGAGAACACCACCAGCGCTGTCGCTATCACCCACAGGTTGCGCACGCCGGAGCGGATCTCGTCCTTGAAAAACAGACCCAGGATGCAAATAGGGATCGTCCCGATGATGATGTACCACCCCAGCCGGTAATCGGCATTGCGGTGCGCGGCGACTTGCCTTCCCTTAAAAAAACCCATGAACCATGCCTTGACGATCCGCACGATGTCGCGGGCGAAATAGACCAATACCGCGAGCTCGGTGCCCAACTGGCTTACGGCGGTGAACGACGCGCCGGCGTCGTCGGCAAAGAAGATCCGCGACACGATCGCCAAGTGGCCCGACGACGACACCGGCAAGAACTCGGTCAGACCCTGCACCACGGACAAGACGGCAACTTGCCACCAAGACATCGCCGGCGCCACAGTCACGACGACGACCGTACCGGGTGATCTACTTGGCGACCTCGGCGAGGGCGACCGCGTCACGCACGGCCGCGGTCAGGCTGCGCTCGTCGATGACGTCGACGTCGACGACGCTGCACCGAAGGGTGGCGACGATATCTTCGGGCTGCGGGACCGGACCGCTCAACCGGGGCCGGTATAGCTCGACGAGAAGCCACGGACCTTCGATCCGGAAGGCGAAGCTACGGCCGTCAGCGACCTGCCCGAACCCGCTGGCCAGCACCTTTGCCCCGAAGACCCCAACCCACAAGTCCTCGATAGCAAACTCGGGGTTAGTGACATGGCGATCGGCGGCGACGCTCATATCGGCGACCATACCCGGTCGCTGATCCCCTGCTCGCGCGCCGGGCTCGGGTCGTAACAGACGGCGTTGCCTAGTATCGGACTCCAATGCGCGTACTCCTTCTACACACCGGCTGCCCCCTGGATATCCGAGAGTTACCCTGTGCCACCACACCGCAAACACAGTGCACACATCGTTCGTCGGCAGGCCGCTGGCCTGTTGGTTTTGCTGACGTTGGTGGTGGGTTGCTCGTCCAAGACGCTCGAGGGAGCTCCACCCACGATCGAGCCTGCGCGGCCGGCCGATTCTCCACCGCTGTCCCTGGTTCCGGCAGGTCTGGTCCGTCCGCTGGACGGCAAGCCCCAGGCCGCCATATTCGACGGCCACACAGCGCAATTGGTGATCTTGACCTCCGGGTTAGCCGCCACGACACCCGCCGAGATCACTGCGATGGGCTCTCAGCAAACATCATCGCGCGTCATCGACCTGCCCGGCCCGGCGACCGGGCTGGCCGGTGACGGCAGTGGCAACGCTTATCTGTCCACCCGCGGCGGCTATTTCGTGGCCGATCTGTCGGCTGGACGAGTCGCCCGCGTCGGCGTCAGCGGCGCGGAGAGCGTCGATTTCACTGCGATCGCCCGCCGCGCCGACGGCACCGTGGCGCTGGGCACCGCTGACGGCACGATCTACACAATCGCGCCCGCAGCCACCGTCAGCAATCGGACGAATATCTTCGGACACGTTGATTCCGTTGCGGCGCAAGGAAATACCGTGGCCGTGTTGGATCGTGGCCAGACGTCGGTCACCACGGTCGGTCCCGATGGAAAGGTCGGACAGGCGTTACGCGCCGGTCAGGGTGCGACCACCATGGTGGCCGATCCAGCGGGCAGGTTGTTGGTGACCGACACCCGGGGCGGCGAGCTGCTGGTGTTCGGTGTCGACCCGCTGATCTTGCGGCAGGCTTACCCAGTGCGGCAGTCCCCCTACGGCCTGGCCGGGTCTCGCGGGCTGACTTGGGTGTCGCAAACCGCGGCGAATTTGGTTATTGGTTACGATCTGTCAACCGGAATCCCTGTGGAAAAGGTACGGTACCCAACCGTGCAGCAACCCAACACGCTGGCCTTCGACGACGCCGCGGGCACGTTGTATGTGGTGTCGGGTTCCGGCGGGGGCGTTCAGATCATCGAGCACGCGGCGGCGGGTCCACATTGACAACGGCACGAGGCGGCCGTTTGCCGGCGGGTTGGGACAGCGAGATGTCCGACGAATACGAATGGGCGCCGCTGCGCCTGCCGCCGGAGGTGACCAGGCTCAGCGCCTCGACCCGATTGTCCATCGAAGCGGAGTACCGCGGCTGGGAGCTGACCCGGGTGCGACTCTATACCGATGGGAGTAGGCGGGTGTTGTTGCGCCGCAAGAAGTCTCGCATCGATAACGCCGGGCCCGACCAGCCGGAACTGTGACGGTGAGCGCCGCGCGCGACGACCGTCATCACTTATACGGTGCGCTCCGCCGGTTGCTGTTCCTGGTGCCGCCCGAGCACAGCCACGAGCTGGTGTTCGCGGCGCTGCGTGGCCTCACCACCACGGCGCCGGTGCGGCGGCGCTTGAGCCGGCAGCTGGCACCGACCGACCCGGTGCTGGCCAGCGTGGTGTTCGGGGTGCGATTCCCCGGGCCGCTGGGTCTGGCTGCGGGCTTCGATAAAGACGGCATCGGGCTGAAGGCCTGGGGCGCGCTGGGATTCGGCTACGCCGAGGTCGGCACCGTGACCGCCCACCCCCAACCAGGCAATCCTGCTCCTCGGCTATTCCGGCTGCCTGCCGACCGCGCGCTACTCAACCGGCTGGGTTTCAACAACCACGGCGCCGCTCAGCTGGCGTCCAGGCTGGCACGGCAAAACCCCGATGTGCCGATCGGCGTCAATATCGGCAAGACCAAGTCCACCCCGCCCGAGCAGGCCGCCGACGACTACCGGGCCAGCGCCCGGCTGGTCGGGCCGCTGGCCACTTACCTGGTGGTCAACGTCAGTTCGCCGAATACCCCCGGGCTACGCGATTTGCAGGCGGTCGAGTCACTGCGCGGCATCCTGTCGGCGGTGCTGGCCGAGACCTCGACGCCGGTACTGGTGAAGATCGCACCGGATCTTGCCGACTCCGACGTCGACGGCATCGCCGACCTGGCGGTCGAGCTGGGTTTGGCCGGCATCGTCGCGACCAACACCACGGTGTCGCGCGATGGGCTGCGTACCCCGGGTGTCGAGCGACTGGGCAGCGGCGGCATCTCGGGGGCGCCGCTGGCGCGGCGCGCCGCCGAGATGCTGCGGCGACTCTATGGCCGCGTTGGTGACCGGATGACGCTGATCAGTGTCGGTGGCATCGAGACCGTGGACGACGCGTGGGACCGCATCACCTCAGGCGCGTCATTGCTGCAGGGCTACACCGGCTTCATCTACGGCGGAGGCTTGTGGGCCAAGCACATTCACGACGGCATCGCGCATCGGCTGCGCGAAGGTGGGTTTTCCGCGTTGAGCGAGGCGGTCGGTTCGGCAGCGGCTAAACCCTGACCCGAGGTCCAATATCGGGCTGCTCAGCTGTCGAACGGCGCCATCCGCACCGCAAGCGTCATCCCACAGCGCCTGAGGAGTCCGAAGCGTCCTCCCGGGACGGCGCGCGCCTCGTCTTTGATCGTGTTGCTGAGACCGCGTGAGTCAGGTGGCTCGAAGTCGCGCACGTCGATGGCCGATGCGCCGTCGGGCAGCCTCCCCAGCGCAAGCTTCACGCGTCCGACGATGTTGACCGCCTGGCCTACGGCGATCGCGCCAATCAGACGACGCCGCTCCGCCGCCGTCAACTTGCCGCGGGTGCGCCGAGCCCACTCGAGGCCGCCGAGCCGGTTGGGGTCGGGAACCGTCATCTGGGCCGTCCCAACGTCGTCCCGATGCCCTACTAGCGCTGCTCGTAGGTTCCGTAGATGACCGCTCGGGCGATCGCGTGTTGGAACAGGTTGAAGCCAAGGTATGCGGGGCTGGCGTCCTCATTGAGGTCGAGTTTCTCGACATCGACCGCGTGCACGGCGACGTAGTAGCGGTGCGGCCCGTGGCCGGGGGGCGGCGCGGCGCCGATATAGCGGCGCATACCGGCATCGTTGACCAGCGTCAGCGCGCCACCCGGTAGGTCACTACCTTCGCCGGCACCGTCGGGCAACTCGGTGACCGTGGCGGGCAGGTTGGCCACCGCCCAGTGCCAGAAACCGGACAAGGTCGGGGCATCCGGGTCATAGACGGTCACGGCGAAGCTGCGGGTCTCGTCGGGAAAACCGGACCAGCTCAGCTGCGGGCTGACGTCTTCGCCGCCCGCGCCCATGATCCCGCTGATTTGCGGCGTCGCCAGCGGCTGCCCGTCGGTGATCGACGCCGACTCCAAGTGAAACGACGGCAGTTTCGGCAGTGCAGCGTACGGGTCGGGCGGTGCGATCATGGTCGGTCCCCTCTCGATTGATTGGCTCAACGTGCGGCTAGCAGTGTGTCAAAAAGTGTGTCAGCACCTCGGTGCCAAACCTCAGCGCGTCGACGGGTACCCGTTCATCGATGCCGTGGAACAACGCGGCGAAATCCAGGTCCGGCGGCAGCCGCAAAGGGGTGAAGCCGAAGCAACGAATACCCAAGCGCGAGAATGCTTTTGCGTCTGTCCCGCCCGAAAACATGTAGGGCACGGTCCTGGCGCCGGGATCCACCGCCAGCAGCGAGGCGTTCATCACGTCGACGAGGTCACCGTCGAAACTGGTCTCGTACGACGGCAAGTTGGTGATCCATTCGCGGGTCACGTCGGGACCGATCAGCTCGTCGACCTCCGCCTCGAACGCCGCCAGCCGGCCGGGAAGCACCCGGCAGTCCACCACGGCCTCCGCCGTCGCCGGGATCACGTTGGCCTTGTAGCCGGCCTTGAGCATCGTCGGGTTGGCGGTGTCGTGCAGGATCGCCCTGAGCATGCGGGCCATCGGACCGAGCTTGTCGATCGTCCCCTCCAGGTCGGAGGACTCGGTGTCGAATGTCAGGCCCGTCTCGTCGGTGATGGCCTTCAGGAACTGCACGACGGTGTCGGTCACGACCAGCGGGAACTGGTGGCGGCCCAGCCGCGCCACCGCCTCGGCGATGGAGGTGACGGCGTTGTGCTCATGTGTCATCGAACCGTGTCCCGGCCGGCCGCGCGCCGTCAGCCGCATCCAGTACAGCCCCTTTTCCGCGGTCTCGATGAGATATAGGCGACGCTCGCCGCCGTCGCGGCGCGGCACCGTCAGCGAGAACCCGCCTACCTCCCCGACCGCTTCGGTGACGCCGTCGAACAGGTCGGGCCGGTTGTCGACCAGCCATTGCGCCCCGTATTTACCGCCGTTTTCTTCGTCGGCAACGAAGGCGAACAGCAGGTCGCGCGGCGGCACGACGCCAGCCCGCCGGAATTGCCGGGCCGTCACGATCATCATGCCGACCATGTCCTTCATGTCGACCGCACCGCGGCCCCAGACGTAGCCGTCCTCGATTGCACCGGAGAACGGGTGCACGCTCCACTCGGCCGGCTCCGCGGGCACCACGTCAAGGTGCCCGTGGATCAGCAGCGTGCCGCGGGAGCTATCGGCGCCCTCGAGGCGGGCAAACACATTGCCGCGTCCTGGCGCGCCGGACTCGACGTATTCGACCTGGTAGCCGACCTCTTCCAATTGAGCGGCAACCCACCTGGCACATTCGGCCTCGCCCTTGGTGGTTGCCAGATCGCTGGTGTTGGTGGTGTCGAACCTGATCAGCCTGCTGACAACGTCCACCACGTCGTCGACGGGTGTTTCGGTTGGCACCGTCACAGTCACCTTTCCTACCATTGCCACCCACGCGGCCGCGCGACGTCTCTGGTCGCCGGGCTGCAGAAGATTGCCCGCCTCCTCCTCAGCCCGCTCCACGGGCTGCATCGTCGCCGGGTTAGGTTTGGGTGCGAGCGGCCAATCCGATAGCCTTAGCTGCCAATTGATTGGTCTGGGTCCGAGTGGCGGAATGGCAGACGCGCTAGCTTGAGGTGCTAGTGCCCTATTAATGGGCGTGGGGGTTCAAGTCCCCCCTCGGACACGTCCGGCGACACGACTAAGGTCGGCAGTCGCCGTGACTCGCTGAAGATGCGGGTCGTAATCAAGACGCAGACCCAGGCTTGCGTATACCCGGGCACGTTCCGGCCCGGTCGCCTCCCTAAGCACTGCTGATAGCCCGCCTAGCTCTTCGACCAACTCGCTAATCTGCGTGGCAGACATGACGCTTGGTCGCTCGGCTTGCTCAACGCGGGCCTTCAGCTCGTCACGCTCCGCACTGCGACGACGCAATGCAGCAGTCAAGTCTTCAACGGCTACGCCGGACTCCACAGCAGCAACCAAGGCAGCGACCTTGCCATTGGCCTCGCTGAGTTGGCGGTTCAGGGCCGCGTAGCCAGTTTCCACCGCTGGGTCCACCTCTTGCCCCCGCGCCAGGTCTTCGGGGTCGGCAAGCCTGGCGATCCATTCATCGAGCCGGGGCGTCAGCGCGTCCTCGCGGAGATAGACCGTACGTGGGTGATCAGCCAGTTCAGCAGGCGCGGAACGCGACTTACCCAGCTCACAACGGTAGAGGATCCGGGTTGTTTGCTTTCCAGCGCGGGCAGCGCCTTGCATCCGCCGTCCACATGCGGCGCAGTACAGCATCCCGCGAAGTGCGTACGGCGTCGTCGATTCTCTATTGCAGACGAGACTAGGACCGCGCTGCGCGCGTGTGCGAAGACGAACAGCCTGAGCCAAATCGTCGGAGATCAGTGCTTCGTGGGTTCGGCGGTTCGGCGCGATCCAGTCTGCCTGAGCACGCCACCGCATCCGCGTCTCGTACCCAGCAGCGACATCGTCAGGGTTAACCAGGACCTCGTATTTCTCCTGCTTGCCCCAGACTCGGACACCGGTGTATGCCGGGTTGTCCAATATGGCGCGGCTCGCCGAAT
>Ga0209693_10001165_pt1 | contig 11180 bp, 9 predicted proteins | sample HubBroMetageWRM3_FD_188345 | JGI IMG/M metagenome (GOLD analysis project Ga0209693, IMG submission 188345) | Warmed soil microbial communities from the Hubbard Brook experimental Forest, New Hampshire - Hubbard Brook CCASE Soil Metagenome WRM 3... | ecosystem: Environmental > Terrestrial > Soil...
GGAGCCGAGACGGTCGTTGGACGGTGATCCCGGGCGCCTACGTAAGTAGGTGGGAGCCATATGCCGAAGCCCACGAGCCTCGACAGGGACAGCCCCCATGGGGATCGTACGGCCCCGAGGAATGTTGTCCTGACGCGCCACCCAGCCCCGCATAGGTTATTTAGGCGCTTCCCCAGCAAATGGCTAGGGCGCGCGGCCCGGGGCTGTTTCGACTTTCCCTGCGCGGAAAGGTTCTATCGCCGGGGCGCAGCCGGCCCCTATGATTGCGACCATGACAGAGCTTGCTCGATTTCGGGCCGCCGAGCTGGCGCCGCCCGGACCTTCCAACGCCTTTAGAACCCAGGCAGAACGTCGTGCGGAATTGCGCCGGATGCGCACCATCGCCACGCTGCTGCTCGTCCTGATGGCGGCGATCTATCTCGCCATGCGTCGCGCCCCGGGGGACTGGATCTGGGCACCCTATCTTAGCGCGTTTGCGGAGGCCGGCATGGTGGGCGCCTGCGCCGACTGGTTCGCCGTCGTCGCGCTTTTTCGTCGCCCCCTCGGGCTACCGATCCCCCACACCGCCGTCGTGCCCGAAAACAAGCGGCGCATAGGCGCGGCGATGGGCCGCTTCATCACCAACAACTTTCTCTCCCCACGCGTCGCCATCGCACGCCTGTCTTCGATTGACTTTGTCGGTCTCGCGGCGCGATGGCTCGAGGACGAGCGCAACGCGCAGGCGGTTGCGGCGGCAACCCGACGCGCCGTTCCGTACGCGCTCGATCTCGTGCCAAAAGCGGCGATCGACGAATGGGTCGCTCTTGCCGCGCGGCGCGGGATCGAGGCGGTCCCCGCGGCACCGCTTGCCTCCCGCGGACTCTCGATCCTGTGGGCGCAGGGAGCGGGCCAGACGCTGCTCGATCATGGCCTCGATTTTGTCGAGACGACGCTTGAGCGCCACAAGACAACCATCGTCAGGCATGTGGCGCAAAAGTCTTGGCGCTGGATCCCCAAATGGGTCGACGACATGATCGCCGCCAAGGTGATCAACGGACTCAGCGAAACCGTGAAGGAAATGCGCGACCTCGACCATCCGTGGCGCGAGCAGGCCAATGCATTGATCGAAAACTTGATCGATAACCTCGCGCACGACCCCGAGATGCGCGCGCAAGGCGAGGCCTTGAAGCAGGAGATCCTCGCCAATCCGGTGTTCGCCGAGCAAGCGCGGGCGCTGTGGGAAGATTTGGAATCGGCGCTTATGGACGATCTGCCTCGCCACGCCGAAGCGATTGTCCGTTGGCTTGCCGCCTCAGCCAGCGCGCTCGGCCGGTGGCTCGAAGAGGATTCTGCGCGTCGGGTGAGGATCAACCGGCGGCTCAGGCTCCTGGCGCTACGCACCGTCCTTCCTCGCCGAGCCGAAATCGGCGCCTATATCGCCGCGGTGGTCGACAACTGGGACACTCCGACGCTCGTCAACCGCCTGGAACTGCAAGTCGGCAAGGACCTGCAATATATCCGCATTAATGGAACGCTGGTCGGCGGCCTGGTCGGGCTATTGATCTTCACGCTTTCGCGCGCGTTTGGCGCATAAGCGCCCTCAGGCACGTCGCCGTGCAACAGCCAGGATCGCATAGCCGCGAAACCGGTTCGCTATCTCGCATGTCATGCCGCGCTGGGCGGCCAGCGCCGCAAATGCGTCGCTGAGATTCTCGCGCGGAGCCACGTCGAAGGCGGCGAGCCAGAGCATAAGCCCCGCCTTGAACGGGCGGGGCAACCCGGCGCAACCGCCGAAATCGACGATCTCCAGCGATCCGCCGGGCGCGACAACATCAAGCGCTTGGGCGAGCGCTTCGCGCCAGGGCGGGATCATCGACAAGGCGTATGAGATCATCACGCGCTCGAAAGTTGCGCAGCCGAATATTCCGCGCGGGTCGAGCGCCGTGGCGTCCGCCTGGGCCAAGGCGATGCGCGAGGTGAGCCCGGCCCGCGCGGTCGACGCGGCCGCAGTCGCCAGCATTTCCCGCGATACGTCCACGCCGAAGAGCCGCGCTTCGGGATAGGTTTGCGCCAGTTTGACGAGATTGCGCCCGGTGCCGCAGCCGATCTCCAGCACCTTGTCGCCGGGAGCGGGGCGAAGGCGCGAGATCGCCTCGTCGCGGCCGAGAAGATAAAATTTGCGGCTCAAGTCGTAGATGTAGCGCTGACGCCGATACATGCGGTCCATCAGCGCCGCGGCGTCGCTCATGTCGCGCCTTTAAGCGTGTAAAGGTGGAAGGCACCGTAAATCGACGAGCGGTCCTGCCCGCTGAGTTCACGGCTCTGTTCGTCTTCGAAACGCCACGCGCCGAGCACGTTGTTGGGCACGCGGCCAGGCAACAACCGCTCGTCGGCTGCGGTGCGGAAGATGACCCGCGCGCCTGGCCGTGCGGTGCGGGTGATCTCGGACCACAGCGCGGTGAGCTCGGCGTCGTTCATCCAGTCTTGCGCGTCGAGCAGCGCGTAGCGATCGAAGCTCGTCGCCGGCGAATCGCGCAGGATGTCGGTGAACGAGCGCTGGAGGTAGCGCACGCGGCTTGAGCGGGCGCGGACGGCGTCGAAGTTCTCCTTCTGCAGATAGAGCGGGAGCGCGGGGTTCGGCCCCGGCGCATAGCGCCGTCCGAACGCCTGCCAAGCGAAATAGTTTTCGGCGATGTCGAAGCCGCAGGCCAACCTCTCCACCCGCTCACTTAAGACGGCTCCTATTCCCAAAGGGGAATCGGCGGCCAGAGCCTGGTATTGGGCCGGTGGAATGCCCAACCCGTAGAGGGATGCGGGCTGCTTCAAGAGCCAGCGGACGAGCGGTTTGTTGAAGATCGGCGCCAGGCGTTTCTCGTAGAGCGCGCGCTGCTCGTCGAGCGTCCTGGCCTTGAGCACGATTGACGGGTCGAGGCCATGCAAACGCGCAAGCGTGTGGCCCGCGCCAAGGACATGCCCGAGCAGGCCGTGACGGTAGAAATTGCGGGCGAAAAGGCCGATGCGCCGCCGCCCGAACGTTGTGCGCTTGTCCCAGTAGGCGCGCGCGGTAGGGTCCAGCTTTGCGCGCAGGCGGCGGTCATATGCGGCCACGTTGGCGCGCGCGTCAGCGCGGCCGAAAAAACGGAAGAAGCTGTCATAGTCCGGCAGGTTCTGGGCCGCGCAGATCTTGAGCCGGCCTAGCGCGATATGCGCCCCGTTGAGATCGACCGCGGTGACCCCGGCTGGATCGGCTGTCAGATAAGAGAGGACGTTGCAACCGCCGGAGGCAATCGCGATCACCTCATGTCCCGGGCCGATATCCAGCGCCTTCATGTCGACGACCGGATCTTCCCAGATCTGAGGATAGACCAGGCGCTTGAACGCAAGCGTGAACAGGCGCTCAAGCATGCCAGCTCGTGATAGAGGCTTCGAGCGATGGACCGCGGCTTTGAGCCCTGCGCTGGTGGCGCGACGCGCGATGTTGCTCGATTGCCGCACGAGGCTTTCCCCATCATAGGCAGATCGACGCTCCGCTAATCGAGTCGCATGACGAGGACGTGACGGGCGCGCGCGGACGGCGGGCTCCTATCCCAGCCACCCCTGCACCGCGACGCCAGCGAACAGAATGAGTCCGGCGTCGCGATTAGAGCGAAAAAGCCTCAACGCCGTTGCTGGATCGGCGTCTTCGACTTGCGACGTTTGCCAGGTTAGATGAGCACTAAAACCCAGCCATCCGACCAGCGCAATGGCCCCCCCGCCCGCGGATTCAATCGCCCCCAGCGCCAACGCGGCGGTCGCAATATAGAACGCCCCAACGCCGAGCTTCACCCGAGTTCCGAATAATCGTGCGGTCGAGCGGATGCCGACGATGGCGTCATCGCGCGCATCCTGCAGCGCATAGATTGTGTCGTAGCCGATCGTCCACGCGAAGGCGGACGCGTAAAGCAAGATGGGCGCGACCGAGAGGCTCGCGAAGGTTGCGCTCCAGCCCATTAGCGCTCCCCACGAGAAAGCAAGGCCCAGCGCCGCCTGCGGCCAAGAGGTCACTCGCTTCATCAATGGGTAGATGGCGACAATGCCCAGCGAGGCAATCCCGAGCCAGATCGAGAACGTGTTGAAGCTCAACAGCACCGCGAGACCGATCAGCGCGAGGACGATAAGGAGCACCGCGGCCGCGCCAACCGTGACTCGTCCAGACGGCAAGGGACGGTTGCGCGTACGCTCGACTCCGGCGTCGAGCTTGCGGTCGAGAACGTCGTTGTAGGTGCAGCCGGCGCCGCGCATGGCGACCGCGCCGATCAGAAAGAAAACGAGATGCCAGAGGTTGGGCCCGCGATGGAGTGCAACGCCCGCGAGCGCCGTCGCCTCCCAACACGGGGCGAGCAGCAACTGCCATCCGGTAGGCCGGTCGAGACGCGCAAGTTGGACGAAGGGGAGCGCGAAGTCCGGCGTCAGCCGCAGCACCAAGCTCGCCGGCCGCGCGTCCGGCAAGCCGGACGCCCGCTCCGGCGCGAAGGTCAAAGCGGTCCGGCGGGCAACGGCTGCGCCTGTGGACCGCTCCCGCCGCCTTGAGCCGCTTGCTCCTTCATCTTTTTCATCTGCGCCGCGACGGTGCAGGCCTTCGCGCTGAAGGCCGTATTCTTGGCGTGATGCTCCTTGAGCTGGGCGATCGCCTCGTCCGGGAACGAGCACCAGTCCTTATTCTTTTCCATATACGCTATTAGCGCGTTCTCAGCACGGACCAACCCTCCCGATTTCCCGCAAAACGCTTCTGGATCTAACGGCTTACCGTGAAAAGATTTGGCGAAATTGTTGACGATTTCCAGCTGCGTGTTGCGCGCCTCGGCAAGCTTTTGCATGTCGGAGCCGCAGTCGGCGTAGGCTGATCCGCTCAGTCCGACCGCCAAAGATAACCATGATCCCACCGCGTGAAATTGTTTTGCTACCACCGCGTCAACCTCGAGTCGCGCCGCCCCCGGATTGGCCGCACAAACCTCAAAAAAAAGGCAAAAGCGCGGCTGGAGGCTCTATTGAGAGCTCGTCCAGGGGCGGAAAAGCCCGAGTCCCGGCACCCCCTGAAGTCGACGCCTAAACCCAAGCGCGGGATCCGTAGTCGATACCGTAGCGGTCTGGCGTCGAGGCGATCGCCGCCATGCCAACCAGCACCGCGTCCTCACGCGTGACAAGCCGGGTTGGAATGCGCTTGGCGAGGCCGTCGACCGGCGCCTTGGCCTCGAACGCCTCGCGAAACGCGGCCTCGTCGAGAAAATCGACCACTCTCGGCAGGACACCGCCGGATAGCGTCACCCCGCCGGTCGCCACGAATGTCACCGCCATGTCGCCCGCGAAACGGGCGACGATGTGCCAATAAAGCCTGACACTTGCCGCTTCTTCGCCCTTCGGGTCAGCCGCCGCGGCCGTGGTGACGGTGGGCGGGTCTACGTGGGGATCGGGCGCGCCTATCGCCATCATGCGCGCGCGGTGGACACGCGCGAGGCCCGCGCCGGAAATGACGCTCTCGCTTGTGATGCGCCCGTGCGCGCGTTCGAGATGTGGCCAGAGCTCGAATTCCTCCGGCCGAACCGGACCAAAATCAATATGGCAGGCCTCTGATGAAACCGGAGTGAAGCGTCCGTCCGCCTCGACCAGCGCGGCGATGCCGAGCCCGGTCCCGGGTCCCAGGATCACTTGGGGGCCTCCGGGCCCGAACTTCAGCGGGCCGATACGGCGCTCCCAACCTTCAGGAATTGTGGGCAACGACAGCGCCTGTGCCTCAAAATCGTTGAGCAGCAAGCCTTGGCTGAGGCCGGTTCGGCGCGCAGCCTCCGGGCCATCCATCACCCAGGGCGCATTGGTGAGCTTGAGCGTCCGCCCCGCCACCGGCCCTGCCCCGCAGGCGATCATCGAGCGCGGCCGGGTCCCAAGTTTGGGGGCCGCGGCCTCGATCGCCTCCGCCAGCCCTGGATAATCGCCGGTGTGCAGGTGGACGATGGCGCTGAGCGGCGCGCCAGGTTCGCTGGCCAGCGCGAAGCGGACGTTAGTGCCGCCAGTGTCGCAGACGAGCGCGGGAAAGGAGAAGGTGAACTCGGTCATTACACCCATAACGCAGAACGCAGCAGCGCTGGTCAAGCGGCAAAAAACAGTGTTTCAATCCAACGGACGGTGCGAAGCCTTGCAACGGACTGTTAACTGGCTATGCTGAACAGATAGAGAACGATCCGCCGATGACGCTTCAAAGTTGGTGGGGTGAATCCTGTCCACAAATGACTTGAGTGCGGCAGACGAGTTCTGTTTCGCGTTGGCGTCGTTCAGCTTAATCTCATCGCGGAATCAGTCGAGGACATGGCCAAGCGCACCTATCTCGAATTCTTCGCCGGCGGCGGCATGGCGCGCGCAGGCCTTGGAGAGTCATGGCGCTGCCTGTTCGCCAATGATTTCGATCAGATGAAAGTCGAGACTTATGAGGCGAATTGGGGCGCGGGAGACATCAAACATACGGATGTTGCAAGTCTCACGCTCTTGGACCTTCCTCCCCACGCGGTCGATCTCGCGTGGGCGTCATTTCCGTGCCAGGACCTGTCGCTCGCCGGAAGCAATCGCGGACTGGGTCGAGAGCGCGACAAGGTCACGACCCGATCCGGCACATTTTGGCCGTTTTGGAAACTGATCCGGGGATTGGCGCAAGAGGAACGCGCCCCGCGCGCGATCGTTCTTGAAAACGTTTACGGATGTTTGACGTCGCACGAAGGCAGGGATTTCGAGGCCATTGCTTCGGCGCTGACCGAATTGGACTACCGGTTCGGAGCAGCGGTGATTGACGCTGTGCATTTCGTTCCGCAGTCGCGACCGCGCGTCTTTTTTATAGCCTTCCGCGGGGATCAGCCCATCCCCACTTCCCTGACGGCCGAGGGTCCGCAGGCAAGCTGGCATCCCCCAGCGCTCAGTGACGCATATTCCGGTATCACGGCGACGGCGAAGCGAAATTGGATCTGGTGGAGGATCTCGCCGCCCTTAGCGCGAAACCCGACCTTCGCCGACCTCATCGAGGACGCGCCGACCGCCGTGAAATGGCACGCCGCCGCCCATACCAACTACATTCTAAGCCTCATGTCGCCGCTCAATCGCCAGAAGGTGGCTGACGCAATCGCAAGTGGCCGCAGAATGGTCGGCGCCGTGTATAGGCGCACCCGCCCCGACGAAAACGGGACCAAGCGCCAGCGCGCTGAGGTTCGTTTCGATGATGTGGCGGGCTGCCTTCGCACTCCGGTGGGCGGCTCGTCGCGTCAGATCATCTTGGTGGTTGACGGTAAGACAGTAAGGTCGCGCCTGCTATCGCCGCGCGAAGCGGCCCGGCTCATGGGGTTGGGCGACGATTACATGCTTCCCGAGCGCTATAACCACGCCTATCATGTTTGCGGCGATGGCGTGTGCGTGCCGGTCGTGCGGCATATCGCCCAGCATGTTCTTGAACCTGCCCTCGTTGACCTCGAGAGGTCGGAGCTCGTCGCGGCGGAGTAGGAAATGGCGGTCGACCTGCCCTTTCGTCGCCGGGCCGTTCGCACGCTGACCAACGACATCGGTTGCTACGTGCTTTGCGACCTCGATCAAGTTCCCATCTACGTGGGTCAATCAATCGATGGCATCCGTTCGCGCGTGAATCGTCATTTGACCTCAGCCAGGAGCGACATCATCGCAAATCGTCAAATCGACGTTTGGGAGATCGCATGGGTCTGGGCCTATCCGGCAAAGGACAGAGCAGAGATCAGCTCCCTCGAAGACGCATTGTTTCACGAGTTTCACAGACGTTCAGCCATGATGAACGGCAAGGTGCCGAAGCCGCCGACCGATCGGTCAAAGTCGTCGGAGCCATCGCAAAAAGTTCAGGTGATGTCCGACGCTGAAATCGCGGAAAAGAAAGATCCTGCGCTTCGTCTGCCGCGCCAGGCTGAGCATTGCAGTCAGATCGTCGGCCATTTTCTTGCGGTCAAGAACTCGAGGGAGATCGCGGGAGCGATCCAGGCGAACTTCGAGCAGCTTCAGAAGTATCACCAACAGCTCCTCGGCCTGGCGGTCGAGGTTGAGGGCGATAGCGGGAAGGATTGATCGGAATCGCCGCACAAGCGACGCACTCAAACCTGAGCAGCCGCGGCGCGACCTCACCGGCTCGCAATGACCAAAAGAAAACGAACAGCTCCAGCCAAAACCTACGACCGCTCTGCGGTCATGCGGGCGGTCAAATCGCGCGACACGAGCACGGAGCTTGCTGTCCGCGCGCTTCTGCGCCCGATCGCGCCGGGCTATCGGCTTCATCGCGGCGATCTGCCGGGCAAGCCCGACGTCGTTTACATTTCCCGCAAGCTCGCGATTTTCGTCCACGGCTGTTTCTGGCATGGCCATGATTGCGCGCGCGGCGCGCGGGCGCCTAAGACCAATGCCGCCTATTGGCGCGCCAAGATCGCCCGTAACCGGGCGCGCGACTTAAAGACGCTCGCGGCCTACGCGGCCATGGGATGGCGGGCGTTGGTCATCTACGAATGCGAACTCAAGGATAAGGCTGGGCTCAGCGCGCGACTAGCGGAAGCCTTGCGGCCGGAACGAGGGGCGTCGGAAAAGCCCAGTTAGCGGCCATATCTGCCTATCTTTCAGCCTTGCGCCAAAATCTGCCGCAGTGCAGCATCGAAGTCTCGTCGTCTTCAACGGATGCGACCAATGGCCCGCACCGCCCGGATCCAAAGTCTCCCACTTCGCTCCGCAAACGCTTCCGAGAAGGACGTTCCTCTGCGCGACGACATTCGCCTGCTCGGTCGAATCCTCGGCGACACCGTTCGCGAGCAGGAGGGCGAAGAGGTTTTCGGGCTGGTCGAGCAGATCCGTCAGGCCTCAATACGCTTCCATCGCGACAACGAGATCGGCGCGCGGCGCGAGCTCGAGGCGACGCTGGACAGCCTCAACGCTGACCAGACGCTCGCGATCGTTCGCGCCTACAGCTATTTCTCGCATCTCGCCAACATCGCCGAAGATCAGCATCACATCCGCCGCAACCGCGCCCATGCGATCGCCGGCTCGGCGCCCCGCCCCGGTTCTCTGGCCTACTCGTTTCAACGCACCCGCGAGATGGGCGTCGAGCCGAAAGCGCTCACCGACTTCTTCGATAACGCGCTGGTAAGCCCAGTGCTCACCGCCCATCCGACCGAAGTTAGGCGCAAGAGCACGCTGACTCGGGAACTCGAGATTGCGAAATTGCTCGACGAGCGCGAAGGCGCAGGCGGTAACGAGGATGAGCTTGCGCTCAACGAGGAACGACTTCGGCGGGCCGTGCTCATCCTTTGGCGCACGAACCTCCTGCGCCAGACGAAGCTCAAGGTCATCGACGAGGTCGCCAACGCCCTCTCATTCTACGACTATACGTTCTTCCATGAGTTGCCCCGCCTCTACGGCGCGATCGAAGATAGGCTCGACGCCATTTCCGGCGAACCGCGCACGAAGCCAATCGGCTCGTTCCTATGCGTCGGGTCGTGGATCGGCGGCGACCGCGACGGCAATCCGTTCGTCACCGCTGACGTGCTCAACGAGTCGATGCGGCTCCAGAGCGCCCGGGCGATCGGCCACTATCTGGACGAATTGCACGAGCTGGGCGCCGAGCTGTCGCTTGCCTCCAATCTGGCCACGATGAGTCCGGAGCTGGCTGAACTCGCCGAAACGTCCGACGATTCCGCCGCCGCGCGGCGCAAGGAGCCCTACCGACGCGCCATCACCGGAATGTATTCGCGCCTCGCCAAGACGGCGCGTGAGCTTGACCATGTCATCGCCCTTCGTCAGCCGATCGTCGATCGTGCGCCCTATGCGTCCGCAGCGGAATTCAGCGCCGACCTCGCGACCATCGCGCTCTCGCTGAGGCAGACCAACGCCGGCATCGTCGCTCGCGGGCGCCTGCGCGCCTTGCAGCGCGCTGTCGACGTGTTCGGCTTTCATCTGGCGCCCATCGACCTCAGGCAGAACTCGGATGTCCACGAGCGCACGATCGCCGAGCTTTTTGCAGCCGCGTCTCCGGGCCTCGACTACAAGGCGCTGAGCGAGGCGGAGCGGGTGGAGCTCCTGCGTCGCGAACTTGTGTCGCCCCGCCCCCTGTTCTCGCCTTTCATTGCTTACAGCGAGGAGACGGCGAGCGAACTCGCTCTCTTTCGCGCCGCGGCCGATATTCGAGTCAAATATGGCCCAGGGGCAATCCGAACCTCGATCATCTCCAAGACAGACAGCGCCTCCGACATGCTGGAGCTCGCGCTGATCCTGAAGGAAGTGGGACTCGTCACCGCGGAAGGGTCGTCGGCGCTCGCGCTCGTGCCGCTGTTCGAGACGATCGAGGACCTCCGTAACTGCGTCGGCGTGATGGAGAAGCTCCTTTCACTCCCCGAGTACTGCCGGCTGGTCGATTCGCGGGACCGCGAGCAGGAGGTGATGCTCGGCTATTCCGATTCGAACAAGGACGGCGGCTTCGTTACCTCGGGCTGGGAGCTCTACAAGGCGGAGATTGGCCTTATCGAAGTGTTCCGCAAGCATGGTGTGCGCATTCGCCTCTTCCACGGGCGCGGCGGCTCTGTCGGGCGGGGCGGCGGTCCGAGCTACGATGCGATCTTAGCGCAGCCCGGCGGGGCAGTGCAGGGCCAGATTCGCATCACCGAACAAGGGGAGATCATATCGAGCAAATACTCCAACCCCGAGGTCGGGCGACGCAATCTGGAGACGCTCGCGTCAGCGACGCTCGAAGCCACACTATTGCAGGACGAGAGTCCCGCGCCCGACCCGGCTTTTCTCGAGACAATGGAGGCATTGTCGCTTTCCGCCTACAGGGCCTATCGCGGCCTTGTCTACGAGACAGAGGGCTTTGTGCGATATTTCTGGGCCTCGACCGTCATCACCGAGATCGCAAGCCTCAACATCGGGTCGCGTCCCGCCTCGCGCAAGAAGACGCAGGCGATTGAGGATTTGCGCGCGATTCCCTGGGTATTCTCGTGGGCGCAATGCCGGCTCATGCTGCCCGGCTGGTTTGGCTTCGGCGCGGCGGTGAAGGCCTATATAGACGCCCATCCCAAGCACGGCCTTCGGACGCTCAAGGAAATGTACGTCGGCTGGCCATTCTTCCGCACCCAGCTCTCCAACATGGACATGGTGATGGCGAAGTCCAGCCTCGCCATCGCCTCGCGCTA
>Ga0209693_10001166_pt1 | contig 11178 bp, 10 predicted proteins | sample HubBroMetageWRM3_FD_188345 | JGI IMG/M metagenome (GOLD analysis project Ga0209693, IMG submission 188345) | Warmed soil microbial communities from the Hubbard Brook experimental Forest, New Hampshire - Hubbard Brook CCASE Soil Metagenome WRM 3... | ecosystem: Environmental > Terrestrial > Soil...
TCCTCATCTGATGCACGGCAAGACGAGCGCTGTTACGCACGATAACAAAAGCATCTTCCGCGGCCTGCCCATGCCGATGACGGCTACTCGCTACCACTCACTCATTGTGCAGGGGAAAGGCCTGCCGGCAGAACTTGAAGTCAGTGCGTGGACTACGGAGAAAGACGGCTCGCGCACGATCATGGGTTTGCGGCACCGGCAGCACCCGGTTGAGGGAGTGCAGTTTCATCCCGAGAGCGTGTTGACTGATGCGGGGAAAAAGCTGGTGGCAAATTTCTTAGCGGGGATCAGGGGCTAGAGGTCAGGGGCCAGATATAACCGCCTACTTTTGGCGAAGTGAATTGAGTAGGCCGTTCAAGACTTTGCCTACCTCAGTTGCACGATTGAGCAAGATGTTTGATTGGCCGGAGCTCATGTAACCCAGCTTTTGTGAAATCAGAACTTGTGTTTCGATCTCCATTAGTGAACCTCGCGCGTGCCCTAGAAATTGCTTGTATTCGCCAGTGGATAATCTCGCGTGGCCTTCCGCGATGTTGCTAGGAACGGAAACTGCCGCTCGTCTCAACTGAGAAACTAATCCGTAGGTCTCGGCCTTGGGAAAATCCTGTGTTGCCCGGTAAATCTCAAGCACCAATTCAACCGATTTCTGCCAAACTATCAGGTCGCGATATGACTGCACGCGGGGCATCGCCAGACATTTCATACCGACATTCTGTTGCATGTCGGATCTCATGGATGTGCGAAGCATCACATTGTGCTGTGGATATCCCCAAAATGGGACGAAGTCTGGCCTAGCCCCTAAACCCTAGCCCCTAAACCCTAGCCCCTGCCCCGAGCCATTTCCACTGCTCTTAGCAACGCCTGAGCTTTGTTCATCGATTCCTCGAACTCCTTTGCTGGGTCAGAATCGGCCACGATCCCTGCTCCTGCCTGCAGATACGCGTGCTTGCCTTGCATGAGCATGGTGCGAATGCCGATGCAGGAATCGAGGTTGCCGGCAAAATCGGCGTAGAGTACCGAACCACCGTAGATGCCACGGCGCACTGGTTCCAGTTCTTCGATGATTTGCATGGCGCGGACTTTGGGGGCGCCGCTCAAGGTCCCGGCAGGAAAACATGCGGCGAAGGCATCCAGCGCGCCGAGATCCTTTCGCAGCGTGCCTTCAAGCGCCGAAACCAGGTGCATCACGTGGGAGTAGCGCTCCACATACATCAGATCCTTAACTTTGACTGAGCCGTACTCGCTGACGCGGCCGAGATCATTGCGGCCGAGATCGACCAGCATAACGTGCTCGGCTCGCTCCTTTTCATCGTTGCGCATCTGTTGTTCTAGGCGCTGGTCTTCGGCCTCGTCGCGGCCGCGCGGATGGGTGCCGGCTATAGGGCGGTATTCCAGCTTGCGTCCGGTCACACGCACCAACATCTCGGGAGACGACCCGAGGATTTGCGTGTCTCCCATTCGCAGAAAGTAGAGATACGGCGAAGGATTGACCTGGCGCAGGGCGCGGTAAAGATCGAACGGCTTGATGCCGGGGATAAAGTCGAGGCGCTGCGAGAGCACGACTTGAAAGATGTCGCCTGCGGTGATGTATTCCTTGCAACGCTCGACGCTGCGCAGAAACTGCGCGCGGGTGGTTCCGGTATGGATTTTGAGTTTCCCCGGCTTGGTCTTGACGGAGTTGCGCCACATTGCCGGGCGCAATCCCGCCGCGAGTTTTCTTTCGAGTGCGGCAATGTCGCGCACTGCCCGGGCATAGGCCGCTCGTGGACTCTCACGCGAAACATCCGCCGCAACCAAGATATGAATCTGGTGGCGCAAGTGGTCAAAGGCCAGCAGGCGGTCGAAGAACATCAGTTCGCAATCCGGGAGAGAGAGATCGTCTTTCGCGTGCTCGCCGATGTTTTCCAGCTGCCGCACTGCGTCGTAGGAAAAATAGCCAACCGCCCCGGCGGTGAACGGCGGCAGGCCGGGAACCGCGGCCGGTTGGTGCTCGCTCAGCAACAACTTCACGAACTCGAACACGTTGCCTTGGTGCCGTTCGCAGCGCCGCCCGCGTTCAATTTCGATGGCCGAACCCCGCGCTCGCAGGCGCATGTAAGGCCGCGCTCCCAGGAAGGTATAGCGTCCGATCTGTTCGCCGCGTTCGACCGACTCCAGCAGAAACGCGTACGGTTCGTTTTCTGCAATCGACAGGAAAGCGGAGACCGGCGTGAGCAGGTCGGCGCTCACCGACTTCACCACCGGCACCAGCGTCGCCGACTGAGCCAGACGTGAGAACTCCTTGAATTCGGGATAAGGCATGCGAAGAATTAGGGACGAGACTCGCCAGACGCCGGCACGGCCTCGCCGTTCATTATAGGGGACTGGGTATAGGGGAGTCGCGACCTGGACGCGGGTGCTTGTGGCCCTCGTCCCTCGTCACGGAGTACTTTCGTACTTACCGCTTAAAGACCGCGAAATAGTAGTCTGTGAACCAACCCGGCAATTGACGGACGCGGCGCATCGTCGCAAGATACCAAGGATAAGCCGGGAAACAGCCCTCGCGCGGCCGGGGAGCCTATGCGGATCAAGTTCTGGGGCGTTCGCGGTTCCACGCCCACCCCACAACCCGAGAACATGCGCTATGGAGGCAACACCTCCTGCGTGGAAGTGCGCTTCGGCAACCGCATCTACATCTTCGATTGCGGCACGGGATTCCGCGTGCTCGGCCAGCAACTGCAAAGCGAATTCGGGGACAAGCCTTTTTCCGCGCATGTCTTCGTTTCGCACTTTCATTGGGACCACATTCAGGGCATGCCGTTCTTCCGCCCGCTGTATGCCAACGCGCAGAACCGGTTTCTATTCCAATGCTCCAACCGCACGCGCAGCCTGAAACAAGTTCTCAGCGAGCAGATGGCCGCGCCGTACTTTCCCGTGGACATCGGGAGGATGCAAGCGCAGCGCGACTTTTACGACATTGAGAGCGGACGCATTACGATCGAGGATGGAGTCCAATTGCAGACCGCGTGGCTCAATCATCCGCAGGGATGCATGGGCTTTCGTCTCGAAACCAAAGATGGAATTCTCGTCTACGCCACCGATAACGAGCCCGGTGATGCTGCCTTCGACAAGGCCGTGCGCAAACTGGCCGAAGGCGCGGACGTGCTCATCTACGACGCGCAGTATCTTCCCGAGGAATACGAAGCGCACCGCCGCGGCTGGGGACACAGCCATTGGCGTGAAGCCGTCAATGTGGTGATGGAGAGCGGCGCCAAGGAACTCGTATTGTTCCACCACGATCCAGACCACACCGACGCCGTGATTGACAAGGTCGTGAAGGACGCACGCAACTACTATCCCAAAGTGCGGGCTGCGGCCGAGGGGATGGAAATCAATCTGTAGGAGTTTTGTCCCCGTTGGAGAAAATGGCAAACGCTTATGAGCCGCGGAGTCCGCAATAACCTGCTGCGTTTCCTAGCTGTTCATGTCCTGGCGCTGGCGCCAGTGCTCGCGCAGTCGGGCAGCTCTCTGGCCCCGGTCAAACATGCCGGCTATTCAGGCCAGGACAAGATGCTTGAGTGCATCCAGCAAGTATTTGGGAAATATGCTGCGGGGTTTCCCAGCACAGTGCTCTATGGGAATCCTTCGATCATCGTCGGCCGGCCGCCCCGAGTCGTAAACGGGCGCTGGGAACCCGTGAACGAGCGTGTCACCTATCCTCCCGTTGCCGATCTGCCGTGTCCGAACACGCGCGATGGGATTGCGAAATTGCTCGAGTCGGACGCGGCGAAACTGCTGCTCCTGGCCAATCCGGAACAACCCCAAGGCATTCGAATCTTTGAGACTGCGCAATGGGTTTACATCATTCCCGCCGTGGAGTTCATTCCATCACCCTTCCAGCAACGGTGGAAGCGGATTAAGATCGAGCCGAAGATTGAATCGGTTGATGGTATTTCCGAGGCAGAGGCCGGGAATCTACTTCCGGAAATATTAAAATTTGCAAGAACGGTGCCTTTAGCCCCGTCCCAAGCGCTCTCTCCAGCAGAGCTAACAGCCAACAACATGCCGCAACGAGCTCCTGGAGCGGACGATGAAGTTGAGGTGGGCCCATACTTCCGGTTCTACAAAGTTAAACTGCAGCCCAAGGCCCCGGACTCAGTTGTAGCGTTGATGGAAGATTGGCCCTCGGGATCGGCGGGCCGAATCATTTACGGAGAGATGCGCGATGGGAAATACCAAATGCTGTGGGACTCCCCGCTGCTGAACGGTCACGGACGGTTGGACTTGGCAGATGTAAACGGCGACGGGTGGGATGAACTCCTGTGGCGTTCGGACACATGCGGCGCACAAAACTGTGCGCCGGAAGAGCTAGTCATTTTTGACAGAGAAGGCCGCGAACTTACGCGTCAGGGAAAATGTGATATCCAGCCCATCTATCCCTTTAACGAAACAGATGGAGTCTGTGCGATCGTCGGAGAGGAAATCACCGTCGACGACGCGACTTTGCTCGCTCAAGAGAAGCATAATCCCGCCGAGATTGCGGTGAAGAGTTGGGAAGTGGACGGTAAAGACCGTCTCTTCAAACTCATCGACGGGACCTACATTCCTTTTGAGGGAATTACACGCGGGGAGTCGCCTCTCACCAGCGTTCGGGACGCCGCCAATCTGAATGAGGACGGCATGATGCTGATGAGAGAGCGAAGATACAGGGATGCCACAGAAACGTTTATCAAAGCCGCGGGTCTTGATCCCAGCAATGCTCTGTATCCTAACAATGCCGGTTTTGCCTACTACAAATCGGGTGATTATTACTTTGCGATAGAGTGGCTTGGAAGAGCAATCCAGATCGACCCGAAACGAGCCATCGCGTACTTGAATCGGGGCGACGCCTTTGCCAAGCTCAATCTCGATGACAGCTACATGGCCCGCAAAGATTATGAAAAATTCCTGGAACTCGCGCCCGATTCCAAAGCCGCACCTGAAGTAAGAAAGAAACTTGACGCTCTGCCGGCCGCAGACTGACGCAGCGTTCCTTCATACATCGTCTGAGGGCGACTGGCTAAGACCAGTTTCACAATGGGATTCCATTCGGCCTTCCGCCTTGCTTCCCTGCCGTCCTCGCTCATATACTCTGAACGTTTGCCTGATCGCTCCGGGAACTCGTCCCGGCGCCGGCCAACATCTCGAATCGCAATCATTCCGGAGATCACTTTTATGACGACGCTGACTGCTCCACCGCAAGTCGACAAAGAAAGCAATCCATGGGAGTCGCAGCGGGCTCGTTTTGACCTGGCTGCGCAGAAGCTCAATCTTGACGACGGCCTGTGGCGGGTTCTTCGCTATCCCAACCGCGAACTGACGGTCTATATCCCGGTGCAGATGGATGACGGGCACCTCGAGGTCTTCACCGGATTCCGGGTACAGCACTCGATTGCGCGTGGCCCGGCCAAAGGAGGCATCCGCTACGCGCCTGACGTCACGCTTGATGAAGTCCGGGCTCTCGCGAGCTGGATGACCTGGAAGTGCGCCGTGGTTAACATTCCTTTCGGTGGGGCCAAGGGCGGCGTGATCTGCGATCCGCACAAGATGTCGATGGGCGAAATCGAGCGCATGACGCGACGCTACACTTCGGAACTGATCGAATTCATCGGGCCGGAAAAAGACGTACCTGCTCCTGACGTCAACACCAACGAGCAGATCATGGCGTGGATGATGGACACCTACTCCATGCACATGCGGCAGACGGTGACGGCGGTAGTGACCGGGAAGCCCATTAACATTGGCGGTTCCCGCGGACGCCGTGAGGCTACGGGCCGAGGTGTGATGGTGGTGTGCGACGAGGCTATCAAGAAGCTGGGCTTGTCGCGCGAGAGCAGCCGCGTGATTGTGCAGGGCTTCGGCAACGTGGGCTCGAATGCCGCGCACCTGATGTATCAAGCCGGATATAAAGTGATTGGCATCGCAGAAGTCGGTGGTGGCCTTTACAACAAGAATGGGATCGACTTGAATGCGCTGGTCGAATTCCGGCAGAAAAACGGGACGGTGCATGGATTCCCTGGCGCGGAAGCGGCCGATACCGCCGACTTACTTACCACCGAATGCGAAATCCTCATTCCCGCAGCGACTGAGAACGTCATCACCTCGCGCAACGTCGATCGCGTGAAGTGCCGCATCCTCGCCGAAGGCGCTAACGGTCCCACCACCTCGGCGGCGGACGATGTTTTAACTGACAAGGGAGTCTTTGTAATTCCGGACATTCTGGCCAACGCCGGCGGCGTAACCACCTCTTACTTCGAGTGGGTGCAGGACCGCCAGGGCTATTTCTGGAAAGAGTCTGTGGTCAACGAGCAACTGGAAGAGATCATGATCTCTTCATTCGGGGATGTCGTGCGCTACGCCGAGACGCATAAGGTGAACAATCGCATCGCAGCCTACATGCTAGCGATCGATCGCGTGGCCTATACCATCCGCCAGCGCGGTATTTATGCTTAAACCAGTTGCCAGCACCGTGAGAATGGTCGCGCAGATGCTGCTCTTGCTGTTCGCGTCCCTGTTACTGCCCACAGTAGCGCCGGCGCACTCGAGTGCGGCCGCCGCGCCACAAGCTGCCGCGGCCGCCTCCAAGCTCGACATCAATACGGCGACCGCCGATCAACTCAAGGCTCTGCCGGGCATCGGCGATGCCTACTCACAGAAAATCATCGCAGGACGTCCTTATCGCACAAAACTGGATCTGGTCCACAGGAAGATCATTCCTCAGGCGACTTACGACAAGGTGAAGGACGTCATCATAGCCAAGCAGCCGAAGCCCAGCGCACCCGCTCCGGCGACCACGAAGTAATCAAGCTGCTGACTTCAATTCGGGAACCAGCGTGGGACAAGTGTGTCCCAACTGTGTATTTCCTCTCATTGCGTTCCCTTCCACCGTGGAGGATAATCAAGCTGTCTTCCGGTTTGCGCCCCCGGAAACAATGCTGAGTCGCGGTGAACCTGCCTAATTCCATCACGTTGATCCGCATCTGCAGCATTCCTCTGCTGATCTGGATTCTGTCTTCCAATCAATTCAGCAGCGTACACGGCGCCAAGGAATTGCTCGCCTCGGCGGTATTCATAGCCGCGTCCATGACCGACGGCATTGACGGATACCTGGCGCGAAAGCGCGGGCAGATCACGACTATGGGGATTCTGCTCGATCCCATGGCCGACAAACTTCTGATCGCTGCCGCGTTCGTTACCCTGGTGCAGTTCAATCCCAGCCTGGTTCCCGCCTGGATCGCGGTGATCATCATTGGCCGCGAGTTCCTGGTGAGCGGGTTGCGTTCCATCGCTGCGACCGAGGGCTTTACTATCGAAGCCAGCGAATTGGGCAAGTTCAAGATGGTGGTGCAGATTGTTTCCGTGGTCGCGGTGATACTCGACCACCGTTGGAAAGAGTGGCCGGTTTACGGTAACTTCGTCTTCCCGGTGCACTGGATCGCGTATGCGGCGATCTGGTTTGTGGTCTGTGTTTCGCTGGTTTCGGGCATCGATTACTTTGCCGCGTTCTGGTCGAAGATTGACCGGCAAGTTTCCAAACGTCGGCGCCGCGCCTTCATTCTGAGCCGTCGGCGAAAGCCACAACCGGCGCCCCGACCGGCAGATGCCGATGTCGCCCCTTCAACATAATTCGGCCTCGGCAGTGGCCTCCGTCCAGGAATTCTCCAGCGAGGAACGTAGTCAACTACTGCGCCTGGCGCACGATTCCATTTCTTCTGCCCTCGATCACCTCGAGATTTCGACGGAGCCCCCTACGCCTCATTTCGCCGAGCTTCGCGGCGTCTTCACTTCAATTTATTTGCGCTACGATACGCCAGAACACGATCAGCCAGGACACGACAGGCCAGCAGAAGCGTTGCGCGGATGCGTCGGCTATGTGCTGCCCACCTGCCCCGTCTACCGGGCGGTCGCGGAAACTGCGCGCGCCGCAGCTTTCGCCGACAACCGCTTTTCGCCGGTCACGCGCGAAGAAGCTCCTCATCTGGCCATTGAGCTGAGTATCTTGTCTCCTGCGCAGCCGATCCTGCCGGAAGAAATCGAAATCGGCCGCCACGGTCTGCTCGTCAGCTGGCACGGACACCGCGGCCTGCTGTTGCCGCAAGTCCCGGTCGAGCACGCGTGGGACCGCACAATGTTCCTGGAACAAACCTGCCGCAAAGCTGGATTGCCCCCAGATACGTGGCAAAAAGACGCGGCTATCGAGGCGTTCACGGCGGAAGTCTTCGGCGAGAAGAGTGCCCACTGACCACTGCCGCAAAACAAAAACCGGAGACGGTTGCCCGTCCCCGGTGTTTGTGATGCTTGCGAGGGTTACTGCTGTTGTTGTGCCTGGTCGTCCAGTTCCACACCGTCGCCGAGGTGCACGTCCTCCATGGCGAACACGATCATTCCGGTTGCCGTAGTGGGCGTGGTTCCGATGACGACGATCTCGCCGACTGCCCGTCGTGGAAGGTCCTTTACGTGTATCACCGGACCGTTGCCCTTCTCGAACATACCCGGATCGAAGGACGGCTGCTTCTTCTGCGTGTCTTCACTGACCGAAGCCCGGAACGAAAGCGAATCCACTGGATCATCGAGAGTGGCTTCATAGTTCCGCACAGCGCGGAAATAATCCCCCACCTTCACGCCTTGGTTCGCCCCCACGTTGAAATAAACCTTCTGACCCGCTCCCAGCTGCGAGTCAAAATCTTTGGCCATCACGATCCGCCCGGAAACCTTGCTGCCAGCGGGCAGGAAGCGGTCAAAACGAAGCGGCGGGTGGAATTGCACCATCTGCTTCTCGGCGAACGGGATCGCCGTATCTCCCGGGTTGAGGGGGTCGCAAGAGTATTCAATCTGCGCGACCGCCGTCTTGCTGCGCGTATCGAGTATGCGCACGCGGCCGACTTCCTCGTAGGGCTGCCCTGTGGAGGCCAGCAGCTTCATCTGGCCGGGAAACATTTCATATTTGTTGATGTCCTGCAAAGCGCGAATAATCTCGTATTCCGCACCAGGAGTGTAGCCTGAGCCCTTCAGGAAAACGATATCGCCCCTGACGAACTTCGTGCTTGCAGGAGAGTCCAAACCGCCAGCGATATAATTCGCATCGGGTAGGGTTTGCCGGTTGATGAACCCAGCACAGTAAATATCTGCGTAGGTGGGCATCATGACCCGCTGAATGGGAAAGTTGGCCGACGTGAAAATGGTTCCTTCCGGGGTGACCGGAGTCGCCGGAGCCGCATCCGCTGTCGCTTGGGCCCATGCCGCGCTTGCAGCTAGCAGTACTAACAGTCCTATTTTCTTCATGTTACCTCCGAGAAGAGACACACGCCGCCTCCTCTCCAGCAAAATGCCATGGAAGCTAGGCTTCAACAGGAAGGTAACAAGGGGGTAAGAGGGGGTCAAGGTTACGAGGGTGTTAGACGGTTTGCGGAAACGGGGTTTTCGCGGAATTTGTGAATACGCTGTTGCATCTGGAATTCAGCCCCTGTAAGATTCGCGCCGAACCTTTCACTCTAAGATGATTTCTGCCGCCAGGAGTTACCCGCCCCGCCTGTTGCCTCTGCGCTTGCCGCGGGTGTGCGTGGCGGTCACCGCGCCCGACGCCTCCGAACTGGTCGAAAAGGCGGAGGCTCTGACACGGGATAACTCCTTTCTGGAGTTCAGGTTGGATTATATTTCAAAGCCTTCCCTGGCGCTTCCCAAGATCAAGCATTTTCTGGACGCACATCCCGGCACGGTAGTGATTGCCACCTGCCGCCGGGTTGCCAGCGGAGGCCGATTCCGGGGGTCTATCGCTTCCCAGCTCGACATTCTAGCCAAGGCCTCGGCCGTCGGGTGCCAGCTGGTCGACGTCGAGCTGCAAACCGCACTGAAGTGCAAACCTGCGCAACTGCAGAAATTGCGCGGCCACTCGGCACTGATTCTTTCCTTTCACGACTTCCGCGGCACGAAGAAGCTCGACGAAACTCTGGAGAAGATGCGGGCCTTTCCGGCCGACTTCTACAAAGCGGTCAGCACGGCCGCTACTCTCTCTGACAACGTCGCCATGATCCAGTTTCTAGGCCGCGAAGGCGACAACCATTCTCTGGTTGGCTTGTGCATGGGCGAACAAGGCATCATCAGCCGCGTGCTCGGAGTGCGCGCCGGCAGCATATTTACCTTCGCGGCGGCCAGCGCCGGAGAAGAGACGGCTCCCGGACAAGCCACTGCACAGGAGCTGCGCAGCGTTTACCGCATCGATACGGTCGACGCCGCCACCCGCGTCTACGGCGTGGCCGGAGACCCGGTCGCCCACTCGCTCTCGCCCGCGATCATGAATGCGGCTTTCCGGCGCGAGAACGTCAACGCTGTCTACCTCGCCCTGCACGCCAAGACTCTCAAAGACCTGCTGAACTGCGTGCGCGAGATTCCCATCCACGGCCTCAGCATCACCATGCCGTACAAGGAAGCCATTCTTCCTCACCTCGACAATACCGACTCTCATACCACGAAGATCGGCGCCTGCAACACCGTGGTCCGCGCCCAGGACGGAAAACTTTACGGTTTCAACACTGATACTTCCGGAGTGGTGCGCCCCCTGGAGCGCCGCTTGAGCACGTTGCAGGATGCAAAGATCCTGGTGCTGGGTGCGGGCGGCGCAGCCCGCGCAGCGGTCTTCGGCCTGAGGGAGCGTGGAGCGGAAGTCTACATTCTGAACCGGAGCGCTGCTGCCGCGCAGAAGCTCGCCCGGCGGGCCCACGCGCGTTCGATCAAGCGCGCCGACCTCAAAAAGTATGCCTTCGACGTGATCATCAACGCCACTCCGGTCGGCATGGGGAATACGCGGGACACTCCGCTGCAGGAAAAGGAAATTAACGCGCGCTATGTTTTCGACATGATCTACGATCCGGTCGAGACCCGTCTGCTGAAACTGGCGAAAGAGCGGGGAGCACAGATCATTCCGGGCATCGAAATGTTCGTCCACCAGGCGGCGCGCCAGTTCGAAATCTGGACCGGTAAGCCCGCCCCGCAAGATGACATGATGCAGGTAGTAACGCTGGCCCTGCAGGAACGCGCTAACCGCGCCGCCATGGTTGCAGCGAAGAAGAAGTAGGATCCGGTTCGCGTTATGGACGTCGCCAGCACTGTCCCCAATCAACCTCATCAGAAACGCGTGGGTCCGCCGCTTCCATCTCTTGCCGT
>Ga0209693_10001169_pt1 | contig 11156 bp, 12 predicted proteins | sample HubBroMetageWRM3_FD_188345 | JGI IMG/M metagenome (GOLD analysis project Ga0209693, IMG submission 188345) | Warmed soil microbial communities from the Hubbard Brook experimental Forest, New Hampshire - Hubbard Brook CCASE Soil Metagenome WRM 3... | ecosystem: Environmental > Terrestrial > Soil...
GTGACTGCTGGAAGGGGTCTTCGGATGTGGGAAGACTTCGTGAGAGGTAACTGGCCGGCGGCTGCATCCGCGATGCCAGATCCAGAGCAGTTGCCTTCACCGAAACCCACCGCTGTCAAGCCCGCGCAACCGCAGGCCCAGGTCACGCCGCGTCCGGCCGCCGGGAAGCTCGCATTCAGAGCTGCCCTCGCCGCCGGCGGCTCCACCGGTCGCAGCGTCCCATCCGAACGCGGTGCTCGCGATCGACCACGTGGTCGCGATGTCGCCGGCGCTCGACCGCTCTGTGAACGCACTGCGGGCGGCGGGGCTCGACCTGCGCCGCATCCGCGAGCAGCCGACACCCGCGGGTGCCCCACGCCAAGCGTTCTTCCGTCTAGGGGAGGTGATCCTCGAGCTGGTTCAGGAACCCGCGGATGTGGTGGCCGAGCGTCCCGAGGGCGCGCGCGGCCCAACACGCTTCTGGGGCCTTGCGCTGCTCTCCGGCGACCTCGATCTCACGGTCGCGCGCCTGAGCGCGCATATCGGCGAGATCCGCCCGGCCGTTCAGGCTGGACGGCGGATAGCGACGCTGCGGCGTTCGGCGGGGCTGAGCGTGCCGGTCGCGTTGATGAGCACCGCCGAGTAGTCCACAATCAAAGCTCATGGCGTCCGTAGAGGCCAGCGAACAGAGCGAGAGCAGAGAGGCGGGATTCAGGTTCGGCGCCGTCTTCCTGCTGACGCTGACGCTGCTCGTGTTCGTGATCGTGGGGCCCGACGCAAACTGGTCGCGCGCCGTCGCGTGCACGTTGCAATGGCTCGCGCTGCTCGCGATCGTCGCCACCTCGCGCACCCGCAGCGGCGTGCGCAGACCGGTTGCGGTCGTGCTCGTCGGACTGACCGCGTTCAGCGTGGCAGGCGAGGCCGCCGGCGCCCTCTCGGACGCCGAGCTGTTCGCGATCAGCGGCTTGCTGTCGGCGGCGATCCCATTCGCGTTGGTCAGCGGCCTGGTACGGCTCGTGCGCACGCACGGCGTCACGCCGCAGGCGGTCGCAGGCGCGCTCACGCTCTATCTCTTGGTCGGACTCGTGTTCGCGTGGATCATAGGATTCGTGGCGAAGGTGGATGACACGCCCTATTTCGCGCAACAGGCGAGCGCGTCGACCAGCCAGATCGTTTACTTCAGCTTCGCGGTGCTGAGCACCACCGGATTTGGCGACCTGACCGCCGCCACCCACGTCGGCCGTGCGCTGGCGGTCGTGGAGATGCTGCTCGGCCAGCTCTATCTCGTGACGGTGATCGGCGTGCTCGTCGGCAATTTCGCCGGACGCTCGCGGCCCCCCTCGCCCGTCGCGCAAGCCGCACCGTCTGAGCCTCCCGGCGTCTGAGCGTCGTTTACCATCGGCCAACTACCGCAGCTAATCGTTCCAGTCGGGATCGGACGCTTTGCGTGCCAACACCCGGACGGGCCCTCCGCGGTATGGCACGGCGACGACGTTGTGAGGCGGCGAAGGATCAAAGCCGCCGGTGCTCCCGAGGATGGTGGCGCCGTTGGCGGACAGGCATGCACCGACGAACCCGTTCTCGGCCGCTTTTCCGACGGGCCTGTGAGCACCCGTGAACGGATTGACCGTCTCCGCGTAAGTCGTGTCCTGACCGGTGAACTCGGCCAGCAGACGAGTCCCGTTGGCCGACCACGCCGTCGGTGTAAGTCCGGCGAGCAGCTGCGGCACCGCGGTGTGCGTCAAGCGTCTCACGCCGCCACCGCTGGGACGCATCAGATAGAGCTCGTTCTTGGGACCGTAGAGACGGCGTTTGGCTTCCAGCAGCTTGACGAACACGATTTGACCGGTGGGGCCCCACAGCGGGCTGAGCGAGCGTCCGTCCCTGGTGATCTGCGACGGTGCGCCGCCGGCCAGCGAAGCGCTGTAGATATCGCTGTTCGGGGGATAGCTTTCGGTGGACGACCTCCCGTACACGAACCTTCCGCCCGCGGGCGCAAAGCTCACCCCGTTGAAGAATCCCTTCGCGATCGTGTGCTGTGTGCCGGTTGCCACTTCGATCGAGACGAGACTCTGCGCCCCGAGTTCGGGACCGACGGCGGTGACGATCGTTTGCGAGTCGGGCGACCACGCGAAGCTGTAGGGCTCATGCCAGCCGGCAGCCAGCAGGCGCGGTGGCGCGCTGCCGTTGGCAGGCACGACCATCAGGCTGGGATCGTAGGTTCCCGTGGTAAACGGCGAGACGTAAGCGATCATGCTGCCATCCGGGGAGATTCTCGGCAGCGAGCCGGGCGCCAGCAGACGAGCCCCGGAGCCGTTGTCCTGTGCGACCCAGATCGACGGTTTCAACGGGTTGCGGTCGAACACCAGCGTGGCCTGCGCGCCCGCGGGCAAAGCGCCTGTAACAGCTACCGCCGCGAGCGCGACAATCCACTTGAGCTTTCCGGACACCGCCGGCAATGCTAGCCGCGGTGCCGGTTAGCACTCCCCGTGCGACGCGTCAGCCTTTCGCGGAGAAGTAATAGAGCGTCATTCCGCCTGCGCTCGAGCCCTGGCCCGCGACATCGACGACGGTGCCGTGAGCCTTGATCCACGCTTCGCGTTCCTCGATGGCCGTATCGGCCGAGCCGTGACCGCCGCGTCCGCTCGCAGGGCCCCCGGGCACTGCGCCCTGCGCGCCGCCCCCGTCGATCAGAACGTAATGCAACTGTCCACTCGCTATGTAGTGCCGCAGCTTGGCGAGGCTGGGAGCTGGATCGGCGCCCATGAAACCGCCCATGTCGATCACGTTACGGTCGCTTTGCAACGCGATCGAGCCAGACGTGCTGGAACCGACAGCCGCCACGAGATAGGTGGCGCTGCCCCGATGTGCCTCCAGGTATTTCACCAACGTGGCGCTCACCGCTGCGCCGCCGGCGCCCGCACGAACCCCACCGGAGGCTCCGCGGAACGGCGCAAACGATCTACCGGCGCCCGCCCGTGCGCCAAGCGACGGTGCGCCTGCCGGAATCCCGCTGCCACGCGCAACCGCGGGCGGTTGAGCTCCCGGCGTGCCACCACCAAAGAGCTGGACGGCGCGCGGTGGAGCTCCGCCCCCCGGAGCGCCGCCCTGGCCGGGACCGCGAGCGGGGGCGCCGCCCCCGAGGCCGCCCAGTTCGGCGCTGGCCGGCCCGGCAAGCGGATCGCCGCCACCGAGCGCCTTGCCGACTGTCGCCAGCGAATATGCGGTGGGACCGGCCAGCACGGCCACCAATCCCACCACCGTGGTCGCCGCGGCGATCCTCTTGTAGGTGGCAGCGGCTCCAGAGCCGGGTCCGCCGCTCGGCATGACTCGCGCGAACATCAGCGCGGCGGCGGCAAGGACCGCCAGCACGATCACCGTCGGGGCCAGGAAGGGCACGAATCCAGACGCGCGGTCGAGCAGCATGGCCGCGAGCGCAGCGGTGCCGAGCAGGCTTGCGGCGAGCGCCGCAGTCCAGGCGCCGGAGTCGCGAGAGCGATCCCACATGAGCACCAGTCCGCCGGCAGCGAGCACCGCCACCGCGGGCGCGAGCGCGGTCGTGTAATAGGGATGGAAGATGCCCGTCGAGAAGCTGAAGACCGCCCAGGAGACCAACATCCATCCACCCCACAGCACGTACGTGGATCGGCGTAGATCGGTGCGGACGGCGTGACGCCTGCTCCACAAGCCAAGCCCAAGACCGATCGCCGCGAGTGGCAGCAACCACGCTATCTGCCCGCCGACGATCGAGTTGAACAGCCGTAGCGGTCCGGCGGGACCGCCGAAGTTGGCGCCGCCCCCCGGTGCGCTCCCGCCTTCGCCTGAAACTCGGCCGAGCCCGTTGGCGCCAAAGATCAGCGAGAACCACGAGTTGTCGGTCGTGTCCCCCACCCACGGGCGCTCGGAGGCGGGCACCAGCATCATCGCGCCGTACCACACGAAGCTCACAGCGAACATCGAAGCGCCGCCGGCGAGCAGCTGGGCGACACGGCGGCGCGCCCGTCCCTGCCCCGCTACCAGGAGCGCTGCGGCCAGGCCAGGCACGATCAGGTACGCCTGCAGCATCTTCACGTTGAACGCCAGCCCGACGAGCGCACCGCACAGCACCACGTGGCGCGTGCGGCCCGACTGCAGTGCGCGCACGAGCGCCCACGCGGCCGTGACCTCGAGCAGCACCAACAGCGCGTCCGGATTGTTGTAGCGACTCATCGTCACGAAGATCGGCGTCAGCGTGAGCATCAGCGCGGCGAGGATCGCGGCGCGGTGACCGAGCGTGCGCTTGACCGTGTTGTGCAGCACCAGCACCGATGCCACCCCGCACAGCGCCTCGGGCGCGAGCATGCTGAAGCTCGAGAACCCGAACACGCGCCCGGACAGTCCCATCAACATGTTTGACAGTGGACCCTTGTCGAGACTGTCCGATCCGCTGGAGTCGATCGCATTCGTAAGCCACGCGGTCCAGCTACGGCTTGCGGTCTGCGCCGCCTCGGCGTAGTAGGTGTTCGCGTACCCGCTGCGTGTCAGTCCCCAGAAGGTGAGCACGCCGGCGAGCAGCGCGACGAGCCACAGCGTCGGGCGCTCCCACACGGGATCGGCTTCGTGACCTCGAACGGCACGACGAGCTCGCGAGCCGATCGCGGCCGTCCAGCCGCCGGTGCCGGGAGTCGCTCCAGTGGGGGCGCTGATCGATGGCGTCGACATTTGCGTGTTCCTTTCGGGTGACGAGCGATGTGTCACATCAGCCGCGATCGAGATCGAGCGCGGCTGCCGACGTTGTGCTCTGGGCCGTCAGGATCTCCTCTGCACGCTAAAGCAAGCTATGAGCTGTGTAAGGCGAATGTAGGAATGCCCCACGAGCCGGCGTGTGGCACGTCAGAATCGGGAAAATGAGAATTCTCGTGGTGGAGGACGACCGGGCCGTGCGCGAAGCGGTGCGCCGCGCGCTGACGCTCGGTGGGTACGAAGTACGGATCGCCGAAGACGGTGAGCAGGCGATCGAGAAGGTCGTGCAGGACGTTCCCGACGCCGTGGTGCTCGACATCGGGCTGCCCGGGATCGATGGCCTGGATGTGTGCCGCCGTCTACGACTGCTCGGCAATCGCGTCGCGATCCTGATCCTGACGGCACGCGAGCAGGTCAGTGACCGTATCGACGGGTTGGATGCGGGTGCCGACGACTATCTGGTCAAGCCGTTCGACGTGGGAGAGCTGCAGGCCCGCCTGCGCGCACTGCTGCGCCGCACCGGCTCCGATGGCGACCCCGACTCGTTGACGTTCGCGGAGCTTCGTCTGGACAGCGGACGTCACGGCGCCGAGGTGGACGGCAGTTTCACCGAGTTGACCAGGACGGAGTACCAGCTGCTCGAGCTGCTGATGCTCAATCCGCGGCGGGTGCTGCCACACAGCCTCATCTACGACCGCGTGTGGGGCTATGACTTCGGACCCGCTTCGAACGCGCTGCGGGTGTACGTGGGTTACCTACGCCGCAAGCTCGAGCGCGCCGGCTCACGTCAGCTGATTCACACTGTCAGAGGAGTCGGCTACGTGTTGCGCGAGCCATGAAACGGAACGGTCTCGCGCACGCCAGGACACCGCAAACTCCGATCGCGCGGACAGGACGGGTGGTCGTGTGACGCTGCGCGCACGGATCGCGGCGGTGGCGGGACTAGCGGTCGCGGTCGCGGTGGTGGTGGTCGCGGTCAGCCTGTATGTGGCTGTGCGCTCGGATCTGCGCGGGGAAATCGACAAGTCGCTGACCCTGCGCGCGGCGGCGTTCGCGACCCCCCCATCACAACCGGGGACCGGCGAAGGCGGGTTCCCCGAAGCTCCTCGACCGGGCGCCGGCGAGCCCTCTGCGAGCGACGGTCCCGGCGGCTTTCCGCGCAGCGTCCAACCGGCGCCGCTGGGAGAACCGTCGGGCTATGTCGAGTTCATCTCCCCGGGCGGTGCAGCGCACGTCCCGGACGGGCAGGGCCCCAGCACGACCATCCCGCTGACTTCACGGGACCGGTCGATCGCCAGAACCGGCGTGGGTCGCGTCGTGAGCGACAGAACGGTCAAAGGCACGCACTTGCGCGTGCTGACGCTCGGCACCGGCCCGCGTGGCGCCGTGCTGGTCGCGCGACCGCTCACCGAGCTCGACAAAGAGCTGAGTCGGCTGCTGCTGATCCTCGCGATCGTGGGCGTTTGCGGGATCGCGATCGCCGCCGCCCTGGGCGCGCTCGTCGCGCGTGCGGCGCTCGCACCGATCGCGCGCTTCACGCGGCGCACGGAGACGCTGGCCGGCGGTCTCGCGCTCGACCGGCGCCTGCCAAGCGGAGGACGCGACGAGCTGGCGCGGCTGGCGGGCAGCTTCAACGCGACCCTGGACGCGCTCGAGCGCTCGGTCGAGGCCCAACGCAACCTGATCGCCGACGCCAGCCACGAGCTGCGCACTCCGATCGCCGGCTTGCGCGCGAACATCCAGATACTCGCGCAGGCGCACCGCTTGCCGGCCGAGGACCAGGAGAGCCTGCGCGCGGACATAGTCGGCGAGCTCGACGAGTTGACGCGACTGGTGGGCGACGTGGTCGAGCTCGCGCGCGGTTCGGAGCCCAACGGCGCGGCGGTCGATGTGCGCCTCGACGACGTCGTGCGCGATGCGCTCGAGCACGCGCAACGGCGTGCGGATCTGCGCTTCGAGGTGCGCCTGGATCCGACCACGATCCGCGGAGACGCATCGCGCGTAGCGCGCGCGGTATCGAACCTGCTCGACAACGCCTGCAAGTGGAGCCCGACGGGGGCGTTGGTCGAGGTGGACCTGCGCGAGGGCGTGTTGAGCGTCCGCGATCACGGGCCGGGCTTTGAGAAGCAAGACCTACCGCACGTGTTCGAGCGCTTCTACCGCGCGGATCGCGCGCGCGCGCTACCCGGCTCGGGGCTCGGGCTCGCGATCGTGCGCCAGGCCGCGGAGGCACATCACGGCTATGTGGAGGCCGAGAACGTGCCGAGCGGAGGCGCGCTGGTGCGGATCAACTTCGGGGCGCCCGTGCAGACCGACTCGTAAGGACTCGCCCGCACCGCCCGATCAGCGGTCTATTCGGTAGCGCCGGCGCTCACGCGAGCCCGAGCAGCTCCGGCAGTTCCGTGAGCGATCCGAACACCTCCGCACCCGCCCGTCTCAGCGCGTGCGCGTCGCTGTCGGCGCCATACCCGAGCACGCGCATACCCGCCGATACCGCACCCGTGACGCCCGAGGGCGTGTCCTCGACCACCACACAACGCGAAGGCTCGGTTCCCATCTTCGCCGCGGCGTGCAGGAACAGATCGGGATGAGGCTTGCCACGCGCGACCGCGTAGGCGGAGAACAACCCGTCGTCGGGGAACAGTCGACGGAGCTTCGTGAGCTCCAGCGACAGCTCGATTTTCTCGGGCTTGCCCTGCGAGGCGACGCACACAGCCACACCGTGCGCGCGAACGCGCTCGACCGCTTCGCGCGCGCCCCTCACCGGCCGCAGCTCGCGGTGGAACGCCGCGGCGCGCTCACTCTCGAATCGCGCAATCCAGTCCGGCGGGAGCCGAGGGCCGAGCTTCTCCTGCGCCCGTTCGCGAACCTCGCAGAGCAGCAGCCCTTGGAAATCACGGCGGGCCTCGACGACTGTGGTGGGCAGGCCGTCCGCTGTGAGCATCCGAGCGAGGACTCCGTTTGAGATCACCTCGCTGTCGACCAGGACGCCGTCACAATCGAAGATGACCAGCTGCGGGACCGGCGCTGCCGGGACCCGAGCGCTCACAGCGGCGGCTTGTGCGCGCGAAAGCGAAACGAGCGCCCACCCACAGCGACCTGTGGCTCGGCCAGGCCGGCGCGCTCCATGCGCGCGCAGATCCCATCCGGGCTGACCGGGACGAGCGTATCGCCGATGTGGATCACCTTGAACAGGGGGCCCGTACCGAGACTGTCGGTCCCGGCGAACACGCCACCGGGACGCAGCACGCGCGCCACCTCGCCCAACAGCCTGTCCTGTAGCGCAACAGAAGGTAGATGGTGGAGCATCGTGAAACAGACGGCGGCGGAGAAGGATGCGTCCTCGAACGGCATCTCGGTCGCGTCTGCCTGGATTACGTTCGTGCGCTCGCCGAGGTCGCGGCGCAGCCGTTCGCAGTAACTCGGCTCGAGCTCGACCACGCTCAGCCGCCCCGGCCTGCGGGCGAGCACGCGCGTGGTTGCGCCAAATCCAGGCCCGATCTCGAGCACGTCATCGCCCAATTCGAGGTCGGCGAGCGCCCATGGGATCAGCTCGCGCTCGACCCGGCCGCCCCACCAGCCCGAGGAACAGATCAGTGCGTGGACACGATTCACCGCATCACTGTAGCGTCGGCCTAGTCGGCCTAGTGCAGCTGGTGAAAGAAGGTGTAGATCACCATCAGACTGACGAGCACGACGAATATGCGCAGTGCCCATAGTGCGCTCGTAACTGCGATGCCGAGCTCCGCGCGCGCGACCGGTCGAGACGTTTCCTCGACGAACTGGTCGCGCTCCAGGTGCATGATCAGCTCATCCTCGAAGCGCTCCTGGCGCTGCACGTCACGCTCGGCGATCGCGGGGACGCGACCGGTCGTCTCCGTGGAGCGCGATCGCGCGCTCATGAGCCAATCAGCCCGACGCTCTGCAAGAACGAGTCGATGCCGTAGGCGGCTCCGCAGATCCCGACGAACGCGATCACCGCGATCCCGAGCGTGTTGGTCGAGCGCCCGTTGACCCACGGTCCCATCAGGCGCTTGTCGTTGGCGAGCATCACCATGAAGATCAGGCTGACCGGCAACAGCACGGTCGCGAGCACGTTGGCGTTGAGCGCGATCGAGAGCAGCGGGGCGCCGGGTATCAGGATCACCGCGGCGGCGACCAGTGCGCTGCCGATGTTCGCGACATAGAAGACGGCGGCGTTGCGCGGGGAGCTGTTGAAGCTGTGAGAGACGCCGACGCATTCGCCGGCGGCGTACGCGGTGCTGGCTGAGATCGTCAGGATCGCCACTGCGCCGGCCTCTACGAGCCCGAGCGCGAACGCGGTCCCCGCGGCTCCGCCCGCGACCTGCTTGAGCGCTTGGGGGAATCCAGCGCCGTCGAAGCCCTGGATGGCCGAGCCACCGCGGGTCAGCAGCGCGGCACCCGCGATCAGCGCGCCGAGCCCGAAGATCGAGGCGAGCACCGCGCCTGTGGCGGTGTCGTAGCGGCCATGACGAATGTCGACCGGGGTCATGCCCTTGTCGGCGGAGGCGCTCTGCTGAAAGAAGATCATCCACGGCGTCACCGTCGCGCCGATCGTGGATGCGAGCAACAACAGCAGCGTGTTGAAGCTGCCGCCGGGGAACGGAGTGAAGTCGAACGCGCTCGCGATCGTGCCGATATCCGGTTTGACGAGGATCGCGGCCACCAGGAACAGACCGTTGAAGAGCGCGAGCCCGAGCACGATCCGCTCCCAGCGCCAGTAGCGTCCACCGCTGAGCGTGAACAACACCAGTGCGAGCCCGAGCGCAACGGCGACCCCGGAGCCGAGGTGAAAATAGGCGAGCCCGACACGAATCGCGACGAACTCCGCGACGAGTGTGACGAGGTTCGTGAGAGTGAGATCGCCCGCGCCGAACCACCCCCAGACGCGACCGTAACGCTGCAACACCAGCTCGCCGTAGCCACGGTGGGTGACGGCACCGACGCGCATGCACATCTCCTGGCAGACGAACGCCATCCCGAACAGGATCGGGATCAGGGGCACGAACAGCCCCAATCCGTATTGGGCGCCGTCGGAGGCGTACGCGATCATGCTCGGCCCGTCGTTCTCGCCGAGCATCGCGAGGATCCCCGGACCCACGAGCAGCCACAGCAGCCGCCAGCGCCTGCTGTGAGCGCGAGCGTGATGGACGCGCGAGCGGTCGTGCGAGCGGGCCGCATCCTCAGCGGTCAATGGAGGAGGCAGGGCGACGCCGGCGCCGGTGGCTTCAGTCGCAGACATCGACCTCCACCCGCATCGCGCCCGCCAGCTCGCCACCGATTGCGTGCTCGTGCTCGCCAAAACGGACGAACAAGGGCCCGCCGAACGGCTGGCGCTCACGTACGACGAAATGGTCTCCCGGTGAGATCCCGCAATCGGTGAGATAACGCAGCATCTGCGGGTCGGAGTCCGAGACACGCACGAACACTCCGCGTTCGCCCACCCGCAGGCTCTCCAAGCTGCGCGTCGCGCGCTCTTCGAGCTCCAGGTCGGCGCTGGGGATCGGGTCGCCATGGGGGTCCACCGTCGGGTGTCCGAGCTTGTCGGCGATCAGGCGCTCGAGGTCATCGGAGAGCACGTGCTCGAGGATCTCCGCCTCGGCGTGCACCCGATCCCACGGCATGCCCAGCGAATCGGCCAGGAAGCTCTCGATCAGTCGGTGGTGGCGGATCACCTCCAGCGCGAGCCGTTGCCCGTCCTCGGTGAGCCGCACGCCCCGGTAGGGGATGTGCGTGATCAGACCGAGCTCGTCGAGCTTTTTGAGCATCGCCGACACCGACCCCGGCGTGATGCCGAGCCGCTCCGCCAGAGCGGTCGTGGACACCGGTTGGTCGCTGCGCGACTGCAACGAGTAGATCGCCTTCGAATAATCCTCGACCGCCGCCGAGCGCACGAGCTCGTTGCTTGCCATGAAAATATCTTATGGTACGCCAAGAAATTATTCAAGGCACGCAAGAACCAGCGTCTTGCCGGCCCAACCGCGGCTGTCGGCATCGCGCGTGCGGAGGCACGTGGCGAGTCGACGTACAGATGTCGAGCCGCGGCCGTCAAGCCGGCTCATGCCGGGGCCCGGCGTGAAATTTGAGAGGCTGGACCTACGCCTGCGCGGTGGGGCCCTGCCGGTCGTCCTTGGCGGGGCTGCGGCGCGTGCTCCACCAGCTCCACCCGCCGACGGCGAGCACCGGCACCACGAACATCGCGGATGCGTACCAGTGCATCATGCAGGCGAGCACGGTCATCGGTGCCTCAATCTACCACGCTTGCCGAACGCCCACCAGGGGCGGACGCACTCACGCCGTGCTCCGCGCGCGCGGCGGAGCTGTGGGCAGGCCGCCGACACCGGCGAGCAGCCCGAGTGCGCCCAGGACCAGCGCGGTGATCGCGAGCCCCTTGCTGGCTGCGCCCGTGGCGCGGCGGGCGCGGCCGTGGCGCT
>Ga0209693_10001170_pt1 | contig 11152 bp, 9 predicted proteins | sample HubBroMetageWRM3_FD_188345 | JGI IMG/M metagenome (GOLD analysis project Ga0209693, IMG submission 188345) | Warmed soil microbial communities from the Hubbard Brook experimental Forest, New Hampshire - Hubbard Brook CCASE Soil Metagenome WRM 3... | ecosystem: Environmental > Terrestrial > Soil...
TACAAGATAGATACTATCTGAGTACAAGCCTAACGGCGCACTGTATAGGAGGCCCGCGATGTCCACCGCGAATCCAATAACGCCCGCCAACTTGGACCCGACAATTCCGGCGCCGATGACCAACGTCGCCGAGTACGGGTTCGAAGGACGGTTCGAAGAGTGGGCCGACGACGCCCGCTATTTCGAGTACTCCAAGGCCGCCAACCCCATTGGCTCGGGGCACGCGCCGCAGGTGCCGATCGTTCGGTTCGGCCCCGAGATCTACCTGGACCAGCCGACCGGCGTGGTCCCGTTGGATCTGTCCAAGGACCTGGGAGTCAAGACCGGTGAGGCGACCAGCCCGGCGCTATTGGCCAACTTCGTGCGCATCCGCGCCGCTGAGCAGATCGACACCAGCCCGAACGCCACCAGCCAGCTGTACTACGTGCTGTATGGGCGGGGCTTCGCGGCCATCAACGGCCACCTGGTCAAGTGGGAAAAAGGCGACTTTTTGACGCTGCCCGCCGGATCCCACGCAGTGTTCTACGCCGACGCCGAGACGGCCATGTACTGGGTGCACGACGAACCGCTGTTGCGTTACCTGGGCGCCGACGCAACCCAGCCCAGGTTTCGGCCCACCAAGTTCCGCCGCGCCGACGCCGTCGCCAAGCTCGAGGACATCGCCGCACGCCCCGGTGCCAACGACAAGAGCCGGGTCAGCGTCCTGCTGGCCAACGCCGACCAGGAGCAGACGCTGACTATCACCCACGTGCTGTGGGCCATGTTCGGTGTGCTGCCCGCCGGCCAGGAGCAGCGTCCGCACCGGCACCAGTCGGTTGCCTTGGACCTGATCCTCGATGCGCCACCCAGCGGCTGCTACACCCTGCTGGGCACCCGGCTTGACGAGCGCGGGGAAATCGTCGACCCGATCCGGGTGGACTGGCAGGCCGGCGGTGCCTTCACCACGCCGCCGGGCATGTGGCACGCCCACTACAACCAGACCGATCAGCCCGCGCACCTGATCCCCGTGCAGGACGCCGGGCTGCAAACATACTTGCGCAGTCTCGACATCAAGTTCACCCAGCGCCGCGATTTGGTCGCCGGCTGATCCGCAGGCCTAGCCAAACCGAGGACAGTGATGATCTACTGGGCTGCAATGATTTTGGGCTCTTACTCCGTCTTGCTAATCGAGGCAGTGAAGTCCCGGCTTGACCCGATCAGGTAGTCGGCGCCACAACAAAAGAGGAGAATGCGATGGCCAAAGTACTGCTCGTTTTGTACCCAGATCCGGTCACTGGATATCCGCCGGTGTATGCCCGCGACAGCATCCCGGTGATACACGGTTACCCGGGTGGCCAGACCTTGCCGACCCCGTCGAAAATCGATTTCACTCCCGGCGAGCTGTTGGGATGCGTCTCCGGTGCACTGGGCTTGCGGAAATTCCTCGAAGAAGGCCACCACCAGCTAGTCGTCACGTCGGACAAGGACGGCCCGGACTCGGAGTTCGAACGTGAACTGCCCGACGCCGATATCGTGATCTCCCAACCGTTTTGGCCGGCATATTTGACCGCCGAGCGGATCGCCAAAGCTCCCAATCTGAAGCTGGCCCTCACTGCTGGGATCGGTTCGGACCACGTCGATCTCGACGCGGCGATTGCACGCGGAATCACCGTCGCCGAGGTCACCTACTGCAACAGCATCAGCGTGGCCGAGCACGCCGTCATGCAGATCTTGACGCTGGTGCGCAATTTTGTCCCCTCCCACAAATGGGTCACCGACGGAGGCTGGAATATCGCCGATTGCGTCGAACACGCCTACGACCTCGAGGGCATGGACGTCGGTGTGATCGCGGCCGGCCGCATCGGCCGAGCGGTGCTGCGCCGGCTGGCACCCTTCGATGTCAGGCTGCACTACACCGACACTCGCCGACTGCCTGAAGAGGTCGAACACGAACTGGGCGTCACCTACCATCCTGATGCCGCGTCGCTGGTGCGCGCGGTCGACGTGGTTTCCATCCACGCTCCGCTGCACCCGCAGACCTATCACCTGTTCGACGAGGAGCTGCTGGCGTCGATGCGGCACGGCTCCTACATCGTCAACACGGCCCGCGCCGAAATCTGCGTGCGCGACGCGATCGTGGCAGCGCTGAAGAGCGGTCAGCTGGCCGGCTACGCCGGGGATGTCTGGTACCCGCAACCACCGCCCGCCGACCACCCGTGGCGCAGCATGCCGCACAACGCGATGACACCGCACGTCTCGGGAACCACGCTGTCTGCCCAGGCCCGCTACGCCGCGGGCACCCGGGAGATCCTCGAAGACTGGTTCGCCGACCGACCCATCCGCGACGAATACCTGATCGTGGCCGGCGGAGCGCTGGCCGGTACCGGGAAGGCGTCCTACACCGCAGGCAGTGGCCCCAGCCCAGGCAGTGGCCAGCCGGACAGCTAGATCAGATGCTCGACGCGTTTGTTGCCGTCCCAGCGGCGCAAACTGGCGAAGCTGCCGCGAATCTCTGACGGTCGCGCCGCGATGCGCAAGGCCCGCCCGAGTTGGGCTCCCCCAACTCGGCGGGCCAGGGTGACGTGCCCGGTCCACTGACCCGGCAGGCTGTTCGGCATCGGGCCGGGCGTCACGTATGGGCCGCATATTCGGTGCGCCTCCGTCTGCAACGCGAGCAACTCGGCCGTCGGCACGATAAGCCGGGCCAGTATGGCGTTGGATCTACCAAACAGCAGCGACGCCCCGACGGCGCACCCCAGCGGCAGTCGCTGCGCCACCGGCCGCAGCAGCGCGTCGACGTCCGGCGCGATCCGCTCGGCCACCACCAGCGTCACGTGCGGACGACTGGCCGGCGCCTGGCTGGGTATGCCCGCCGCGGCCAGGTCCCCCCAGATGCGACGGATCGCCGCCTCGGTGTCGCGGTCGAAGACCAGCTCGATCGAATGGACCATCAGCCGACCAGCGCGGTGACCCATTCCCGGTCGAAGGCCTGCGCGCTCATCGCGGCGAACTCGGCAGCTTCCATGAACGCCGCACCGGCAGGCAGCGCGGCGCGCAGCGGCGCCAGGCGTGCCAGCGCAGACCGGTTGGAGGTCTCCACTACCCCCGGCCGCATCGGCCAGTTGCCGATCACCAGCCCGGCACACGAAATATCATGTGCGGTAAGCGATTCCACTGTCAGCGCGGTGTGGTTGAGAGTGCCAAGCTCGGCGGTGGCCACCACCAGCACGGCGGCGTCCAGGTCGACCGCGAGATCCCGCAACGTCGCGCCCGCGTCGGCGAGTTCGACCAGCAAGCCCCCGGCACCCTCGACCAGCGTCAACTGCCCCGGCCGGTCTAGTGCGCGGACGAGTTTCAGCACGTTCTTGCGAGTGGGCAGCGTCATCCCGGCCTGCTCGGCCGCGGCCAACGGCGCCAGCGGCTGCGGGTAACGCGCCAGCCCGACCACCTTGGTCAGCCCCGACAACCGGGTCACCTCGGCAAGGTCGTCGTCACCGGCGTCGGTGCCGGTCTGCACGGGTTTGCACACCGCGACGTCGACACCGGCCTGCCGCGCGGCCGACGTCAGGGCCGCAGTGGCGACGGTCTTGCCGACCCCGGTCCCCGTCCCGGTGACGATCAGGACCGTCAAAGCCGTGCCGCGCGGAGCACGTCGGTCAGCACCGTGCGGGCCACCTCGAGGTCATCGGCATCCAGCGACGCGCGCGCGGTGAGCCGCAACCGCGACGTACCGGCCGGCACGGTCGGTGGCCGGAAGCAGCCCACCCGAACCCCGGCGTCCAGGCAGGCCGTGGCGGCGGCCAATGCCACCTCCGGCGCGCCGAGGATCACCGAGACCACCGCCGATTGCGACGCCTGGGATACCTCGCAGATCTGCGCCAACGTGCCCGCGTGTCGCAGCACCGCCTCGGGTCGCCACGGCTCGGCGCTCAGGACGCGCAGCGCGGCCAGCGCGGCGCCCACGGCCGCCGGCGCCAGACCGGTGTCGAAGATAAACGGCCGGGCGGCGTCGATCAGGTGGTCACGCACGGGCGAAGTCGCAAGCACCGCGCCGCCCTGGCTGCCGAGCGCCTTGGACAGCGTCGTGGTCATCACGACATCTGGCGCGCCGGCCAGTCCCAGCTCGTGCAGCAGCCCGCGCCCGCCGGCGCCGCGCACACCCAGACCGTGAGCCTCGTCGACCATCAGCAGCGCGCGATGCCGGCGGCACACCTCGTGCAGCTGCCGCACCGGAGCCAGCGCACCATCAGCGGAAAACACCGACTCGGTGATGACGACCGCCCGCTCTTCGTCCCGCGCCGCCAATGCCGCGTCCACGGCGTCGACGTCGCGATGCGGCGTCACCACCACCCGGGCCCGCGACAGCCGGCAGGCGTCGACCAGCGAGGCGTGCGAGTAGGCGTCTGACACCAGCAGCGCACCCGGGCCGGACAATCCGACGACCGCCCCCAGGTTGGCTGCGTATCCGGAGGAGAACACTAAACCCGTCGCGGCGCCGACAAATTCGGCGAGAGCAGACTCGAGTTCCCCGTGCAGCATGGTGTCACCGGTGACCAGCCGCGAACCAGTGGCGCCGGCACCCCAGGTGCGCAGCGCGTCGACTCCGCCTTCGATGACGTCGGGGTGCTGGGAAAGACCCAAATAGTCGTTGGACGCCAGGTCGAGTTCGGTGGACACTGCCGGGCGTGGACGCAACGCGCGCCGCAGCCCGGCCTGGCGGCGCTGCTGCTCCACCGCCTCCAGCCATGCCAGCGGTGACGTATCGATCTGCGTCATCGCACTAGAGCCTACGAGAGCCGGTCAGTCGCGCCACCTCGACCATCGCCGAAGTGATCTGCGCGATCTCGTCAGGCGTACAGATGAACGGCGGCATCGCGTAGATCAGGTTGCGGAACGGCCGTAGCCACACCCCGCGGTCCAAGGCCGCCGGGGTGGTGATCGCCAGATCGACGGGGCGGTCGCATTCGATGACGCCGATGGCCCCGCACACCCGGACGTCGGTCACCGACGGCAATGCCCGCGCCGGTTCCAGGCCTGCCGTCAGGCCGGCGCTGATCGCGGCAACTGACGACCGCCAGTCTTGGCCGAGCAGCAGCTCCACGCTGGCCACCGACACGGCGCAGGCCAGCGGGTTAGCCATGAAGGTAGGCCCGTGCATCAGCGCCCCGGCCTCACCGGAGCTGATGGTGTGCGCGACGTCGGTGGTGCATAGGGTCGCGGCCAGGCTGAGGTATCCGCCGGTGAGCGCCTTGCCGACGCACATGATGTCGGGGCTGACGCCGGCCTGGTCGGCGGCGAACAGCTCGCCGGTGCGGCCGAATCCGGTGGCGATCTCGTCGAACACCAGCAGCGCGTCGTGCCGCCGGCAGATCTCCCGCAGGTCGGCCAGGTAACGCGGATCGTGGAAGCGCATCCCGCCGGCGCCCTGCACCACCGGCTCGACGACGACGGCCGCCACTTCGTCGGCGTGATCGGCCAGCTGCGCCTCGAACGCCGCGCTGTAGGCGGCGTCGTAGTCGCGGGGCACCTGCGGGGCGAACACCTGCCGCGCCAGCACGTCGGTCCACAGCGAATGCATGCCGCCCTCGGGGTCGCAGATGCTCATCGGGGTGAAGGTGTCGCCGTGATAGCCGCCGCGCCAGGTCATCAGCCGCCGCTTGCCGGGCCGGCCGCGGCCGCGCCAGTACTGCAGCGCCATCTTCACCGCGACCTCCACGGACACCGATCCGGAGTCACAGAAGAAAACCGTCTCAAGCCCCGACGGCGTGATCTCGACAAGCAGTTGGGCCAACCGCGCGGCGGGTTCATGGGTCAGCCCGCCGAACATGACGTGGTTCATCGTCGCCAGCTGCGCCGCGAGCGCCGCGTCCAGGGCCGGGTGACCGTGCCCGTGGATGGCCGTCCACCAGGAGCTCATCGCGTCGAGCGCTTCGATCGGCCTGCCGTCACGGATAAGCGTCAGCCGGGCGCCGTGGGCGCCGACAGCGACCACCGGCGGCACCGCTTCGGCGCCGATCGTGCTGTAGGGATGCCATAAATGCGCCGCGTCGATCGCGCTGATCTGCTCAGGTGTGAGCCCGGGAGTCGCCGCGACCATAGAGAACGAGGGTAAAGCAGTCGATCGATTTGCCCGCAACCTGAGCCTTCGGTCAGCATTGAACGACCATGGCTTCGACGCGACAGCCCGTTGACCCGTCCGCGGGCCACGATGCTCACTCTTCAGCCCCCTCCCCGCCACCGGTACTGCGGCTGCGACTGGTCCGGTGGGATGTCACCTGCGCCGTCGCGACGCTGGTCACACTGGTGGTCCTGGCCATTACGACGGATTGGTACTCACGGCTTTTCGGCTTCCTCAGCGACGTGTGCACGGGTGACGATTGCCCGCCGGTGCCCTACGGCGTCGATATCTACATTTATCCGGTGGTGTGGGGCGGTATCGGCGCCGCGATTTCCGCGGCTCTCATCGGACCGGTGGTTTCCCTGTTGAAGGGCTGGTACCTGTCCTTCTGGCCGCTCTTGGCGTTCGGCATCCTCGTATTGACCTCGGTGGCGGGCTCCGCCCTGACCGCTTTCAGCTTGCCGTACTGGCACTGGCAAGGTTGATCCGGCGACACGCTTGGCGAAAGTCCGGGTGAGAGCGAAATCACAACTGCCCGCAGCAGATTGGGCGTCGGTCCAATAAGCGGTCACCGTTCGGTCACGTTACGACAAAAAATCCCTCGGGAAGCACCCGCACTATGGCCCTCGCGGCTATTTGTTGCCAAAGTGTCTGTAGTGACTGTTGTGAATTCAACGGTTCACCGAGGGTCGACGTCTTCTTCCATGTCCTCACGGACATTAGGTGGCGGCGTGCGGCCCCCAACGGGGCGGGCCAGCACACGAGTCTCTGTGGTGAACCGGCATGGAACGACGGCGGATGCGCGAAGTCACCGCGCTGAAGCCACAGAGAGGTGAACCACATGAGACGCAACTACGCAGTCCCGATCAGTCTGGCCCTGTTGCTGACGCTACCGATGCTCAGCCCCAACTTCGCGACCGCTGACCCGAACCCGTCGCTGGTGGGCTACCAGCAATCGACCAGCTACGTGATTCAACGCGCGCTTGCGCAGCGCGGTGTGCCGTTCCTGTACGGCGGCGGCAACGTCGCAGGCCCAACCCGCGGCACCGGGCTGAAGGCCAACGTGGTCGGGTTCGACGCTTCAGGTCTGATCCAGTACGCCTATGCCGGCGCCGGGCTCAAGATGCCGCGGACCTCGGGCGAGCAGTGCAACGTCGGCCGCAAAGTTGCTCCCGCACAAGCACGCCCCGGTGACCTGCTCTGCTACGGCCCCGGTGGCACTCAGAGCGTCGCGATGTACCTCGGCAACGGTCAGATGGTCGAGGCCACCGAGCCTGCCGTCACGGTCTCGCCGGCCCGCACCAACGGGATGACTCCGTATCTGACCCGAATAATCGAGTCCTGACCGGGAAGTCAGCGGCGCGCCGTTAGCGCGCTGTCGGCGGTCGGCGGGTTAGGTAGATTGTCTGTCAATCATGACAGTCTCCCCGACCCGTCCGGCCGTCGCCGCCATTGCGGAATCCGCCCAGTCCGCAATGGGAAACCGGAAAGCAGGGTTCTATCGTCACGATCTCGACGGGCTGCGTGGCATTGCGATTGCGCTGGTCGCGATGTTCCATGTGTGGTTCGGCCGGGTTTCCGGCGGGGTGGACGTGTTCTTGGCGCTGTCTGGCTTCTTCTTCGGCGGCAAATTGCTTCGCGCTGCACTCAACCCGGCTGGGGGCCGAGCCGGGGCATTGTCGCCCGTGCCCGAAGTGATTCGGCTGGTCCGCAGGTTGCTGCCGGCTCTCGTCGTGGTGCTGGCCGGGTGCGCGGTGTTGACCATCCTGATCCAGCCAGAGACCCGCTGGGAGACCTTCGCCGACCAGAGCCTGGCCAGCCTCGGCTACTACCAGAACTGGGAGCTGGCCAGCACGGTGGCCGATTATCTCCGGGCGGGTGAAGCGGTCAGTCCGCTGCAGCACATCTGGTCGATGTCGGTGCAGGGCCAGTTCTATATCGCTTTCCTGGCTCTGGTTTTCGGATTCGCGTTTCTGTTCCGGCGCCGTCTTGGCAACCGGTTGCGGACGACGTTCGTGCTGCTGCTCAGCGCGCTGGCGGTGGCGTCGTTTGTCTATGCGATCTTTGCCCACCAGGCCGACCAGGCGACCGCCTACTACAACAGCTTTGCACGGGCCTGGGAGCTGCTGCTCGGGGTGCTCGCCGGTGCGCTGGTCCCCTACATCCGCTGGCCGATGTGGCTGCGCACGGTGATCGCCACCATCGCCTTGATAGCGGTGCTGTCTTGCGGCGCGCTCATCGACGGCGTCAAGGAGTTCCCGGGACCGTGGGCGCTGGTCCCCGTCGGGGCAGCCGTGCTGTTCATCCTGGCCGGCGCAAACCGGTACGCCCATCCCACTACGCGCGACCAGTTGCCGTGGCCCAACCGGCTGCTGGCGGCCGAGCCGCTGGTGAAGCTGGGCGCGATGGCCTACTCCCTGTACCTCTGGCACTGGCCGCTGCTGATCTTCTGGCTCGCGTACACCGGCCACCGGCACGCCAACTTCGTCGAGGGCACCGCGGTATTGCTGATATCCGGTGTGCTGGCCTATCTGACCACCCGTTTCGTCGAAGACCCGCTGCGGCACCGCGCACCGGCCAGTGCGGCGTCGGAATCCGCCCCGTCCATCCCGTGGCGGGTGCGGCTGCGTCGCCCCACCATCGTGCTCGGATCGGTGGTAGCGATGATGGGTGTCACGCTCACCGCGACCGCGTTCACCTGGGTCGAGCACGTCAACGTGGAACGCGCCAGCGGCAAGGAGCTAACTGGGCTCAACTCCCACGACTATCCCGGTGCTCGCGCCCTCGTCAAACACGTACGGGTGCCCAAGCTCCGCACCCGGCCGACCGTGTTGGAAGCCCAGAAGGATTACCCGCCGTCCACCCAGGACGGCTGCATCAGCGACTTCGCCAACACCGCGCTGATCAAATGCACCTACGGCGACAAGGCCGCCACCCGCACCATCGCGCTGGCCGGCGGCTCGCACGCCGAGCACTGGTTGACCGCACTGGACATTCTCGGCCGCACGCACCACTTCAAGGTGACGACCTATCTCAAGATGGGCTGCCCACTGTCCACCGAAACGATGCCGTTGGTGATGGGTAACAATGCGCCGTACCCGGAGTGCCGCGACTGGGTGCCCAAGGCCATGGCCCAGCTGGTCGCCGACCACCCCGACTACGTGTTCACCACCTCGACGCGACCGTGGAATATCAAACCCGGCGACGTGATGCCGGGAACCTACATCGGGATCTGGCAGACGTTCGCCGACAACAACATTCCGGTCCTCGCCATGCGCGACACCCCGTGGCTGGTCAAAGACGGCCAACCGTTCAACCCCTCGGACTGCCTGGCCAAAGGCGGCGACGCCATCTCGTGCGGTATCAAGCGCTCCGACGTGCTGGCCGACCACAACCCCACCCTCGATTTCGTCGAGCAGTTCCCAGGGCTCAAACCGCTGGACATGAGCGATGCCGTCTGTCGACCCGACATCTGCCCGGCCATCGAGGGAAACGTGTTGGTATACCACGACGCTCATCACCTGTCCGCCACCTACATGCGCACCATGACCAATGAATTGGGTCGGCAGGTCGGGGCGGCCACCGGTTGGTGGTGACCGCCCGGCGACGATGCGGGCCGCGCAGCGGCCCGCTGAGGAACCGGGCCATCAAATCCCGCCCGGCGACGATGCGGGCCGCGCAGCGGCCCGCTGAGGAACCGGGCCATCAAATCCCGCCCGGCGCGACGATGCGGGCCGTGAGAGGCAACAGAGCGACCAGATCGGGCCGCCGATAAGGTCGAACTATGCCCCCGTCAGACCCAACCAGTGGTGCTGCCAAAGCATCGCCGAAGCTGAGCACCGTCTGGCCCGGCAGCAGTTATCCGCTGGGCGCCACCTTCGACGGCGGCGGCACCAACTTCGCGGTGTTCTCCGAAATCGCGGAGAAGGTCGAGTTATGCCTGATTGGTAAGAACTGCGACGAGACTCGGATCCCCCTTGACGAGGTCGACGGATACGTGTGGCATGCCTACCTGCCGACCGTCAGCCCTGGACAGCGTTATGGGTTTCGAGTGCATGGGCCGTTCGACCCGGCCGCCGGTCACCGATGTGACCCCAGCAAGCTGTTGCTCGACCCGTATGGGAAGGCGTTCGACGGCGAGTTCCAGTTCGGCCAGGCGCTCTACTCCTACGACATGGCCGTTGCGGCCAAAGACCCCGGCGAGACCGGAACTCCCCCGCAGGTCGATTCGCTCGGGCACACCATGACCAGCGTGGTGATCAATCCGTTCTTCGACTGGGCGACTGACCGGGCACCGCGCACCCCGTACCACGAGACGGTCATCTACGAGGCACATGTCAAGGGCATGACCGAGACCCATCCCGGCATTCCCGAAGCACTGCGTGGCACCTATGCCGGCCTGGCTCATCCCGTGATCATCGATCACCTCAAATCGCTGAATGTCACAGCGATAGAACTGATGCCGGTTCATCAGTTCCTGCACGACAGCCGGTTGCTGGAGCTGGGGCTGCGAAATTACTGGGGGTACAACACCTTCGGGTTCTTCGCCCCGCACAACGAGTACGCCGCGAACCGGCGGGCCGGCAGTGCGGTGGCCGAATTCAAGACCATGGTCCGGGCATTCCATGAGCAAGACATCGAAGTGATTCTCGATGTGGTGTACAACCACACGGCCGAAGGCAACCAGCTAGGCCCGACGATCAACTTCCGCGGGATCGACAACAGGGCCTACTACCGACTCGTCGATGAGGATCTGCAGTTCTACAAGGATTTCACCGGCACCGGCAACAGTCTCAACGCCCGCATGCCGCACACCTTGCAGCTGATCATGGACTCGCTGCGGTACTGGGTGACCGAGATGCATGTCGACGGCTTCCGCTTCGACCTGGCGTCCACGCTGGCCCGTGAGTTCTACGACGTCGACCGACTGAGCGCGTTCTTCGACCTGGTGCAGCAGGATCCGGTGGTCAGCCAGGTCAAGCTGATCGCCGAGCCGTGGGACGTCGGCGAAGGCGGCTACCAGGTCGGCAACTTCCCAGGTTTGTGGACCGAATG
>Ga0209693_10001171_pt1 | contig 11151 bp, 10 predicted proteins | sample HubBroMetageWRM3_FD_188345 | JGI IMG/M metagenome (GOLD analysis project Ga0209693, IMG submission 188345) | Warmed soil microbial communities from the Hubbard Brook experimental Forest, New Hampshire - Hubbard Brook CCASE Soil Metagenome WRM 3... | ecosystem: Environmental > Terrestrial > Soil...
CGAGTCCGATCTGAATGGCGGTAACGGTCATGATGACGACCTCTCGTCATGAGTTCAACAACTGTTGAACTCGACGGTAGGCCGTTGTCCCAGCTGTGTCAACAGTTGTTGAATACACTATTGGCATGCCGTCGAAGGCGCGTGAGGGACGCGATGGACACGCCACCCGGGCAGCGATCCTGGACACCGCACGATCGCAGTTCGGGAGCCACGGTTTTGAACGCACGACCATCCGTTCGGTCGCATCGCAGGCCGGCGTCGATCCGGCGCTCGTCATGCACTACTTCGGCAGCAAGGCAGAACTGTTCGCCGCGGCCTCCCGATTCGACATCACGTTTCCCGATCTCTCGGATGTCGCGCCTGACCGTATTGCCGACGTCCTGCTGCCGCTGTTCATCACCGTTTGGGGACCGCAGGGACCGTTTCTCCCGCTGCTGCGCGCGGCCGCGACGAATCGCGTTGCCGCAGATGCCCTGCTCCAAGTTTTCGTCGATCAAGTGGCCCCGGCACTATCCGCGGTCGCGCCCGATCATGCTGCCGAGCGGGCCGCCCTGGTGGGATCGCAGCTGCTGGGCCTTGCCGTCGCTCGCTACATCCTGGGTGTCCCGCCACTCGCCGGTATGGACGACGCCCAACTCATCGAGTGGCTGCGCCCGGTGCTCGCCCACTACTTGGCAGACCCCGCGCCTTGACGCTGTTCGAGGATCTCCAATGCACGCTCACCCCATCGGATGTTTTCTTCTTCGAACGAGATCCCCCGCATCAACGTCAGGTACGGGCCTATCCGCTGCGCCGTGGCCAGGTATTCCGCTTCGCTGCGGCCATCGAGCAGTCGGTGACGCAGCCGCTCGTAGCGATGCACTTTGGCCTCGGCCCATTCCCGTCGTTCGGTGATGAAGTCGCGGACAGCCGCCGCGTCACCGGCATCGGCGGCCTGGACCTTCACCATCAGCTCGTCGCGGATCACCGAGGGCTTCGGAGACGTCCTGGTGAACTCGCGGATCGCCTCGCGGCCCGCCTCGGTCAGCGAGAACATCCGCTTGTTGGGTCGACGTTCCTGGTGCACCACGCGTGCCTGGATCAGGTCTTGCTCGGCAAGACGTTCGAGTTCGCGGTACAGCTGCTGTGGTGTGGCCATCCAGAAGTTCGCCACCGACGCGTCAAAGCCCTTGGCCAGGTCGTAGCCAGAAGACTCACCCTCGAGAAGAGCGGCGAGCACCGCGTCACGCAGCGACATCGACCCATAGTACGACATCTGAGTAATCAATAAAGTGATTAATCGCATCTAGACATATGGCGATCGGCCCTCTAGCGTCAACCACACCTACTCAACAAGTTGACTCTGCGAGGTGCTTTGTGTCTGCTACCCATCCCTTCCGCAGAGCAGTCGAGGAACGTGACGAATCGGCCATCGCGGCGATGCTGGCCGATGACGTGGTATTCACCAGCCCGGTTGCATTCAAGCCCTACGTCGGCAAACCGATCACCGCGGCGATCCTGCGCGGTGTGCTGCGGGTCTTCGAAGACTTTCGCTACGTCCGCGAGATCCACGACAGCAACGGCCGTGACCACGCGTTTGTGTTCGAGACAACCGTCGCGGGCAAGAAGGTCAACGGTTGCGACTTCCTGCGCTTCAACGATGAGGGCCTCATCGACGATTTCACAGTCATGGTGCGGCCGCTGTCGGGTGCGACCGCATTGTCCGAGGCGATGGGCGCCCAGTTCGATCGGATCCAGCAGGAAGCCCTCGAACTAGCCGCATCGTTCACCACCGCGTAGCGGCGCCGAAGGGATAGATCGTGCGAATCGGATTGGGCATCAACTACGCAGGCGGCTTCAAGGAGGTCGCTGCCGAAGTGGCCGACCTGGAGCGCGCCGGCTTGGATATTGTCTTTGTCCCCGAGGCGTATTCGTTTGACGCGGTGAGCGCACTGGGCTATTTGGCGGCCAGCACCGAACGGGTTCAACTGGCCTCGGGAATCCTGCAGCTCTACACCCGAACTCCTACCTTGACTGCGATGACCGCCGCCGGTCTCGACTACGTTTCCGACGGCCGTTTCATCCTCGGTCTCGGCGCGTCGGGGCCCCAGGTCATCGAGGGCTTCCACGGCGTGCCTTACGACGCTCCGATAGCACGCACCCGCGAAGTCATCGACATCTGCCGCCAGGTGTGGCGACGCGAGACCGTGGAACATCACGGCAGGCACTACACCATTCCGCTGCCCGCCGAACAGGGCACCGGGCTTGGCAAACCGCTCAAACTCATCAATAAGCCAGTGCGAGAACGTATCCCGATATTGGTGGCCGCGCTGGGGCCCAAGAACGTCGAACTGGCCGCCGAGATCGCCGAGGGCTGGCAACCGATCTTTTATCTGCCGGAGAAGGCGCAAGACGTCTGGGGTAAGGCGCTGGCCAGCGGCCAGGCCAAGCGCGACCCTGCGTTGGGAGACCTCGACGTGTATGCGGGACCTGCACTAGCCATCGGCGAAAACGTCGAACCGATGCGCGAATTCGTCAAACCACAACTGGCGCTCTACATCGGAGGAATGGGCGCCAAAGGCAAGAACTTTTATCACACCCTGGCCACCAGGTACGGCTACGGCGCTGCGGCTGACCGCATCCAAGAGCTCTACCTGTCTGGCGACAAGGACAGCGCCGTCAAGGCGGTGCCCGACGAACTCGTGCGCGACATCTCGCTGATCGGAACACGCGGCTTCGTGAAGGAACGTTTGGCGGCGTTCCGCGAGGCGGGGGTGACCGCCTTGAACGTGGTACCGATCGCGGCAACGCCGGCCGACCGGATCAAGCTGATCGAGACGCTTCGCGAACTGGTTGACTAAACGTCAGCCGTGCGCGTCCTGCAGCGCAGCGTTGAGTGTCTTGCTCGGCCGCATCACCGCGGTGGTCAGGGCGCTGTCGGGCGCGTAATACCCACCGATGTCGACCGCTTCGCCCTGCGTCTCAGCGAGTTCGGCCACGATGACGTCTTCGTTCTTGGTCAACGCATCGGCCAGTGCGGCGAAGTGTTTGCGCAACTCTTCGTCATCCGTCTGCGCGGCCAGTTCCTGCGCCCAGTACATCGCCAGATAGAACTGGCTGCCACGGTTGTCTAGCTCACCGGTCTTGCGCGACGGGCTCTTGTTGTTGTCCAGCAGTTTGCCGATGGCGGCATCCAGCGTCTTGCCGAAGATCTTGGCCCGCTCGTTGCCGGTCTTGATACCGATCTCTTCGAAACAGGCTCCGAGCGCGAGGAATTCACCAAGTGAATCCCACCGTAGGTGATTTTCTTCGACGAGCTGGTGGACGTGCTTGGGCGCTGAACCACCCGCTCCGGTTTCGTACATTCCGCCGCCGGCCATCAGCGGCACGATGGACAGCATCTTGGCGCTGGTGCCCAGCTCCAGGATCGGGAACAGATCGGTGAGGTAGTCGCGCAGGATGTTGCCGGTCGCGGCGATGGTGTCCTGCCCGCGCATCGCGCGCTCGATCGTGTGCCGCATGGCTCGTTCCTGCGACATGGTCTGGATGTCGAGGCCCTCTGTGTCGTAGTCGGCCAGGTAGGTATTGACCTTCTTGCGCAGTTCGTTCTCGTGCGGACGCTCCTGGTCCAGCCAGAACACCACCGGCATGCCCGAGTTTTGCGCCCGGCTGACGGCCAGCTTGACCCAGTCGCGGATCGCGGCGTCCCTGACGATGGGCATGCGCCAGATGTCGCCGGCTTCCACGTTTTGCGTCAGCAGCACTTCGCCGGTGTCGAGGTCGACGATGTTGGCGACGCCGTCCTCGGGGATCTCGAACGTCTTGTCGTGCGAGCCGTACTCCTCGGCCTGCTGTGCCATCAGCCCGACGTTGGGGACCGTACCCATCGTGGTCGGATCGAATTGTCCGTGTGTCTTACAGAAGTTGATGATCTCCTGGTAGATGCGGGAAAACGTGGACTCGGGGTTGACGGCCTTGGTGTCCTTTGGCCGCCCGTCGGCGCCCCACATCTTGCCGCCGGCCCGGATCATCGCCGGCATTGACGCATCCACGATCACGTCGCTGGGCGAATGAAAGTTGGTGATGCCCTTGGCCGAATCGACCATGGCCAGCTCGGGGCGATGCTCGTGGCAGGCATGCAAGTCGCGGATGATCTCATCGTGCTGCGAGGCGGGCAGCGACTCGATCTTGTTGTAGAGATCCACCAACCCGTTGTTGACGTTGACACCCAGTTCGTCGAACAGTGCCTGATGCTTGGCGAACGCCTCTTTGTAGAAGATCTTCACGGCGTGTCCGAAGACGATGGGATGTGAGACCTTCATCATCGTCGCCTTGACGTGCAGTGAGAACATCACGCCGGTCTTGTGCGCATCCTCCATCTGCGCCTCGTAGAAGTCGCATAGAGCTTTGCGGCTCATGAACATGCTGTCGATGATGTCGCCTTCCCGCAGCGACACCATGGGCTTGAGCACGATGGTCTTGCCGGTTTTGGTCTCCAGCTCCATCTTCACGTTGCGCGCGCGGTCGACCGTCATCGACTTCTCACCGTGGTAGAAGTCGCCGTGCCGCATGGTCGCGACATGGGTGCGCGACGCCATCGACCAGTCGCCCATGCTATGCGGGTGCTTGCGTGCGTACTCCTTGACCGCGTTGGGCGCGCGGCGATCCGAATTACCTTGCCGCAGCACCGGATTCACGGCGCTACCAAGGCATTTGGCGTAACGGTCGCGGATTTCGTTGTCTTCGTCGGTTTTGGGACTTTGCGGATAGTCCGGAATCTTGAATCCCTTGCCCTGCAGTTCCTTGATCGCGGCGACCAGCTGGGGCACCGAGGCGCTGATGTTGGGCAGCTTGACGATGTTGGTGTCGGGTAGCTTCGCCAGCCGGCCCAGCTCGCCAAGGTTGTCGGGCACTTTCTGATCGTCGGTCAGGTAATCGGGGAACTCGGCCAGGATCCGCGCGGCCACCGAGATATCGCTGGTCTTGATCTGGATGCCCGCCGGCTCGGCGAAGGCGCGCACGATCGGCAAAAAGGCGTAGGTCGCCAGTAACGGCGCCTCGTCGGTCAGCGTGTAGATGATGGTCGGCTGGTCGGCGCACATCGTTTCTCCCGGCGTCACTATCGGTCAGATTCTTGAAGGCGTGCTACTTGAGAGGCTTTATGACGATGGCAACCAGTATCCCGTACGACGTCTCTCCAGCTGCGGCTAGGCCCAATTGCGGCGACCCGCGGCACCTGGCTGCACCGCCCTTGCGATCGCCGCTAGTGGCGGCGCATCGGCGACATGCGATAGGCTTCCGGCAGGTCATGAGCGCCAGCGTCAAGCCCCGGCTTGCTGGCCGGCAACCCTCCAACCGCGGTGGGGTGCCCCGGGTGATGACCAGGTTGAGTAGCCACCACCGGCTACGCGGCAAGCGCGGGTCCGCTGTGACGGGCCCCCCGAGTAGACAGGGAAACCTGATGCGCACCTATTTGGGCTGGCTCATCGTGCGTCGCAGTTGCTGAACGCGTGGCTGCCGGTTGACGTCGTCTTGAGATGGCGTCCCGCGCACGCCAGCCGGTGGCCGGCTCCTCACCGGGCCGAGACCGGCCCGCATCGTCACCGGCCGCCAGCACTCGACCCACCCGACTTCCTTCCCAGAAAGCAACCCTCGTGAGTTCCGAAACCAACGCTGACAGCAAAACCGATTCCGATCCGACCGCGCACTGGTCGTTCGAAACCAAACAGATCCACGCCGGCCAACAGCCGGACCCAACCACCAACGCCCGCGCTCTGCCGATCTACCAGACCACGTCCTACGTCTTCGACGACACCGCACATGCCGCGGCGCTGTTCGGGCTGGAAATCCCGGGCAACATCTACACCCGCATCGGCAACCCGACCACCGACGTCGTCGAACAGCGCATCGCCGCACTGGAGGGCGGCGTGGCCGCGCTGTTCCTGTCCTCCGGGCAGGCCGCGGAGACGTTCGCGATTTTGAACCTGGCCGGCGCCGGCGACCACATCGTGTCCAGCCCGCGGCTCTACGGCGGCACTTACAACCTGTTCCACTACTCACTGCCCAAGCTGGGCGTCGACGTCAGCTTCGTCGACGACCCCGACGACCTGGACTCGTGGCGGGCCGCGGTGCGCCCGAACACCAAGGCGTTCTTTGCCGAGACCATCTCCAACCCGCAGATCGACGTGCTGGACACCCCGGGAGTGTCCGGGGTGGCCCACCAGCACGGTGTGCCGCTGATCGTCGACAACACCGTCGCCACCCCTTACCTGATCCAGCCGATCGCCCAGGGCGCCGACATCGTGGTGCACTCGGCCACCAAGTACCTGGGTGGGCATGGCGCCGCGATCGCCGGGGTGATCGTCGACGGCGGCACCTTCGACTGGACACAGGACCGCTTCCCCGGCTTCACCACCCCCGACCCCAGCTACCACGGCGTGGTCTACGCGGAGTTGGGACCGCCTGCGTTCGCGGTCAAGGCGCGGGTGCAATTGCTGCGCGACTACGGGTCGGCGGCCTCGCCGTTCAACGCCTTCCTGGTCGCACAAGGCCTGGAAACCCTGAGCCTGCGTATCGAGCGCCATGTCGCCAACGCCCAGCGAGTCGCCGAATTCCTGGCCGGCCACGACGATGTGCTGTCGGTCAATTACGCCGGCCTGCCCAGCTCACCGTGGTACGAGCGGGCAAAGAAGCTGGCGCCCAAGGGAACCGGCGCCGTGCTGGCCTTCGAGTTGGCCGGCGGGGTCGAGGCGGGTAAGGCGTTCGTCAACGCGCTGAAGCTGCACAGCCACGTCGCCAACATCGGTGATGTGCGATCGCTGGTGATTCACCCGGCGTCGACGACGCATTCCCAGCTCAGCCCCGCCGAGCAGCTGTCCACCGGGGTGAGCCCCGGGTTGGTGCGGCTGGCCGTGGGCATCGAAGGCATCGACGACATCCTGGCCGACCTCGAGCTTGGCTTCGCCGCAGCTCGAAAATACGGCGGGGCGACGGCCGGCAGCGGCGATCCGCACGCCGTGGCGGCGTTCTGAGGAGGCCCGAGATGACGATCTCTGAGGTGCCGACCCAGACGCTGCCCGCCGAAGGCCAGGTGGGCGTTGTCGACATCGGTTCGCTGAAGTTGGAAAGCGGCGCGGTAATCGACGACGTCAGCATCGCCGTGCAGCGGTGGGGCGAGTTGTCACCTGCCCGCGACAACGTCGTGGTGGTCTTGCATGCGCTCACCGGAGATTCCCACATCACCGGACCCGCCGGGCCCGGACATCCGACGCCGGGCTGGTGGGACGGCATCGCGGGCCCGGGCGCGCCGATCGACACTGATCGCTGGTGCGCGGTGGCCACCAATGTGCTGGGTGGCTGCCGCGGCTCGACCGGGCCGAGCTCAACCGCACCTGATGGGAAGCCTTGGGGTTCAAGGTTTCCGCTGATTTCGGTGCGAGATCAAGTCGAGGCCGACGTGGCCGCGCTGGCAGAGCTGGGCATCACCGAGGTCGCCGCAGTGGTGGGCGGGTCGATGGGTGGAGCCCGGGCACTGGAATGGATCGTCGGCCATCCCGACCGGGTGGGCGCGGGTCTGCTGCTGGCGGTGGGTGCGCGCGCGACTGCCGACCAGATCGGCACACAGTGCACCCAGATCGCGGCCATCAAAGCCGACCCGAACTGGCAGGGCGGTGACTACTACCGCAACGGGCGCAGCCCCGACGCCGGCCTGCACATCGCCCGCCGCTTCGCGCATCTGACTTACCGCGGCGAGGTCGAGCTGGACACCCGCTTCGCCAACAGAGCGCAGGGCGGGGAAGATCCCGAGGATCCGGTGGCGGGCGGCCGCTACGCGGTGCAGAGCTACCTGGAACACCAGGGCGGCAAGCTGGTGTCACGCTTCGACGCCGGCAGCTATGTGGCGCTCACCGAGGCACTGTCCCGTCACGACGTCGGCCGGGGCCGCGGCGGTGTCGCCGCCGCGCTGCGCGGCTGCCCAGTGCCGGTGGTGGTCGGCGGCATCACCTCTGACCGGCTTTACCCGCTGCGTCTGCAAGAGGAACTCACCGAACTGCTGCCTGGATGTCGCGAGCTGCAGATCGTCGAGTCGATCTACGGCCACGACGGCTTCCTGGTGGAGTCCGAGGCGGTGGGTGAACTGGTGCGGCAAACCCTCGACCTGGCGGTGGGATCGGCGAGCGGCCAAGGCGCGTGTCCACGGTGACCCAGTCCCGGCAGGACCGCTCGTTGTCGTTTGGCTCTGAAGCGGCCGCTTACGAGCGCGGCCGACCGTCATACCCGCCGGACGCGATCGACTGGCTGTTGCCAGCCGGGGCTCGCGACGTGCTGGACCTCGGCGCCGGGACCGGGAAACTGACCACTCGGCTGGTGGAGCGCGGGCTGGACGTGGTCGCCGTCGACCCGATCGCCGAGATGCTGGAAATGCTGCGCACGTCGCTGCCGGACACACCGGCGCTGCTCGGCACGGCGGAGGAAATTCCGCTGGCGGACAACAGCGTTGATGCGGTGCTCGTCGCACAGGCTTGGCACTGGTTCAACCCGGAGCGGGCAATCCCGGAAGTGGCCCGGGTGCTGCGGCCGGGCGGACGACTGGGTTTGGTGTGGAACACCCGCGACGAGCGGCTCGGCTGGGTGCGGGAGCTGGGTCACATCATCGGCCGCGATGGGGATCCGGTCCGCGACAGGGTGACACTGGACGACCCGTTCATCGAAATACAGCGCCATCAGGTCGAGTGGACGAATTACCTTACGCCACAAGCATTGATCGATTTGGTCGCTTCCCGGAGCTACTGCATCACTTCGCCGACCCAAGTGCGCACCAAGACGCTGGACCAGGTTCGCGAATTGCTGGCAACCCATCCGGCGTTGGCGAACGCGGGAGGCCTGGCGCTGCCCTACGTCACGGTGTGCGTGCGGGCGACGCTGTCGACGTAATTGCGCCCCCGTCGTCGTCATCACTACGCCGCGTCGTCGTCCTCGTCGCCGTCGCCGTCGCCGTGGCGAAGCAGCTTTTCGGGATGGTGGAAAGTATTGATACGGACTTGCCCGTGTTCAAGATGCGGGGGTGGGATCCATTCGGTCTCACCGTCTTTGTTTTTGCGGGTGATCCAGCCCTCTTCGGCGAGCGGGTGGTGGCCGCCGCAGCCGAACGTTAAATGGTTGACGTCGGTGGTGCGGCACTTCGCGTACGGGATGCAGTGATGAACCTCGCAGTAGTAGCCCGAAACGGTACAGCCGGGGTGTGAACATCCACGATCTTTGGCGTACAGGACAATTCGTTGCCCGGGTGAGGCGAGTCGTTTGGTGTGATAGAGCCCGATCGCCTCGCCTTTTTCAAAAATGCACAGGTAATGATGTGCGTGGCGGGCCAGCCGAATCACGTCGCCCATAGGTAGTAGCGTGCCGCCTCCGGTGAGCCCCTTACCCGCCCCGGCCTCCAGTTCGCGCAAGGTGGTGGTGACGATGATGGATGCCGGTAAGCCGTTGTGCTTTCCCAAATCACCGGACGCCAGCAGGGCGCGTGCGGCGGCGTTGAGTGCGTCGTGGTTGCGTTGAACGGAGCTACGCGTGTCGTTGCCGAGCGAAGTCTCCGACGGGCTGCCCTCCACGCACGGGGTGTCATCCTCCGGGTTGCACATGCCCGGAGCGGCCAATTTGGCGAATACGGCGTCGATGGAGGCCCGCGCCTCGGGCGTCAGATACCCCGTGATCGGGCTCATCCCGTCGAAACCTTGTTTGCCGATAGTGATTCCGCGCCGACGAGCCCGGTCCTCATCGGTGAAAGTACCGTCGGGGTTGAGGCAGTCGGTGAGTTTGTCGGCCAGCTTGCTCAATTCGTCTGGGCGGTGCTCGCCGCCCAGGCGAGCGAGCTGCGCTTCGGCTTCCTGGCGGGTCTCGACGTCAACGAAGTCCGGCAGCCGCTGACAAAAGCCGCGAATCACCGCGACGTGGCCGTCGCCGATCTTTCCGGCGCGCTGCGCCTCGGCGGTGGCCGCCAGCCGTGGCGACAACGGTTCACCGGTGACTGAATGGCGCGGGCCAAGATCCTCGGCCTCCCGGATGCGCCGGGCAGCCTCGGCGCGGCTGATCAGCAGCCGATTGGCCAACGCATGACTTAGCTTGCCGCCCAACTCCGTCTCGCTGGCCTGCCGGGCAAGTTGGTTGATCAGAGCGTGGCCGGGCACCGGTAGCCGACGGGTGTCCTGTTCCAGGCGTTGCAGCATTCCCAGGAGTTCCGGGCAGGTCAGCACGTCGAAAGACAGCTCGAGCAATCCGGATACCGCATCTCGGAATGCGTCGAACCGCTCGACGATCTCCTCGCGGCAACTCGAATGCATGTTCGAATAGTATCGGTCGCGACTGACACGCGAGACCGCCGAAGCCCCAAGTGTGGATGAAATTGCAACTGTGGATAACCGGCAAGAATCACTACTGTGAGCTCCGTCAATGGGTTGCTAGATGGGAAGAACACGTGAGCGGGACACGTACACAAGAGATTTACAAAGGACTCACCGAATGACCACCGCACGCAAGAAAGTACGCGAAGAGCTAGTTGTACTGACCACGGACGTTGGTGACGGCGTGGCGTGGTGACAGAGGCAGGATTAAGCGATGACCACCGCACTTGAGAAAGTTCGCGCCGAACTGCTCACCGATGGGCTTGCTGACTACGTCGACCTCGGTGCCGTCGACTCCCAAGTGACCCGGCACAATCCGTCGGCACCGATTTCCCAAGTGCAGCGCGAAACCTTGGAGACGATCCGCTCCTTGGTCAGCGATGGCCTATTCGAACTAGGCGATCTGTCCGGCGAAGGTGGCAGTTTAGTTGGCTGGAGCGGGTCGCTGGATGAGTCGATACAGAGGATCTCCGACGTGTATGTGGCCAAATATGACGACCCGCCCGCATGGGTTTGGTTTGCTTGGATGGAACTAACCGACAAGGGCGAGCGGGTAGCCCGGGCACTTGAAGAGGGCGCTCGAGATTCGCTTGAGTAGTCGCGCACCAGACCCTGGATCGAAAGGGCATCAAAAGTTGAGTCCGGAGAACATGATTCGACCGGAGTCGTACTTCTGCCGCACGGCGCTGAGCCGGGACAGATTCGGGCCGAAGTACCGCGACGGCGGCTGGTTGGCCTCGATGTAGTTCACATAGCCGCCAACTGAATACGGTCG
>Ga0209693_10001172_pt1 | contig 11141 bp, 11 predicted proteins | sample HubBroMetageWRM3_FD_188345 | JGI IMG/M metagenome (GOLD analysis project Ga0209693, IMG submission 188345) | Warmed soil microbial communities from the Hubbard Brook experimental Forest, New Hampshire - Hubbard Brook CCASE Soil Metagenome WRM 3... | ecosystem: Environmental > Terrestrial > Soil...
GGGCCGAGCACTGCGGACTTGAGCGGCTTGCCGGTGGAGGCGGCGAGTTCCGCGTTGGCCGCGGCCTGGGCGCCTGACGGGTTGCTCTTGATGTAGTTGAGCGCGTCAAGGTTGGCCTTCAGCAGGTCGTTGACGACAGCCGGGTGCGCGGAAAGGAAGGACTGGGTGACCATCAGCACGGTCGTGGTGCCCGGCTCGGACAGCAGCACCTTGCCGCCGTCCTGGACCATCTCGACGTCATAGGGCGACGGCTCCGAACCGCCGGCGATCTGCCCGGACTTGAACTCGAGCACGGCCGCCGAGTTCGGGGTGGTCGGCTTGATCGCGACGTCGCCGCCGCCGGTCGCGCTGGTGGTCAGCCCCTGCTGCTTGAGCCAGTAGCGGACCGCCACATCCTGGGTGTTGCCGAGCGACGGGGTGGCGAGCGACTGCCCCTTGAGCTGAGCGGCGGACGTGATGGACGGCTTCACGACGATCGACGCGCCGCCGGTCGCGGCGCCAGAGATGATCTTGATGGCCGTGCCGCCGGACTTCTGCCAGGCGTTGATCGCCGGGTTCGGGCCGACGTAGGCGGCGTCGATCTGCCCGGCCAGGATCGCCGTGGTCTCCTGCGTGCCGCTGGAGAACACGGTCGTCGTGACCGTCCCCGCCGATCCCAGCTCCTTGGCGAAGTAACCGTTCTTCACGGCGATCAGCGCCGGGGCGTGCGTAATGTTCGCCAGGTACCCAAGCCGCACGGTCACGGGCGCGGCGGCGGACGCGCTGCCGGTACCGCTGCTGGTTGATGTCGAGCTCGGGCTGCTTGAGCTCGCGGAAGAGCAGCCCGCAACAAGAAGCGCGCCGCCAGCCACAGCGGCCACGCCAGCCAAGATCCTGCGCATTAGTACCCATTCTCTATCGGTTTAGTAGGTTGCTATTGGACTATACACCCCACTGGCAAAGTAGGAAACACTCCGGCAAAAGTTGTAACAGCCGAAGCAAGTTGGTCCGGCCGGTCCGCGTTACGAGTTGTCGGAGGAGTCCTGCAGGTCCATGCCCTGGACCGACGGGAACGTGGCCAGGCACTCCTGCAGGCGGGCGATGTCCGCGTTGGAGGCGCCGGTGACCGTGTACACGACCTCGTCGACCGCCGACGACAGCGGCACCCCGGACGCGATCGGGGCGGCGGTCACTTTCGGCAGCTTCGCGCACGCGGTGCGCACGTGCAGCCGTTCGGACACCGAGGTGCCGGACTTGAACGACACGAGCGCCTGCTGCTGGCCGAGCGACTTGTCGAATTGCGCGCACCCGGTGACCCCGAGCAAGCAGGCCGTCCCGACGATGGCCAGCGGAACGACGACACGGGGTAGTACTCGCACAGAGACAGCCTACGCGGACCCCCCACCGAGTACCGTACTGGGAGACAGAAAGAACTCCCCTCCATGTCGTCGCGCCACATCCTCATCGTCAACGCCCGCAAGGTCACCCAGCCGGTCTTCGTGATCGGTGCGCCGCACTCCGGCGCGGAGGCGGTCGGCCGGGCGCTGAAGATCTCCCCGGGCTTCCACGTCACGATCGGTCAGCACGCCGTGCTGCAGGCCGTGTACGCGTTCGCCCGGCGTCCGTCGATGTACAGCGGACGCGGCGAGGCCGCCGCGGCCGTGATACGCGACGCCTTCGCCCAGGGCTGGCAGGTACACCCGACGAGCTGCCTGGAGTGCACCCCGCAGTGCCGGTCGGCGGCCGGGCTGCGCCGCGAGGAGGTGGGGCCCTGCGTCGAGCAGCGCGGCCTCAGCCGGTTCGGCGACGCGAGCCCGGACCTCACCTACTGCGCGGAGGCGCTGGTGGCGGCGTTCCCCGACGCCCAGATCGTGCAGGTCGTGCGGGACGGCAGGGACACGGTGGCGGACATGCTCAAGGACCAGATCGCGATGTCCTGGTTCCGGCCGAGCATGGCCAACGTCGACGTCGAGTACCCGAATCCCTTCTACGGCGTGGAGGACGAGACCGACCGGCTCACCTGGCCGGACCTGTCCCCCGCGGGCAAGTGCGCGCTGCGCTGGCGGGGCGCCATCAGGCTGGCGGCCCGGCTGCGCAAGACCATGCTCGAGGACCAGCTCAAGACCCTCCGCTACGAGGACATGGCGAAGAACCCCGGCGGCACGGCCACCGCGCTGACCAACTTCACGGGAGTAACGGTCGCCGCGCCGACCACGCCGGACCACCGGCGGCCGAAGAACGAGCCAAGCGCCTGGCGCCGCGAGCTCACGCTGAGCCAGGTCGCCGATGTCGAGAAGGTCGCCGGCGAGGAACTGCGGCGGCTGGGATACAGCTGACCGCGGATACAGCTGAGCGCTAAAGAGCCGGCCGCGTACGTTCCGAATAAATCTCTTGACCCTTGAACTGGGTGTAGTACAGCTCGGCGTACAAGCCGTCGGCCGCGAGCAGGTCCTCGTGCGTGCCCCGCTCGACGACCTGACCGGCCTCGATGACCAGGATCTGGTCCGCGTTGAGCACGGTGGACAGCCGGTGCGCGATGACCAGCGAGGTCCGGCCGCGCAGCGCGAGCGTGAGGGCCTGCTGGACCGCGGCTTCCGACTCCGAGTCCAGGTGCGCGGTCGCCTCGTCGAGCACCACGATCGACGGGGCCTTCAGCAGCAGCCGGGCCAGCGCGACCCGCTGCTTCTCCCCGCCGGACAGCCGGTAGCCGCGGTCGCCCACGATCGTGTCGAGGCCGTCGGGCAGCACCGAGATCAGGTCCCAGATCTGGGCCGACTGGCACGCCTCGATGAGCTCCGCCTCGGTAGCGGACGGCCTGGCGTACAGCAGGTTCGCGCGGATCGTGTCGTGGTACAGGTGCGCGTCCTGCGTGACGACGCCGACCACGTCGTGCAGCGAGTCCAGCGTCACGTCGCGCAGGTCATGGCCGCCGATGAGCACGGCGCCGTCGTTCGGGTCGTACATCCGGGAAACCAGCTGGGTGATCGTCGTCTTGCCCGCGCCTGACGGGCCGACGAGCGCGGTCAGCTGCCCGGCGGGGGCGGTGAACGAGACGTTGTGCAGCACGCCCTGCGCCGCGTCCATCCGCTCGGGCGCCTTCAGCGCGATCGACTCCAGCGACGCGAGCGACACCTCGTCCGCCGTCGGGTAGCGGAACGACACGTCGTCGAACCGGATGTCCGGCGCCTCATCGGTGCCGGGCAGTATCCGCGGCAGCGTGATTGCGTCCGGCTTCTCCTTGATCAGCGGCTCCAGGTCGAGCACCTCGAAGACCCGGTCGAAGCTGACCAGCGAGGTCATCACCTGGACCTGCACGTTGGACAGCGACCCGATCGGCCCGTAGACGCGGGTGAGCAGCTGCGCTAGCGCGACCAGCGTGCCGAACTGGAGCGCTCCCCTGATCACCAGCGTTCCGCCCACCCCGTACACGACGGCGGTGATCAGCCCGGTGAGCAGGGTGACCGCGATCATGAACACCGACCCGTACATGTCCCTGCTGACGCCGATCTCGCGGACCTTCGCGGCGTTCGCCGCGAAGACCTGCGATTCCTCCCGCGGGCGGCCGAACAGCTTGGCGAGCATCGCGCCCGCCACGTTGAAGCGCTCGGTCATCATCGAGCCCATCTCGGCGTTGAGCTGCATGGCCTCTCTGCTCAGCCGCTGGAGCCTGCGGCCGAGGCGGCGCACGGGGAAGATGAACAGCGGGATCAGCACCAGCGAGATGAGGGTGACTTGCCAGGACAGGTAGAACAGGGCGACCAGGATGACGATCAGCGACAGCGCGTTGGACAAGACGTTGGACAGCGTCCCGACGATCGCCTGCTGCGCGCCGACCACGTCCCCGTCGAGCCGGCTGACCAGGCTGCCGGTCTGGGCGCGGGTGAAGAACGCGATCGGCTGCCGCTGCACGTGGTCGAAGACCTGGGTGCGCAGGTCGTAGATGAGGCTCTCACCGAGCCGGGAGGAGAACCAGCGGTTCACCACCCCGAGGAACGCGTCGAACAGCACGACCGCCATGACAGTCAGCCCGACCGCCACGACGACAGCTTCGTTCTTAGCGATGATCCCGTTGTCGATGAGCTCGCGCAGCAGCAACGGGTTCACCACCGTGATGCAGGCGTCCAGGGAGGTCGCGAACAGGAAGATCCCCAGCTGCAGCCGGTAGGGCCGCGCGTAGCGCACGATCCGGCGGATGGTTCCCGGCTTGATCTTCTGCTTGGTGACGTTCGGGTCCATACGGAAACCGCGCGCCATCATGAAACCGGGACCGTGCATCGCCATAGTTCTTCAAACTTACTGTGGTGCGGCCTCGTTCCCGAACTGAATAAGCCAGTGGCGAACCGTCGTGTCGTGGCCATTTACCGGCTGGCTACGCCACTGCCTTCCGGGTGGCGCCGCCCCGCCCGCGCAAGGCGACACCGGTCTCGGTGAGAATGCGGTGGATGAACCCGTAGGACCGGCCCGTCGCGTGCGCCAGCGCCCGAATGGACTCCCCGGAGTCGTAACGCTTCTTGAGGTCAGTCGCCAGCTTGTCGCGCTCCGTCCCGGTTACCCGGGTGCCCTTCCTGAGGGTCTCGGCCACGTTAACCTCCCGTAAGGTGGAGCACTCCGTGAGTACACACCCCCCACGCAATGATCACCTATCGGGGCGTAGTTGACTACCCGCTCGATCAGGCAAGTGCGACGAGATCGGCGAAATCTTCGCTCCACGCGTCTTCTGTTCCCTCGGGGAGCACGATTACCCGTTCCGGGGAAAGCGCGTCCACGGCTCCCTCATCATGAGTAACCAGAACAATCGCGCCTTGATAAGCGGCAAGCGCGGCCAGGATCTCTTCCCTGCTGGCCGGATCGAGGTTGTTCGTCGGCTCGTCGAGCAGCAGCACGTTAGCCCCGGACACGACGAGAAGTGCGAGCGCGAGCCTGGTCTTCTCGCCGCCGGAAAGGACCCCGACGGGTTTATCGACGTCATCACCGGAGAACAGGAATGACCCGAGAACCTTCCGCTGCTCGGTATCGGTGAGTTCCGGCGCGGTAGTGCGCATGTTTTCGATAACGCTGCGCTCGGTATCCAGAGTTTCATGCTCTTGCGCGTAATATCCGAGCCGAAGGCCATGTCCCGGGGTGACTTTTCCGGTATCGGGCTTTTCCACCTCGGCAAGCAGCCGGAGCAGCGTTGTTTTGCCGGCTCCGTTCAGCCCGAGCACGACGACCCGGCTGCCCCGGTCGACCGCCAGGTCGACGTCGGTGAACACCTCGAGCGAGCCGTACGACTTGGACAGCCCTTCCGCGGTGAGCGGGACCTTGCCGCACGGCGCCGGGGTCGGGAACCGGAGCCTGGCCACCCGGTCGCTCTGCCGCTCGGCGTCCAGGCCTGCGAGCAGCCGGTCCGCGCGGCGCTGCATGTTCTGCGCGGCCCTGGCCTTGGTGGCCTTGGCGCGCATCTTGTCCGCCTGCGTCTGCAAGGCGGTCGCCTGCCGCTCGGCGTTGGCCCGCTCCCTGCGGCGGCGCCGCTCGTCGGCCTCGCGCTGCTCCAGGTAGGTCTTCCAGCCGACGTTGTAGATGTCCAGCACGGACCTGGTGGCGTCCAGGTAGAACACCTTGTTCACGACCTGCTCGATGAGGTCGGTGTTGTGGCTGATGACGATCAGGCCGCCGCGGTAGTTCTTAAGGTGGTCGCGCAGCCAGATGACCGAGTCGGCGTCCAGGTGGTTCGTCGGCTCGTCGAGCAGCAGCGTCTGCGCGTCGCTGAACAGGATCCTGGCCAGCTCTATTCTCCTGCGCTGCCCGCCGGACAGGGTGCGCAGCGGCTGGTGCAGCACGCGGTCGGGCAGCCCGAGGCTGGCGGCGAGGCTCGCCGCCTGCGCCTCCGCGGCGTAGCCGCCGAGCACGGCGAGCCGGTCGCTGAGGTTGCCGTAGCGGCGGATGGCCCTCTCGGCGTGATCCGGATCCGACATCTGCGCCTCGGCCTTGCGCAGCTGCTCGCGCAGCTCGTCGAGCCCGCGGGCCGACAGCACCCGGTCGAGCGCGAGCACGTCGAGATCCCCGGTGCGCGGGTCCTGCGGCAGGTAGCCGACGGTGCCGCTGCGCCGTACCGTGCCGGCGGCCGGCTGCCCGTTGCCGGAGAGCACCTTGGCAAGGGTGGTCTTCCCGGCGCCGTTGCGGCCCACGAGACCGATCCGGTCGCCTTCCGCGACCTGGAACGATGCATCAGCCAGCAGCAGCCGTGCGCCGGCGCGCAACTCTATGCCACTGGCGACGATCACGATGTTTCAGGGTACCTGATCAGGGTGTCGGCTCCGTAAGCCTTATTCGGACGGCGAGGAACAGCCGCGGCGTGGCCTCGAGGACCGCCCGCTTCGGATCGGGGACGGTGAGGAACCTGTCCGTCGCGATCGCCAGGTAGGGCGCCAGCCTCGGGTCCTGCCGCAATTCCGCCATCGCCCGCTTGTCCCCGCCGAGCACGATCGCGTCCAGCTTTTCACCGGGTCGGGCGCCCCGGCCGCTCCGGCGCCCGAACACGTCGGCCGCCGCGCCGGCGGCCGCCTGCAGCGCCTCGCTTGCCTGCTTCTCGCGCCGCCTCGCGAAACGGTGCTGCGACCAGCCGCCGGCCGCGCTGCGGCCGTGCACCAGGCGGGACCCGGTCTTGGCGTCGGCCAGGGCCGGCGGATAGCCGGTGAAGACGCCGGCGGCGTAGCCGCCGAGCCGGACGAGGAGCACGCCAACGGTGCGCGGCCGCCGCGCGTGCGCGGCGACCGCCTCGGCCTCCTCGGCCGGGCGGGCTGCCTCGCCGGCAGACTGCTTCTTGCTGTTATCAGCGAGAGGCGGGAAGGGCGGGTGGCACTCGGCGACCGCGCCGTCCGGCGCGGTGAAGATCACAGTCTCGCCGGTCATCGCCACCATGAGGGACTGGTCCTCGCCGCCTGTCCCGTGCCGACGGGCGAACGAGGCGACCCACCCGGGGAACCGCTCCGGGGCGACGTCCACCCACTTGGCACCGCCGCTCGCGCTGTTCTTCACCACGCACTGCTCTTCACTACGCACTGCCTCCCCGACTAACACCGGGCACACCAGCCATTCCCGCTGGCCTTGTTGATGTGGAGCAAAGGTAGCTGGTCGCGGGAATCACTCTCGTCACACTGGTCACGCCCGTTGACTTTGCAGCCGCCGTGACCATTTTTCGTGGCGTGTGAGACCTGTGGGACTTACAAGTGGTCACCTGGGCTGCAAAGTGACGGGAAGGATGCAAAGTCGGTTCCTTGGGGAGGCCCCGCCGCGTCACAGTGGCCACATCAGTTTGCCTTATGCATGAAATGACCATTTCCAGATCAAGTGACCGGTCACAAGTGGTGATTTCATGCATAAGGTGCCGGGGAGTGCGTAAAGACGGCCAACTAGCTGAGTGCCGAAGGTCACGGGGCCTCGGGTGGATGGGGCTGGCTAAGCGCTAGATGTTGAAGCCGAGGGCGCGGAGTTGCTCGCGGCCGTCTTCGGTGATGTGCTCCGGGCCCCACGGCGGCATCCAGACCCAGTTGATCCTGAAGTCGGTCACCACGCCGTCCAGGGCCTCTCGCGCCTGCTCCTCGATCACGTCGGTGAGCGGGCACGCGGCGCTGGTCAGCGTCATGTCCACAGTGGCTATCTTCTCGGCGTCCACGTCGACGCCGTAGACGAGCCCCAGGTCGACGACGTTGATGCCGAGCTCGGGGTCGACCACGTCGCGCAGCGCCTCGATGACGTCCTCGACCTCCTGGGACACGGTTTCCTTAGCAGTCGTTTCCGCGGCAGTCGTTTCAGCAGTCGTTTCCTGAGCAGTCGTTTCCTCAGCCATCGTGTTCCTCCAGTGCCCTCGCGGTCGCGTCCTTCCACGCCATCCAGGGAAGCAGCGCGCACTTGATACGGGCCGGGTACTTCGACACGCCGGCGAACGCCACGGCGTCCTCGAGCAGGTCCTCGTCCGGCTCGCCCTGCCCCTTGGACTGCATCAGCTCGAGGAAGGCGTCGCCGATCCGCATCGCCTCAGCGACCGGCTTGCCGATCACGAGGTCGGACATCACCGAGGCGCTGGCCTGGCTGATCGAGCAGCCGAGCGAGTCGTAGGAGACGTCCTCGACCACGTGCCCGCCGCCCACGTCCTTCAGCGCGACGCGCATCTTCACCTCGTCGCCGCAGGTCGGGTTGACGTGATAGACCTCGGCATCGTGCGGATCCCGCAGGCCCTTGTGGTGCGGGTGCCGGTAATGGTCCAGGATGATTTCCTGGTACATCGACTCAAGCTGCATAGTGTCCTCTAAAACGCCCCGTCGCGACCCGATGTTCCACTGGGGTCAGACCCCGAAGAACCGCTTCGCGTACCGTACACCCTCGGCCAGCGCGTCCACTTCCTCGTGCGTGTTGTACACGTAGAAAGTGGCCCTGGCGGACGACTGGACGCCGAGCGCCCGGTGCAGCGGCCACGCGCAGTGGTGGCCGGTGCGCACCGCGATGCCCTGGTCGTCGAGAACCTGGCCGACGTCGTGCGGGTGCACTCCGTCCACCTCGAACGCCACGGCGCCGCCGCGGTCCTTCGTGGTGGTCGGCCCGAGGATGCGCACCCCCGGGATGTCCAGCAGCGCGTCGATCGCGTGCGCGGTCAGCGACTCCTCGTGCGCGGCGACGTTGTCCATGCCGAGCCGGGTCAGGTAGTCCACGGCGGCGGCGAGGCCAGCGGCCAGCGGGGCCGGCGGCACGCCGGTCTCGAACCTGGCGGGCGGCGGCTGGAAGGTGGAGCCTTCCATCCGGACCACCTCGATCATGTCCCCGCCGGACAGGAACGGCGGCAGCGCTTCGAGCTGGGCGTACTTGCCGTACAGGACACCCAGCCCCAGCGGCCCGAGCATCTTGTGCCCGGAGAACACCAGGAAGTCCACGTCCAGCGCCCTGACGTCCACCGGGTGGTGCGGCACCAGCTGCGCGCCGTCGCAGAGCACCAGCGCGCCCGCCTCGTGCGCCAGCCTCGTGATGTCGGCGACCGGGGGGTTCACGCCGGTGACGTTCGACTGGCCGGTCAGCGCCACGATCTTGGTCCGGTCGGTGATCAGCGCCGGGTCCACGTCGAGCCTGCCGTCGGGCAGCACCGTGAACCAGCGCAGCGTCGCGCCGGTCCGCCCGGCGAGCTGCTGCCACGGGACGAGGTTGGCGTGGTGCTCGGATTCGGTGATGAGGATCTCGTCACCGGGCATGATCGAGCCGGTGAGCGAGTAGGCGACCAGGTTGATCGACTCGGTCGCGCTCTTGGTGAACACGACCTCGCGGTCGTCCGCGCCGATGAAGGCGGCGAGCTTACCCCGCGCGCCCTCGTAGATCTCGGTGCCTTCCTCGCTGAGCAGATGCGCGCCGCGGTGCGCGGCGCCGTTGTGCAGCTCGTAGAACTCGCGCTCGGCGTCGAGGACCTGCACGGGCTTCTGCGAGGTCGCGCCCGAGTCCAGGTAGATGAGCGGCCGGTCGTTGCGGACCAGCCGGTTCAGCGCAGGGAAGTCCTTGCGGATCGCCTCCACGTCGAAAGGCGCGGCCGTGCTCATGCTGTGCCCCCAACCGCTGTGCCCCCAGCCACGGGCGCCGCCGCGGTGAACCGCTCGTAGCCGTCGTCCTCCAGCACCTGGGCCAGCTCGGGGCCGCCCTCTTCGACGATCCGGCCGCCGACGAAGACGTGCACGAAGTCCGGCTGCACGTACCGCAGGATCCGCGTGTAGTGGGTGATCAGCAGCACGCCGTGGTCAGGCTGGGCGCGGAACCTGTTGATGCCCTCGGCCACGATCTTCAGCGCGTCGACGTCGAGGCCGGAGTCGGTCTCGTCGAGCACGGCGATCTTCGGGTCGAGCAGCTCCATCTGGAGGATCTCGTGGCGCTTCTTCTCGCCGCCGGAGAAGCCCTCGTTCAGCGAGCGCTCGGCGAACTTGGGGTCGATGGCGAGGTCGCTCATCGCGCCGCGCATCTCCTTCATGAACTCGCGCAGCTTCGGCGCCTCGCCGCGGGTCGCGGTCACCGCGGTGCGCAGGAAGTTCGACACCGACACGCCCGGCACCTCGACCGGGTACTGCATGGCGAGGAACAGCCCGGCCCGGGCCCGCGCGTCGACGCTCATCGCCAGCACGTCCTCGCCGTCAAGGGTGACGGAGCCAGCGGTGACGTGGTACTTCGGGTGCCCGGCGATCGCGTAGGCGAGGGTGGACTTGCCGGAGCCGTTCGGTCCCATGATGGCGTGCGTCTCGCCGTCCCTGACGGTGAGGTTGACGCCGCGCAGGATCTCCCGCAGCGTCCCGTCGCTCTCGGCGACGGACACGTGCAGGTCGCGGATCTCCAGGGTGGACACTATGACTCCTCTATAGCGACGAGGACGTCATCGTCCTCGATCTTCACGGGGTAGACGGGCACCGGCTCGGTCGCGGGCATGCCGGTCGGCTTGCCGGTGCGCAGGTCGAAGCGCGACCCGTGCAGCCAGCACTCGATCGTGCAGCCGTCGACCTCGCCCTCCGACAGCGGGACCTCGGCGTGCGAGCACACGTCGCGGATCGCGAACACCTGGCCCTCGGTGCGGACGATCGCGACCGGCTCGTCCTTCAGCTCGACAGCAAGAGGCTCGCCGTCAGCAAGCTCAGAAAGAGCGCATGCCCGAACGTACGCGGCTGACTCCGGCCCGCTCACGACAGCTCTCCTTCGATGGCTTGCATGATGCGGTCTTCCAGCTCCGGCAGGCCGATCCTGGCGGTCAGCTCGGCGAAGAACCCGCGGATCACCAGGCGGCGCGCCTCCTCGAACGGGATGCCGCGCGCCTGGAGGTAGAACAGGTGCTCGTCCTCGAGCCGCCCGCTGGCGCTGGCGTGCCCGGCGCCGACCACCTCGCCGGTGAGGATCTCCAGGTTCGGCACCGAGTCGGCGTGCGCCCCGTCGGTGAGCACCAGGTTCCTGTTGTACTCGTAGGTGTCCGTGCCGGTGGCCTCGGGCCTGATCAGCACGTCGCCGATCCAGACCGTGTGCGCGCCGTCGCCGCGCAGCGCGCCCTTGTACCGGACGCGGCTGCGGCAGTTCGGGGTGTCGTGGTCGACGAACAGCCGGTGCTCCAGGTGCTGGCCTGCGTCGGCGAAAGCGATGCCGTACAGCTCGGCGTCGCCGCCGGGGCCCGCGTA
>Ga0209693_10001174_pt1 | contig 11117 bp, 9 predicted proteins | sample HubBroMetageWRM3_FD_188345 | JGI IMG/M metagenome (GOLD analysis project Ga0209693, IMG submission 188345) | Warmed soil microbial communities from the Hubbard Brook experimental Forest, New Hampshire - Hubbard Brook CCASE Soil Metagenome WRM 3... | ecosystem: Environmental > Terrestrial > Soil...
CCACCTGCGCGGCCAGGAGGACGGCCAACGCGATCAGCAGGCCCACCTTGGCCACCTCGAGGACGATGTAGACCCAGTGCATTCGTGAGCGTGCCACCGTCTCCCCGGCGAGGACCCGGTCGGAGCGTTGGCTCAGCGGCGGCCGGACCACGGCAACCTGAATCATCAGCACCGCCGCGACGCAACCGAGCAGGATCAGTGGGGCAGTACCGGGCCTGGCGGCATAGCACGCGGCCGAAAGCCCCACCAGCAGCAGGATTTCCATCCCGTTGAGTGCCTTGAACACGAGCCGGCCGATGCCCAGCCCCACCGGCAGCGTCACTCCCGGAGCCCGGAATTTGAGGGGTGCTTCCAGAAACGAAATCGCCACCACCATGCCCAGCCACAACATCGGCACCAGCAGTTGCGCATACCGGGCGGGACTCACCTCTGGACCAGTCTGGCCAAACACAACTCGGGTTCAACGAAGGGCTCGAGATGGGCCGACATCGCCGGGCGTGCGGTCTTTCGACGGCCTCCCTCAGCGACGGTTTGGGTGAGCAATCCCTGCAGCAACCCCAGATGTACCCCGCAGACCACCTCGGAGCGCGCTCGGGCCAAATCCCTGACCGGGCAAGCGTGTAGTCGAATGAGCCGCTGTCGCGCGCGGGTCGACTCGTTATCAGCAGAGAGCGGCGTTGTGGGTTCTGCCGCGGAGGCCAGCTCGGGGGCAAACCCCAACCCCGTGAACGCGACGGTGGCGCGCACGGCCGCTCGATCAAGCGCGTCATCGGTGCCCTCGTCGGTTGTCCCCCCGGCATGATCGGTGGCCGCGCCCTCGGAAGCCGCCATCCGGGCGGCCCATTTTTGTCCGGCGAGTTGCGCACGGCGGGCGCGGGTTTCCACGGTCTGGCCCAGTTCCATCGCGAGTACCTCGGCGAGTACTCGGTAGTCCAGGTGCTCCTGGACGGCGAGATATCCGGTGCGTGGCCTACCCGCGCCCGCACGGTTCAACCGGGTCCGCACGATCACTCCGTCCTCGCACAGCGCGTCCAGATGGAACCGAACGGTCGTCACATGCAATCCGATCTGCGAGGCAAGCTCGACGGCATCTATCGCACCGTCGTGCTCACGCACCAGTTGAAGCACTCGCTCACGTTGCCGGTTGCGCGGCAGGCGATTTCGTCGCGGCCGCCCGGCTTGAGTGTCTGTTTCCTCACTCACCTCGCACCTTCCATCCCCTCTATTTAACGGATATACTTCCTTTATATTAGCAGCTTCTCAACGGTGAGAGGTAAGGATGACGGTCGAGAATTTCTCCGAGACGTCCGCACCAACTCAGCGCGGGGATGCCTCACAGGCAGGCCCATCGGCGCTGTGTGGTCTGCGATTGCGGTTGAAGCCCGCCCACCGGTCCTGCGGCTCTGTGCAGGGAGCATGGTGGCCCCGATCAACACAACTAATCACCGAACTTCCGCTCCTGCTTGCAGCCCTGTCCTCGCGGTTGGGCACCGTCGACCGGGTCCTCTACGACGAGACCAGCTGGGCGCCAGCATCGTTGCGTATGGAACTTGGTGGCCGCAGCGTGATCCTCGAGGGCTCCAGCACCACATCGACCAACACACTGTCGGTGATCGGTGAGGGATTCGGCACGCTGGTTCTGCTGGTCGTCCCGCCCCACACCAACCCAACCCGCGCGTACACCGCTGTGATGACCGCAGCCAAACCCGACGATGTTTCGAGCCCCGACGAACTGCTCGGCATCGGTCCGCGGGAGGCACAGGATCGCCGACTCGCCCTATTGGCGCACCAGCGCTGGGAGTCCGAAGGCGGAGCAATACGCCGTCGGGGACATGAACGCGGAGACACCCTGGCAGCGGAAGTTCTGGAGGTGCGGCGTGCTCAGTGACCTCGAACTCGACGCCCTGCGCGAGATCGAGCGCCGACTTCGGTGGAACAGCCCGGAACTGATACGTCTGTTCAACAGCGTGGCGCCGCAGCCAGCCAAGCCTCACCGTAAGCGGGCGAGGACCAGAGCGCTGGTGGCTGCCGCGGCGTTTGTGTGACTCGGCACGTGTGTGCGTGCTGATGGCTGCTGTCGCGCTGACCGACGGGTACTGGGAACAGCCGAGTCGTGGGCCGATCTGCTCTACGGTGGCCGTCGCCACGGGACGGCCGGGGGCGGAAATCGCATGGTCGGACTGCAGTGGTCGCCTACCGGCGGACTGGACGGGATGCCGGCAGCGCCCTAGCGCTCGGTGAATACTTGACGATCGCGATATCGCCACCCAATCGGCCAGACACCGTCTCGAAACCGGCCGCGACAAGGCGTCGGTCCTCTTTGTACGAGTCTGGGATTTTGTGCTCCCCCTCGGATAGGGGCTCATAGTGTGGTAGCGGAGACGTCGTGGTCCCGGGTCGAGGAAGTTTGTGATGAAGCCTGCTAGATCGTGGATTGACTGGACCGCGCTGGCGGTGGGGATCGGCGCGGTGGCGTCATCACTGACGGTGAGTTCGACGCGGGCGGGGGAAGGTCTCGCCTTTGGTTTCGCGGCGTTCATCGCGTTCTTCGGCCTGTTGTCACTGCTGGTGCGCAATCGCGCCCCCGATCACTGGGGCCTGCTCGTGATCGGCCTGGCGATGTTCGTCCTGCCGTGGCTTGCCAGCGGCTTCGCCATCGATCGTGGTGCCGCTTGGACATGCTGGGTGGCTGGAATCCTGGCCATGGCCCTCGGCGGCGTGGGATGGGTGCGGGACCGACCACCGACCGAGACCGGCATCAACGAGATCAGCACGCCCGTCACCGGCCGCAGCGCGCTGAGCTTCTGGCTCGGTAGAGCAGCGCTCGTCGTAGGGATCGCAACAGTAGTGCTGGGAGCAACGGTGCACTCATCTGTGGCCGGGACCGCCACCACAATTGGCTTCGGCGCCATGACCGCTGTGATCGCACTGTGGTCCCTGCTGGCTGTGGACCCCACGCACGACTTCTTGACCCTGGCCGTCTTCGGGTTCGCGCTGTTCCTCGCGCCGTGGGTGGGCGGCTTCGCCGGTGATGGTGCCGCACGGACAGCCTGGGTGTCCGGCGTGATCGCCACGTCGCTCGGGGTGGGGGGGTATCTGCGCGGCGAGTCACTGGACTTCAGCAGGACCGCGCGCGAGGACGCCGAAGCGCGCTATCGCCAACGATTCCGCTGACATAGTGAAAGCACATACGCAGACGACCGATGGGTGAATGGCTGCCGCCGCGTTGTACCGGACTAGGGGAGCGTGGTGGTGATCGACGTCATCGACCGGGTGCCGACGCTCGGGGCCCGAGCTGCCGGCCTGCGCCAGGAAATCGTCGACGCGCGGCTGCGGGCTAGAGCCCGGACGCGCGTGAGCACGGCACCGATATACCCGAGGTTGCGAGCTGGACCTGGCCGGGTTGAGCAGGCCCGGCAATCCGTGGGCTGCAGCTAGGAGGGGTACCTGATGGCGAGCAACTCGACCTGTCGTTGCCCATCAGGCGTCATGTAGGTCACGGTGTCCCCCGGCCGATGCCCGACCAGGGCCAGCCCCAACGGGCTGTCCGCGGTCAGTGTGTTGGCTTCCTCGCCGGCGGGCGTCTCTTCCTGGATCAGCACGACCCGCATACGAATGGCGTCCGGGGTGTCCGAAAAACGCAAGGTGACGTCGGTGCCGTCGGGCAGTCCGCCAGGTGTCTCGGACGTCGATTCCCCGCCCGCCAGGACTCGGGTGAGCTCGGCGACTCGATCGTCGATGACCGCTACTTCGTCAGCACGCTGGATGGCGTCAGCGGCGTCTGCGTGATCGCCGACAGTGTCACGGTCGCCTTCGAATTCGGCAGCCATGCGATCCCGGCGTTGCCTGAGCTCGGTCAGTTCCGCTTCGATGCGCGCTTGCGTATCCGCCGGGAACGCGGTGTCCTTTTCGTCGCCCACACTGACCTTCCCTGTCGTCACCATCGCGCGCCACGCCGTGTTGTCGGTTCCGCTCTGCGGTGTCATCTCGACGGTAGACCCAAGTTCGCAAAGGGGCGACGGGCATTGTGCGGCAGCGGACTCAAGATCTCACGGGGTGGCCGGTGCTGGTGAGGTACTGACCGGCCAAGGCCACCGCGATGGCGCCCTCGCCCATCGCTGCCGCGACGCGTCGTGTCGCTCCACTCCTGACGTCGCCGGCCGCGAAGAGTCCCGGCACACTGGTCTCCAGGATTGACCGCCGACGGTCCTCCGAGCCCGGGGCGACGAGGGACTGCAATTCTGCCCCGGTGTAGATGAATCCGTGCCTGTCCAGTTCGGCGAGCCCGGAAAGCCACGCCGTCTGCGGTTGGGCGCCGATGAAGACGAACAACATGCGCACCGCCAGTGTCTTCTGTGCACCGGTAGCGTTGTTACGCACCTCGATAGAGGTCAGGTATCGGTGATCACCGAGGAGTTCACGAACTTCGGTGTCGGTCATGACGACGATGCGGTCGTTGCCGTTGATCTGCTCCACCAGGTAGCGCGACATCTTGGCGCCAAGATCGTGGTCGCGGACGATCAGATACACCGTGGGCGTCGTATGGGCGAGGAACACCGCTGCCTGGCCGGCGGAGTTACCGCCGCCGATGACAGCGACCGGGTCACCCCCGCAAGCCCGCCGCTCGGTGATTGTTGCCTCATAGTGCACGCTTGCGGTTTCGAAGCGGTCCAGCCCCGGCACATCAAGTCGGCGGTAGCGGGCTCCGGACGCGACGAGGACGGAGCGGGCGGCCATGTCGTCGTGCCCGTTGAACGTGGCCCGGAAGTGGTCACCGGCAATCTCCAGCGCGCTCAGCTGCGCGGGGACCACCAGGCGTGCACCGAATCGCCAGGCCTGGACGGCGGCGCGTTCGGTCAACTCCGCTCCGGAGATGCCGGCGGGAAACCCGAGGTAGTTCTCGATCCGCGACGTGGTGCTGGCTTGACCGCCGACCGCGACCGCGTCCACCGTGATGACATCGAGTCCGTCTGAGGCGCCGTAGACGCTGGCCGCCAGGCCCGCCGGTCCCGCACCGACGACCAGCAGGTCGCATCCCTGGGTGCCCGGCAGCGATGCGCGCAGGTGCAATGCATCGGCCAGCGCGGCGGTTGACGGGTTCTTCAAGACTTTTCCATTGGCCAACACAACGACGGGCGTGTCTTCGGGCGCCACCTTCATCCGCTGCAGAAATGCATCCACCTCCGGCGCCTTCTCCACATCGATCCACCTGTGTGGCAATCGGTTTCGTGTGCTGAACTCCAGCAGGCGACGGGTGTCTGCGGAGTAACACGAACCGACGACGCGCATGCCCGCCCCAGCACCGATCAGATCGGTGCGGCGGATCAGATAAGCGCGCAGGATCGTTTCGCCGAGCACGGAATCCTGCAACGCCACATCCTGCAGATGGCCGACGGGGATTTCGACGAGCTCGCCGGCGTCGAGTACCCGGGCGCTGAACATGGCCGGCTGCCCTTCGAACATCCCCAACTCGCCCAGCAGTTGGCGCTCACCGTGTATCTGAGCCACCCGTTCGCCGTCGGGGTCGTTGCGCAGCATGGCCACCCGCCCGGTCTGCACCACGAAGACGTCGGTGACGACGTCGCCGGCCCGGAACAACACGTCCCCGGCGACGGTAGGCCGTCGCTGACCCCATCGTGTGAGCACCGCCATTTGGTCGACGGTGAGCTGGGGAAATGCCTCATTGCTGTCACGGGATAGCGTTCGCACCCTCGGTTGTTTGGGATCGCCGGCGGCCATGGGCTGACTGTAGGCTTCACGCCGGCCCGACCGGTGAAAGTGTTTCCCGCAATCGGCGTTTCGCTGGCGTCATAGCGCGTCTGCCGAACCCAACGGCCCCACGGTCGTCATCGACGCCCTGCGGGTACACCTCATCGGGATTCACCGACAGTGTGGGTTGGCCGCTGCCGGAAGGGTCAGGAACGTGCTCGTTGCGGGGGCGAGGGTAACTTCTCCGGCTGCGGTCGGGGTGCCGGTCAGCGCTGGCAGCGAATCCTGGGGGCCCAGGGCGAGGGGCTGGCCGTTGAGGCGCACCGTTGAGTCATCGAGCTGGTCGGCGTCGAGGGTGTATCGCTGTGCAGCCGCGGGGAGTGCCAACGTGCGGGTGTCGGTGCGGCTGTTGTTGATGGCCAGAAGTGACACACCGCCGGGCGTTGCTGGCTGGCAGTGTGCGTATAGGTGCAGTCCCTGCTGGATCGGTACGCCGGAATCCAGCACCGTCGAGCCCATGAATCGATGCCATAGCAGGGCGGCCCAATAGTTGGGCTTTGGGGTGAAGTTGTTTTCGTTCAGCAGCCCGTAGTCACTGGCGGCCAGGGTGTTATGCATCACCACCCGCACACCTTCCTTCGCTAGTCTGCCCAGCTGATCCAGATATCGGAAGGTGTCCAAAAAGGTTGCCGCCCAAGGATTACCGCCGCAGGCGGCGTCGGCTACCTCGGTCACCCACAATGGCTTGTCGGGCTCGTAATGGTCGCGCAGACCGCCGTAATAGGCGCGGGTCTGGCTGGTCCGTCCCAACCAGTCCTCAGATAGCGCGTCCGCAGGGGCGGTCTGGGGCATGCCCATACCGGCGCAGCGTTGCGATGCCGCGCCGTAATGGTGGTAGGAGAACGCGGTAACCCCCGGGCCCGCGGCAGCCAGCATGTCCAGCGTGCGGATGACGCCCCCGGTGCCATAGGTCATGCTCCAGGGCCCCGGCGTCTCACCAACCGAGCCGGGTCCCAGAATGATCATGTCGGGCGCGGCCTGACTACCGAATGCCTTGAACGCCTTGAAATCACGGCCATAGGCCGCCGCGTCATAGCCTTGGGGCGCGCCGCCCATCGCGGCCATCGTCGGCTCATTCATGAATTCGGCCGCTGCGATGTCACCGCCGACCGAGCGCGTGTAATCGAGCCAGCGGCGCGCCAGGGTCACAGACCACACACCGTGGACATCCCGCGTTCCCGGGCTGATTGCGAACGAGGACACGATCTTGGCGTTCACGGCCTTAGAGAAGTCGATGACTGCCTGCCACTGGCCGCGGCTCAGTACGGCGTTAAAGCCCGCCGGCGGTTGTGCGGGCGGCGGGTCGGCATCGGCGAAATAGGTGGTGTTGGCCCAGGTGCCGCTGACCCGGACATATGCCGGACCCAGCGCCGCGGCCAGTGCCCGCAGCCGGGAATTGGTCAGGTCAATCGGCGGCCGATACTGATACGCGTTCGGATCCATGCCGGCAGGAACAGAATTCGCACGCGAGGACGGCGCCGACGCTGTCGGAGCTCCATAGGCCTTCCAGAAGTCGCCACCAGTCAACTCGAGCATCTCGACGTTGTAGGACTGATAGCGCTCGTCAACGGTCCCCAAGCGGGCCAGCGTCGTTGGGTCCACTGAAACTTTCCCCGCATCGTGTGCGGGTTGCCCGCACGCCGTGTTACCGAAAGCGACCACCACAGCAAACGTAACGCAGACCCACCGCGTAACCCTCATCACAGCGCCTCCCCAGGTGGGGTCGTGGCCCGGCACAGCGTGAATGTTAGGACCCACCGCGACCGTAACGCGTCTGTCGATGGCCTTTCAGGCATTCACGGATCGCGCACGATGGGTTCACTGCGCGAATGTGCTACGACCGGCGCCGCAGCAATCGCGGGCGGTTACCGTGTGACGGGTGCCGACGGCTTTCCGTTACGGCTGGGGAGGATGGGTGCGATGGCGAATGCTTTCACGTCAGTGCCGGACCTGCTACGGGTGCTCGACCTGACAGGGGTGTTCGCCAACGCCCTGCTCGGAGGCGCCGTCGCGCGCCGCCACGGATTTGACCCGGTTGGTTTCGCCGCGCTGGCGATCGTGTCGGGACTGGGCGGCGGCCTCATCCGCGACACTCTGTTGCAGCGCGGCACGCCGGTAGCGTTGACGAATTACGCGTATCTGACGACGGCGTTGATCGGTGCGGCGGTCGCGTTTGCGGTGCGGTTCGAGGGGCACCTCTGGGAGCGGCTGTTTCCGTTCGTGGATGCGCTGGCCTTGGGCTGCTGGGCCGCGGCCGGCGCACAGAAAACCCTCAACCTCGGATTGGGTTGGCTACCGGCGATTCTGTTGGGAACGGTGACCGCGGTCGGCGGTGGCGCGGTGCGTGACATCGCGGTGGGCGGGATTCCGACGATCTTTGGCGGGAACACTCTGTATGCGACATGCGCGGTGATCGCCAGTGCGACACTGGTGCTCATCCAGTTCTGGGGGTACCCGCAGGCGGGTCTGCTCGTAGCGACGGCGGTGGGCGCGGCGTTGTGCCTGCTTGCGCGTTGGCGGGGTTGGATACTGCCCGAACATGTTGCCTGGCGTCGACCCGCTCGCTTGCGGACCCGCGAACGAAAGGAGAAGTGATGGCCGCGACCGCGCCCAGCACGACCGTACTGGCCGGGCTGGATAGCATCCGAGGCTGGCAGGAAGACTTCTACCGAGACCTGCACCAGCATCCGGAACTGTCCCATCAGGAACACCGCACCGCGAAGCTGGCCGCGGACAAGCTCCGCGGATGGGGCTATGACGTGCGCGACGGAATCGGCGGCACCGGCGTTGTCGGCATACTGCGCAACGGCGGTGGGCCCACCGTGCTGATGCGCGCCGACATGGATGCCCTGCCTGTGGAGGAGGCCACCGGCCTTGCCTATGCCAGCACGGTGCGCGCCACCGACGCCGCCGGAAACGACGTCCCGGTCATGCACGCCTGCGGCCACGACGTGCACGTCACCTGCCTGCTTGGCGCAGCCGCCTTGCTCGCCGGGGCAACCCAACACTGGAACGGAACCGCGATCACGCTGTTTCAACCCGCCGAAGAAGTCGGCGATGGCGCTTCCGGCATGGTCGAGGGCGGACTGACTGACGTCGTGCCGTCCGTCGACGTGGCCCTGGCCCAGCATGTGCTGCCGGCACCAGCCGGCCATGTCGGTACTCACCGCGGCCCCGTGCTTTCGGCCGCCGACAGCATGCGAATCACGGTGTACGGCAGGGGTGCCCACGGTTCAATGCCCCAGGCTGCAGTGGACCCCGTCGTGCTGGCGGCGACGATCGTGCTGCGCTTGCAAACGATCGTGTCCCGTGAGGTCGCGCCCACCGATACCGTCGTACTCACGATCGGAAGCATCCACGCGGGCACCAAAAGCAACGTGATCGGCGATCATGCAGTCCTCGAGTTGAATCTGCGCACCTATGACGAATCCACCCGAAAAGCCGTACTCGCCGCGATTCGGCGCATCGTCATCGCCGAGTGCCAGGCCTCAAATTCACCTAAAGAACCGGTCTTTGAGCTCTACGACCGATTCCCACTCACCGTCAACGATGACGGCCTCACCGACCGGGTCAGTGACGCGTTCGCCGGATTCTTCGGCGACCGCTTCCAGCCAATGGCCGCACAGTCGGCCAGCGAGGACTTCAGCGACATCCCCAACGCTCTTAAAGCCCCCTACACGTATTGGGGAATCGGGGGAATCGATGATCAGCTCTACCGCCAAGCAGCCGAGGCCGGGCGAGTCAGCCAGGACATCCCGGTGAACCACTCGCCGAGATTCGCCCCCGTCATCCAGCCAACCCTCGACACCGGCACGCAAGCACTCGTCGTCGCCGCGCTGGCCTGCCTGTAAGCAGACGAAAACCGCCGCCATTTGTACGGCGGTGCGCGATGCGCGACAAATGTCCGCCTGGAACCCCGGGCGCCCGCATCCGTAAAGTCCCCAGTCTTAACGGGGCTTCGCCCCAGCCCGACGTAACTCGCGGCCTAAGTCATCTCTTCGGCGGCGCGAGGGGGCGCCCCGACAGCGCATCGGACTAGAGGTCTAGGTACTGCGCGCGACCGATCCGGCACTGCGGCTTACGACGATTACTCGACGGTGTCACGTGACGAAAGTGCAACGCTTAGCCGGGCGTCGCGCATCCAGAAAAGCCATGCACCTACTGCATAGCAATAGATTAGGGAAGCACCCGGACGTGGCCCTGGCGCACTGGCTAATCTTTGTTGGTGACAACACAATGGTCGCCGGCGCGGCTGGGAAATCTGAGCGGCAAGCGCATCATCGTTACCGGCGCCACCAATGGTGTGGGCCTGGCGACGGCGCGGTCGCTCGCCGGTGCTGGCGCCCAGGTGATCCTGGCGGTTCGCAACCTCGAGCTGGGCGCACAGCGTGCCGCGGAGATCGGCGGCGACACGTCTGTGGTGAAACTCGATCTCGCCGATCAGAGATCGGTGCGAGCGTTCCCCAGCCTCTTCGACGGCGACGTGGACATCCTCATCAACAACGCCGGTGTGGTTGCCCAGACTCGCAGCGAGACGGTTGACGGTTTCGAGATCACCTTGGGCACAAACTTCCTCGGCCCGTTCGCGCTGACCAACCTGTTGTTCAATCGAGTGCGTTCGCAGATCATCAACGTCGGTTCCGACGCCCACAAGTCCGCGAAGATCGCGTTCGACGACCCACATCTGCGCTCGCGCAAATGGTCTGCGATTCCGGCGTACGGTCGCTCGAAGCTGGCGGTGATGCTGTGGGGTCTCGAGCTGGACCGACGGCTGCGTCGTCGGGGAATGCCTGCGCGAAGTGAAGGCGCAGGCGGGCGCCGAGCTCGCGCTCCTCGCGACGCTCACGGGCAGCGGCACGAGCTTTGGCTACGTCGTCACGCTCGTGCGCACCGACACCGGCAACGTCCTCTCGCAGAAGGCCGCGCGCTGCGACGTGTGTACCGTGACCGACGCGATCCAGGGCGCCTCCGACGCCGTGCGCGCGCTGCTCGATCACGGAGCGGACGTCCACGCTCGCACGCTCAAAAATCCTCAGCTTTTCTACACCGGCGAGGCTAGTGGAGCGGGGCGGAATCCCGCCGACTGGGTTATGCGAACCATCGACACGGGTGGGAACACGGCGCTGATGTTTGCGGCTCGCCAGGGCGATCTGGCTTCCGCCAAGCTGCTGCTGGCCGCGGGCGCGAATCCCAACGATGTCTCGACCGAAGGAATGAGTCCGCTGGTCATGGCCAGCTACAGCGGCCATGGCGATGTTGCGGCGTTCCTGTTGAGTAAGGACGCGAATCCCAACGCCGCCGACGTAGGATATGCGGCCCTGCACACCGCCGTGCTACGAGGCGATGCC
>Ga0209693_10001175_pt1 | contig 11115 bp, 7 predicted proteins | sample HubBroMetageWRM3_FD_188345 | JGI IMG/M metagenome (GOLD analysis project Ga0209693, IMG submission 188345) | Warmed soil microbial communities from the Hubbard Brook experimental Forest, New Hampshire - Hubbard Brook CCASE Soil Metagenome WRM 3... | ecosystem: Environmental > Terrestrial > Soil...
ATTCCTGGGCGCCGGCCATCGTGCTGCTCGGGCTCGCGATCCTGCTCTTCCCCGACGGGCGGCTCCCGTCGCCGCGCTGGCGCCCGGTGCTATGGTCCTACCTGGCGGTGGTTGGGTGCTACGCGGGGGGCACGTATGCGCTCGCGGCTACCGCTCTTACCGCGCGCCACGTCCGGGTCGACTCGGACGGGGGTCTCACGGCCATTTCGTCGGCCACCTTCTACTGGGTGATCTTCCCGGTGTTCGCCGCCTTCTTGCTGTCGTTCGTCGTTGCGCAGGTGCTGAACTGGCGGCACTCGTCGGGAGAGCGACGCCAGCAGCTGAAGTGGCTGCTGAGCGGCACCGCCGTCCTTGTCGTCTCCCAGATCATCTTTCAGCCAGTGCTGGCGCTCTATCCGGATCAGCCTGAGGTCCAGCTGGTTCTCGGCTTTCTGGTCGGGCTCGGCGCGGCGGCGCTTCCGGCCAGCATGGCCGTGGCCATCTTGAAGTACCGGCTGTACGACATAGACCGGATCATTTCCCGGACGCTGTCCTACGCGCTCGTGACTGGCCTGCTGATCGGGGTGTACACGGGACTGGTCCTGCTGGCCACCCAGGTGTTCCAGTTGCGCACTCCGGTGGCGGTGGCCGCCGCTACGCTCGCGGCGGCGGCATTGTTCAATCCGCTGAGGCAGCGGGTGCAGCGGGCGGTGGACCGGCGGTTCAACCGGGCCCGCTATGACGCCGACAAGACTGTGGCGGCATTCGCGGCGCGGCTGAAAGACGCCGTGGACCTGGACGCGGTCCAGGCCGACCTAGCCGGCGTAGTGCACCAGGCCCTGGAACCTGCCCACGTTTCTGTGTGGATGAGCCAGCGCGACTGAGGTTGGCTTCCGCCGGCTGCGGCGCCGCCGTCAAGGGCTCGAGCCGCGGGAGACGCGGGCTGGTCAGGTACCGGAGGTCATGTAGCCGGCGAGGATTTAGTTCGGGTGGTTCAGATTGTGGTGGGCTCGGTCACCGGGCTGGACCAGCACCAGGCTCGGCTTGGCCCGTATGTCCACCGCGCCCATCGGCCGTGCCGTCCAAGGCCTCGGCCGCGCCTGGTCATGATGGCGGTACCGCGAGACGCGGCCGCGTCCGCTGACCACGTGCCCCGGGGTTGGATACCGTCCGCGGCATCTGGCCAGTGCCGGAGGTATGGGCGGGGGTCTGATGTCGCAAACTGGGCGTGGACGCGGATGTATCAGGGCTGGCTGTGGGCGCTCCGCCCTGGTAGGACGCGCAGCATTCGGGGGCCGGCGTGGGCCGTACCCGTGTCGGGAAGCTGACAGCAACGGCGTCGGCCAGGTGACTGGCAGCCGCTACGCCGCCCGGCATGCTGGGCGCAGCTGGTCGTGTCGGGAGGCGGGGAGGCGAAATGGCTGCCGTCGTTATTCGGGAGAACGCGAAGGCGACATGGGTGCCCGGCATGGCCAGCGTGCGCGCCAAGGCGTGCGACATGGTCCGGCGGGCGGTGGATTACGCGGCCGCTGCGGTCATGATCTGCGCTGTCGGCACGGCCCTGCTGCAGCTGGCGGTGCAGATTGCCAGCTTCCCTGCTCCTGTCGCGGTCACCGCGTTCGCGCTGATTGCGGTGACCTTGTTCCAGTCGCTACGCCGACACCGACGCGCCCGGGCCAGGTACCGGCACTGCCCGGGAACCCCGCACAGTGCCCAGCGGTAAGCCGCCGGGATCTGCCGAGTACCTTTCGAGCCGGGCTCACCGGCACGACCGGCCGCCCCGGAGCAAGCCGGCCAGGGATGCGTCCGCCGCGGTCCGGTGAACCGACAGCGGCACGGGTCGTTTAGCCGACAAGAGCTGCCACCGCGGCCCGAGCCCGGCAAGTGCCGCACCCGGCGGAATGACAGGACTTTCCCGCAGGCCAGGCCTGGCCCTGAAAGTGCGGGCTAACCCCGGACGCAAAGGCCTGACACACGCCCGGCCGGCGGCAGAAGCGGACGTTCGCCCCAAAGGTGGCGATGTATAAATATACAGTGCAGATGATCATCTAATCGGCTGCATCGGGACTGCTGAGAGGCCCGCCAACGCCCTGATAACCGCGCGCGTGCCTGGATGATCTGCGCTCAAGGTAGCGCTGACACCTCAGCGTGAAGAACCGCACCGAGTCGGTCGGTGCGCTTACACCTTGGATCACGAGTCGCGCAACGTGACGATCCCTGGTTGCGGCCGTCGCACGAGATCCGCCGATCGGTATTGTTCCCGGGCACGTGCCCTGGAGGATCGCATCCGCGCATAGCGGCTATTCTCGGGCGTCGCCGCTAGCCGTCAGCCCGGGCCGTCGTCTCTCTCCGGGGAGCTGCCGGCATTGCGTCTAGCCTGGGTCAAAGGTCGGCGACAAAGACGCGCTGCAGCATGTGCCAGTCCTGGGGATGAGCCCTGATTCCCGCCTCGAAAACGCGGGCGACCTCCTGCATCATCGCCACGGTCTTCTGCCTCCTGTCCCCCTCGGCCGGCGCCAGGATCTCCTCGTGGACATGCACGCCCCAGTCATCTCCCTCGAACCACAGGGTCACGGGCATCAATGCTGCGCCGGTATGCACGGCGAGCGCCGCGGGGCCGCCTGTCATGCGGGCCTTCTCGCCGAAGAAGTCCACCTCGATACCCCGGCCGGTGACATCGAGGTCACAGACCAGGACCGCGATCTTGCCTGCCCGCAGCCGCTGGGCCAAGACGCCGAACGGGCTGCTCGATCCTCCGCTGGCGGGCAGCACCTCCATGCCAAGTCGCTCGCGGAAGGCCACGAACCTCTGGTAAACCGCCTCGGGCTTCAGCCGCTCCGCCACGGTGGTAACAGAGCCCGCTCCGCTGGCGATGATCCACGCGCCGGCCTGGTCATAGTTCCCCATATGCGGCAGCGCGAACACCACCCCGCGGCCTGCCGCTACATACTCAAGTGCTGCCTGGAGATGCCCGCTGTCGTGCATCCCGCCCGCCAGCCGGTCGGCCGGCATCACCGGCAGCCGGAAAATCTCCAGCCAGTACCGCGCGTAGGACCGCATTGCCTGCCTGGACAGTGCCCGCAGCGGCCCGTCCGGCTGTTCACCGCCGATGACCCGGCGCAGGTTGCCCTCCAGGACCTTGACCCGGGGGCCCCGCCGGCGCCAGGCAATGTCAGCGGCGAGCCTGAAGCCCTGCCGCGCCCAGGACTCGGGCAGGCGGCAGGCAACTGACCAGCCGAGACCGTATCCGGCGGCAGTCAGCCTGTCCTTCCACCCTGGCATCGGCAGCTCCCAGGGTCAGCGCGAGCGCAGGCCTGGACGACTTCTGCGAGCACAGATTGGTCAAAGGGTACCCCGCAGACCTAGCCGGACATCTACCGATAATCCAGCCGGACTTCGCCGCCCGCCCGGCCCGCTGCCGGAGCATGAGACCCGCTCGGGATACGCCCAGATCATGATCTGAGCCCGAGCCTCAGCTCGGCCGGCACACCTCGCAAGGGTACAGATAATCGGCGTTCCGAGCGTCCTGCGCCTCATGTGTCAGCTCACATTCTGTGATCGGCGGTCGGCCCGGACCGGATCAAGGGGTCGGCGACGTCGGTGCCGTGCCGGAGCGGCTTGCCGGATCTGGGGCGCCGGTGGCCGCGGCCCGGAATCTCGGTGCTGAAGTCTGCGGTCAGGGGTTACCCTCGGGTTAGCTACTGGAGAGAAGAGGTCGCCATGTGCAGCGGAGATCGCCTGGTAGCGGACTTCATCGCCGGTACCGGCACCCGGCCCGGCCTGCCCGGAGAACTCGACGAGCATCTGACTGCGACCGTCAACGGGCAGTGGGTGGTGTGGGCCCACAAGCTGGCCCGGCACAAGGGCGATCTGTTCGTCCCGCTGACGGGCGGTCCCGGCTATCCGGCTGACGCCAGGGCCGAGTGCCGGTTCCGGGGCGTCCGAAGCGCTCACGACGCCCCCGATCCGGGGTGCACGTGCGGCTTCCACGCCCTGTCGAGCCCGAGGTTCCCGGGGCTGCCCGCCGGCCGCCGCTTCACGGCGCTGACCGTGGCGCTGTCCGGACGGGTGCTGGCCTTCGAGTGGGCCGGCGGAGGAGTGCTGTGGCGGGCGGAGCGGCAGACCGTGGTTCGCGTCGGCCGGCCAGCCCCGTTCGATCGGACAGCAGGACTCCCGGTCAAGCGCCGCCATCCCGATGATCCCGACGGTCGCCTCGCTATCGTTCCCGCTGCCGCACCTCGCGATTCGGGGCCGGTCCGGCTGAACCTGCCCGTCTCCTGTCCGGTGCTGCCGGTGTGCCACGACGACGCTGGCTGGTGCGCGGGATCCAGCACGTTCGAGCACACGCCGGCATCTCTGGTTCTGACTTAGCGCGAGCGGTCCCGGCCGGAGGTCACTCCCGGTGCCGAGCGGTTATCACGCTGCGTCATAACCGCTGGCCGCAGCTACCGCCCGAGATTCGTTCTGTATTGGAATGGTTCCGGCGGTCAGGTCCGTTGAAGGCGCACAGAACGGCATTTTCTGTCGCGCTGGTTATCTTCTGGCGAATGCACGGCGAAGTTCGGCAGCGTAGAACCGTAGCGCCCGGTCACGACAGGTTGAGAGCGGTGTGTGCGGAACCGCCCTACCCCGAACCACAAGGCAAAGAGAGAGAGCGGCCGCGGATTAGCCGGTGACGGCGACCGCGACGGCTAGGTCGTCGGGTTCGGCGTCGGGCAAATGGAACATTGCATCTTAGGTGTCGGGCTCGGCTCGGAAGTTCTGCACGATGGCTTCCGGGTCTCCGTACTTAACCGGGGTGCCGCTGGCGCGGTTCTCCGTGTCGGACGGCCTGGGAGGCGCGGACCGCTACGGGGCTCTGGCTACTTCCCGTGACCGCCGCCGGGAACGGCGCTGACGGCCCGGCCGGCGGACCGCACGGGCCTGTGACCTTGCCGCGCGCCGGTTCCCGGGAGCGCGCCTTTGCCTCCGCTATTTTGTTCCCGGGAATCTTCCGGATTCCGCCGCGCATTCCGCGGCTACAAAGCTTGAAAGGCCGACATTAAGAATCCGCCTGCCGGCGGGCGCGCGCCTACTGGCTTATCGGCCTGGCGGCGTCCAGACGTAGGGGGTGGTGGTGGCAACCGGCTTGAAGCCGAACCGCTGCAGGATCGGCCGGCTGGCAGGCAGCGCGTCGACCTGAAGATAGCGGTAGCCGCGGGCGGCGGCCAAGCCCGCCCGGTACGCGACCAGGGCGCGGAAGATCCCCCGGCCGCGCCAGGCCGGAACGGTTCCCCCGCCCCATAGCCCGGCGAAATCGGTTCCCGGGATGAACTCCACCCTGGCGGCGCTGACCGGCTCGTCGCCGGCCATGGCGACGACCATCTGGACCAGCTCAGGTGCTTCCCTGATCTGGGTCACCAGCCGCTCGCCGAGCTCAGGAGACGGGTGCTCGGCGAACGCCAGGTCATGCACGGCCACCATCGCCTCGACGCCGGCAGTGTCGGTCACCCGGTCCAGCCGCACGCCGTCGGGCAGCCTGACATCGGAGTCGATGGCAGCGCTCTCGGCGACCAGCATCAGCTCCTCGTCATCGGCCACGAAGCCGGCCGCTAGCAGCCGCTGGGCCAGATCGGCAGGCTGGTCGTAGTCGTAGAGCTTCCACTCGACCGGCGTACCGCGAGCCGCGAAGTATCGCACCTGCGCGGCGATCACGGCATCGGCAGAGTCGCGCGTGAGCTCGGACCAGGTAATCCACGACGTCCGCGTCCCCGGTGCAAGCCAGCGCAGCACTCCAGCGTCAGCCTCGACGACCGCACCCGGCTCGTCTGCCCGGGTCTTCCGCCGGATCTGGGCATCGAATGCCGCACGCACGGCGTGAGTGTCCACCAGCGCACCCCACCACGGACATGCGGTCCGGTGCAACTCAGATAACGGCCACTCTTGCTGATCTACTACTAGAAAGGACTCAAACGCTGGCCTTTCAAGTTCTGTAGCGGATAGTGCTTACGGAAGGGGAACAGCCACATATCCACAGATTTGCCTGTGAATTATATGGCCTGGCAGACAAGAATGCGGTCCTTCCGCGATTCTCGTTTTCGACCAAGAAACCGGGATACGCAAAAGGACCGCTTCCCGTGGACGCTCCCGGCTGCGCCGGGCACGCGCAACCCGCGCCGGGCTGCGCGCCGTGGTGCCCGGCGGCAACCGCGCTCCTGGGGCTTCCCGGGCTCATGGTCACCGCGGTGACACAGACCGGTATGGTCGCCGGGAACGCACGCGGATTCGCCAACCCAGGCAATCAGGCCCGCCGTGTCCGCATGGCCACCACCCGAGCCACCTGGCAGGCTCGTCAGCGCCGTTCCCGGCGGCGGTCACGGGAAGTAGCCAGAGCCCCCTAGCGGTCCGCGCCTCCCAGGCCGTCCAGCGCGGAGAACCGCGCCAGCGGCACCCCGGTTAAGTACGGAGACCCTGGCTTCCTGGGACGCCCCTCGCGATCACCCGGCAGGTAGCCAGAACTCGAGCTGGATGTTGTCGGGATCCCGGAACACGACCACTGAGCCGATCGGAGTCTCGGCTGCGGGCGTGTAGGTGATCCCGCGCACGGAAAGCTCCTTCTCCCACTCCTGAAGTTCGGCTGCCGAGGCCACGTGGAAGGCTAGGTGGTCGAGGCCCGTGCGGAACTCATCGAAGCTGTCGGCGGGCCGGTCCTTGTATTGCCGCACCCCGAGCATCCAGCCGGACTCCGGATGAGCCATCAGGCGGAACCTGACATCACCGTCGCCGGACAGCACGACCTTCATGTTCAGCAGGCTGGAGTACCATTCCGCGCTCCGGTCCGCGTCGCTGACGGTCAAGGCCAGGTGATGACAACCTGTGATTGAAGGCATCGCCGCCGTCCTTTCCTGGTTGTTCGTCCCACATCGTGACCGTATCCCCGTGGCAGGATCTCAGGAAGGGCCGAGGGAAGCGAATGGCGGGCAGGCGGGCCTCACTCGCCAGCGATCGAAATCGCGGGCTATGGTGGTCTCGGTGGCGGGCTGGGTGGTCGGCTGGGGCCGCCCGCTCGAGCTGCCTGGGCGGTGGTTGCGGGTGCTGTGCCCTCAATGCGAGCGGGACAGTCCGGGCGAGGCGCGCTTCTGCCCGCACTGCGGCGCGCAGTTGCTGGCGACGTGCGCCGCTTGTGGCGCGGTACATCCACTGGAGGCCAGGTTCTGTCCCGGGTGCGGCCGAGCAGTAGCTGCGGCTTCGGTCCAGGCGGGTTACACGCCGCGGTATATCCGCGAGCAGATACTGGCCGCGCGCGGCGCGATGGAGGGCGAACGCAAGCAGGTCAGCGTGCTGTTCTGCGACATCGTGCGATCCACTGCCCTGGCGGCGAAGCTGGGGCCGGAGGAGTTCCACCTGGCCATCGACCGCTTCTTCGGCGTGGCGCTGACCGAGGTGCACCGGTACGAGGGGACGATCAACCAGTTCCTTGGCGACGGGTTCATGGCGCTGTTTGGGGCTCCGATCGCGCACGAGGACCACGCCCGGCGCGCGGTGCTGGCGGCGCTGGGCATCATGGCGCGGGCGCAGTTGACGATCAGGATCGGGATCAACAGCGGCCTGGTCGTCGTGGGGAGGATCGGCGACGACCTCCGGGTGGATTACACCGCGTTCGGCGACACCACCGTGCTGGCATCCCGGTTGCAGACCGCGGCGGCGCCGGGTGCGGTGCTGCTGAGCCAACGGACCGCCGAGCTGGTTAGAGGCTACTTCCGGCTGGAGGCGGTGGCGCCTGTCCAGGTCAAAGAGCGGACCGTCCATCCCCTGCGGGTGATCGGCCTGGGTACCCGGACCGGGCGGATCACCGCCGGGGATGAGTTGAGCCCGTTCACCGGCCGGGACCACGAGCTGGCCGAGCTGCGACGCACATTCGACGCAGCGGCCGATGGCGAGGGCCAGGTAGTCGGCCTGGCCGGGGACCCCGGCCTGGGCAAGTCCCGGCTGGCGCTGGAATTCTGCCGGGTGGCCCAGGATCGCGCGACCGTGATCGTGGGCCGCTGCTTGTCGTATGGCGCCAGCATCCCGTACCTGCCGCTGTTCGAGCTGGTTCGCAACGCCTGCGGGATCACCGTTGGCGACGCCACCGACCTGATGACAGCCAAGATCGACCTGTGGGTCAAGGCCCTCGAGCTCGAGGTGTCGCTGGCGCACTACCTTCGCCATGCGTTCATCGTGACCGACGGCGACCACGGGCTGACTGACCTCGACCCGCAGGCCATCCGGAACCGTACCTTCGACGCGCTAGTCAGGCTGCTCGTGGCAGAGGCGGCTCGGCGGCCGCTGGTGGTCCTAGTGGAGGATCTGCACTGGATTGACCAGACATCCGAAGACTTCCTGGCCGGGTTGGCCGACGAGCTGCCGTCGGTGCCGATCATGCTGCTGGCCACCTACCGACCGGGGTACTCCCCGCCCTGGACCGGTAAGTCGTTCGCGTCGCAGCTGGCGCTGCGCCCGCTGTCGGCAGCGGCCAGTAAGGCGATCGTGGCCTCGGTCCTGGCCAGCACGGATCGGGCTGCGGCGGCGGCGATCGCCGGACGGGGTGAAGGCAACCCGTTCTTCCTCGAGGAACTGGCCCGGGCCGCGCGGGACCGGGCCACAGGCGCCGCCGATGGGACAGTGCCGGAGACCGTTCAGGAGGTCCTGGCGGCCAGGATCGACCGGCTGAGCGCCGACCAGAAGGCGGCCCTGCAGGTCGCCGCAGTGCTCGGCCGGGAGTTCTCGCTCGAGCTGGCCGAGGAGGTCTGGAACGGCACCGTGACGGTGGAAGGGCTGCTACAGGAGCTGAAGGGACTGGAGTTCCTTCGCGAGCGCCTCGGCAGCGTCGAGCGCACGTTCGTGTTCAAGCACGCGCTGACCCGCGAGGTCGCGTACGATGGCTTGCTGCAAGCACGCCGCCGCCAGCTCCACGGCCGCGTCGGCGCCGCTCTGGAGGAGTCCGCCGCCAGCCAGCGTTTCGAGCACTGCGAACTGCTCGCCTACCACTACTCCCGCAGCGCTGAACCGGCCCGGGCGATCCCCTACCTCGTTGCCGCGGGGGACCGCGCGCGGGATAGGTACGCCAACGAGGAAGCCATCACCGTCTACAACCAGGCGATCCGCCTGACCGAAGACGCAGGCGGTGACAGGTGGACGGACACCTACGGTGCCGTCTGCGAAAGCCTGGGCAGGGTGCTGGTACGGCTCAGCCGGCATGACGCGGCTATCGAGGCCTACACCAAGGGCCTGGCTGCTGCCCGCGACGCATTCCAGAAGGTGCACCTGCATGTGCTGTGCAGTGAGGCGGAGGAGGGTGCCCACCGTTACGCGGCCGCACTGGCGCACTGCGACCTGGCTGAACAGGCACTCGGGCCAGTCCCTGAAACGCCGTTCCAGCGGTGGCTTTCGTCTTGGTTGGATGTCCAGCATGAGAGGATGGGCATCCTGTACTGGCTCGACGACACGGAGAGGTATGGCCAGCTGATCGAGCGCGTGCGGCCGTTCGTCGAGAGCCACGGATCCGCCGAGCAGCGGATGAGCTTCTTTCTGAGCCTGGTGGGATGGTCGCTGCGCCGGGATAGGTATGGCGCCGACGATCAGACCCTCGAGTTCGCCCGGGCTGCTTACGCGATCGCCCAGGCTGACCCGGCAGCTTGGCGATGGGCGGTGTTCAATTACGCATTCACCTTGCTCTGGCACGGAGACCTGGACGAAGCGAACGCGATGCTGGGGGAAAGCCTGCGCGAAGCCGAACGGTGCGGCGACACCGCCTTGCGGTCGCGATCGCTGACCTACCTCATGGTCATCGCCAGGAAGCGGGGCGACGTTGACGCGGTACGCGAGGCCATCGGACCGGTGATCGAGCAGGCACGCGAGGCATCACTGCCCGAATATGAGGCGATGGCCATGGCCAACCGTGCCTGGGTCGGGTGGCGCTGCGGGGACGAGGAGGCGGCGACCGCCGACGCACGGGCAGCGCTCAGCATGTGGGAAGGGCTTCCCGTCCGCTACTTCTTCGACTGGATGGCACTGTGGCCGTTGCTCGCGATGGCTCTGGCCGCCGGGCGAATCGAGGAAGCGGCCCAGTGCGCCCGCGGAATGCTGCCTCCGCCGCAGCAACGGCTCCAAGAACCGCTCCAGAGCCTGGTCGAAGAGGCCGTACACGCGTGGGACGCGGGCCAGCCTGACGAAACCGAAGACCTGCTCCGGCGGGGCTTGCGCGCGGGGAGCGACCTCGGGTACCTATGAGCCGCGTTCTCGTTGGCGGCACCGCCGGTTAGCGTTGCTCAAGGCGTTGGGACACGGTCTGGGCCAGCTTGGCTTCACCGTCGGTTCCGTGTCGACGGCCACTGGAAGTCCTCGCTGGTCAGCTTCGGGAGCCGACAGGATTCGGCGCACGTCACGGTGCCGAGACGGGCGTAGCCGTAGCCGCCTCCCCAGTCACGCACGGCTCTGACTTCGCACTCGGAGCCGTTACGCGCGGCGGTTTGGCTGGTGGGCAATGCCGCCCGCGCCGTGCCGAACAGATAATATGCGCATGGCGTCCGCCCGGGTTCGGTCAGTCCCGGTCGAGGACCGCACCGCCGATGACGCCGCGTACTGGCTGGCCCAGGCCACCCCCGCCTGGCGGGACGCGATCCGGGTGGTCGGGATCGACATGTGCTGGTCCGCTGGGCTAGGAAAGACAGCGCCTCTTCCTGGCTGAACACATCCACCGGCACCGGCCTGCCCAAGCTTGCCGCACCCAGGCTGGTGCTGATGGCCACTACCTGGGATTTCCCTGCCGCGGGCAGGAAAGGCCGGAGCCGGTCCAGATCGGTGACGTTATCGAATACCACCAAGCACTGGGCCCCGTCAGCTTCCAGCCAATTACGCACCAATTCGGCGGTGTCCTCCAGGGCCGCATCGGGCTCACCGATGCCAAGGCGGGCCGCTACCATCGCCAGCCCGTTCAAGGTCTTGAGTGTCCTTTGCCATTAGATCTGAGCCACGGGTAGGCCGTTGACCTGGGTGGCTCAGTTTCAGCGGCAAGGATTTCCGGGGTTTCCGGCGGTCGTCTGCCATCGGATCTGAGCTATTTCTTCGTGGGCCGGCTGGCCTTGGTGTTTCAGGACGCTGTCTCGTTCAGCCGAT
>Ga0209693_10001177_pt1 | contig 11103 bp, 12 predicted proteins | sample HubBroMetageWRM3_FD_188345 | JGI IMG/M metagenome (GOLD analysis project Ga0209693, IMG submission 188345) | Warmed soil microbial communities from the Hubbard Brook experimental Forest, New Hampshire - Hubbard Brook CCASE Soil Metagenome WRM 3... | ecosystem: Environmental > Terrestrial > Soil...
ACGCAATCCCGAAATCCTCGAGCGCCTTGGCGGCCTCACGCATGATGTCAAGGTCGGAATCGCTGCCCATCACAATCGAAACCTGCGGTTTGCTCATGATGTCCTCTTGTAGCGTCGCCGTCTCGGCGGCTGTCCCGCGGGCGTCCCCGCGCGCGTATTGAACCAGTAAATCCGCTGTGAACTACTTCTTCAACGCCCGTACCGCAATGTCCTTGCGATAGTACGCGCCCCCGAAGCCGATCTTCGCCGCCGCTTCGTAAGCGCGCTCAACCGCTGTGCCGAGACTGGCAGCTCGGGCCGTAATGCCTAACACTCGCCCACCCGCGGTAAAGTAAGCGTCGTCGTGTTTCGTTGTACCCGCGTGGAAGACTTTCACGCCCGCAATTCTTTCGGCATCTTCGAGCCCGCTGATTTTCTTGCCCATCTCGAAAGTGCCCGGATACCCTCCCGAAGCCATGACCACGCAAACCGAAGCATCCGCCGACCAGCGAAAGTCCCCCTCGCTGACCCGGCCATCAATCGAAGCTTCTAGCGCCTCCACCAAATCACTTTCCAGGCGCACAAGAACGGGCTGCGTCTCGGGATCGCCGAAGCGGCAGTTGAACTCGAGTACCATCGGTCCGCGAGCCGTCATCATCAGGCCGCAGTAGAGGACGCCCTTATACTCCGCGCCTTCCGCCTTCATCCCGGCCACCACCGGACGCGCGATGTGCTGCAGCAGCCAGTTCTGCATTTGCGCGTCCACCATCACCTCAGTGGAATAAGCGCCCATGCCGCCCGTGTTCGCACCCGTATCGCCCTCGCCCACTCGCTTGTGATCCTGCGCCGCGGCCAGCGCAGCCACGCGTTCGCCATCGCTCAGCACCAGAAAAGAAAGCTCTTCACCTTTCAGGCACTCCTCGATCACCACGCGGGATCCCGCCTCGCCCAGCATCTTCCCGCTGAGCATCTCCGCCGCCACGGCAGAAGCCTCTTCTTTGCTCTTGCAGATCACGACGCCCTTGCCTGCGGCCAATCCGTCCGCCTTCACCACCACCGGCATATGGAAGTGGGGCAATGCATCGCTAACATCCTCCGGGCTGTCGCAAATGGCGTAGTGCGCCGTTGGGATGTGATAGCGTTGCATGAATTCTTTGGCAAAACTCTTACTGGATTCCAGTCGCGCCGCCGCCTGAGTAGGACCGAAAATGCGATATCCGTGATGGGTAAATTCATCCACCACGCCCAGTTGCAACGGTAGCTCTGGACCGATGATCGTCAGGTCTGGCTTGATCCGCGCCGCCAGCGCGAGCAACGACTCGAGATTCTTAGCGTCGACGGGCAGACACTCGGCCTCCGCAGCAATGCCGGCATTCCCCGGCGCGCAATAGACCTGCGAAACCCGTGGCGACTGGCGCAGCTTCCAAACCAGGGCATGCTCGCGTCCACCGCCGCCGATAACGAGAACTTTCATAGTTCGGGATAAACAAGGTTAGGGGGCGGAGCAGATGATGTCAAACCATGAAATTCGAGCTTCTATCCCAGCTCGCCAGTTAACCATGCTTAAGTCGTATAATCTCCCCAAATGATCACCGTCTCCAAGGAGGACTACCTCAAGGCAATCCTCGAGGCCGAGAGCGAAGGCGAGACCGTGATTTCGGCTACGCTGGCGCACTGGCTGTCGGTGTCGCCACCCGCGGTCACTATGGCTCTGCGCCGGTTGAAAAAGGACGGGCTGGTAAAGGTGCAGGGCGACGGCCATGTCGGACTGACTTCTGCCGGACGCAAGATCGCGCGCAAGTTGACGCTTCGCCATCACCTCATCGAACGTATGCTGGCTGAGATCTTCGGCATGGAGTGGTATCGGGTGCACGACGAAGCTGAGCGTCTGGAACATGCGGTCTCGCCCGACTTTGAAGCCCGGCTGCTGGCCAAACTGGGCCGCGGCGGCGCCTGCCCTCACGGCAACCTGAGCGAACTCGAAAGTCCCGAGAGCCGACGACGACGAGGCCTTGTGCTGCTCGCTCACGCTGACGCGGGAAAGAATTATGTCGTCAGCGGCATCTACGAGCGCGACCGGCATTTGCTGGAATTCCTGGAAGGTCGCGGAGTCCGTCCGGGTGCGCGGGTGCACGTTGCGGGACGCAATTACGATCAAACGCTGACCCTCGCCACTGATGCTGGAACGGTCGCCCTCGGGCGCTCGGCGGCAGAGCGAGTCTGGGTCACCGCCGAGCCGGGTAAATCGCGGCGCGTTTCTCCCCATTCCTCTTGATCAGTCACGATCAGCCATTTCTCTCTTGAATTAACCATAGTTTACTTCTTGATGTATACTTACGCTAACCGATTCGACCCATGAGCGTAGGTTCACAACCCCCTCAGACAACGCGCATTGCCGGCGAAGACGAAGTCGTCGTCATCACCCACGAAGACGTGGACCGGGCGCATGATCGCGTCCGCGTGTCCGAAGCCCGTGCCAAGCGCGGCTTTTTTTCGGGGGCGCGGCTGCTGTGGTTGCTGGTCGGGCCCGGCGTTCTGGTCATGCTGGGTGAGAACGACGGCCCGAGCATGCTCTCCTACGCCGCGACCGGCGCGAAGTTTGGCATCGGATTCTTCATTCCTTTTGTGGCTCTCACGTTTGGCATGGCCATTGTTGTACAGGAGATGACCGTGCGACTCGGCGCCGCGACCCATCGCGGACACGCCGAACTGATCTTCGACCGCTTCGGGCCGTTCTGGGGATGGTTTTCGATGATCGACCTGGCCATCGGAAATTTTCTCACTCTCATCACGGAGTTCATTGCCATACGCGCTGGCCTCGGTTTCTTTGGCGTGCCTCCGTGGATGGCAGTCCTCATAGCGCTGGTCATCCTGTACGCGGCGCTGGTCAGCCATCGCTATTGGACCTGGGAGCGGATTACTCTCGCGGCCGCCGTGTTCAACCTTGTCTTCATTCCGGTTGCGCTCATGACGCATCCGAACTGGCATGCGGTGGGCCATGCATTTATTAGCTGGCAACCGCTTCCCGGTTTCAATAAGGACACGCTGCTGATCGTGCTGGCTGATATTGGCGCGACGGTCACCCCCTGGATGCTTTTCTTTCAGCAGAGCGCGACCGTCGACAAGGGACTCACCACAAAAGACATTCGCTTCGGCCGCATTGACACCGTATTGGGAGCCACGTTGGCGGCTGCCGCTGCGATAGCTACAATCCTCGCGACGGCGCCGTTGTTTGCTCATCAGATGAGCGCCGATAATTTTCAAGCGGCTGAGTTTGCGCAAGCTCTGCAGCCGATCATTGGCCGGTTTGGGGCTTCTCTGTTTGCGCTTGGCATGGTGGAGGCCGGGATTGTTGCTTCGATCACGATTTCAACTTCTTCGGCGTATGCCTTTGGGGAGGTCACTCACAAACCCCACAGCCTGAACCTTCCCATGAGACAAGGCAAGTCTTTTTACTCGGTGCTGACTCTGTGCGCGGTGGCGGCAGGGGCGATCGTGCTCATTCCGGGACTGCCGCTGGTGTACGTGGTCCTGATCGTCAACGTGGTCGCCGTTCTCGCGATGCCTCCTGCGCTGGTGTTTCTCTTCATGCTGGTGAATGACAAGGAAATCATGGGCGACCTGGTGAGTCCGGTGTGGGCCAATGTGCTGTCGGGCGGTGTGGTATTTCTCCTGACCGCTGCGGGCGTTCTGTTCGGGATCAGTGTGATTGCGCCTAATATTTTTGCCGCTCTGGGTGGAAAGTAGGTAACGATGGTGAGAAAAGAGGAAGCACAAGGTTTCTCCCGCTCCGATCAAGACATGGTTTTATCGTCGCTCGAACACGATCAACTGGTTCGGGCAAAGAAGCATTTTATCCCGCGGCGAATCCTTAAGGGTCCCGAACTGGTCGTGCTGTGGGGGCTTCGAATCTACCTTCTGTTCATGATGGCAGTCGTGGTTTACCAGGTCTGGACGGCTGCGCACTGACCTCGCGTTTTTCCCACAATGGGGCGGAGTTTACTGTTTAGGACGACCGGATACCCCCATCGGCTGCAAAATCCAGAAAACAGGAGATTTAAATTTTGACCATGTGCTAGATCCTTGAGTTTTAAGGAGTTACACGCAAAATATAGAGAACGTTCGATCTCTCCACGGATTGAGCTTCAATTGTCGGAGTGCCTCCTGCAAGTATTGCCAATTCTCTTTCGGGGTGGTAAACCCCGAAAAACCGCAATCCAGAAAGACCGGAAGCTTAGGGAATACCCAGACGGGAGGGGTGTCCAGGTTCTTGAGGCCAGGGAAATGGACGAGAATCTCCGTACCAAACTCCCCCTGATTAGCGGACGCGCTCAGCAGACAAGACATCGGTCGCTGACGTTCACAGAATGAGAGACGTCTGTCGGTTCAAAATTGCTCACTTTTCTCTACGAGGGCCCTGAGTACCGGTGGCATTGAATGAATGGTGCTTTGTTAGCTTTGCAACGGACTCGGGCGTCGGTTGCGTCAATACTGTGGGCAGTCATTGCACCAATTGAGAATTTTCTACCCTAATTTGATACCACAATTTGAAACCACCCCGGAGCGGACAGGCTTTAGGCTGCGTCATTGTCGTCTTTATCGAAAAAGAGGAGAGGAACCTGCGGGATCGCTATGTTTCTGAGTCTATCAATGTGCTGGCGCAGTTCGCGCCTGAGTTCAGAAATCGCTACGGCCAATTCTTCCTCATTGGCCGCCGACACAACTTTGGAGCACAACTCTTCGATGCGATCATTGTGCTGTGCCGCCACAGCTCATTGTGTATGGTATCGAACAAAACGTCGATACAGTGGACACTGTAGGGCAATTGCCCTAATGGCTATCCCGCCTACGCCGATAGGGGTCGTTAACAGATGGGATGAGTTCTACATGGCGAAGAGCGCCACAACGAGATGACTGCGGGCCAGTCTGTCCCAGGAAGCTTCGCGCATTGGTAGTCGAATTCAGAAGGTGCTGGAAGACGCAAACGTAAAACTAGCGAGCATGGCGACCAACGTTCTCGGCAAGAGTGGACAGGCCATGCTGGAGGACATCATCACCGGGGAAGATAATCCCGAGCACCTCGCCTCCCTCGCCCTGGGTCGTCTGCGGATGAAGATTCCAATTACGACTTGCTCTCGAAGGAAAGATCCGTTCCCATCATCGCTTTCTGCTTCGGCGTTTACTGGATTAAATACAGTTTGTGGAACACGAAATTGCTTTGCTCGAAGAACGCCTGGAGGACATCGGCCGACAAAAGCCGGAGCTGTCGCAAGCGGTGGCTCGCTGGGACACGATACCGGGGGTCGATCGAGTGGCCCTTCTCGCTGAGGTAGGGGACAACATGGCGCAGTTTCCAACCGCCGAGCAGTTGGCCAGTTGGGACGCGTTGTGCCCAGGCAATCACGAAAGTGCCGGCAAACGTTTGCGCGGTGCAACTCCTCAAGGGAGTCCATGGTTGCGCCGCATGGCTTGTCAATGCGCCGGGGCTGCCGCGCGAACCAAGAACACTTACTTGTCCTCGCAGTTCAGACGCTTAGCCGCGAGGCGCGGCAAGAAGAGAGCCGTCATCGCTGTGGCACATACCTCATAGTCATTGGCTATCCCTTGCAGAAGAACCAAAGCAACTACGACGATCTTGGCGGAAACTACTTCGATCGCATCCACTCCGACGGTCTCAAGCGGTATTTGGTGAAGCGGCTCCAGCAACTCGGGCGCAAGGTAACTCTAGTACCGATGGAAGCTGTTTAACCCAGCGCTTCCCCGCGCAGGGGTTTTCGAGGGAGAAGGTGGCTCCACCTTTACGGTTCTTCTTTGTAGAGGTGGGGACTCATGGAGCCGGCGTCGAGGATTTTCATTTGCTTCTCCCCACTGATTGATTCTCCCTTGCAGGGACCCAGGTTAGCGACCTGTGGAACGGGCAGTGAACTACTGGCTTGCGCCGGCTCCCATGATTTCGAAGACTAGACCTCGGTTGTCGACGCCGCCTCTCAAGGCTGTGCCGTAGAGATGGCCGGCGGAATCGCGGATCAGGCCGCCAACGGGGCAGCGGCCAGTGCTGCCGCCGTGGAAGGTGTAGAGTACGGTCTCCTTCCATCCGTGGGATGTGCGCGAGAGCTCGAAAACGGTACCAAAGGAGATGCCGCCTTCATAGGCGGTGCCGTAGAGATGGCCGGCGGAGTCCAAAATGGGCGTGTCCCAGGGGGACGCTCCGTCTGCGCCACCGGTAAAGTTGTACAGAACCGTTTCCTTCCAGCTTTGGTTTGACTGCTTGGTAAGTTTGAATATGTTACCGGCGCTGAGCGTACCGCCATACACGGAGGCACTGTAGAGATTCCCAGCGGAGTCAAAGACGACGCCGGCTTGCGGTTCCGATCCGTCGGCTCCGCCGGTGAAGGTGTGAATCACGAGCTCGATCCATCTTCCTCCGGACGCAGGCGACAACTGGAACACAACTCCGTAGTTGTATTTACCACCTGTAGCCGTCGTGCCATAGAGATTTCCCGCGCGGTCGAAGGTCACGCTGGCCCAAGGTGAGTTCCCGTCTGTGCCGATGAAGTTGTGCAGCACATGCTCGGTCCACTTCCCCGATGTGAGTTGCAGCTTGAAGACGGTTCCATATCCGTGGGTGCCGCCGGCCTGGGTGGTTCCGTACAAGCTTCCGGAGTGGTCGAAAACCAATGCGGCTGCGGGGTAATTGCCGTCCTCGCCTTTACCGAATTGATAAAGCACGGAGCTGGTCCAGTTGCAGCCGCTGGTATGGGTTAGTTTGAAGGCGGTGCCTCCGCCGTAAAAGCCACCGGAAGAAGTGGTGCCATAGAGATTGCCAGCAGCATCGAAGATCAGCCCGCCATAGGGCGCGGCTCCGTCCTTCCCGCCTTTGAAGCCGTATGCAGTGCATTCAGACCACCCAGTCGCGGCGCTGTAGCGCACACGGAAGACCTCGCCTTTTCCGTTCGGTCCTCCGTAGTAGGTGACTCCATAAAAATTACCCGCGGCATCCGAGACCAGGCCTGCCCAGGGCTGAAGCCCGCCGTGTGCGCCAGGAAAGTTGGCCAGGACTTTTTCGGTTCCGGCCGACGCCTTGGTCAGAGTTGTCAGGAAGAATGCAACGACGAGGAGAGCGGTTGTTGCGGAGGGAGAGACTTTCTTTACTCCCATATGTACCTCCGAGGAAATCGCCGGCGTTGAACGTGAAACCTGGCGCCAGTAAGGCGATTTCCAAGACTAAAGCGAGCGCACCATGATACCTCGCGGACCGCGGTTAGGAAACTGCCGCAGGGCAAGTTTCGCTTCTTTGAGTGGATCGACAATGAAAGTCCCCTTGTGAAGCCTCGCGTTCGAAATCCTGATAAAACTTGTGCGCTGGGGAGGGCCGTTTTCTCGGAATGCTCGTCTAAGCGGACCAGCGACTTCTCTCAGGAGGATGAAACCATGAACAAAGTGTTGCTGGCAGTATTGTTTTTCTTGATGAGTGCTGGTGTTTTGACGATCGAGGCTTCGGCGCAGAATTCGGATGCTGCTGGTACTGACCACACAGCTCCGAGTTATGACATGAAGGGACAGTCTTTGTTTGATCTGCAAGCGGTGCAGAAGAAGTTTGTGGATCTTGCGAATGCGCTTCCGGCCGACAAATTCACGTGGCGGCCGTCAGCGGACTCGCGGTCTTTCGCGGAAGTGTTTCTGCACATCGCGGGCGAGCGCTACGGGATTCTGGGGCTCATGGGAGCGACGCCACCCGCCGGATTTGACGGGAAGACGTTTGAAAAATCCACGATCGAGAAAGCCAAGATCGTCGAGGAATTGAACCGGTCGTGGGAGTTCGCGCAGAAGACGATCAACGGTATGAGCAACGCGGATTTTGCAAAGCTGCTGCCGAAGCTGGGTCCGCAGGCGAACGCCGGGGACGTAGTGTACATTCTGGTCGCGGATGCACACGAGCACCTCGGGCAGTTGGTGGCGTACGCGCGCATGAACGGCATCGTCCCGCCCTGGACCGTAGAGGTACAGAAGAAGGCGGCGGAAAAGAAGGCGGATCAGAAATAGCTCCGGCAACGCTGAAGATGTGCCTGATCGGAGTTCGTCGAGCTTGCTTCGGGTGCGAGCCCTGGCGACGGTCTCGGGTGTACACTGCTGCCTGCCGTCAACCTGAAAGGCAGGCGCACCATGGCGTCGGTACTCATAACAGGGACTAGCACGGGAATTGGACTGGCGACTGCGCTGGCTCTTGGCCGGAAGGGTCACCATGTGTACGCGACGATGCGCAACCCTTCTCGAGCGCCCGAATTAGGGGAGAGAGCTGCGCAGGAGAAACTTCCAATCAAGGTTTTAGTGATGGACGTTGACTCCGACAGCTCGGTGAAAACATCGATCGCGAATATACAGAAGGAAGCTGGCTGTATCGATGTATTGATCAATAACGCTGGAGTGGAGCGGAACGGGTCGGTCGAAGAGATCCCTTTTGACGATTTCCGGGCGGTGATGGAGACAAACTATTTTGGAGCTTTACGTTGCATCCAAGCGGTTGTACCGGATATGCGTAAACGGAAGAGCGGATGTATCCTCAGCGTGAGCTCGGTCGCTGGGCGTATTGCTACTTCGCCGTTAGCCCCTTACACCGCGTCGAAGTTTGCCTTGGAGGCGCTGAGTGACGCGCTGGCGCAGGAGATGAAGATGTTTAATGTCCGGGTGGCTATCGTCGAGCCCGGCATCATCGACACGCGTATGGCCAGAGGATTGGAGGAACCTGCGGGCGGTTCCCCTTACCCTCAGCGGCGGCGCCTAGCTCTTATGTTTGTTGCGGCGCTCAAGAACCCGGCGCCGCCGTCGCTGGTGGCGGATAAGATCCTGGATATCGTCGAGAGTGGGACTTGGCAACTGCGGCACCCGGTCGGACCCGATGCCGGGGCATTTCTAAAATGGCGTGAATCCATGACCGACGAAGAATGGGTCGCCTTTCATTCCGCTGACGACGAGACCTGGTACCGACGCATGGAGCGTGACTTCGGCTTAACCATCCCCAGAAACTAAACGACCGGCGTTGCACGGTGATGTTTACTGTAGCGGTGGCGGAGTCAGGCCCATGAATGTTGTCCCCTCGAATTTTCCCTGGGCATCAAAGTTCCAGGTGAACAGGGCAGATCCGGCGTTGGCGCAGGCGTGGCATCCGTTACGCAGCGGGTAGCCCACCACAAACTGGGTTCCATCGTTTGGTCCCGATTGCGAGTTGGGCCACGTCTTCCCGTCACGATCCCCCGGCCACAAATTGACGTTGGGAAATTGATTCTTCACATCCTGAAACTGGAAACTCTGCTCCATCGTTTTTGTGTCGAGCAACTTCAAATCCTCGATGTTGAGGATGGGCGGTTTTCCATTCACGAATAAAAGACCGTAGTTCGTGTTGGCGCGCAGGGGATAGGTGATCCATGCGAATGCAACCGGAGGCTGACTTTGGAATCCGGTCATGACGCCGAATTCGCCGTGGCTCTGTTTGTAGAGTTCGCGGGTAAAGCTTACGGAGTCGGCTGGGGCTCCGGCTTTCGCCATCTGGTCGATCAAGCACTCGACGTCGCCGGGGTGGGACTTGTCGCAGGCGGCGTGGGCGGTGGCGAGGAACTGCGACGATACCTGCCATACCGCCGATGCGCCAATCTTCGCCGGGCCGGTCTGCGATTGTGCCGACACGAATCCGGCCATGCAAACGACAACAAGAAGTAGACAGGCGTTCCTCATATTTCTTCCCTTAGAGGAAACATTCTATACTCTGCCGGGCCCTTCGCACCTTCATGGTTGGGAGGCGCAACTGCGCAAGTCGAGATCCGGCGGGCGGGTGAGATCTGCTGCACAGGTTGTACCGGGCAATGCTTTAGCGGACAATGAAACGCTTGGAGCAGGCACAACACTCTCGTGCAGCCTAGCCATATCCATCAACCCTGGCGTTCGTTCGCGCAGTGTTTGTATGGCGGCGTGGGACTGGCATTCGTCACGTTTATCTGTTTCCGGCTTCAGTTTAACCTTGCAACTGCCGCCTTACTGTACTTGATCGTGGTTGTGCTGTTGTCCCTCGAGGGGAGCTTCGTTTCATCAAGCGTGGTCTCGCTTATCGCGGTTGGGTGCCTGGCATACTTCTTTGCTCCTCCCGTTTTTTCTTTTCGGGTGGACGACCCCCTGAATGTTGTGGCGATCGTTGCCTTCCTGACGACCTCGTTGGTCATCACCCGCCTGGTGTCCCGAGTGCGCAAACTAGCGGATGAAGCCCTCTCCAGCGTGAGCCACAAGGTGATCGAAGCGGAAGAACAGGAGCGTCAGCGGATCGCGAGAGACCTGCATGAAGACATCGGTCAGCGTCTGGCTTTGTTGGCGATTGAGATCGAGCAAATTAAGCTGGCGTCCCTCAATCCAACGGCCGATATGACCAGCCGCATTGACGGAGTACTGAAGGGACAATTGGGGATATTGACCGATGTCAAAGCCTCGGCACACGAGTTGCACTCTCCAAGACTGGAATATCTTGACATTGCGGGGGTGATGAGAAGCTTCTGCAAAGAGTTCGGTGAGCGAAAGAGGGTGCAAGTTGACTTCAAGAGCCACGACTTACCCAACCACATACCGCCGGACATTTCACTTTGTCTTTTCCGTGTGCTGCAGGAGGCGCTGCACAACGCGGTGAAGCACAGCGGCGTGCGACAGTTCGATGGACATTTGTGGGGAACCACGGAGGAGATTCATCTCACGGTCAGCGATTGCGGTCTGGGGTTTAACCTCGAGACCGCAATGCAAGCCCGAGGGCTTGGTCTCAACCGCATGCAGGAGCGGCTGAAACTCGTGAAGGGAACTCTTTCCATCGATTCGCAACCCAGGCGAGGGACCACGATCCACGCTCGCGTGCCTTTCCCTTCCGGAAGTGTAGGCGGGTAAGAGCACCGAGGCGCGAAGACGACTATTGTTCGCTCGTCGCCATTCCTTCAGGCTTTCCCCTCGGCAGAAGTTCCATCCTTCTTTACAAACCGTTACCATCCATCGGCGTAAAATGTTGGCCGTTTGTTGTTTCACAAAGCCGTAGGAGGTACGCGTTATGAAACGATTGTGGTTTGCAGCATCTCTCCTTCTCGTCCTTCCCCTGGTGGC
>Ga0209693_10001178_pt1 | contig 11098 bp, 11 predicted proteins | sample HubBroMetageWRM3_FD_188345 | JGI IMG/M metagenome (GOLD analysis project Ga0209693, IMG submission 188345) | Warmed soil microbial communities from the Hubbard Brook experimental Forest, New Hampshire - Hubbard Brook CCASE Soil Metagenome WRM 3... | ecosystem: Environmental > Terrestrial > Soil...
GCGGTGGACATGTCCGCGCTGGCCGCCCAACTCGGCATCGGGCGCTCGACGCTCTACCGGCTGGTCGGCAATCGCGACGACCTGCTGGGGGTCGTGCTGGCCGAGGCCACTGAGCGCACGTTCCGCCGCGCGGCCGCTAGCGCCACCGCCGAAGGCGGCGTTGACCTGGTCCTCGACGTTATCAACCGGTTCATGCACGCCGTTATCGACGCCGAACCGCTACAGGTGCTTTGCAAGCGTGAGCCCCTAGTGTTCATCCGGCTCGCGCTACTGCCCGGCGCCGTCGAGCAGATCGCGGCGAAACTGATCGCTGAGATGCTCCAAACCGAGGCCACCTCCGGCCGGCTCGAAGCATCGCTGCCCGCCACCACGCTCAGCCAAGCCATCGTCCGAATGTGCGACGCCCACCTCTACGCCCCCCTGCTCGGTGGGACCGAGCCCGAGATAGACACCGCCCTAGACCTCGTTGCCGCGCTCCTCAGTCACCTCAACAGGCCGCCCGTACGCGCCTGAGACCGGACCCGTTGCCCCCGCTACAACGCCGCCACCCCACCGACGGGCCGAGGTGGCGAACGTCGGCTCTGGCACCATCGAACAGCTGGATGACGCGACCCACCGGGGCCGCCCGCGAATACCTCATGTCCCCCGGCCGGACCCTTGCTGCACTGCATCGGAGGCCGACCACGAAGCGAGCCCTAAGCAGTAGGTCCCGTGCTCGAGTCACGGACAGACCCACACCTAGCCTCCGCACATACCAAATGCCTGGGGACATGGGGCTGGACCGCCGCGGCTGAGAATCACCGCGACAGTGATCATTGCGATAGAGGTAATAAGCCAGATCAGAATGACGGCTTGCTGGAGACTGCGGTCGCGGTGCGGCGCTTTCCCCCGGCGCGGGCGTGACCGGTGGCGGCGCGGCGGGTGGCGGCGCGGCGGGTGGCCCAGAGGTGACCGTACCTTCTCGTGCGCCGGCATCTCTTCGCTCGCTGCCAGGCGGGTGAACGTAGCTAGCAGCGAGGCGAGCTTGGGGTCGGTATGGCCGAGGACGCTCTGGATGGAATCCAGGGCCTGGTGCTCCCATCTGACGGGGCTCATCACCGGCACCTCCATGGCCGACATTGCCGCGGTTGTTGATCTCGGGGTGCTCCGGTGCTGTCGGCGGCGTGTCCGCGGCTGGTCAAGGTCTTGCTCCGTTGTCCTGTGCGGGGGATCACTGGATCGCTGAGGCAGGGTCGGCCTGCGCCTCGGCCTCGTGTGCCCATACGGCCGTTTCTGCCTGGTCGGCCGTCGGCTTCGCGGGCTGTGCGGGCAGGAATACCACTGCTAGCAGGGCACCGGCCGCGGCCACGCCTCCGGCGACGAGAGAGGCGATGGTAAGACCATGCAGGAATGCGTTCGTCGACGCATGCAGCAGAGCCTGTCCGAGGACCGGATGGCCGAGGGCCGCGATCTTGCCGGCGGCCCCGTACGCGGCCCCGACGGACTGGTGGGCGATCGACTCGATCGAGCCCTGGACGTGTACCGGCATGGTGGCGGTGAGCCGCGATCCGTAGACCGATGCGTACACGCTGCCGATCACCGCCACTCCGAGTGTGCCGCCGAGGAGCCTGGTGGAGTCGTTTACGGCCGAGCCGACGCCTGCCTTGGCCGTCGAGATCGCGCCCATGATGGACTCGGTGGCGGGCGCCGAGGTCAGGCCCATACCAAGCCCGTACACCACCATCTGGACCGAGATGACACCGTAGCTGAGCGTGGCGCTGGTCGTGGCCGCCACCCAGCCGTAGAACCCGGCCATAGCAACCAGACCCGCGGTGACGATGAGCTTGGTCCCGGCCCGCAGGGCGATCTGTGTCCCGGCGACCGATCCGGCGCCCACCGACAGCGCGACCGGGAGCAGGCGTACGCCAGTGGAGAGCGGTCCGTAGCCCCGGACGAACTGGAAGTACTGGGTAATCAGGAAGATGAAGCCGAACAGGGTGAAGAACGAGACCGTGACGGCGCCGCTGGCGGCGCTGAACCGCATGTTCCGGAAGAGCCGCACATCGAGCATCGGGTGCGCGGCGCGCCGCTCGCGCACGATGAACGCGGCGAGCAGGACCGCCGAGCCGGCAAAGCCGGCTAGGGTGCGCGCGGCTGTCCACCCGTGAGTCGGCGCCTCGATGATGGTGAAGATCAGCAGCGCCATGGTTGCTGATGAGAGCGCTAGGCCGGGCAGGTCAGGAACTGCCGCCTCCGGTTCCTTGGACGTAGGGACGGCGAGCGCCGCCAGGATCACAGCGGCCGCCGCGACCGGTGCCATGGCGATGAAGATGCTGGCCCAGCTGAAGCGCTCGAGGAGCCAGCCGCCCACGATCGGTCCCATCGCGATGGCTACGCCCGCGATTGCGCCCCACAGGCCGATCGCGCGGGCCCGTTCCTTTCGCTCGGTAAAGACGTTGGAGATCAGCGAGAGCGTCGCCGGGAAGGTCATAGCGGCGCCCAGCCCCATCACGGACCTGGCCGCGATGAGCTGCGCCGGGTCGGTCGTGAAACCGCCGACCAAGCTGGCGGTTCCCACGACGGCAAGTCCGGCCATCAGCATGCCCTTCCGGCCGAACCGGTCAGACAGGCTGCCGAAGGTGAGGAGCAGAGCGGCGAAGACCAGGTTGTAAGAGTCGACGATCCACTGCAGCTGAGTGGTGGTGGCATGGAGCTGGCGGACCATGGCGGGCAGCGCCACGTTCACCAGCGTCGTGTCCAGGTTGACCAGGAACGCCGCGAGCAGCAGCGCGACGAGGATCATTGGTTTGGATCTCATGGTTGAGATACTCAAAGCAGAGCTTGAGAAAGTCAACCGATTAAACTTGGATATCAACCAGAGGTCGGCTAGCCTCGAGTCATGCGTAGTTACGGCCAGTACTGCTCGATCGCCAAGGCGCTCGACGTCGTGGGCGACAGGTGGACCCTCCTGATCATCCGGGAGCTCCTGATCCGCGGCGCGTGCCGGTATACCGACCTAAGGAACGGGCTGCCAGGAATCGCGACCAACTTGCTCTCTGACCGGATTCGCGAGCTCGAGTCGGCAGGCCTGATCCGGCGGGAAGACGCCCCGCCTCCCATCGCCACGACGCTGTTCCATTTGACCGAATCAGGCGCAGATCTGCTGCCGGTCCTGGACGCCATCGGCCGGTGGGGAGTCAGGTACATGATCGAGCCTGCCGATAGTGACGAGTTCCGCGGCCACTGGTTCACGTTCCCGGTCTCGTTCTTCCTGCACGACCGCGATCCCGACGGACCGCCGGTATCGATCGAGCTCCGCACCGCCAGCGGTCCGACGGTCATCGAGATATCCGGCGGCTCGGCTCACACCCGGCTCGGCACGGCCGCGGCACCCGAACTCATTCTTCAAGGCGAACCCCAGCTGATCCTCGCCCTGCTCGCCGGCCGGCTCACCGCCGCCGAGGCAGCAGGTCGCGGCCTGCAAATCAGCGGCGACACCGGCGTGCTGCACCGCGTCCTACCCGAACCAGCGGTCGCGCCCTAGCCCGCCCGTGCTCGGCGCGATGGATCCCAGCATCGAATGGCGCCAGGCAGAAGGCCATCCATTCCAACCTAGCGGCACGCCCTTTCGGGGGTCGGAGGCGATCCTGCAGAACGTGTTCATGAGGCTCGGAACGGAATGGGACGGCTTCACCGTGACTCCCAAGGAGTTCCACGACGCGGGCCCGGTGGTCGTTGTCGAAGCGCGCTACACAGGGACCTGCAAGCAGACAGGCAAGGGTCTCGACGCCCAGGTTTGCCACGTGTGGAAAATACGCGACGGCAAGATCACCAGCTTCCAGCAGTACACGGACACCGGCCAGTGGCAGGACGCGGCTGACGCACGTTAACTGAGCATTCCGCCGGGGTCACGCACTCCAGCCTCCGCCTTCGAGCACGGATCTGATCGCATACGTGCTGATAAGGTCAGGGTGGGGTGGGGTGAGCACAAATGCCGGTTGACGTCGCGTTCGTGCGCGTGCTGGGACCGATCCAGGTCGTCACCGCCTCGGGGCTCGCGCTCGATCTGCCCAGCGCGAGCCAGCGCCGGCTGCTGGCCCGGCTGGCCGTGGACGCCCCGCGCGCGCTGCGGGTGGACCTGCTCTGTGACGTGCTCGCGGTCTCGCCGGGCGCGTTGCGGACGATTGTGTCGCGACTCCGCAAGGGTTTCGGTGACACCATCGTGGTGGCGTCGCAGGGTCGGTATCGTCTCGGCGCTCCCGTCGACGCCGCCTTGTTCGCCACCTTGCTGTCGCAGGCGGCGGCGGATGACGACCGGATCGGGACGCTCGCACGGGCGCTGGCGTTGTGGACGGGCCCGGCGTTCGAGGAGTTCGAGGCCGAGGCGTGGGCCGAGCCCGAAGTTGCCCGGCTGGCTGAGTTGCACGCGTCGGCGGTCGAGGACCACGCCGTCGAGCTGATCGTCGCGCGACGGTGGGCGGAGGCGATTGCGGAGCTCAAGGCGCACGTCTCGGTGCATCCCTTGCGGGACAGGCCGTGGGGTCTGCTGGTCCAGGCGCTCGGCGGTGCCGGGCGCCAGGCTGATGCCCTGGCCGCGTTCGGGGAGTATCGGGCCTACCTGGCCGAGTGGGTCGGGACCGAACCGTCAGCCGGGGTGCGCGGCATCCAACGGCGGGTCGCGGCCGGGTGGGACGGGATCGAGGAGCAGGGCCAGCCGGCGCGGTCCGGATCACCGCAGCCCGCGGGGCCGTCATCCTGGCGCGGGAACGGCTGGCTGCCGTTGCAGGCCGAGCTGGCGCGGAGACCGGCCCTGGTCGGGCGAGCCCGCGAGCTCGAGTTGCTGGCCGCAGAGGCGGCTCAGGTAGGCGGGTCGGGCTCGCGGACCGTGATCATGGAGGGAGAGGCGGGGATCGGCAAGACGACCGTGCTGGGCGCGTTCGCCCGTGCGGTACGAGACGAGGGCGCAGCGGCAGTGGTCTACGGGCGTTGCCAGGACGGGCCCGCCGTGCCGCTGGAGCCGTTCCGCTCGCTGGTCGGGCACCTGGTCGAGCACGCGCCGACGGACGTGCTGCGGGCACACGCCAGCCGCTGCGGAGGGCACCTGGTCCGCATCGCACCACGCCTGGCCGACCGCGTCGAACTCTCCGGCACTCCGGTCAGCGACGAAGCCACCGACCGGCACCTGCTGTTCGAGGCGGTCAGCGATGTGCTGTCGCGGCTGGCCGCGATCAGCCCTCTCGTGGTGCTGCTCGACGACGTTCAGTGGGCCGAGCCGACCGCAGTGCAGTTGCTCGGCCACCTGGGACGTGCTCTGGTCAATGCGCCGGTGCTGCTGGTTCTGTCCGCTCGCGACACCGACGAACGGCGCTCGAGTAAGTTGCGGGCCGTGCTCGCCGACCTCGAATGCCGTCCCGGGCGCCGTATCTGCCTGGGTGGCTTCGACGACGACGAGCTGGCCGACCTGACGGCTTCGCTGCTCGCGGTCAACGCGGCCGCGGTGACCTCGGCGGTTTCCGCCCGGCTCCGCGATCAGACCGCCGGGAACCCGCTGTATGCGACCCAGCTGGTCCGGCACTGGGCCGAGTCGGGGTACCTGGCGCTCGCCGCGACCGAGGTCGAGTTCGCCGACGGCGGGACGGGCGACGAGGTCCCGGCGAACCTGCGCAATCTCCTATGGAGCCGGGTCAGCTCGCTCGGAGGCCAGGTGGTGGAGGTGCTCTCGGCGGCCGCTGTGCTGGGCACGCAGTTCGCGGTGGGCGCGGTGATCGACATGGCCGTGATCTCCGACAGCGACGCGATGGACGCCCTCGACGTGGCCGAGGCAGCCGGGTTGCTGGCTGAGGTCGGGGCGCGGGTCCCGACGCTGCGGTTCGTGCACGTCCTGGTCGCCCGCGCCGTGTACGGCGGGCTCCCGCGCGGGCGGCGGCGCCGCCTGCACGCGCAGGCCGCCGAGGTACTGGCGAAGCGGGCCGGCGCGCCCACGGTCCACCTCGCGGCTCAGATCGCGCAGCAGTACAACCTGGGCGGGATGCTCGCCGAAGCTCGCCGCTGGGCGATAGTGGCCGGCGATTACGCGGCCGGGCAGCTCTCGCCCGCCGAAGCGGCCCGCTGGTACCGGACGGCGCTCGACCACGGCGCCACCCTCGATGTCCCTGATCGCGAGCGCGCTGGTCTCCTCGTCCGGCTCGGCCACGCTCAGCAGCAGGCCGACGATCTTGGCGCCCTCGCGACCTTGACCGAAGCGGCGGCGCTGGCCCGTCGCTGTGGTGCGCCCGCGATCGTGGCGGAGGCCGCCCTGGCCACCGACCGCGGGTTCCTGCGGCTCGGCACCGGCCGCCCCCGCGCAGGTGGCGCTCGTCGAGTCCGCCCTCGAAGTGGCCGACGCCGATCCGGCCACGCGCGCCAGGCTCCTCGCCCTGCTGGCCGAGGATCTCGTCTCCGAGATGGCCGGGACCCGGCGCATCGGGCTGGCCCGGGAGGCCATCGCGCTGGCCGACGCCAGCCCCGATCCGGCGCTTCTCGCCCGGATCTGCTCGTCGGTGCTGCACGCCCTGTGGGGCCCCGACCTCGAGGCGACGCGGCTGCGGGCCGACGTGGCCAGCAGGTCGATCGCGGCCGCGGCGGCCGCCGGCGACCTGCACCTTGAATTCGCCGTGCACACCGCGGCCTACACCGTCGCCATCCAGCTGGCCGACCCGGCCGGAGCCACCCGGAGCCTGGGACGGCTGCACGCCATCGCCGACGTGATCGGCGCCCCGCTGATGACCTGGACGGTGGGCTGGTTCGAGGCGTTCGTCGCCACGATGCAGGCGCGCTTCGCCGACGCCGGCCGACTGGGGCGCGAGACTGAGGCGATCGGCCTCACTCTGGGTGCCGCCGATGCCCTCGCCGTCTTCGCCGGGCAAGCGGCCGTGCTGGCCACCATCGCCGGTCATCACGCCGAGCTACCGCCGATCGTCGCGCAGGCGATCGAGGCCGGCCCGGTCAAGCTCACCTATCACCTCGCCCACGCCATCGCCAGCGGACCCAAACAGGTCGCCAGCGACCTGCTTGGCGAGGCGGCGGCCGACGGGTTCCGCAATGTCCCCCCGGACGTCATGTGGCTGACGTCCATGCTCGGGTACGCCGTCCTGGCGATCGAGCTCGAGGACCTCGACGCCGCCGCGCGCCTGCTGGCGATCATCGAGCCCTACGCCGGGCAGATCGCCACTAACCTGGGCCCGGCCGCCGCCTACGCGGGACGGCTCGCGTCGCTGCTCGGCCGCCACGAGGTCGCCGACCGGCACCTGAACTCCGCATTCGAGATCGTCGACGCCTTTGACTGGGACTACCACCGGGCCGCGATCCTGATGGCCCGAGCCGCGGCCCGCCACCGGTCGTTCGGCCAAATCGACGATACGGCGCGGGCCTGGCTCGAGACGGCCGCGGGCATCTGTGTCGCTCGGGGGCTGCCGGGCATGCTCGCCGCGATCGGCGAGCTGAGCCGGTGATGCGCCGGTGATGCGCCGGTGAGATGGCGCAGCGTCAGGATGCTCTTATCGCCGCCTTCACGGCGAGGAAGACAAAAGGAGCACCACCAGATGCCTAGCGTCATCGCCTACCACGAAGTGACAGACCGCGACCACTGGCTCGGCTCGGATCTTCGCGAGAAGAAGTTCGGGGAACTGGGCGTCACGAACATCCGCACCTTCATCGACCCGACCAACCAGGCACGGGTGGGCGTCAGCGGCGATGTGCCCGACCTCGACGCATTCATGACCTGGCTGCAGTCCGACGATGGCACTGCCACCGCGGCCAGCGACGGGGTACTCCTCGACACCCTTGTCTTCCTCGTCGAGTCGTAGGTCGAGCCAGGACATCGCACGAGCGAGCCATGCCCAGGTACCCGGCCATCGCGACCTGCACGTATAGCGGCACCTGGCGATCGACGGACCGCACGCGACGGCGCGTCACCGGCAGTACAAGCGAAAGGCGAAGCAATGACTTACGGCGTCATCCACCAGTTCAAGGGCGGAACCAAGCAGCAGTACGAAGCATCGGTCGCGGCCGTGCACCCGAGCGACGGCACGTTGCCGGGCGGTCAGATCTACCATGCCGCCGGGCCGTCCGCGGACGGCTGGACCATCTTCGCCGTGCACGACTCAAAGGCCAGCTGGGAAAACTTCCGTGACTCGACTCTGATGCCGCGCATGCAGCAGGGCATCGCGGGCGGCTTCACCGCGCCCCCCGAGGAGACGGGATTCGAGATCGCCACCGAGATCGACGCCTAACAGCGATCGGCGATGCCGTGAATGCCCACGGTGCTGAGCCCCGCCGCTCTTCACGCGGCGGGGCGTGCGTCGCGCACACCTTCGCCGCTCACGTCCGCGCGCGTCCCGGGCTGGTCTGGGCTGCGCTTACCGACGCGGACAAGACCGCCGCGTACCTTCACGGCCTGGCGGCGCACTCGACGTGGATCGCCGAGGCTCCGATCAGCTTCCGCCTCGGTGACCGCACCGAGCTGACCGGTCGTGTCCTGCATGCCCGGTGCCCTGAACGGCTGCCCTACGTGCTGCAATCCGGGCCGCACGACCCGCCCACGTACCTGACCTGGCTGATCAGGCCGACGCTGGGCGGGTGCACGGTCCGCCTGGAGATCGACGAGGTCGACATCACCGACTCACGTGAGGACGCAGAAGATGTCTGGCTGCCCGTCCTCGCTGCGCTGCAGCACCTGTTGAATCCGGGCTGACGCGTCCCACCCGGCTGTTGACACGTACCGCAGGTGGGAACGACTCCGGCGGCTGTGGGCTCATCGGCGGGTTGGCTAGCAGAGTCCCAGAGTGCCGCGACACCGATGGGATCGTCGCGGAGGAAACCCGCCGCCTGGTCCAGAGCTTGGATCTCCCAGTTGACCGATAGCTCACCGGGACGGCAGGCCCAGGCGTCGGCCCGCTTCCCCATGGGACACGTAGCGGATCGCCCGGCCTCACGACGGGCCAGGTACCTCGCCCGGGCAGCGTCGAACTCTTCGTTGACCTGCTGTTCTTGCATCGCCTGCCGCAGCTGCTGGTACTCCCCGATGGGCACGACCACCGCTACCACCCGGCCGCCATGGTGAATCACATCGTGGGCGTCCTCGGCGGGCATCTCGCTCATGAGGATCATGGGAACGAAGCGGACCGACAGTCTGACGTCACAACACGGTGGCTCCGGCTCGCCGGTCCAACGCTACCGCCGCCTCCGACGGCGGGTCCTTATGGCGCCCCACTTTGCGTCACGCCAAGACGATGCGTTCCCGATGTTGCAGCCGGTATCGGCCCGGCGGTTGCGGGCGGAAGAATGGCTAACCAGGATCATTGACGGAGGACCGTATGGAGCAGCCTACGGCGGAAGTGGCGGGCGAGCCGGGCACCGCAGAGGCGTCGCCGACGCGGCCGAAGCGGAAGCTCGCCTGGTGGGCGTTGGTGGCCGCCTACGTGACGGCAGGGGTCACGCTGTTCTTCTGCTACCGCTGGCTTTCCGAGACGCAAGCGGTCACGTCCGATGGGGCGGCGAACGCACTGCAGGCGTGGGCCATGCTGCACGGCGACCCGCTGCTGCGCGGCTGGATGGTGGGGGATGTGTCCTTCTACACCACCGAACTGCCCGAGTACATGGGCGTGGAGCTGATCCGCGGGCTTGGGCCTGACGTGGTTCACGTGGCGGCGGCGTTCACCTATACGCTGCTGGTGCTGCTCGCGGGCCTGCTGGCCAAGGGGCGGGCGAGAGGCCGGGAGGCGCTGGTCCGCGTCTTGATCGCGTCCGGGATCATGATCGCGCCGCAGCTGCACTTCGGGGCATCCATCGTGCTCCTAGGGGCCGATCACACCGGTACGGAGGTGCCGCTCCTGGCGACCTGGCTGGTGGTGGACCGGGCGCCGCGGCGCTGGTACGTGCCGCTGATCATCACGGTGATGCTGGCGTGGGTACAGATCGCCGACAGCATCACCCTGCTCGTTGCGATCGTGCCGCTGATACTGGTCTGCGTTCTGCGGATCTGCCACGGGCTAGTGCGCCGTAAGCCGCTGACCTCGTTGTGGTACGAGGCGGCGCTAGCGGTGGCAGCCGCCGCCTCGGTGTACGCGGCTTGGCTCGCGGTCCATGTGATCCACCGGCTCGGCGGTTACGTGGCCATCGGGCTACCTACACTCCCGGCCATACTGAGGACAGTCCCGGACCATCTCAGGCTCACGGCCGACGGGGTGCTCGTGCTGTACGGCGCTGACTTCTCCGGTCTGCACCCCGGAGTGGCGGCGGCCTTTGCAGCGGTACATCTGGTCGGCCTCGCACTGGCCGTATGGGCGTTCGGGCTCGCGATCTGGCGCTTCTTCCGGATTGACGATCTCGTTGTCCAGGTGCTGACCGTCGCGATCATCATCAACTTGGCCGCCTTCGCGTTCAGCAGGCTGCCGGGAGCCGTGTACACCTTCCGGCAGATCGTCGCGGTGCTGCCTCTGGGTGCCGTCCTGGCCGGCCGCCTGCTGTCCGGCCCGGTTATGCGGCTGAGGCTCGTGCCAGCGCTGGGCGTCATCCTGGCCTGCTATCTGGCGGCCCTCGGATACGGTGCCGCGCAGCCGGCGGTGCCCGCTCAAGATCAGGCTCTTGCCGACTGGCTGGTCGCCCATCACCTGACGACCGGTCTTACCGGCTGGAACGCGAACACCCTCACGCTCGACACCGGCGGGCGCGTTCAACTCCTGCCCACGTTTTTCGGGTGGTCCGGCGCGGCTCCGGACGTCTACCAGTCGAAGGCCTCGTGGTATGACCAGCGGTTGCACTACGCCGACTTCGCCGTCTCGACCCCGGCCGGGGCTCCGGACCCGCTCTCGTACCGGATCGCGGTGGCCGATTTCGGACGGCCGGCGCGGGTTTATCACTTCGGTGACCGCACCATCATGATCTGGGACAAAAATCTGCTGGCCGACCTCGGCGCGCCACGCACCCAGTAGGGGCCGACGCGGGGCTGCTGATGCGGAGCAGGGACTTGATCGTGAGGCGGCTCGGGCAGCATGCCGAGCGCGCTGAATTACATCAACCGTCGTCTGACCCGGCGTCCAATAGGACGTAGAACGTCACACCTGAGCCCGGGCCCTGCTCA
>Ga0209693_10001179_pt1 | contig 11096 bp, 8 predicted proteins | sample HubBroMetageWRM3_FD_188345 | JGI IMG/M metagenome (GOLD analysis project Ga0209693, IMG submission 188345) | Warmed soil microbial communities from the Hubbard Brook experimental Forest, New Hampshire - Hubbard Brook CCASE Soil Metagenome WRM 3... | ecosystem: Environmental > Terrestrial > Soil...
GGGCTGCGTGACGGGCCGGGCCCGCCGGAGGATCAGGAGCCGGCAGCCGCGTACGCGGCGGTCCAGAAGTCCATCGCGATCTCGGTTGGCTCGGGCGACGTCACCTGCCGCTGGGTCAGCAGGATCCCGGTGAGGCCGGCGGCGGTGTCGGTGCGCCAGGTGGTGCCGCTGCCGCCCTCCCAGCCGTATCCGCCGGGGATGCTGGCTGACGCGTCTGACGAGGCCGAGCCGCCGGGGCCGCCCGGGCCGGCCGCCGACGGGACCGCCATCATGAGCCCCCAGCCGCCGTGGTCGCCCACGAACACCCGGTTGTCGGCGCGTTCCTGGGCCGTCATGCGGTCGGCCGTCATCAGCCGCACCGATTCGGCCGAGAGCAGGTCGCCGCCGGAGGCCAGCATCGCGGCGAACGCCCACAGGTCATCCACGGTCGAGACCAGGGAGCCGGCGGCGTCGGGCAGCTTGGGCGGCGCCGACCACCAGCCACCCGGCCGGTCGATGACCTGCAGTTCTCCGTCGTCGGGGTCGGGAGCGTAGAACGTGGTGAAGCGGCCCATCTTGCCGGCCGGGACCCAGAAGCCCGTGTCGGCCATGCCGAGCGGCTCGAACACCCGCTCCCGCATCACGTCAGCGAGCGGCGCCCCGGCGACCCGCTCGATGAGCACTCCGGCCACCGTGGCGCCGGTGTTGTAGCGCCAGCGTGTCCCCGGCTGGTCGAGCAGCGGCAGCTGGCCGAGCCGGGCGATCCACTCGTCCGGCGTCAGGTCGGGCGGCGGCCAGGGCGGACCGAGCGTCTTGAGGCCCAGGTCGCTCTCGGCTTGCCAGATGGGGTAAGGGCCGCGCGACATGATCGACCCGAACCCCATATGAAACGACAGCACGTCCTGCACCGTGATCGGCCGCTCGGCGGGCACCGTGTCGTCGAGGCTGGACTCCAGGGTTCGCAGAACGCGCGGCTCGGCCAGCTCGGGCAGCCACTGCCCGACCGGGTCGTCGAGCGCCATCGCCCCGTCCTCGATGAGCAGCATCGCGGCGACGCCAGCGATCGGCTTGGTGATCGAGGCGATGCGGAAGATGGCATCGCGCCCGATCGGCTCCGTGTCACCGAAGGCCTTGTGCCCCGGCGCAGCCACGTGCACGTCATCGCCGCTGGCAACGAGCGCGACCAGCCCGGGAACGCTGCCCTGTGCCACATGGCGGGTCAGTGCGGCGTCGAGCGCCTCGATCCCCTCCGGCGTCAGCCCGGCAGACATGTCTCTCCTTTCGTCCTGCGGCGTGCGACGGTTAGACGGTCCGCCGCCGCCGGATTCATCGGTCGGTGCCGCGGCGCAGCCACTGGCCCTGGCCGGGGCGGGCGATGATCTCGCCGTCGGCCAGCAGCACCTGGCCGCGCTGGACGACGATCCTGGGCCAGCCCTGGACGTCCCAGCCGTCGTAGACGGAGTAGTCGGCGCGTGACCGCATGCGGGCGCCGTCGACGGTGCGCCGCTCTTGCGGATCCCAGAGTGCCAGGTCGGCGTCGGAGCCGACCGCTATGACGCCCTTGCGCGGGTAGAGGCCGAACAGCCGGGCCGCGTTCGCTGAGGTCAGGTCCACGAACTGGTCCAGCGAGATCCGCCCGGTGACGACGCCCTCGGAGAACAGCATCGGCATCAGCGTTTCCAGGTCGGCGACTCCCTGCCGGGCCGTCACCACGTTCAGCGCCGGGTCGAGCTTGTCCGCCAGCAGCCACGGCGCGTGATCGCTGCAGACCGTGTCGACGTCCCCGGCCGCGAGCCCGGCCCACAGCGCGTCCCGGTCCGCCTGCTCCCGCAGCGGCGGGGCGCCGACGTACTTCCCGGCGTCGGGCTGGGTGAAGCGCTCCCTGGTCAGGTGCAGGTACAGCGGCCGCGTCTCCACATGGACGCCAGTGCCGCCGGAACGGGCCGTCCGGGCCCGGTCCAGCGCGGCAGCCGACGACAGGTGCACGATGTAGACCGGAGCCCCGGTTGCCGTGGCCAGCGCGACCGCCTGGTCCACCGCTTCCACCTCGGCGGTGACCGGGCGGGCTTCGGGGAAGTTCTGCAACGCGCCGCGGCCGTGCGCGATCAGATCATCGCCGCACTGTTCCAGCAGCCCCGCCGCCTCGCAGTGGATCAGGGTCAGCGACCCGGCCTCCCGGGCCGCGCCGAGGGCCGCGCGCAGGCCGGCCTCGTCGGCCGCGATCTGGGGCACGGTCAGGAAGATCTTGACGCTCGTGTGCCCGTCGGCGGCCAGCGCCGCGATCTCCGCGTCAGCCGCGGCGGCGAGGTCGGTCAGCACCGGGTGCAGGAACCAGTCGACGGCGGCCTCGGGCGCGGCGCCGGCCATCTCCCGCGCGACGGCGTCCCGCGGGGTCTCGCCGGGCAGCGGGAACGTCATGTTCCCGATCGTGGTGATGCCCCCGCCGATCGCGGCCAGCGAGCCGGTCCAGAAGTCGTCCACCCAGCCCGGCTCGTCCTCGTCGAACTCCCCGGCCTCGCGGAGCTGCCCCAGCAGCCCCAGGTACATCAGGTGCACGTGGGCGTCGACGCCGCCGGGCAGGGCGAGCAGGCCGTCCGCGGCGATCTCCTCCCGGCCGGTCATGGCGCCGCCGACCTGGGCGATGCGCCCGTCTCGCACGCCGATGTCGGCCACTTCCTGGCGGCCCGGGCTTACTACGGTCGCGCCGCGAACGACGAGATCAAATGGGTTAGGCATTCCTGGATTCTGACATGCCCGCCCCGCCCGGCCGGATCAGTTTTCCGGCCGCGCGTCCAGCGGGGGTGCTAGCTGGTCGCGGCGGCGGACGGCGTCAGGCGGGCCTGCTCGCGCAGCCGGCCGGCCACGTCGGTGTGCTCCCAGGTGAAGTCCGGCTCGTCCCGGCCGAAGTGGCCGTAGGCGGCGGTGGCCTGGTAGATCGGGCGAAGCAGGTTCAGGTTGTCGCGCAGCGCGGCCGGCCGGAGGTCGAAGTTCTGCTGGACCAGGTCGAGAATCTGCGACCGCGGGATCTTCTCGGTGCCGAACGTGTCGATGTGCAGCGACAGCGGCCTGGCCATCCCGATCGCGTAGGCCACCTGGAGTTCGGCGCGGTCCGCCAGGCCGGCGGCCACGACGTTCTTGGCAACGTGCCGCGCGGCGTAGGCGGCGGACCTGTCCACCTTGGACGGGTCCTTGCCGGACAGCGCGCCACCGCCGTGCCGCGCCGCTCCGCCGTAGGTGTCGACGATGATCTTCCGGCCGGTCAGGCCGGTGTCGCCGACCGGGCCGCCCACCACGAACCTCCCGGTCGGGTTCACGTAGAAGTTTTGCCTCAGTTCCACGGGGTCGTATAGATCCGCGGGCAGAACGGCCGTGACTACCTCGGTCCACAGGGCGTCCGGAAGCTTGTCCTCCGCGCCCTCGGCGTGCTGGGTGGAGATCAGCACCTTGTCGATGCTGACCGGCCTGCCGTCGCCGTCGTAGCGCACGGTCACCTGCGTCTTGCCGTCCGGCCGGAGGTAGGGCAGGACGCCGGACTTCCGCGCGTCGGCCAGGCGCCGGGCGAGCCGGTGCGCGAGCGCGATCGGCGCGGGCATCAGCTCCGGCGTTTCGTTGGTCGCGTAGCCGAACATCATCCCCTGGTCGCCGGCGCCGACCTCGTCGTAGTCGTCGCTGGCGCCCGCGCCGCGCTTCTCGTGCGAGTGGTCGACACCCTGGGCGATGTCCGGAGACTGCCGGTCCAGCGCCGTCAAGATGCCCACGGCGTTGCCGTCGTAGCCGAGGTCGCCGGAGTCGTAGCCGATCCCGCAGATCGTTGCGCGCGCGATGTCGGCGTAGTCGATGCGGGCGTCGGTGGTGATCTCGCCGGCGATGACGACCAGGCCGGTGGTCAGCAGCGTCTCCACCGCGACCCGCGAGGCCGGGTAATCGGCCAGCGCCGCGTCCAGGATGGCATCGGAGATCTGGTCGGCGACCTTGTCCGGATGTCCTTCGGTCACCGACTCGGAGGTGAAGAGGTATCCGTCCTGTTCGTGTGTCACGTGATTACCCTTTGCTCGGGACAGGTGATCGGGCGGTGGTGCCAGGGCCGGTGGCCTGGGTAGCAGCATCCTGCGTGGCGCCGTCGGCAGCGTTGCCGCCGGCGGCGAGCTCGGCGCGGACGATGGCCGCGCCTGCCACCATAGCCGCAAGCTTCGCGCGGGCTATGTCCGGCAGCAGATGCCGCAACCCGCAGTCGGGATTGACCGCCAGCCGGTCCGGGGGCACGAAGCGCAGCGCCCGCCGGATCCGGGTCGCGACCAGGTCAGGCGATTCCACCTGCTCCGTCTTCACGTCGATCACGCCGAGTCCCAGGCCGCGATCCCAGCGGTGCTGCTCGAGCAGGCCGAGGTCCTCGTCCCCGGTCCTGGCGAACTCCAGCGCCAGCTGGCTCACGTTGGCGTCCTTGACCGCGGGGAACAGGAAGTCGTAGTGCCCCTCCCACAGGGGCCGTGCGTACCTGTTGCCGTAGCAGACGTGCAGCGTCCAGCTGACGTCGGCGCCTTCGGTCACGGTGTTGACCGCCTCCACGGCCAGCCCGACGTCTTCGGGATAGCCCGCCAGGAACGGTTCGTCGACCTGAAGCATGCGTGCTCCGGCCCTGGCGAGTTCCGCTGCCTCGGCGGCGAGAACCAGGGCGAGCGCGCGCACCAGGCCGGCGTGGTCGGCGTACGCGCTACCAGAGGCGTCGCGGATCCGGTGGGCCAGCGAATAGGGCCCGGTGATGGACAGCTTCACCGGCCGGTCGGTGAGCTGCCTGACGAAGCGGAAGTCCTCGGCGAGCCCGAGGTTCGCCCGGCCCGGCGCGGGCAGCGGGTGGCTGATGCTGGCGTCGAAGTAGTCGAAGTAATCGGCCTTGTCCGGCCGCGCGATCTGCACGCCGGGGATCCGGGCGAGCAGGTAGTCGATGTCGTTGTCGCGGCGCAGTTCCCCGTCGGAGACGATGTCGATGCCGGCCCGCTCCTGGTCCTTGACCGCCGCCTTAATGGCCATCTCATGGATCTCGTCGAGGTAGCGCCGGCTGATCCGGTGCCGGTAGTAGTCGTTCTTCAGCTGGCCGAGCCACTCGGGGACCGAGTACGAGCCGATCACGGTGGTCGGCAGCAGGATCGCGTTCCCGTCGGTCATTCCCGCACTCCCGCCGTCAGCGTCTTGACGTTCGACGACGGCCGGGCCGCGAACGGCGAGATGCGGACGTCGAAGCCGGCCCGGCCGGCGATGTGCCGCAGCAGCGGGCCGTTGACCCAGTTCACCACCGACCCGTCGTACTTTCCCGGCCCGAAGAACCCGGAGTGGTAGCGGCGGACGTCGTCGAGGAACAGGTCATGGCACTGCAGCCGGCCGAACGGGTGCAGCAGCGGCAGCGTCTGCGCGAAGCTGCCGAGGGCCCCGTTGTTGACGTGCACCCGGATGTCGCCGTGCGACTCCAGCTGCGACCGGAGCAGCTCTCCGCTCAGCTCGGGGGTGACCTGGTACAGGTCGAGCCCTTCCAGCGGCCGGTAGCGTTCCTGGAGCCGCAGCGCGGCCCACACGTCGCGCCAGAACGTCACCGCCTGCGCGGCATCGCTGAAGTGCTGCGGCAGCGCCTCGCAGAGCAGCTCGGGGCCCAGCCGGAGCAGCTTGTCGGTCAGCTCGGGAACCCGCGCGGGCGTGGCCGAGAACTTCCCCGCGATCCGCTTCGCATCGTCGCCCGGCAGGTAGGCACGGGTCTCGACCTGGTAGGTGCGGCCGCCGAGGCGGGCCACCTCGTCGCTCGGCAGGTTGTCGTAGACGTTGGAGATGTACACGAGGAAGGCCTTGCCGCGCAGGAAGCCGAGGCTGACCGCTGGCCGGGTGGCGTCGACGACGAGCGCGCTGACGTGGTCGCCGTGGTGGGCGACGGCCTTCATCGCCCGGCCGAGCACGTGCGGCGAGTAGTCGCCCATGATGTACTGCAGCCGGCGGTAGTAGTCGCGGCTGTGCGCCTGGGACAGCTCGACGAACTCGTCCAGCCAGGTCCGCGCCTGGTTGCCGTTGCCGACGCCGAGCTCGGCGACGTACAGCTCGGCCGGCAGCGCGTTCCTGGAGTCCAGGTCGTCCCAGGTCTTGAACAGCTCGAGGATCAGCTCGCGCACGGCCGTGGTGTTGCGGGCGTCGCTTTCGCCGCCGGGCAGGGCCTGCTCGTACTCGCGGCCGGTCGCCCGCTCCCACAGGGACAGGGCCTGCCAGTACAGCGCGTTGAACCGCCAGATGCAGCTCTGCCTCCCGGCCGCCCAGGGCTCGAGCGGCACCCGGGTGGAGCTCGCCGGATCCGCGTGTTCTTGCAGCAGTCCGGCGACCACGGCCCGCAGGTCGGTGTCGCCGCAGCGGCGCAGGTCGATAGCCAGCTCGAGCGCGGCCTCGGGCGGGGGCTCGCGGTGCGCGGCCCGGTCCTCGGCGTCGCCGTCCGGCCCGGTCCCGCCGTGCCACGGCGCGAGCACCGGGCGGTAGTCGGCGACCTCGCGGAAGCTCGAGCGGTACTGGATCCAGTCGCAGACCACGCTGATCCGGGAGAGGTCGACCTCGCTGGCGCAGAGCGCCTTGACGACCGGCCCGAGAGCCGCGGTCACGTCGAGCGGCTCCTTGCCACGAAGCCGGCTCACCGGCCGCACGTCAACCCGCATGAGCTGTGCCTCCCCCCACCTCGCTGAGGCCCGCGAGTTGCAGGATGGCGGGGATGCGGTGCTCGTTGGCTACGGCCATGACGTGCACTCCGGCGACGCCGGGGATTTGCCTGAGCTCGCTGATCGTCTCGGCGCACGCGGTCATCGCCTCGTCGGCGACCCGGTCCTCGGGAACCCCGCGCAGCCTGCGGCTGAGTTCGGCGGGCACCTGCACGCCCGGCACGCGCTCCTCGAGATGACTGAGCGCGCGCAGCGACGAGATCGGCCCGACGCCTGCCAGGACGTAGCAGCGCTCGTGCAGTCCCAGGTCGCGGACCTGTGCCATCCACTCGCCGAACGGCCGGGCGTCGAACACGTACTGGGTCTGCACGAACTGCGCGCCCGCGGCCACCTTCTTGCCCAGGCGGGCGGCGCCCGCGCCCGCCGCGGCGCCCGGGTTCTCCACGGAGCCGAGGAACCAGCTCGGCGGCGGCTTGAGCTCCCGGCCGGACATCAGCTTCCCCTCGTCGCGCATGGTCCGCGCGGCCGAGAGCAGCTGGATGCTGTCCAGGTCGAACACGGGCTTGGCGCTGGCGTGGTCGCCGACCTTGGGGTGGTCCCCGGTCATCGCCAGGATGTTCGGTATTCCCATGGCCGCCGCGCCGAGCAGGTCGGACTGGAGCGCGATCCGGTTCCGGTCCCTGCACGTGACCTGCATGATCGGCTCGACCCCCGCGGCCATCGCCGCCAGGCTGCCGGCCCAGCTTGACAGCCGGACCGCGGCGCCCTGGTTGTCGGTGATGTTGACCGCCGTGACCCAGTCGCGCAGCACGGACACCTTGCGGGTGATCGCGCCGGTGCCGGCGCCGCGCGGCGGCCCGATCTCCGCCGTCACCGTGAACTCGCCCCGCTCCAGAGACGCCCGGAACTGGCTCATGCGCGGGTCTCCTTGCTGGTCATTGGCATCACGAAAGGGCACCGAGCAGGTGGTCAAGGTCTGCCGGGTCCCAGCCGGGGAACGTCAGCACCACTCCATGGACCAGCGGCCGCGCCTCGGCGAAGAGGTCGGCGGCCAGCTCCATGCCGGTCTCGGCGGCGCGTGAGCCTGCCAGCTCCATCGCCCGGAGCGTCTGCGCCGGGATGCTGATGTCCAGCACCTCGTGCGACAGGTAGTCGGCCTCCTCGAAGCTGCGCAGCGGCACGATCGACAGCAGCACCGGGATGCTGTCGTCGGCCAGCTCGGACAGCATGAAGCGCAGCTGGGTGAGCTCGTAGACCGGCCGGCTGATCAGGAACCGTGCACCAGCCTGGATCTTGCTGGCCGTGCGCGCGATCTCGGACTCGAGCGCGGCCGCGCTCGGGTTGAACCTGGCCCCGGCGTAGAACGAGGTCCTCGTCGCGAGCGGCAGCCCGTTGCAGTCGATGCCCTTGTTCAGGCCGGCCACGAGCTCGACGAGCCCGACCGAGTCGACGTCCCAGACGCCGTCCACGTTGGGGTAATCGCCGAGCAGCGGCGGGTTCCCGGTCTCGCAGACGACGTTCCGGATCCCGAGCGCGTTCGCGCCGAGCAGGTCGGCTTGCAACGCCATGATCGTCTTGTCCCAGGTGGTGACCGTGGCGATCGTCTCGACGTCCGCCCGCTGCTCCAGCTGGAACGCCAGGTCGATGGAGCTGAGCTGGGCCCGGGGGCTCCGCCTGGGTGCGACGAAGAACGTGTCGACGCCTCGCTCGTGCAGCATGGCCGCCTGGTCTGCGGCTTCGTCGGCCGTGCCGCCAACCGGCGGCGCGATCCCGGCCGCTACCACGAACTCGCCCGCGGCCAGCCGGTCGCCCAGGCGGCCGCCTGGGCCCGGCGCAGCCGCGGGCACCGGGATCCTCGGCGCGGCCGACGCGCGCCGCCGCCGGACCGGGAGCATGCCGGTGATCTCGGCGGCGGCCGCCTGGATCTGGGCCGGCGTGGTGCCGCAGCAGCCACCCACCAGCGAGGCTCCGGCCTCGACCAGCCGGCGCGCGTAGCGGGCGAAGTACGGGCCGTCGGTGTTGTACTCGAACCTGTGCCCGGCCACCCGGCGGGGCAGCCCGGCGTTCGGCTGCGCGCCGACCGGAAGGTCGGTGTGCGGCACCAGCGCCTGGACGACCGAGAGCACCCCCTGCGGGCCGAGGGTGCAGTTGGTGCCGAGCATCACGATCGGCAGGTCGCTCAGCACCGTGGCCACTTCGCGCGGGGTCTCGCCGCCGAGCGTCCTGCCGTCGTCGGCGAACGTGGCCAGCGCGATGACCGGCAGGTCGGTGGTCTCGGCCGCCACCCGCACGGCCTCGGCCAGCTCGTCGAGGTAGCCGAACGTCTCCAGGATCAGCGCGTCCACCCCGCCCTCGGCCAGCGCCTCGATCTGCTCCCGGATCGCCGCGGCCCGCTCGGCCTGCGCGACGCTGCGCCGCTGGCCGGCGGTCACCGCGGGGGAGACCGAGCCGGCCACGAACACCTGCCGCCCGTTTGCCTCCATGGCCTGCGCGGCGATCTGCGCGCCGGCCACGTTGATGTCGCGCACCAGATCACCGAAGCCCTGGTCGGCCAGCCGGAGCCGGTTGGCGCCGAACGTGTTCGTGAGGATCATGTCGGCACCCGCGCTGAGGTAGCTCTCGTGGATCGTGCTGACCAGCGCGGCGTTGGACAGGTTGAGCTCGGGCAGCGCGCGGTCCAGCGAGTTGCCGGCCGCGTGCAGCATCGTTCCCATCGCCCCGTCGCAGATCAGCACCTGCCGTCCGAGCGCGGTCTGCAGGTCGGTCACGGCATGCCCCCTAGGACGTCGATGATCTCGAGCGCGACCTGGGCCATCAGCCGGTCGCGGTAGTTGTCGAGCTGGATGCCGGTGATCTCCTGGATCCGCCGGATCCGGTAGGCGACCGTGTTCGGGTGCACGTGCAGGCTGCGCGCGGTCCGCTGCGGGCTGCTGTTCTCCCGGAAGTAGCAGGCGAGCGTCGTCAGCAGTTCGGCGCCGCGCTGGTGTTCCTGCGCGCCGAGCTTGCCGAGGATCTCGGCCGCGAACGACCTCAGCTCGGCCAGGTCGGGGACCTGCAGCAGCAGCCGGTGCACGCCGAGGTCCTCGAACGCGACCACCTGGCCCTGACGGCCCAGGCGCTGGACCGCGTCGATGGTCCGGCGTGCCTGGCCGTAGGAGCGGGCGATGTCGGCCGGATCGCGGCAGCTGCCGCCGATGCCGATCGTGACCACCGCCTCGGGGAACGTGTCCCGCATCCGGGCCCGGCAGCCAGCGGCCAGCCGCCCGGCCTCGGCGTCGGGATGCTGGTCGGCCGGCTCGGGAACGACGACGACCACCTCGTCGTCGCGAATGGACGTGATCGCGCCCGGCGCCCGGTTCGTAAAGAAGTGGTCGATCGCGGCGGCGACCCGGTTCCGGAGAGCCGTGGCCGCCCCGGCGGGCCGCGCCGGGCCGGCGGCCTCGAACGCGACCGCCAGGATCCGGTGCTCGCGGGCGGCGTCGTAGCCGAGGTGCCTGGCCCACCGTGCCACCTCGCCGTTGTCGCGCCCGCCGCCGATCAGCAGCCCCTCCAGCAGGTCATCCCGGACCTGCTGGGCCGCCGCGGCGACGACCCGCTCCCGGCCGAGGATCACGCCGCAGATCGTCGCGGCGTGCTCGGTGACCAGCAGGCTCATGTCGTCGTCGTGCCGGTCGCTGCCGAACGTCATGAGGTACGCGGGGACGTCCTCGCCGACCAGGATCGGCGCGACGACAACCCCACCTGCGGGGGGCCCGGCCGCCCGCATGCCGCCCGCCATCAATTTGGCGGCGTCCCCGACGTCCGGCAGCCGCAGCGACCTGCGGGTCCGCGCGGCGTTGCTGAGCACGGCGGCCAGCCGGGGGCTGGCCAGGTACGCGCGGACGTCGTCGGCGACGTCATCGCCGGCGTCGGCCGAGGCAGCGGCGAGGACGTCAAGCCCGCGGCTCACCACGGCCACGGTCGAGGCGGTCCGCTCGGCCAGCAGCTGGGCCACCGTGGACACGTTGGCGTCCTGCAGCGTCAGCCCGGTGAGGTGCTGGTAGACCGTGACCAGTTCGCGCAGCAGAGCATTCTCGTGCTGCACCGCGCGGTGGTCTATGACCACCGTCTGGCGGGTATCCGGCCACGTGTCCGCCATACATCGTTAGCTTACATCGTCGCGCTTGCTCGCTCTTGTGGCCGAACACAAAGGACCGTGCCCCAACCTTGTCTAACCTGAGCAGATCCCCTTGTGGCCGACCACATGGTGCCGGTCACAAGGGAGGTGGTTCAGGCCCGCGGCCTGAGCCGGCCGGCCAGCAGCAGGGCCGGGATCACGGCCAGGGCCGTGAAGCCGGTGCACCACCAGAACGTGTCGGCAAACGCGGTGGCCAGGCCTGCGGCACCCGCGGCCGCGTGGGCGACGGCGTAGCGGTCGAGGATGACGGCCACCAGTATCGC
>Ga0209693_10001180_pt1 | contig 11092 bp, 13 predicted proteins | sample HubBroMetageWRM3_FD_188345 | JGI IMG/M metagenome (GOLD analysis project Ga0209693, IMG submission 188345) | Warmed soil microbial communities from the Hubbard Brook experimental Forest, New Hampshire - Hubbard Brook CCASE Soil Metagenome WRM 3... | ecosystem: Environmental > Terrestrial > Soil...
CAAGCGGCGGTGGTCCCCAACCGCAACTGCACGCCACCATCGGTCGAACGCGCCTGTTTCCGCACTCGGTGAACGTGCCTTATGACATGCCGGCCAGGTCAGCGCTGCCGCCCACACCGGAAACCAGTGGTGATTGGGAGTCGATGGCCTACCCGGCCGGCGAAGGGGTGGGGGCAGTTCGCAGCACCGCCCCGGCCGCCGAGATCATCGCGCAGATGATGCGCCAGGCATACGACATACTCACGAACAGCCGCTCGGCGTCCCCTGATCGGTTGTGAATACCAGCCCCGAGCGGGCCGCGCCTGGTTCGCGGATGTATCCGTGCGATCATGAGCGCTCCCGTTGAGATCTGGACGGCAACAACGTGATCGCCGCGCCCCACAGTGCACCAGGATTGAGCCGCTCGCCGTGCAGCCCGAGCATGCCGTCGTAGAACTCTTCAGCGTGCGTGGATGATTCGAGCAGTCGGCGCGCGTCGATGAGGTATTGCCTCGTTGTCTGAATCTGGGAGGGACCGTCGTCTGTGCCGGGCGCCTTGTGGCCGGCGATAACCGTGACGGGGTTGATCGTTTCGGCGGTGGCGAGGGCGGCCAACCACTGGTCGATCCCACCGACACCACCGGACTCCGTCAGGTACAAGTGCACACCGTTGTAGACCACATCGCCCGCGACGAGCAAACCCGTTTCCGATACGTGCAGCATCGTTGTCGCGTCTGTGTCTGTGTGCCCGACCTCGACGGGAACGAGTGCGATGCCTTCGAGATCGAAGCCGCGCTCGTCGACGACGGTCACGTCGAGCTCACCGACGGGCAGCTGACCGGGGAACACGCGATCCCAGAAATCGGCGCGGAACTGTGGATCGTTCTGCGCCGCCATCAGTTTCGCGGTCCCGTCCGTCGCCCGCGCGGTCACACCGGGAAACCTCTGAAGCAATGGAATCGCGCCAAACCAGTGGTCGCCGTGGCCGTGGGTGATGTAGATTCCGCGCAGTTCACGTCCGGATGCCGCGATCCAATCGCCGACCTCGCCGGCCTGGTCGATGGTCAACGGTGGATCGACGAGGACGGCGTCCCGGCTGCCCGTGATGAGCGTGGACGTGATCGGGGACCACATGCGTGCGCTGCCATCCGGTAGCGGACCACGGCCAGATTGCGGGATCTGCTTTGTCACGAAGACTTCGTGTTGCAGGTGGCTGCTCACGGCGCCACTCCCACGATTGAATCGGCGAAGTCGAGGCCGTCCCAGACCGAGGCGTCGTCGAGGAAGCCGTGGACCAGCAGCAGTGTCGGCGCCTTGGGCGTACCCGCTGGTGTGCGGGTGACGGTGACCTCGCCGCACGAGGTGTTCATTTGACAATCGTTTTCGTGGATCCCGACGGTGACCATTCCGACGTGTCGATCGGCGAGTAGTCGGTGGAGCGTCCGTCGAGCCGACTCGCGCGCTGTACGGCCAACTGGTCGACGAGTTCGTCGGAAAGCGGAGTGGTGAAGATGTTGTCGACCAGGGTGTATTCGCCAGCAAGCCGCCCGAACACTCCCAGCGCACCCACGTCGATGCGACCGTTGGGCAGGTAGAGATCGTCGCGAATGTGGATACGCTTGACTCGGCCCCACACGACGTGGTCGGGCAGCGGCGGAATGGGGATGATGCGGTCGACGACGCATTCGAAGGAGATCGGGGCGTCGCCGATGCGGGGAGCCGAGATCACTTCGGACGGAGCCTTCTTCAGGCCGAGCGCTTCGAACTCGTCGACGTCGGTGTCGAATTCGTAGGCGGAGCGGTGCACGGCGTCGGCCTGGCCGATTGAGGCAATGTTGACAACGAATTCGTTGGTGTCGCGGATGTTGACGAACGTGTCCTTGAGGGTGACGCCGTCGGCGCGTGGCTGCAGCGTGATCGAGAGCACCGGTGGGAACCGCCCGACCACGGTGAAAAACGATACCGGCGCGATGTTGCCCACTCCGGCAGTAGACCTGGTGCTGACCCAGGCGATGGGTCGGGGCAGCACGCTGCCGATGAGAAGTTTGTAGCTCGTGGTGGGGTCGAGATCCGCGGGGTCGATAGTGGCCATGATGGTACTGCTCTAATCCTGATGTGAATTGACGTGTGGCCACACGGTATTCAGCGAGTCGCTGGCTGTTGGTGTCGCCTGCACACCGAGGATCCGCCATCCTTGGGGTCCGCGTGCTACCTCGAAGTGGACGGCCACTCGCTCGATCTCGGACCCGTCGGCGCGCAGCCGGGACCAGATCACTTCGACCGCCGCCCCGTTGCGGTGGTAGACCGTCACGCTGTGGTCGGGCACCACGGTGTGCGCGTAGCCCTCGGCGCGCAGCCGGGTCTGCAACTCGTGCAGCTGCGCCACCACCGCCGGAGCATCCTTGAACCAGCGACTGCCCTCCTCGTCGCTCCAGTACAAAGGCGCCGACCAGTAGTCGAGGATGAACTCGGGTCCGCGCGCGATCGTGCCGGCGCCGACGCCGATCCAGGTGCGCAGGTAGTCGTCGAAGAACCACTGTGTGACCTCTTCACGTAGTGACGAATCCACCTGGGTGATGTGGCCGCTCATGAGCGTGCTCCGTTGGGCTCGGACAGCAATGCCACGGCGGTGTACCAAACCGGCCCGACGTTTAGCCGGTCGGGATACGTGGCTGTCATCTTGTCGAAATAGACCTGGGGAGTGGGCTTGTCGGCGAGAAGGCGCCGCGCGTCCAGCAGGTAGTCGCGGGTCTGGGCGAGGATCATGGGGTCGTCGGGAAGGTCGGTGTTCTTATGACCGGCCACCACCGACCTAGGCCGCAGGGCGGCGACCTTATCCAGCGCGGCCAACCAGGCGTCGATCCCCCCGTGGCCGCTTTCGAGCAGGTATTGGTGCACCCCGTTGTAGGCGACGTCGCCGGCGACGACCAGCCCGATCGACGGCACGTGTAGCACCGTGGTGTCATCTGTGTCGGTGTGTCCGACCTCGACGGCCAGTAGCCGGTGGCCCTCCAGTTCGATGCCCTCGACAGGAATGGTCCGGTAGGTCACCGGACTGGGAGGAATCAGGCTGGGGAAGTCGGCGTCCCACAGCTGCGCGCGACCCGTGGTGGCTTGCTGGTGCATCATCGCGATCGTGCCGTTGGTGGCGTAAGCGACGGCGTCGGGAAATCGCTGCTGCAGCAGGTCGGTGCCGAACCAGTGATCGCCGTGGCCGTGGGTTGCGTACACGGCGCGAAGTTGCCTGCCGAAGCCCTCGATCCAGTCGCCGACGCGGCTCACCTGCTCGTAGGTGAAGGGCGGGTCGACGAGTACGGCGTCGCGTTGGCCGTAGATCAGTGTGGAGGCGACTGGCGAGGAGACGATCGGGCTGCCGTCGGGCAGCAGCTGGTCACGCTGGCGTCGCAGGCCGTCGTTGACCAGAACGTCGTATCGCAGTTCAGACATGTCGAATTTCCTTTCGGGGTCAATGGTTTTCGGTTGTGAGGTGTTCGGTGAACCATGCGATGGCGGCACTGCTGGCTGCACAGAAGCTCCCCAGATAGGGGGCGAAGTGGCCGCCGTCGATGGTGACCAGCTTCTTCGGCGCCAGCGCCTGTTCGTAGGCGCTGAGCGCGAGGTCGGTGACCGTGATGGTGTCGTGCAGGCCGACGATCATCAGCAGGGGTGTGGGGGAGACGCGAGGGACCCAGGTTCCCGGCTCGTACATGCTGGCGGCGCGGGTGGACCGAAGGGTCACGGTGTTCTCCCAAACGCCCGCGGGCACCGGTTGGGTGTAAAACGCGACGGCGTCCGGCGACCGGTAGGCGGCGGGCACCGAGGGGTCGCTGTTGACGACGGCCTGAGTGGCCGGCGGTGCACCGTGGAACTGAGCGCGTTCGTCGTCGGCGAGGCCGGCCTCTAGGGCGGGCACCAGGTCGGGCGCCACGCGGCGCAGGCTCTGCTGATAGCCGCTGATGGTGGGGACTTGCGCAACCACCGCCCGCAGCCGCCGGTCGGTGGCCCCGAGCACGATCGCGTGTCCACCGGCGTAGCTGGTGCCCCACAATCCGATTCGGTTCTCATCGACCACCGGCTGGCTCTCCAGGAAGGAGATCGCGCGGCGCCAGTCGTTGATCTGCACCCACGGGTCGACATCGTTGCGCGGTGAGCCGTCGCTGGCGCCGAAACCGCGGTGATCGTGCACCAGGACGACGAATCCCGCTGCCGCGAACGCGCTCGCGAATCGGTCCAATCCCTGTTCTTTCACCCCGGCGTAGCCGTGGGTCATCGTGATGGCGGGATGCGGCGGCGGACTGTCGGGCATGTAGAGCCAGCCCCGCAGGGTCACGCCGCCCTCGCCGGCGAACTCAACATCTTGTCGATGCATGGCGACCCTTCCTCTCGTGGACTTCGGTTTTCGTGTGGCCTGAATCCATGGTGGAACCGCGGAACGCAAGCTGGAAGGTCGCATTGATCCTGGGAGTGGCGGGGACAGGATTACGCTCAGCTGGTGGTGGCGAAGGTCAACGCGTTGGGCGATTTCCTGCGGGCCAGGCGTGAGCAGGTGCGACCGGAAGATGTCGGGATGGTGGCCGGCTCGCGGCGCCGGGTGGCCGGTTTGCGTCGTGAGGAGCTGGCGCTGCTGGCCGGTATCAGCGCGGACTACTACTTGCGGCTCGAACAGGGCCGTGACAAGAACCCGTCGGCGCAGGTGCTCGACGCGTTGGCGCGGGCGCTGCGGCTCGACGTCAAGGCCACCGAGTATTTGCACCAACTGGCCAGTTCGTCTGCGGTGCGTCGGAACTACGGGGGTGTCGAGACGCCCGCCAACGGCACGCAGGAGCTGATCGATCAGTTCTCGATGCCGGCGATCGTGGCCAGCCGGTGTCTGGAAGTGTTGGCGGCCAATGCGGTCGCCCGAGCGTTGTCGCCGGGGTTTGCCCCTGGGCGGAACTTCCTGCGCTGGCGGTTGTTGGAGCCGGCGGCGCGTGAGCTCTACGTCGATTGGGACGAGGCGACCGACGTCGCGGTCAGCGGCCTGCGTGAAGCGGCGGGCAGTGATCCCGACGATCCGCGCCTGCAGGCGTTGATCGAGGACTTGTCCGATGCCAGTGAGCGGTTCCGGGAATTGTGGTCACGCGCCGAGGTGGGCTACCGGGCAGGCGTCATCCACATGCGCCACCCCGCGGTCGGCGACCTGTACCTGCACAGTTACCGACTCAACATTCCGCATTCGGACGGCCAGCACATGCTGCTCTACTACGCCGAGACCGGAAGCGACTCGGCCGGCGCACTCGAGACGCTGCGGTCGCTGGGCTCCGCGTGACGGCCTGGTGCAGCGGCGCCGCCGGACGGCCGTGGCGCCACCTCCAGATGCCAAGCGTGTCCCTGCCAATCCCAGGATGAATCGGACCCCTTCGGCTACCTCCGAAGAGGAATTAGGCTCGCCGCCGGCGCGCTCTGATGGTCGAAAGTTTCGCCCACTCAGTCAGGAGGACACAATGTCCACGATTCGTTTCCATCAGATCACCACCTCGACCCCAGAGCAGTTCATCGCCGGCCTAACCGATTTCGGGCCGGGCCGTTCGAAGTTGTTCCCCAACAGTGCCGATGCCGAACTCAAGGTCCATCACTTGGGTCTGCACGAGGCCGACGTCACCGAGGGCGGGGGAGGCACGTGGGAGCGTCTGCATTACGACTGGACCGACCCCAGCCGTGTCTTGCTCACCACCACCGATTCGAACGTGTTCGGTGGAGCCTCGGGCTACACCTACACGTTCACCCGGCAGCCGGACGGAAAGACCGACGTAGAGGTTGTCATCGTGCGCGAGGGCAAGAACTTCAAGGGACGGGTGCTCTCGGGCGTGCTCGGAACCGTGGGCAAGGGCGTCCTGAGAGCGGCCTTCCGCAAGAGTGTGAAGGCCATCGAGGCCAGAAGCGCCGCACCGAAACCCGTGTGAGATCTGGATCCGACCGAAGGAGCGTCAGGAAGATGAGAAGCATGCGGTCTGTCGTCGCAGGCGCGGTAGGAGAACCGTCCGACGTCCTGCACCTGCAGACCCGCCCGATTCCGGAGCCTGGCCCCGGCCAGGTCCGGATCCGGGTGTCAGCTGCACCCGTCGAGGCCAGTGATCTGCATACCATCCGCGGCAGATACGGATTCACCCCGGAGTTCCCGACCGTGCCCGGAATCGAATCCGTCGGTGTGATCGACGAACTCGGTAGCGGCGCAGACGGTCTGACCGTCGGGCAACGCGTCATCACGGTCGGAGTCACGGGCACATGGCAGGAGTATGTCGTTGCCGATGCCGAGCGGGTCGTGCCCGCTCCCGCCAACATGAGCAATTCCACGGCCGCCCAGATTCTCAGCAATCCGCTCACCGCCGTGATCTTGACCGGTGATCAACTCGATGTCCGACCGGGTGAATGGCTCTTGCAGACGGCGGCCGGTTCAATCGTGGGCCAGTCGGTCATCCAACTCGGCGCGCACGTCGGCTTCAGGACCCTCAACGTGGTCCGCCGCCGATCCGCCGTCGAGGACATCCTCGCGTTGGGCGGCACGGCGGTGATCTGCACGGAGGATGAGGACCTGCGCGAACGGGTGGCCGACATCGCTGGCCACGACGGCGTGTCCAAGGCGATCGACTGTGTCAGCGGTCAGGTGGGTGCGGACGTGTCGCGTGCGCTGGCACCGCACGGTGAGTTGGTCGTCTACGGTGCGCTGTCCACGCACCGCCAAACCGATCCCGACAAACTCACCATCCCCGTCTTCGCGCGATCACTGATCTACGAAACCAAGACCGTTCGGGGGTTTTGGCTGTTCCGCTGGTTCACCGAGACCCCGAAGGATCGGATGGCCGCAGCGATCGACCGGACATTTCAGCTCGCCGACAGCGGAGTGTTGCGTGTGCCCGAGGGCCAGCCGATCCCCGTCGAAAAGTTCAGCGATGCCGTCTATTTGGCCGAAGCTGCCGCACACGGGGGCAAACCGCTGCTGGTGTTCGAACCGTAGGTGGCAGATGTGTCCGACAAACCCGAGCCGACGGCCCACACGCTGGTTTAAACCAGAGGCGGCGCCCCGCACGCCCCACCAAAACGTGCACTTACACCTTTGTCGCACCCATGTCGACGGTCAGCTGCGTTGCCGTGACCGCACGAGACAGATCCGAAGCCAGATAGATGACGGCATCGGAGATGTCATCGACAGTCGCAGGAAAGGGCGTGGGAAGTACGCAGCCAAAGGACATGACGTAGTTCGGGTGGGCAGTGAGCATCTCTCCGACAGTCGGGTCTTCAGCGGGCGCTGTGGCGACCCCCCACGGGTGGATCGAGTTGACCCGGATGTTGTATTCCCCGAGCTCGATTGCAGCAGACTTCGTCAGCCCGACCACACCGTGCTTGGCGGCGGTGTAGTGACTCTGCGAAGGCAACGCTTTAATTCCTGCGACCGAGCTGATAGTGATGATCGAGCCACCATTCCCCGCCGAAAGCATATGGGGAACTGCGGCTTTCATCGTGCGCCAAACACCGGTCAGGTTGATGTCGATCATCGTCTGCCACTGCTCGTCCGACATCTCCCAGAAGCGCCCCCAGTTGCTGATGCCTGCGTTGGCGACAACAACGTCCAGGCGTCCACCGAAGCGCTCGACCCCGTCGGCTAGCACCGATTCCAGAGCGCCGGAGTTCCGTACATCGGCGACCTCCATCAAGCATGGCCGGCCTTCGTCTTCCACGAGATGAGCGGTTTGCTTGAGGTCCGCCTCGCTGGCGGCGGGGTATCCGTTGTGGGGTGAAACGTCGGCCGCGACATCCACGCCGATGATTGAAGCGCCTTCACGCGCGAGGCGCAGCGCATGGTTACGCCCCATGCCGCGCGCGGCGCCGGTCACGAAAGCAACTCTGTCGTCAAGCAGACCCACGACCACCTCCGATTCGCTCATTCCGTCGATGTGCTGTCAACTGGCCCGCAACCGTTTGCCGCCGCGACCCCCTCTTCTGGGTGGACCCCGACATTAGCCTGCAAGGGCGTGCCGGCGATGCAAAAACCGCGTCGATTCATATCGTCCGCATAGCAAGACCGCGCCCGCCCGGCGTCACCCCGGCGACTCGGGGCGATTTGTAGCCGTACTGACGACGGACCGGAACCGTACCGGTTCCTTCGCGTCAGGTGATTGACGTGGTTGACGGGACCTGCCGCAGGTAGCTGATCGCGGGAGTGATGTCGTAGGTGTAGTGGCCCGCCGCCGGGCCGGCTGCCACGAAGGTCAGTCCGTTGTAAATCGATGTGGCGATACCGATTACCTCGCTCAGCGGCTCTTTCAGCTGGGCGGCGGCTTGCTCGACGAGCGCGAGGAGTCCCTCGAGGGTGCCGCCGTAATTGCTTGTCACAATCAAGTTGTAGATCAATTCCTCGTCCTCGGCGGTGTCATTGAGGACGATCGACGTGCCGTCTGCCGAAACAGAGACGGGGCTGTCTGTGTAAAGGTCGTTGGGATTCGCGAAATCCAGCCACCACGAAGGTGTTTGGCTCGGCAGTAGGTCATTGCTGCCGGAGATGCCGCCCCCGGATTGCGGTGCCCATCCGGCGTAGGTGTTGCCGTTGCACACGTTGGGGGCCCGCATGGGGTTGCCCCATGTGACCGACCCGCCTGCCTCGAAATCTGGCAGGTAGGCGTGCAGTGATCCGCTGGGGTTGAGGATGTAGTCGCGCCACACGGTGCTGGTGACGATCGCCCCCTGTGAGTAGCCGGCCAGCCCTTTTGGTGTCCCCAGGGGCGACGCCTGGATGTTGGTGATGAGTTGGGCGATACCGGTGTTGACGCTTGCACCCATCGGATAGACAGCCGCCGGGTAGGCGGTCGGCACCCAGTCCAACAATGGCACGGTGGCGAGTCCCGCCAACTGGTCGGCGACGAACTGCCATTCGGACGGCAGCAGCGCCACAGCGACCTGATTCGGATATTGCCCAGGATCGGTGTCGCTGGCCGCGAGCGTCCCGTCGACGGTGTAAAAGGTCAGGGTCACGCGGACCCCGACAGATGCGCATCGAGCAGCGTCATCACAGCGTCGAACAAGTCGTATGTCTTGCCGTCGGGTCCGACCCATGTCCGGGTCAGCACCTTGGCCAGGGTGGTCACTTGGTCGAACACCGATGGCGTCGTGTTCGGCCCCTCCGGGTAGGGGTAGGTGCTGCCGAGGCTGAAAACTTGAGACGGCTGCAGCAGCGCGGTCAGTCTGTAGGGAAGCGCGTTGCCGTTGCCATCGGTGCCCGCAAGCTGGTCGGCTACGGACTGGGCGGTGGCGTTGATGTTCGGGTCGGTCATAGCTTCCCTTTCTCTCACTGATTCCGTTGAGCTGGTTGGACCCATCGACGTCCTCAACGTCTACACCGGGGAGGGCGACGTGAACCGACTACCAGACCATCAGCATCACACTGGGCCCCGAGCGGGACAAGGTCCCGTTCGTCGTGGGTGGAGCCGACGGGTGCGCCGGCGCTGTCATGTCAGCCTCGGCGTTTGTAGCGACTCTGGGCGTACTCCTCCACCCATTGACGGCTTGAGCGCCACTGCCCGTCAAAGCCTTTTGTGGCCTGCAGCGCACCGCGGTTGGCGGCCACGCGCAGCGCCGTGGCGTTGATCTCGTCATTCGCGAGCGCGGCCAGTGGGACTAATCGCGCCGGCCCGGCAATTGCCGGCACGACAAACTTGTAGAGGTTGTCGAGGATGGCTCGGGCGATGAACTCGCCTAGTGCGCCGTAGTCGCCGTCGTCGGCGCGCTGCAGCGCTCGCAAATACTTGCGGCGGTCGTTTTTGTAGATGATGGCCGGCGGGTATCCCAGGCGCACGAGAATGAGGTTGAGTACCAGCCGTCCGGTCCGTCCGTTGCCGTCGACGAACGGGTGGATCGCCTCGAAGTCGCGGTGAACCTTGGCGATCTGTTCCGGGAAGTTCGGGGAGCGGGCCTCGATGTTGTTGGCTTCATCGAGCCATGAGGCCATTTCGGCGTCGATGAGTGGCCAGGTCACGGGCTTCATTCCGCTGGGAAATTCTTCGATTTCGTGTCGGCGGAATGAGCCTGGGCCTTCGGCCGGTGTCGCGTCGGGATGCGGGTCGACGTCCCATACGAGGGCCATGACTTGCTGATGGACGTGGCGGACGTCCTGCATGGCGATATGGCGCTCGGGGTCGTAGCTGGTCGGCTGGATGCCTTCGCGGTAGACCCAGTCGGCGGCGTTGGCGTAGCCCTTGACCTCCATGTATTCGCGGAGTTGCTTGGCGCCGACGGCGCGGCCCTCGTGGAGCAGCGTCTCGACTTCGCTGAAGACCAGGGTGTTGCCTTCGATGGCTGTCGAGTGATGTGCTTCGGCTGTCCAGATGTCTTTCCAGATGCCTGCGGCCTCGAGCGGGCTCGGCAGGCCGCCAAGCCGGTTCCATAGTTCGGGTATCTGGGTGTCGAGTCGGTTGTAGACCTCGGATCGTGCCGGGCGGCCCCTTGCGGCCACAGCGCTCCCTAACCTCTCCTATGTTGCGCTGAATTCGTACGATGCGTCGATCTAAAAATGTAGGGTACATATATCTGCCAGTGAACTGCAGAAACGGGAGTATTTCGTACTGTACGCTTTATTTCTCTTAGGCGTACACATTTGCTGTACCCGCTGCCGGAGTATGCGCACGACGGTGAGATTCGCCGGCGACTCATGGCCGAGCCGGCTTCATGTCCCGCGCCGAGGTCCGGGCGGGTGCACACGGTGGATATTGACGAACGCGACCGCGTGCCTCATCTATTCGGCGTTGCACCCGAGCAGGTTGAACGCGACCATCTCATCTCGCATCTTCGCAGGTAGAACCACTGACGCAAGCAAGCATCCTGGTAGGGTCAATTCATGGGTCGCGAGTTTATCGAGATCCGGATAACCGAGCCCTGGGAATTTATCAAGCCGACGCCCGAGGCGGTCCGTCCGCGGCTGCTGGACTGGCAGGTTGACGCCAAGGGTAGGCACGTCGCCTGGCGCTACCGGATCACCCGCTACGAGCAGGACGGCCAACCGAGGTGGTGGTTGGACGGGACCGGCCAGCACCCGTGGACCAGCGACGACGTCGAGTACCTGAAGGACGTGGCCGAGCACCACGCC
>Ga0209693_10001181_pt1 | contig 11091 bp, 6 predicted proteins | sample HubBroMetageWRM3_FD_188345 | JGI IMG/M metagenome (GOLD analysis project Ga0209693, IMG submission 188345) | Warmed soil microbial communities from the Hubbard Brook experimental Forest, New Hampshire - Hubbard Brook CCASE Soil Metagenome WRM 3... | ecosystem: Environmental > Terrestrial > Soil...
GCGGGCCCGGCGGCGGCGAACCCCGTGACCGAGGTCTTGCCGGCGTCGACCGCCACGTGCACCCGGTGCCGGCTGGTCGGCGGCGTGGTGATCGCCTCCAGCCAGCGCCCGGTCCACTGCTTCTCGGCGGCGGCGCTGGTCAGCTCCGCGAGCACGTCGTCTGGCACCGCGTCCGCGAACGACGCGCGCCAGCTCGCCACCTGCACGCGCGCCAGCTCAGGGGCGTCGGACGCCCGCGCCGCCCGGACGAATCCCTGGATCACTTCTCTGGCGAAGCGATCCGCGCGAGCACAGAAACGTCCCGTGCCGCGCCCCTCGCCGCCGACGTCGCCAGCGCCGCGTACACCTGCAGGGCCGGGCTGACCGGCCGCTGCCGGTCAGCGGGCCGGTACGAGCCGAGCGTCTCGAGCAGCGCGGCGCGCCGCCGCGGCAGCTCGTCGTCCGGCACGTCCAGCCGCAGTTCCCGGCGCGGGATGTCGATCACGATCGTGTCGCCCTCCGCCACGAGCGCGATCATGCCGCCGGCGGCGGCCTCGGGGGCGATGTGGCAGATCGACAGCCCGGAAGTCCCGCCGGAGAACCGCCCGTCCGTGATCAGCGCGCAGGCCCGGCCGAGCCCCTTCCCCTTCAGGAACGACGTCGGGTACAGCATCTCCTGCATGCCAGGCCCGCCGCGGGGGCCCTCGTACCTGATCACCACGACGTCGCCGGCCGTCACCCGGCCCGAGAGGATGCCGTCCACGGCATCCTCCTGCGACTCGAACACCCGGGCCGGCCCGCTGAAGGTGAGCAGCTCCTCGGGGACCCCGGCGGTCTTCACGATCGCGCCGTCCGGCGCCAGGTTGCCGTACAGCACGGCGAGCCCGCCGTCGGCGGTGTACGCGTGCGCCACGTCGCGGATGCACCCGGACCCGGCGTCGAGGTCGAGCGACGCCCACCTGGCCGACTGCGAGTACGCCTTCGTGGTCCGCACCCCGCCGGGCGCGGCGTGGTACAGCTCCACCGCCTCGTCGGAAGCGGCGCCCGACCGCAGGTCCCAGGCCGCGATCGGCTGCCCGTGCACCGTGTGCACGGTGCGGTTGAGCAGCCCGGCCCGGTCCAGCTCGCCGAGGATCGTGTGGATGCCGCCGGCCCGGTGCACGTCCTCGACGTGGTACGAGCTCGACGGGGCGACCTTGCACAGGCACGGCACCCGCCGTGACAGTTCGTCGATCTCCTTGAGCCCGAAGTCGATGCCCCCCTCGTGGGCGGCGGCCAGCAGGTGCAGGATCGTGTTGGTCGAGCCGCCCATCGCGACGTCGAGCGCCATCGCGTTCTCGAACGCGTCCCTGCTGGCGACCGAGCGCGGCAGCACGGACTCATCGTCGTCTTCGTAGTACCGCCTGGTGATCTCGGCGATCACCGCGCCGGCCTTCTCGAACAGGGCCTTGCGCGCGACGTGCGTCGCGAGTGTGGTCCCGTTGCCTGGCAGCGCCAGGCCGATCGCCTCGGTCAGGCAGTTCATCGAGTTCGCGGTGAACATGCCCGAGCAGGATCCGCAGGTCGGGCAGGCGTTCTCCTCCATCGTCAGGAGCTCGTCTTCCGACACCGACGGGTCGGCGGACGCCACCATCGGGTCGATGAGGTCCAGCTTCCTGACGCCGCCCTCAAGGGCGGCGGCCGTCACCTTGCCGGCCTCCATCGGGCCGCCGGAGACGAACACGGTGGGGATGTTCAGCCGCATCGCGGCGATCAGCATGCCGGGCGTGATCTTGTCGCAGTTGGAGATGCAGATCAGCGCGTCCGCGCAGTGCGCGTTGACCATGTACTCGACCGAGTCGGCGATCAGCTCACGGGACGGCAGCGAGTACAGCATGCCGCCGTGCCCCATCGCGATGCCGTCGTCGACCGCGATCGTGTTGAACTCGCGGGGGATCGCGCCGGCCGCCTTGACGGCGTCGGCGACGACCCGGCCGACGTCCTGGAGGTGCACGTGGCCAGGCACGAACTCGGTGAAGCTGTTCGCCACCGCGATGATGGGCTTGCCGAAGTCCTCCCTGGCTACCCCGGTGGCGCGCAGCAGCGCGCGCGCTCCCGCCATGTTCCTGCCGTGCGTGACCGTGCGCGACCTCAGCGGTGGCATGCCGACTCCCTTGCCGGACGACTCTCCTGGCCAGTTTCCTGGGAGTTCAGCCTACCGGTGTGAAGGTCCTCGCCGGCCCGACGTCAGGCAGCACGCTGCTCGCCGAGTCGTAGATGGCCTGGACCTGCTCCTTGGACAGCCGCGGCAGGCCGCGCATCCGGCCGCGGCGCTTCAGGTACTTGCCGAGTGCCGTCCCGGTGAACACGTCAACGTCCTTGATGGTCGCGATGTCCCAGGGGATCTTCGGCCCGTAGATGGCCATCGCCGCGCGGACGGGGACGTCGAAGCCGACCGCGGTCGACAGCCGCTCGCTGGCCTGCTGCGCCTCCCACTTGGCGTGCTCGAGCCGCGCCTTCTTGTTCTCCGGGCCGTGCCAGAGCTGCTTGCCGTTGTAGGTGCGGATCGGCACCCGCTTGTGCCAGCGCTCCGAATCGATCGCGTACACGCCGGTGGGGCCGACCACCAGGTGGTCGATGACTTCCCGGCTGTTGGGGATGGGCCGCGCGTTCAGCGCGAGGTACCCGGCGCGGCGCATCCTGGAGAGCTGCCGCCTGGTGCGCCGCCGCGCGGCGGCCTCGCTGCCGCCGGCCTCGATGTCCGCGGCCGTCCGCGACCGGTACACGGTGTCGATGACGCCGGCCAGGATGGCGAGCGAGAGCCCGACCTGCCAGTTGGCGACGATCGTGAAGACGACGCCGACGACGATCACGACGATCGCGCGAAACCGCCACATGCGCAGCCGCACGTCGGGCGGCAGGTCGCGGACGCCGATCCGCCGCTGGCCGCTGTCCCACGCGGGCGGGGTGACGGACACCGGCAGCTCGCCGGACGAGGTCCGCTCGCCCGCCGCGGCGCTGCCCGTCGCGGCGGCCTGCACTGGCCGCGGCCTCGAGACCTGCTGGTTCCACGCCGGCTGCGGCACGTCCAGGTCGGCTGTGGGCGGCTCGTCGTCGGGCGGGACCTCGGTGGTTACCACGCCCTCGAGTATCGCGATCCCGTCGTCCCGCCGCCGGCCGCCGCGCACGTCGGTGGCCTCGTCGATCTCGGCGGACACGTCATCCACGCCCGAGTCCGCGTACTGCACGCCCGCTGCCTTCGGCGGGGTAGCCGCCTGCCGGCCGTTCGCCGAACGCCGTCCGCCGGCCGTTCGCCGGGACGTGGGCGATCCCGGCCGGTCGGATACCGAATGCCTGGCGCCATTGACGCCGGCATTCTGTTTCGTTCTCTCGCCCGGGTCAGCGTCAGGCGCCGGTGTCACGCTAACCTGCACGCCCTCATGCTCAGATGTCCCGGGCAGCGCTGATGACCTGGATTTCTTGCTCCGGGGCCAAGCCATCCATCTCACCACCTCAGCGTACCGATACGGGCGCGGCCGGGGAGCCGCGCTCCGTAATCAATTGTCCCCCTATAAGGGGGCCTTAAAAGCGGACATCCGGCCCTAAAAGCGCAGGTAACTTGCGCCGAACATTGCACGAGCGTGATAAAACGAGCGGAATGTGGATCCGCGACAGGCGAGTAGGCCGCTGGCGATTGCGCTCTGTGCTCAACGCGGTCGCCGCCGTGGTGGTATCGGCGGCACTGCTTGGCGTACTCGGCTTCGGCTACGGAACGATACCGGCTCTCGGCCCCGCGCTCGACCCCGGCCGGGGCGCCTGGACGTCGGCCTCCGGCGGCCAGCCGGCCGGCTCGCAGACGCTGCACGTGCCCGGGCTGACCGCGCCGGTCTCCGTCTCGTACAGCAGCCAGGGCCTCGCCTCGATCGACGCCGCGAATACGCACGACCTTTTCGTGGCGCTGGGGTACGTGCACGCGAAGTTCCGGCTATCGGAGATGGACCTGGAGCGCCGCCTGGGGGAGGGCCGCCTCGCGCAACTCGCCGGCCCGAGCGACCTGAGCAGCGACGAGTTCGAGCTGCGGCTTGGCCTCCTGCGCACCGCGCAGAACGAGTGGGCGCGCACCACCGGCCAGGCCCGCGCCGCGCTGCTCGCGTACGCCCAGGGCGTCAACGACGACATCGCCGCGGTCCGCGCGGCCGGCGACTGGCCCGCGGTGTTCACCCTCACCGGGTCGTATCCCACGCCGTGGACCCCGGTGGACAGCCTGGTCATCCAGGGCGTGCTCACTCAGGAGCTCGACTACACGACGGGCCCGCTCGACGAGGCCGTCCTGGCGCGGTCGCTCGGCGCGGGCCGCACCACGGACTGGCTCCCCGCGCTGGCGAAGAACGCGCAGACGCCGTATGACCCGGGCCCGTACGTCAAGGCGCCGCTGACGCCGGTGGCGCCGGACGCGGCGAGCAGCGCGCCAGGCGGCAGTGTCACGACGACGGCTCAGGTGAGCGGCGCGGGTGGAACACCAGGCCGTTCGGACGACCAAAATGCGGTCGCGGCCGCGGCGGCACAGCTCCTCGACCAGCTCAGCCAGCTGCCCGCGAACCAGATCCACCAGTACCCGGACAGCAACGCGTGGGCGGCGAACGGGCCGGCCGTCGTCGGCGGCGGGGCCCTGCTCGGCGGTGACCCGCACCTGCCGCAGACGGAACCGTCGGTGTGGTACGAGGTGGCCTTGTCCGCGCCGGGGTACCAGGTGTCCGGCGTCAGCGTGCCGGGCCTGCCGGGGATCCTGCTCGGGCACAACGCGAACATCGCGTGGTCGCTGACTGACACGCAGAACGCGGCCACCCGCTACTACGCCGAGCGCGTCCGCGGCGATTCCTACTACTGGCGTGGCGCGTGGCGGCCGATGACCGTGGTGCACTACACGATTCCGGTGCGCGGCGGGGCGACGGTGAACCTGGCCGTGGACATCACGGTGCACGGGCCGATCATGACGCAGGCCGGCCAGCGGATGGCCGTCGACTGGATGGGCAACGTGCCGTCGGACGACATCGCCGCGCTGTTCGGGATCAACGAGGCGACCGACTTCACGCAGTTCCGGGCCGCGCTGACCGGGTGGCGGGCGCCGACGCAGAACTTCGTCTACGCGGACAAGGCGGGCAACATCGGCGTGATCGCGCCCGGCTACTACCCGCAGGTCGCCGCCGGGTGCCAGCCGTGGCTGCCGATGCCGGGCACCGGCGCCTGCGACGTGACCGGGGTGATCCCGGTCCAGGCGGTGCCGCAGGTGTACGACCCGCCGTCGCACCTCATCGTGACCGCGAACCAGCGGCCGGTCACAGCGGCGTACCCGTATTACATCGGCACCAGCGCTGACTTCTATGACCCCGGGTACCGCGCCGCCTACGCCTACAAGTACCTGGCGTCGCACGAGCCGCTGTCGGCCGCGTCGGTCGCGGCGCTGCAGAACAACGTGACGGACTCGCTCGCGTCCCGGGTGCTGCCGTCGCTGCTGACCGCGCTGGGTACCGCCTCGCTGTCTTCTTCGCAGCGTTCGGTGGTCTCCCTGCTTTCGTCCTGGAACTACGCCATGGACGCGGGGTCGGCCGCGGCGACCGTGTGGTGGACGTTCTGGGACGACTACCTGACCACGGTGTTCGAGCCCTGGTGGAAGGCGGGCAAGGTGCCCGTCGGCCGGGACGTCAACGGGCTGGCGGTAGGCCCGGGACAGGCGCCGCTCGACGAGGACCTGGAGGCGTGGACGCTGAACGATGCGTCGAACGCGGCCTTCCGCGGGCCTTCGGGGCGCGGTCCCGGCAGCGCGCCGGCCGCGATGGTGGCGGCGTTCCGGCAGGCGGTAACGCACTTGTCCGCCAAGTTCGGCGGATCGCCGTCGACGTGGACGTGGGGCCGGGAGCACGCACGGTCGTTCCCCTCGGTGGAGGACGCGGCGGGGCTCGGGTACGGGCCGCGCGCGGCCAGCGGAGATCCCTTCAGCGAGGACGCCGCCGACGGCGGCCTCACCGCGACGACAGGCCCGAGCTGGCGGATGATCGTGACGTTCGACGCCGGCGCCTTGTCCGCGGTCGGCGTCTATCCGGGCGGCCAGTCGGAGAACCCCGCGTCCCCGTGGTACACGAACCTCGTGCCGCTGTGGTGGGACGGGCAGTACCTGCCGCTGCCGGTGCCAGGCGCGCCGGCCGGCTCGATCGAGTGGAGCCTCAATGGCTGACCAGGGTGTCGTCAGCGCCGAGCCGCGCCCGGCCGCGCGCGGCGTGCCGGGGCCGCTCGGCTGGGCAGCGGCCTTCGTGGTGCTCACGGCCGTGGTCGCGGCGACGGCCGAGGCCGGCGCCTGGTTCGTGCCGTTTATCGTTGGCGTCGCCGCGGGCGTCGCGTCGCTGCGCTGGCGCCGGATGGTTGTGCTGGCGGTTTTTGCCGCGGTGGCGGGCTGGGCCATCCCGATGTGGCTGCTGGCGCTGCGCGGCCTCCCGGCCGGCGCGACGGCCCGGGCCATCGCGAGCCTGGCCGGCCTCCCGCCGTACGCGGCAGTCACGATCGTGGCAACGCTGCTGCTCGCCGCGCTCCAGGTCCTAGCCGGCGCCTGGCTAACCCGCGCCCTCCTCCCACGCCCTCGCCCCCGCAGGCCCTTTCATGATCATGGGGACTTTTCTGCGATATCCGCTGAGAACTCCCCACGATCATGACCGCGACCCCTGTGGGGCTAGGCGCCACTACACTACGCGCAGGACGAGAACTGGAGTGGAATCGTGCGCTGGTCAACCATGCACATCCCGACGCTGCGCGAGGACCCCGCGGAGGCGGGGGCGCCCAGCCACCGGCTGCTGCTGCGCGCCGGGTATATCCGCCAGCTGATGGCGGGGCACTACTCGCTGCTGCCGCTGGCGGTCCGGGTCCGGCTGAAGGTCATCGACATCATCCGCGATGAGATGAACCGGATCGGGGCGCAGGAGATCCTGATGCCGGTGATGCATCCGGCCGAGGTCTGGCAGCGCAGCGGCCGCTGGGAGCTGATGGGCGAGGCGATGTTCCGGCTCAAGGACCGGAGGGGCGCTGACCTCGCGCTCGGCATGACGCACGAGGAGATCGTGGCGACGCTGGCCACCGAGCTGAGCTCCTACCGGGAGCTGCCGCAGATGTGGTACCAGTTCCAGACCAAGCTGCGCGACGAGGCACGGCCGAAGGCCGGGCTGATGCGCACCCGCGAGTTCACCATGAAGGACTCCTACAGCTTCGACCTGGACGCCGCCGGGCTGGACAAGTCGTTCGACCTGCACCGCAAGGCCTACGCGCGCGCGTTCGAGCGGCTCGGCATTCCCGCGGTCCCGGCCGAGGCGTCGAACGGCACCATGGGCGGGTCGGACTCCATCGAGTTCGTCTGCCCGTCGGAGACCGGCGAGGACGACATCATCGTGTGCCCGACTGGCGACTACGCGGCGAACAGGGAGAAGGCGACGTCGGCGCTGCCCGCCGTGGATCCGGCGGTTGACGCCGTGGCGGCGCTGCCCGCCCCCGAGCGGTTCGGCACGCCAGGCGTGCGCACGATCGAGGACCTCGCGGCCGGCTACGACGCGCCCGCCGACCGGCAGATCAAGACCCTGGTGTACGTGCTCGACGGGAAGCTGACGCTGGTGCTCATGCGCGGCGACCACGCCCTGGAGGAGCAGAAGCTCGTCGACGCGACCGGCGCGGTCGCGGTCCGCCCGGCGGCGGCCGACGAGATCTTCGAGGCGCTCGGCGCCCACCCAGGCTCGCTCGGCGCGGTCGGGGTCTCGGAATACCCGGTCGTCGCCGACTTCGCGCTCCAGGGCCGCGCCGGCATGACCACCGGCGCCAACACCGACGACGTGCACCTGCGCGGCGTGGACGTGGCGCGGGACATCGCCGTCGGGCAGTGGGCCGACCTGCGCACCGCGCAGCCAGGGGAGGCGTGCATCCACGACGGCCAGCCGCTCGAGGTCATCAAGGCCATCGAGGTCGGGCACATCTTCAAGCTCGGCTACAAGTTCTCCAACGCGTTCGACCTGTCCGTGCTGGGGCCCGACGGCAAGCCGGTCAGGCCGATCATGGGCTCGTACGGCATCGGCGTGGAGCGCGCGATGGCCGCGATCGTCGAGGTGCACCACGACGCGAAGGGCATCGTCTGGCCCGCGGCGGTCGCGCCGTTCGAGGCCGTCGTGGTGGTCGCGCAGCAGGACGACCCCGCCGTCGCGGAGACAGGCGAGCAGGTCTACCGCTGGCTGCAGGACGCAGGCGTCGACGTGATCATCGACGACCGCCAGGTCCGGGCCGGCGTCAAGTTCAGCGACGCCGAGCTCGTCGGCATCCCGTTCCGGGTGACGATCGGCAAGCGCGGCCTGGCCGACGGCATCGCCGAGCTCACCGATCGCGCGACCGGCGAGACGGTCAGGGTCCCGCTCGACGAGATCGCCGAGTACGTCCGCAAGACGATCGCCCACGCGATCTCCGGCCGACCGTGATTTGTCCCTGTTTTCTGTCGTCCTGACGACAGAAAACAGGGACAAAGCCGTGAACCCGACGCCTCAGGCGCGGTCGCGGGCCTGGTTGCGGAGCGACCTGAGCACGTCGTCGCGGCCCTCGCTGAGCAGCCGGCGCAGCGCCGCCGGCGGCGAGCCGTCGGCCAGGTACGCGTCGGTGGCCGCGACCGTCTCGGTGTCCACGGCGCACACGTGGTAGCCGGTGATGACGAAGTCCTGCGCCATCGCCGAGCTCCACTCCCGCCACACGTCGCCGACGGCGGCGAAGTACGCCGGCCGGTATCGCCCGACCAAGGCCTCCTGGTCCGGCTCGACGAACCCGACCAGCGTGGCGCGGAACATCGCGATCGTCAGCTTCCCGCCGGTCAGCGTCTCCCACGTCTCCCGCTTCGCCTCGGCGGTCGGCACGGCCGCGCGGCAGGTGGCCGCGTGCCGCTCGCCGGCGTCGGTGGCGTCGGCGGACAGTTCCGCGTCGATCTCGGCCTCGCCGAGCACCCCGCGGCTGACCAGGCGGCGCAGCAGGGTCCAGCGCAGGTCGGTGTCCACGGCGAGGCCGTCAAGCACCACGGCGCCGGACAGCAGGCCGGACAGCAACTCCAGGTCGGCAGCCGAGGTCGCCACCCCGGCGAACGAGCGGGCGTACGCGAGCTGGTGGTCCGAGCCCGGGGCCGCCGACAGCAGCAGCGTCCGCAGCGACGATGCCATCAGGGCGAGCCCGTCCGGGCGCCAGGCCTGGTCGGCGTACCGGCGGACCGCCAGCGCGGCCTGCCGCAGCAGCGTCTGCACCACGCTGATGTCCTGCACTGAGGCGGCGCCGCCGAGCACCAGCCGGACGTAGTCCCTGGTGGCCATCTCGCCGTCCCTGGTCATGTCCCAGGCCGCCGCCCAGCACAGCGCGGCGGGCAGCGAGGAGTCGAACTCGCCGATGGAGCTGACCAGCGTCTTCAGCGAGTGGTCGTCCAGCCGGATCTTCGCGTAGGTCAGGTCGTCGTCGTTGACGAGGACCAGGTCGGGCCGGTCCTGGCCGACCAGCTCGGGCACCGGCGTGCTGGGGCCGGAGATGTCGGTCTCGAAGTACGCCGTGCGGCGCAGCACACCGTCCGTCCGGGAGTAAAGGCCGATCCCGATGCGGTGCGAGCGCAGCACCGGATGGGTCTCGGCCGCCTCCTGGAGGACCGAGAACGACGTGAAACGCCCGGCCGCGTCGACGGTGTACGACGGCCGCAGCGTGTTGACGCCGGCCGTCTCCAGCCACTCGCGCGACCAGGCCGTCAGGTCGCGGCCTGAGACCGCCTCGAGCGCGGACAGCAGGTCGGCGAGCGTGGCGTTGCCCCACGAGTGGGCGGCGAAGTAGCGGCGCACGCCGGCCAGGAAGTTGTCCCGCCCGACGTACGCGACGAGCTGCTTCAGCACGGAGGCGCCCTTGGCGTAGGTGATCCCGTCGAAGTTGACCTCGACCGCGTGGATGTCCGGGATGTCGGCGGCGATCGGGTGCGTCGACGGCAGCTGGTCCTGCCGGTACGCCCACGCCTTGTACGCCGTGGCGAACGTGGTCCACGCCTGCCGCCACTTCGTGGCCTCCGCCTGCGCGGCGGTGCCCGCCCAGGTGGCGAACGACTCGTTCAGCCACAGGTCGTCCCACCACCGCATCGTCACCAGGTCGCCGAACCACATGTGGGCCATCTCGTGCAGGATCGTCTCGCCGCGCGACTCACGGGAGAAGTCGGTGACCCGCGACCTGAACACGTAGTCCTCGAGGAAGGTGACGGCGCCGGCGTTCTCCATCGCGCCTTCCTTGAACTCGGGCACGAAGAGCTGGTCGTACTTGCCGAACGGGTACTTGATGCCGAACGCGGCGTGGTAGAAGTCGAAGCCCTGCCTGGTGACCTCGAAGATCTCGTCAGGGTCCAGGTACCTGGCCAGCGACTGGCGGCAGAAGATGCCCAGCGGGATCCCGTCGTGCTCGTCGCGCACCACGTGCCAGGGGCCGGCCGACATGTGGGTGATGTACGTCGACATGACCGGCGTGGGCGGGAAGTGCCACAGCCGCGTGCCGCCGGTGGCCGGGCCGCCGCTCTCGCGGTCGGGTGCCATGTTGGACACCACCAGCCAGTCCTCGGGCGCGCGCACGGTGAGCTCGTACGCCGCCTTCATGTCGGGCTGGTCAAAGCACGCGTAGATGCGGTGCGCGTCGAACGTCTCCAGGTCGGAGTACATGTAGACGTTGCCGTCGGCCGGGTCGGCGAACCGGTGCAGCCCCTCGCCGCTGCGCGAGTAGGCACACTCGGCGTCGACCACGAGCTCGTTGCCCGCCGCCAGCCCGGTGAGCGCGATCCGCTCGCCGTCGAACGCGTCGAGGCGCACCGGCGCTCCGTTCAGCGTGATCGAGTGGACTTCCGGTGCCACGAGGTTGATGAAGGTGCCGGCCCCCGGTCGCGCGCAGTCAAAAAGAACCTTCGATACGGAACGGAAGGTTGCTTCGCCCCCGGTCACGTCCAGCTCCACCTGGTAGGAGCCGACACTGATCAGCTCAGAGCGCTGCCGTGCTTCGTCACGCGTGAGGTTGTCTGCCACCAGGTGGTCCCTTCGTGATCGACTGAGTGATTATGTGATCTTC
>Ga0209693_10001182_pt1 | contig 11074 bp, 7 predicted proteins | sample HubBroMetageWRM3_FD_188345 | JGI IMG/M metagenome (GOLD analysis project Ga0209693, IMG submission 188345) | Warmed soil microbial communities from the Hubbard Brook experimental Forest, New Hampshire - Hubbard Brook CCASE Soil Metagenome WRM 3... | ecosystem: Environmental > Terrestrial > Soil...
CCGACACGACCTGGCGGCAGTTCCTGCGCACCCAGTCAGCCACGATGCCCGCCACCGGCTTCTTCCACGTGGACTGCGCGGTCACCCTGCAGCGCCTGTACTGCCTGTTCGTCATCGAGATCGGCAGCCGCTACGTCCACATCCCCGGGATCACCGCGAACCCGGACCGTCCCTGGACCGTGCAGCAGATCCGCAGCCTGCTGATGGATCCGGGCGATCACGCCGCCGGCTTCCGGTTCCTGGTCCGTGACCGGGCCGGCCAGTTCACCGCGTCGTTTGACGGGGTCCTGGCCGATGCCGGCATCGAGCCGGTGAAGATCCCGCCCCGCAGCCCGCGCGCCAACACTTATGCGGAACGGTTCGTGCTCACCGCCCGGACCGAGGTCACCGACCGGATGCTCATCTTCGGCGCGCGGCATCCGCGGACGACCCTGGCCCAGTATCAGACCCATCACAACAGGCGGCGGCCCCATCGCAGCCGCCATCTCCGCCCGCCCCGGCCCGACCACCCCGCCGCTGATCTCCCCCGGGAGCGGATCAAGCGCCGGCCCGTCCTCGGCAGCCTCACCAGCGAGCACGAGCGGGCCGCATAGAGGCCCAGGCCAGGACCCGCGGCCGAGTTCTGGAACCCCACAAGTTATCGGTTCGGGGTCATTCCGATCTCTTGAGAGATCACATGGAGCCCCCTTACGGAATCGAACCGTAGACCTTCTCCTTACCATGGAGACGCTCTGCCGACTGAGCTAAGGGGGCGGGTATTTAGTTTTCTGACCTGCACATCCGCAGTTCTCTGCCATGGAGTGAGCCATGCACAGCCGTAGCAAGGCGTAGCAACAGGCCCTCCCAGTCCCGCTGGCCCAGGAAAGCTTAGCGTGTCGCCGCACCTGTCGGAACCGCACCTGCTGACCCGTCAGCTTAGCCCGAGCAGGCCGCGCACTAGGACATCCATGGCTGCCGAGACCGCGCGCATGGCTTGCGGGCGGCGATGATTCCTCGGCGCTTCCGCAGTCGGTATTGCTAGCAGTGAGGAGATCGCCGCTACGGCGGATCTCTGCGAGGATGCTCGCGGCCAGATGGCCGCCGGACCGGGCACGAGGAGAACACTTGACGCAGCCGACCCCGGACAGAGAGCGGGAGGCGCTCCTTGAATGGCTGGGCGACCAGCGCAGTCACGTGCTCGGCGTCCTGAAGGGCCTGTCAGAGGAGAAGCTCCGGCAGCCGCTGCTGCCGTCTGGCTGGTCGTGCCTGGCCCTGGTGCGGCACCTCGCCGTCGACGACGAGCGGTTCTGGTTCCGCGCAGTCGCGGCGGGCGAGGCACTGGACCTTAACGACGACACTGGCTGGCAGCCGTCGCCAGACGAGCCGGCTGAGGCCGTGCTCGACCTGTACCGGCTGGAGATTGCGGCCTCGGATGCGGTCCTGGCCGGGCTCAGCCTGGACACACCGCCGGCCAGATGGCCCGACTACTTCAGCGGCTGGCGGTTCCGCGACGTGCGGGAGATCATCCTGCATGTCATCACCGAGACCGCGGTCCATGCCGGGCACCTCGACGCGGCACGCGAACTGCTCGACGGCCGCACCTGGCTGGGCCCGGAGGACACGCGGGTCCCGCGCGGCTGAGCGGGGCGCACACCCGGTACCAGAGCACAACAGGAATGCGGCGCGTCCAGCGCGCGGATCCGCCGTTGGCCATTCAGCGAAACAGCACCGTAGCGGCCATTCGCGTTGGCCTGCTCGTTCCCCGTTCCACACCAGGAGGCGGTGCAGCCTTTCCCCTAGGGCTCTGGCGCCCCGCGACCCAGAGGTGTCGAATGGGGACTGCAGGGAAGGGTCAGCCTGAACGTGGTTACAGGAATGGGTCAGCCTGGACATGCGTAGAGTGGCGAATTATGGGACACAACAACGGCGTCTCCGCTGGGGTCGGCACCGGGACGGCGGTGTGACGACGGTGACGCTGTCGTTGGGTCGCGCCTCGTTGGGTGTTGCAGCCGGACTTTTGCTGGTGTCGAGCGGTGCTATGGGCGGCTCTGCGGCGCATGCCTCCAGCGCCGGCCCGATGAGCACGGCGAGCGCCTGCGGCAAGCGGCCCTCAGCGGCCGCGGGCGCGGGCACGGCCGATGCGATCAGCGTTGCCCTCATCGGCGCTGCGGCAACGCCGAGCGCAAGCCCCAGCGCGACCGCGAGCCCCACGCCCACCCCGACCGCCACCGACCCCAGCCCCGAAGCCACGGACCCGTCCCCCACCGCCAGCCCGCCGCCCACGCCCACCCCGACGCCCACAGCCACTCCAACGCCAACGCCAACGCCAACACCCACTCCGACGCCGACACCGTCGAAGACTCCTAAGCTATGCGCGTCCGTCCAGCCGTATTCGAGCAGCAGCGTCAAGCCGGGCGGAACCGCCAGCTATGAGATCTTCGTCTGGAGCACGGTCGCGGAGGCCGAAGGGGCGACCGTCTCCGTCAGCACGGGAAGCGCCGCGCACGTACAGTCGCCGTTTTTCAAGGTCTGCTCGGACGCCAAGAACGCCGTTTGCTCGGTCGGTGACCTGCCGACGAGCCAGAGTGACGAGATCGTCGCGGCCGTGCGCGTGGGCGACGCGGCACCGACGGGCGAGAAGATCACGCTTACCGCGACGGTCAAGGCGACGAAGGCCACGTCAGTCGATGCCAATGCGACGATCGACGTGACCGCCCCGAGTTCCACAGCCGGATCGGGTTCGACATCAACGGACAGCGGGGTCGGCGACGGGATCCCCGGCACGTACGTCCCCAATCTCAATGACGGCGGGCTCACCACCACCAGCGGTAACGGCGATCCATCAGGGCTGTTCCCGACCGTCACCCCGTCCGCCAGCGCCAGCACCTCTCATAAGGGCAAGAAGGATCCGAACGTTGACGCCACGACGGTCTCGTCTACGTTGCCACTCGATTCGCGGCTTATTGGCGGGCAGCTCGCTGGCCTGGCCGTGCTTGCGAGCGCGATCGCGATTGCCGTCGCGCGGTTGTCCCTGCGCACGCAGCGGCCCAATGACGGTGGTGGCGACGGCCAGCAGAAGTAGTTGCTGGCGGCGCTAGTCGGCGCTGCTCACGTGCTCGGCGCTAGTCGGCGCTGCTCACGTGCTCGACGAGCGGCCGCATCTGCCGCATCTCGGTGGCCAGGCCGGTTGGGCTGAGCGTCTGCGAGGCGACCACGCCGAACGTGTCGTTGTCGGCCCAGACGCATTCGGCTACGCGGCCGTCGACGCTGGGTACGCACGCGGCTGCGCCGCCGAGTGATCCGGGACTCGTCGTGACGGCACCCGGCAGCTTGGCGGTGAACGTCGAGATGAACGAGCCGGCCGATGTCCCCGACAGGTTCCCGCCGATGAACAGGATGATCTGGGGTTCGGACGATCCGGAGGCCCCGGTGCCGTTCTGGTACACCTGGTAGACCACGTTGTGCGCCTCGCCCGCGCTCTCCTTGATGATCTGATCACGCAACGCCGCAGCGCGCATCTGCACCGCGAGCCGCGGCTGCTGGGTGTACGAGCCCAGGGTTGCCGGGGTGGTCACATTGTGGTCGGGGCCGCCGCCACTGCTGGACTTCGAGAACACGACCACGGCACCGGCGCCTGCCGCGACGACGGCCGCCGCGCCCACGATCGCGAACACCTTCACCGGCAGCCGGCCACTGCGCTTCGGGCGCAGCTGGCGGACCGGCGGCTGGCCAGGTTCTGGATCGGCGAGCAGGCGCGGTGCCTGCGGCCTGGAAGCGGCCTTCGCGCTGCTCCGCTTCTTGGCGGGAGCCGTCTTGGCCGGAGCCTTCTTTGCCGGGGCCGGTTTCCGCGCGGTGCGCTGCCGGGTGGGAGCGGGCGCAGCCGCCGCCGCTGCGGGACTCTGCTCCTCAACGGCCGGGGGCCATGCGGCCGTCACGGGCTGCCCATACCCGGAGTCGTCTTCCGCCTGCCCGGCGAACGCTGACTCGGCCTCGGGCCACGCCGCCGTGGCGACCTGGCCGTACCCGGTGTCCGCAGCCGGCCACTCATCCGGCGCAGCCTGGTCATAACCCGGGTCCACCGACGGCCAGCCAGCAACCGAACCCTGGCCAGCCCCAGAATCCGCACCGGGCCACCCGGCAACCGAACCCTGGTCAAACCGCGAATCCGCAGGCTCCGGCCACCCGGTCGGCTCCGCCTCGGCCACCTCATCACGCCGCGGCTCCGCCACCGCCGGCCACCCAGCCAGCGCAGCCTGGTCATAACCAGGGCCAGACGCGGGAGACCACGAGGCCGCTTGCGTCTGCCCGTACTGATCAGCTACCGCGGGCGCCTGCCCGTATTGGCGATCAGCTACAGCGGGCGCCTGCCCGTACTGCTGATCGGTTGCCGCGGGCGCGTGGCCGTACTGCCGGTCGGGCGCCGCAGGCGCGTGGCCGTACTGCTGATCGGGCGCCGCAGGCGCCTGGCCAAACTGCGGATCCGCCGCCGCGGGTGCCTGGCCGTACTGCGTGTCGGCGAACGTGGGCAACTGGTAGCCGGAGTCGGGCACGGCGGGCCACCCGGCAGCCGCCGACTGGCCATGCCGCGGCTCGGCCGCGGGCCGGCCGTAGCCAGGGTCGGTCGCGGGGTCGCGGCCAGCGTCCGTGTCCCGCCCGCGCCGGGATTTCCGCGCCGTGGGCCGGTCGGTCTGGGTGGCGGCTGGCCCATATCCGGGATCCGGTGCCGCGGTGCGGCCGCGGCCGGGGTCGGTCGTCGCCGCCCGGTCCTCCGGGGCGCTGCGTGATGGAGGCTGCACCGGGAACGGGGCGCTGATCGGCGGCGGCCCCTGCCCCCTGCGACCGGGACTGGCCGCCGGTCCGGGATCCGGCTGAGCCGGCCTGCCCCTGCCGCGCCGGGAACGCGTGCGTTCCTGGCGGCCGGAGGACCGTTGCTGCGGCTCGTCCTCCTCATAGGGCTTGGGCTGTACCGGGCGCCCACCCGTCAGGTACGAGATCCACTCGAGATCGTTGTCGTCGCCGAAGCCGCCGCCGCTCTGGTCCCACTCACTCTGGAAGTCGTCGGCTTTCCGGCCACGGGATTGCCGGCGTTCCGGCGCCCGTGGTTCCGCAACGGCCTGCGCCGCGCGCCCCGCTGGGCGGCCTGAGCCCTGCGCCGGCGGCCACTGATCGCCATAGCCTTTCTGGTCCTCAGACTGCCAGCCGTTGTCCTGCCATGGCTGCTCGGAGGCGTCGTCCTGCGACCAGTCGCCGTCGTATGTGCCATACGGAGACCGCTGGTCCTGCTGTCCCTGCGGCCATCGAGAGCTCATGAAATGGGTTACCCCTGACTCTTCTGCGGCGATGCTGGCCTAGCGAGATCCAATACATCATGCGGCAAGATCAGCACTGTCCGCCACAGCATTGGCCTGGTTGGCCGTTTTGCGTGTTCACTTTGCTGTGACCGAGGCGGTCTTGCGGGAGGTGCCCGAATGGACGGAGGATCTGGGTAGCGCGTGTCAGTGGAGGCTGTCGTGGAGAACCGCTACCCGGCACTGGTTAGGGGACCTTCCGCTGTTTTTCCGCGGGGGTACCTGTGGCTGGTCCCGCTCTGGGCCCTGGTCCTCTTGGCGTTCGCATACGACACCGGCCGGTTGCCGTCCTGGTATGAGGTGTACTGCATCGGGCCCGCGTTGCTCGCGGTGCTCATAGTGCTCGCGGTCCTGGCCACGCTGCGGAACAACGCGTTTGTCGCCGACGAGAGCGGCATCCTGCTCGGCCTGCGCGGAGCGGCGCAGCGGCGGATCGGGCGCAGGCGCCGGCAGAAGCACCTGGCCTGGTACGAGGTCAGCCAGCTCAAGATTGCCTACCGCCCGTACGGTGCGCGGCTCGACATCTTCATGGCCGCCGGCTCGGCCACCGGCAACGGCCGTGCTGTCTGGCGGATCGTCGCCGCCGTCGTGACCGTGCTGCTTCCTCCCGCGTGCGTGTTCCGCTCACCCGGCCTGCTGCGGCCGAGCTCGGGCCCGGTCAGGTACCGGGTTCCGCTGTACGACGTCAGGCCCGAGCAGCTGCAGTTCGCGCTGGCGCCATTGGCGCCGCCGAACGTGGCGATCGTCGTGCGGCCACGCTTGCGCGCCCGCGCGCTGGCCCGGCTGCGCCGCCTGCGCCGTTCGCGGCTCACCACAGCCGCCTGAACGTCAGGCCGGCAGGGCCCGGGAGCGCAGCGCGCGCTGCACCCGGTCGCGGGCCTCGATGACGATCCGGGCCAGGCCCGGGTCGCGGTCCTCGGCGAGGAACGCGTCGAGCCGCTCGACCAGTTCCGGCGACACCGCCGGGTACGGGAACATCAGCTGGCCGAGCACGGGGCGGAAGAACTCGCCGCGCGACGACCAGATCGCCGGCAGGGTTTCCAGATAGCGATCGGCGTACGGGGCCAGCAGCTCCGCGTGCTCGGGCTGGTTGAAGCCGCGCGACACCTCGATCACGCCCTCGATGCCGAGGTCGTCGCTTTCAGCCAGGAGCACCCACGCCGTTTCCTTGTGCTCGGCGTCCGGCACCGCGGCGCGCGCGGCCGCGGCGTGCCGCCTGCCCGCGTCCGTGGCGTCCCGTTCCAGCTCAGCGTCGATCTGTTCGTCGCCGGCCCGGCCGGTCGTGACCAGCCGCTCGAGCAGGGCCCAGCGCAGCTCGGTGTCTACGGCCAGGCCCGGCACCTCGGCGCTGCCGTCGAGCAGGCCGGCGAGCAGGTCCAGCTGGTCCGGGGCGGTCGCAGTCCAGGCGAGAAGCTGAGCCCAGGCGAGCTGGTGGCCGGAACCAGGCTCGGCCGACCGGAGCAAGCCGACGGCCGCCGTGGCGAGCTGCTGCTTGCCTTCGCCCACCCATGCCGGATCGGCCATGGACCGCAGCAGGCGCGCGGTCAGCATGTGCAGGCTCTGCAGCACCGATACCGAGGGCTCGCTGCCCATCCCGGACGCCAGCAGCCGGACGAACGCGGGCAGCGAGAGCTCGGCCTCGCCGACCATGTCGACCGCCGCGCTCCAGCACACGGCGCGGGCCAGCGAGTCGGTGAACTCGCCGATCCCGTCGGTGAGCGTGGCCAGCGACCGCGGGTCGAACCGGACCAGCGCGTAGCCGAGGTCGTCGTCGTTGAGCAGGACCAGGTCGGGCTGTGCCGCACCGATCAGCTCCGGCACGGGCGTGCGCGCCCCGTCGACGTCGACCTCGACCCGAAGGGTGCGGGTGAGCGCGCCGTCGGCCCTGTTGTACAGCCCGATCGCGATGCGATGCGGCCGCAGCGTCGGGTGCTCGGCGGGCGCCTCCTGCAGCACCGCGAACGACGTGAACGCGCCGTCGGCGCCGACCTCAAACTCGGGCCGCAGCGTGTTCGGGCCAGCGGTCTCCAGCCATGCGCGCGACCAGCCGGCCAGGGACTTGCCCGAGCTCGCGGTCAGCGCGCGCAGCAGGTCGTCGAGGGTCGCGTTCGCCCAGCCGTGGTCGGCCAGGTAGTGCTGGATCCCGTCGAAGAAGCTCGCCCGGCCGACGTGCGCGACCAGCTGCTTGAGCACCGAGGCGCCCTTGGCGTAGCTGATCCCGTCGAAGTTCGCGATCGCCTCGGTCAGCGTCGGCACGTCCGCGGCGATCGGGTGCGTGGACGGCATCTTGTCCTGCATGTAGCCGACCTGCTTGCGGAGGTTGGCGAAGGTCGTCCACGCGTCGGTGAACCGGGTCGCCTCGGCGCTGGAGAGGTACGCGCAGAACTCCGCGAACGACTCGTTCAGCCACAGGTCGTCCCACCACTTCATCGTCACCAGGTCGCCGAACCACATGTGCGCCATCTCGTGCAGGATCACCATGGCCCGGGTCTCGTACATCAGGTCGGTGACCTTGGAGCGGAACAGGAACTGCTCGGAGATGGTCACGCAGGCCACGTTCTCCATCGCGCCGCCGTATTCCGGCACGAACACCTGGTCGTACTTGGCGAACGGGTAACCGGCACCGAACAGCTCCTCGTAGAAGTCGAAGCCCTGCTTGGTGATCGTGAATACGTTGCCCGCGTCGAGGTGCTCGGCGAGCGAGGTCCGGCAGGCCAGCCCCAGCGGGATCACCTGGCCCTTCGGGGTGGTGTGCTCGTCGGTCAGCAGGCGGTACTCACCCGCCACGACCGCGGTGAGGTAGGTGGAGATGCGCGGCGTGGGCGGGAAATGCCACACCGAGACGCCCTCCGACTCAGACTCAGGCTCCGGCGCCGGCTGGTTCGACAGCACAGTCCAGTGCGCCAGCGCGGTGACGTGGAACGTGAACGCGGCCTTGAGGTCGGGCTGCTCGAAGTTCGCGAACACCTTTCGGGCGTCGGCGGGCTCGAAGCTCGTGTACATGTACACCCGTTCATCGGCCGAGTCGACCCACCGCTGCATGCCCGACCCGTCGCTCTGGTAAGCGCAGTCCGCGACGACCCGCAGCTCGTTGTCCGCGGCCAGCCCGTCGAGCGCGATCCGCCCCTCGGAGCAAGCCCCGGCCGGGTCGACCGGCACGCCGTTGAGGACGATCTCGTGCACGTCCTTGGCGATCAGGTCGACATAGCTCGACGCGCCGGGCTCGGCGCAGCGGAACCTGATCACGGACACCGAGCCGAACAGCTCGCCCCCCCGGGTCAGGTCGAGCGCGACGTCGTACTCATCTACCTGCAAAAGCCGGCTTCGCTCAGCGGTTTCGGTCCGGGTGATCTCTGCAATGGGCACGGCTCCATCCTTACATCGGGCCGTAACGAGACGCCTCCGGGTTGGCCGGGCGGGCCGCCGCCGTATCATCGGCCCACCAGGACACCAACGCCTGACCAGGTGAAGCGGTGGACTACCCGTTCAGGGCAAGAACACGAGAGGACGCGGGCTCGATGACACATGAGGTGACGGGCGTGATCGCTCGCGGCAAGGGCGCCGAGGTCGAGACGACGACTGTGCTGGTGCCCGATCCCGGTCCGGGCGAGGCCCTGGTACAGGTGCAGGCGTGCGGCGTCTGCCACACCGACCTGCACTACCGCGAGGGCGGGATCGGCGACGACTTCCCCTACCTGCTCGGGCACGAGGCGGCCGGTGTGGTCGAGGCGGTCGGCCCGGACGTGACCGGCCTGGAGCCCGGCGACTTCGTGATCCTGAACTGGCGCGCGGTGTGCGGGCAGTGCCGTGCCTGCGCGCGCGGCCGCCCCTGGTACTGCTTTGCGACCCACAACGCCAAGCAGAAGATGACGCTGGCCGACGGCACGGTGCTGTCGCCCGCGCTCGGCATCGGGGCGTTCGTTGAGAAGACCCTGGTCGCCGCCGGGCAGTGCACCAAGGTGAATCCCGAGATCAAGCCCGAGGTGGCCGGGCTGCTCGGCTGCGGCGTGATGGCCGGCCTGGGCGCCGCGCTGAACACCGGGCAGGTCGGCCGCGGTGACTCGGTCGCGGTGATCGGCTGCGGGGGCGTGGGCAACGGCGCCGTGCTCGGCGCGCGGCTCGCGGGTGCCCGCAAGATCATCGCCGTGGACGTCGACGACCGGAAGCTGGAATGGGCCCGCCAGTTCGGCGCCACCGACGTGATCAACTCACGGGAAACCGACGCGGTCGAGGGGATCCAGGCGCTGACCGAGGGCAACGGCGCCGACGTGGTGATCGAGGCGGTCGGCCGGCCGGAAACCTACCGGCAGGCGTTCTACGGCCGCGACCTGGCCGGCACCGTGGTTCTCGTCGGCGTGCCGACCCCGGACATGCAGCTCGAGCTGCCGCTGCTCGACGTGTTCGGCCGCGGCGGGTCGCTCAAGTCGTCCTGGTACGGGGACTGCCTCCCGTCGCGCGACTTCCCAATGCTGGTCGACCTGCACCTGCAGGGACGGCTGCCGCTGGAGAAGTTTGTGTCCGAGACGATCGCGCTCGACCAGGTCGAGGCCGCGTTCGCGAAGATGCAGCGCGGGGAGGTGCTGCGCTCCGTGGTCGTGCTGTGACCGGTCCTGTTGCCACCGGTCCCGCTGCGACCGGTGACGGCGGCGCGGGGGCCGCGCGCCCTGCCGTGGCGCGGATCGCGATGTGGTCCGGGCCGCGGACCATCTCCACGGCGCTGATGCGCTCCTTCGAGAACCGGGCCGACACGGTGGTCGTCGATGAGCCGCTGTACTCGTTCTACTTGACCCGCAGCGGGGTCGTGCACCCGGGACAGGACGAGATCGTGGCGTCGATGCCGTCCGGCTGGCAGGAGGTGCTCGACGAGCTCAGCCACGCCCCGCTGCCGGACGGCAAGACCGTGTACTACCAGAAGCACATGACGCACCACTTGCTGCCCGAGGTGGACCGGGACGCACTGCGCCCGTTGCGGCACGCGTTCCTGATCCGGGATCCGCGCCAGCTGCTCGCCTCGTACGCACGGGTGCGCTCCGAGCCGGTCCTCGCCGACCTGGGCCTGGAGCAGCAGCTGGAGATCTTCCGGCTGGTCGGCGGGCCGGTCGTGGACGCCGCCGACATCCTGCGCCGGCCGGCGGTGATGCTGGAGGCGCTGTGCGACGCGCTCGGCGTGCCGTTCGACGCTTCGATGCTGTCCTGGCCGGCCGGGCCGCGGCCCACGGACGGCGTCTGGGCCCCGCACTGGTACGACGGGGTGTGGAAGTCCACCGGTTTCGGGCCGTACCGCGAGCCCGTCGACGACCTCCCTGCCGCGCTGGAGCCACTGGCCCGCCAGTGCCGTCCGTTTTACGATGAAATGTACGATCGCCGACTGGCGCCGTAGCTCGGCGATTCCACGATCTGGGCGGATTACGAGCAAATACGGTGCTTTTCCTCCCAGATCATGGAAATCCGACCTGGGAGAGGGAGTATCGATGCTGCAGCAGTTCAACGAGCGGAACCGGGACCTGATCGTCAACGTCGCCGGGCGCCTGACGCACCGGGACGAGGCGGCGGTCAGCCCGTTCGACTCCGCCGTGCAGGGCGGCGACGCGGTGTGGGAGGGCCTGCGGGTCCACAACGGCCGGATCTTCCGGCTGGACGAGCACCTCGCACGGTTGCGGCGGTCGGCCAAGGCGCTGGCGTTCGAGTCGGTGCCCTCGGACGAGGAGATCACCCACGAGATCCGGCGCACGCTGCAGGCCAACGGC